>Ga0115565_10002995_pt1 | contig 12324 bp, 8 predicted proteins | sample COGITO_mtgs_1105_FD_87199 | JGI IMG/M metagenome (GOLD analysis project Ga0115565, IMG submission 87199) | Pelagic marine microbial communities from North Sea - COGITO_mtgs_110530 | ecosystem: Environmental > Aquatic > Marine > Epipelagic | place: Germany:Helgoland, sampling site Kabeltonne... | reverse complement strand
TATCAACCTCTTTTGTTAAAAAAGATTTAGAACTTTCGTTTACTATTATTCTATATAATAATGTTTCATTTATATGAGAAAAGTTGCTGTCTTCTTCTACAGTTCTTGTTACAATAGTAATGGCTTTGTTTAATTTTTCTGTTTTGTTAGAAATGCTAAAGGTTTCAATTACCAATTGGTACTCTAACCAAGCCCAATACCAAGAAGATAAATATAACAAAAGCTTATGTTTGCTCTCAAAATATCTATAAATAGAACTTTCATTTGAACCTATTTTGTTTCCTAATTTTTTAAAAGTAAAACTTTCAAAACCGATTTCATAAATTAAAATGATACTATTTTCTATAATCCTTTTTCCTAAATCAGATGTTTCAGGATCTTTTATGTAAATTTTGTCGGGAACAGATATTTTTAATATTGATAATAAACTTTTCATGTTCTTAAATTTGGTTGCAAATATAATAGCATTACTATTATAAAAAAATATTATTGAAGTTTATTTAATAATATTTTAACAAAACTAAAAAAAAAGCCTTTCGAATTAACGAAAGACTTTTAAAATATAATACTAATTCAAATAATATTATTCTTTATGAAAATACACTGCAGAAGCTGATGCTAAATCAGCACTGTATGCAGGTGTTAAATTCCCTCCACTCCCAATATTGTTATAAGCTAGTATTTTTCCATTTTTTGCTTCTGCAATAAAAACAGTTTTTGTATCTCCATCATAAGCAACATCTACAGGATTTCCTAAAACTGTGTTAGAACCTGCTACTCTTGTTTGTTGAGTTACTGCTAAAGTTGCTCCATTTGCAGTGCTATTAAATTTAGAGTTAAAGTTTTCAATTACATGAAAACCACCATCAGTTCCACTTCCAGCATCACCAATATCAGTTAAAATCATAGTGTCTGTCAAAGAGTCGTAAGTTAAACCATGAGTTCTTACAATACCCTCTACAGCAATTTGTTTTGTAGCTGTTAAGGTTGTTGAGGAAGTATTGTTTAAAAAGTTAGCATATACTGCTAATTCATTAGTTGTATCAGCAACTGCATATAAATCATTTCCAATAAAAATAATTCCCCATAATTTAATGTTTGTTGTTATGGTGTTTCTTAAAGTAAAACTATTTCCATTTTTAGTATATACAAATAATCTACCATCTTTAGTGGCATCATTTCCATCTGCATCTGCATTATCTGCAACTACATAAAAATTACCATTAACTGCAACTTCTCTAGGGCTTGTCATATTTAAACCACTAGAAACAATTGCAATAACTGTTGTGTTAATGGCAGAAGATGAAAGAGACACGCCTGCGTAACCCTCTAAACCTAATGAAGATCTGGACGCTTGCACAACTAAATCCTCATTACCATCATAATAAATACCATCTGCAGCTGTTGCTGTAGTTGTTAATGTAGATTTTGTTACACTATTAATATTAGTAACATTATAAATGTTAACGTTTCCATCTGCATTATTTGATGTAAATAAAATCTTTGTATCAATTTTTGCAATTGTATCGTTATCATTGTCAGAACAAGAAGTTAAACCCATTGCGATTGCGCACGTTAGTGCTATTGTTTTAATTGTTTTCATAATTTATTAATTTTTAGTTTTCAAATACATATACGTAAAAAATGAAACCTTGGTTTTAAATTTTTAAAAATTTAACATTTATTCGAATCTAACTAACAGAATATTAATTTTTAAATTCGATTTTGTAAACATTTTTTTTTATAATATCTTTGTATCCATTAAACATTTAGAATTACAAATCAATTTTTGCACATCTTATAAAAAGTTGATTATAATTTGTTATTGATTATAAAAATCAGTATATTAATTTAGTACAAATAATTACAATCATATTAAAACATTTATATAGTTAATGGCAAAATCGCAACAAACATTTAGTAAGAGTGAAAAAGAAAAAAAACGTATGAAAAAGCGTTTGGATAAAAAGAAGAAAATGGAGGCTAGAAAAGCCGAAAAAGAAGAAAATGGAACTTCAGGAATTCAGTTTGCTTATGTAGATCATAATGGAAACTTAACAGATACTCCTCCAGATCCAGAATTAAAAGTAGAGTATGAGTTAGAGGATATTCAAATTTCTGTAACTAAAAAAGAAGATTTACCAGAAGAAGATCCTGTAAGAAAAGGAAAAGTAAACTTTTTTGACTCTTCAAAAGGTTTTGGTTTTATTATTGATTCTGATAATGGTGAAAAATATTTTACTCATGTAAGTGGTTTAATAGATGAAATTGCAGAAAACGACAAAGTTTCTTTTGAATTAGAAAAAGGAATGCGTGGAATGAACGCAGTAAAAGTTAAGAAGATTTAATCTTTTCTTAATCTTTATTTATAACAAACCTTTTCATTAATTTGGAAAGGTTTGTTTATTTAATTTTAGAAGGATAACATAATATCCGAAATAATAGTAATTTTAGAATCTGATGTTTGTGAAAATTTAGCTTTGAATTCCAAAATAATAAAGATTGCTTTTTTTATTTTAACTGTTCTTTTGTTTACAGTTTCAACTGTTGCACAAAATTTATCAGAAAATAAACCGGATTTTAAAATTTATTCTAAAAAAGAAGGTTGCTTAATTTTTGATGGAAATTTATTGTATGATGATGATGGGTATCTTTGGCTTTTTGGAAAAACCCTTGAACTTGCTGATGTTATTGTAGATGGTAATGAACGCGAACAAATAATACAACGATTTGATGGGAACCAGTTTTATACAGTTCCAATTCCCAAATATCAAAATAATTATCCATTAGAATTGGATTTAAAAAAAGTCGATACAGATACTTATATAACTGTACTTTCTTGGGAAAAAACAAAAAAGCTTTATACAATTAATACAAAAACATTAGTTTTTACAGAAATAATTTGGTAATTCTATATTTTATCTAATTAAATATTAATTTTCCATAGAATGATATACAGAATTCACATCATCATCCTCTTCTAATTTTTCTAATAATTTTTCGACATCTGCTTTTTGTTCGTCGTTTAATTTTACAGTAGATGTTGGAATTCTCTCAAATCCAGAAGATATAATTTCGATATTATTTTCTTCAAAATAAGATTGTAACGAACCAAATTGCTCAAAAGGCGCATAAATTATAATTCCATCTTCATCATCAAAAACCTCTTCAACATCAAAATCAATTAATTCCAGTTCTAATTCTTCTAAATCTGTAGAAATATCTTCTTTTTTTAAGGTGAAATTACAAACATGGTCAAACATAAAAACGACAGATCCAGAAGTTCCTAAATTCCCATCATTTTTATTAAAAGCTGCTCTAATGTTAGCAACAGTTCTGTTATTATTATCAGTCGCAGTTTCTAAAAGAATGGCAATTCCATGAGGTGCATAGCCTTCAAAAAGTACTTCTTTATAATCTGCAGTATCTTTATCAGTTGCTTTTTTAATCGCTCTTTCAACATTATCTTTAGGCATATTCGCTGCCTTTGCATTTTGCATTACAGCTCTTAAACGCGAGTTTGCTTCAGGATTAGGACCACCTTCTTTTATGGCCATTACAATATCTTTACCTATTCTTGTAAAGGTTTTTGCCATTGCAGACCAACGCTTCATTTTACGCCCTTTTCTTAATTCGAATGCTCTACCCATTTCTGTTGCTTGTTTTTAAAATCCTTACAAATGTAGAAATTTGAAAGTTGGTTTACAATTATTTTATAACGGACTTTTTGTTTAATATAATGCCATTAATTCACGAATTAAAAAGATGCACTCGAAAACGATAACACCCATTTTTGTCTTTTCGACTAAAAGGAGAAATCACATAAAGTTTTGGAGCTTTTAGTTCTCATTCTCATGTGACTTCTCTAAAAAGTCGAAGTGTCAAGTTTTTTTACTTTAATAACTGGTAAGACTGTTTCGCAATCTCAATCTCTTCATTAGTTGGGATTATCAAAATTTTTACTTTGGATGATTCACTTTGAACTTCTCTAATCTCTTTAGAACGAATATTATTTTGTTCATCATCTAAATTGATACCTAAAAAATCTAAATTTTCACAAGCAAGTTTTCTCATTATAGATGAGTTTTCTCCAATTCCTGCAGTAAAAACAATGGCATCTAATCCGTTTAAAATTGCTGCATAAGAACCAATATATTTTTTAATCCTATAAGCTGCTAAATTTAACGCATTTTGGCAATCTATATTTCCATTAGCTGCTTTTTCAGAAATTTCTCTTAAATCAGAAAAACCAGTTAAACCTTGCATTCCAGATTCTTTGTTCAATAAATTAGCAACTTCATCAGCAGTTTTGTTGAGTTTTTTCATCAAAAAGAAAATAACAGATTGATCTATATCTCCACTTCTTGTGCCCATAATCAAGCCATTTGAAGGAGCAAAACCCATAGAAGTTTCTATACTTTCCCCATTTTTAATAGCAGCCATACTACAACCATTTCCTAAATGAATAGTAATTATATTTTCTGATTTTTTACCTAAATACGCAATTGCCTTTTCTGAAACATATTTATGACTTGTACCATGAAAACCATAAGCTCTAATTTTATGTTCGTCTAAATATTTATTAGGAATCGCATATTGATACGCTTCTTTTGGCATTGTTTGGTGAAAAGCTGTATCGAAAATTGCAATTTGTTTTGCTGATGTAAAGATGATTTCTGCAATTTCAATTCCTGTTAAATTTGCAGGATTGTGTAAAGGTGCCAAATCAAATAAATCACGGATACTTTTTTTTACTTCATCAGTAATTATAACAGTTTTGCTAAATTTATTTCCTCCATGAACTACTCTATGTCCAACAGCTTCAATTTCATCAACATTAGAAATAACACCAATTTTTGCATCTAATAAAGTTTTTGCAATCTTTTGTAAACCTATTTCATGGTTTAAAATTGATACAACTTCAGAAAATTTTTCATTGTTTTTCTCGTGAGTAAAAATGGCATTATCAAAACCAATTCTCTCAACCAAACCAACACATTTTAAAGTTTGAGATGGCATTTCTATCACTTGATATTTTAAAGAAGATGACCCTGCATTTAAAACTAAAATATTCATCTTTATGCTTGATTTGCTTGAATTGCTGTTAACAAAACTGTATTAAAAATATCATCTACTGTACAACCTCTACTTAAATCGTTTACAGGTTTGTTTAATCCTTGTAACATTGGTCCAATTGCCAAAGCCCCAGTTTCTCTTTGAATGGCTTTATAGGTATTATTTCCAGTATTTAAATCAGGAAAAATTAATACAGAAGCTTGACCTGCAACTTTAGAATCTGGCATTTTAGTTTTTGCTACTGACATATCTACTGCTGCATCATACTGAATTGGACCTTCAATTAATAAATTTGGATTCAATTTTTTAGCAATTTCAGTAGCTTGTCTTACTTTTTCCACTTCTTCTCCTTTTCCTGAGCTTCCTGAAGAATAAGACAACATTGCCACTTTTGCTTTAATGCCAAATGCTTCTGCAGAGGCTGCTGATGAAATTGCAATTTCTGCCAATTGTTCTGCATTCGGATTTGGATTTACAGCACAATCGCCCATTACAGAAACTCTGTCTGACAAACACATAAAAAATACTGATGAAACTACAGAAACCCCAGGTTTTGTTTTAATAATTTGCAACGCTGGTTTTATTGTGTGCATAGTTGTATGAATTGCGCCAGAAACCATACCATCTGCTAAACCATTTAAAATCATTAAAGTTCCATAATAAGAAACATCTCTTGTTAAATCTTGAGCAGTGGTTTCTGTTAAACCTTTATGTTTTCTAGCTTCGTAAAGCGTTTTTGCAAAATCGTTATTATGAATGGAATCTTCTGGATTTAATATATTTATTTTATCCAAATTTATTTGCAAACCTATTTGATTGCATTTTAATTGGATTTCTTTTTTATTACCTAACAACGTTAAATCTACAATATCTAATAACTGTAAACGAGCTGCTGCTTCTATAATTCTTTGGTCATTTCCTTCTGGTAAAACAATATGTTTTCTTTTAGCTCTTGCTTTTTGTAGCAAATTATATTGAAACATACTTGGCGTTAATTTATCAGAATTAAAATTCGATAAAATACTCGTTAAACCTTTTTCATTCACATGCTTATCAAAAGTATCTAAAGCCAACACAATTTTTTTAGTATTGCTAGCATAAATTTTTGGTTTTACAGAACCAATTTGATTTGAAACACCAAACGTGCCACCTTTTACAGAAATAATTGGAATGGTAGATTGTACACCTTCAATTAATTTAAGAATTGAATCTTCAGGAATTAAGCCTCCTGTTAAAATAATACCCGCAATTTTGGGATAATTACTAGAAGCATTTGCTTGCAAAGCTCCTAAAATAATATCAGCTCTGTCTCCAGGAGTAATAACTAAAGCATTTTTTTTGATTCGAGTAATGTAATTTCGTAACTGCATAGCCCCTGTGCTGTAACTACCAATTGAATTGTTTAGAAATTGTTCACCAAATAAAATTTTTCCATTTAGTGTTTCAACCACTTCTTTAACAGTAGGAAATGCTAAATAGTTCACTTTCGGTATTACATCTATCTGCACCGATTTTGGAATCGATTTGTGCAATTCTGTTTTTATGTATTCAATTTCATCTACTTCAGTCTTGTTGGCAATTAAGCCAATAACATCTACTTCTTTTTTTACAAAAGAATTGTAGGTAATTTGCATAGTATTGATAAAATCTTTCTTCTTTTTCCCATTTCCAGCACCCACAATTAAAACAGGAACTCCTAAGTTTTTGGCAATCATTAAGTTTACATCAACTTCTGTAAAACCTCCATCTCCAGAAAAGTCTGTACCTTCAATTAGAACATAATCATAAGTAGCTTCTAATTTTTTATAATTTTTGATGATGTTATGAATTACCTCATCTGTTTTGCCTTCGCTAATCAATTCAACAACTTCACTTTGTTCGTATACAAAACATTCTTTATAATCAATATCTAAATTAAAATAATTAATTGCTGTATTTGTGTGGTTATCGAATTCGTTATTTTCTCCTTTGTTGATAATCGGTCTAAAATACCCAACTTTAGAAGATTGATTTAACATCATTCTTAAAATTCCAAGTGATATTAATGATTTACCACTATTAGGTTCAATGGTAGTTATATAAATAGATTTACTCATTTTTCGTAATTTATTGCAAAAATAAGGCATAAAAAAATGACTAATTGTGATATTAGTCATTAATTATTTATTGAAATATAGCTAGTGTTTATGGTTCTGATTTTCAATTTTGGTTTATAGTTTTCCACCTTATTTTATTTTTCTGGAAGTGTCTTTTTCACTGTTTTGTGGGATGCTTTCTGAATTACAAACACATTATAATTTTATAATTACAATTTCTGCATCCAGTTTGTCACTCTTTCAGCATCTTTTTACTGTTGTGTGGGATGCTTTCAGTTTGACAAATTGGATGTTTTTATGTGTAAAGTTTTCCATTCTCTTTGTCACTCTGTTAACATCTTTTTCACTGTTGTTTGGGATGCTTCCAGCATGACAAACTTTACGTTTTTGTGTGTTAATTTTTTCATTCAGCTTGTAACTCTTTTCAGCGTTTTTTTTATTATTGTGTGGGATGCTTCCAACGTACTATAAAGTGTCCGAGTTTATAATTATATTTTCTCCATTCAGTTTGTCACTCTGGAAGAGTCTTTTCACTATTGTTTAATATGCTTCCAGCATGACAAACTTTTTGATTATTGTGTTGAGTTTTACTATACATTTTTTATTCTGATAGCATCTTTTTCAAAATTACTCAAAATAATGATTTAAAAATGCCATCTTAGGATTTTGTTCTAGAATGAGGTTTATTTTCTTTTGCCTTGTCAAATCTTTTATTTCCTTTTCTTTTGCAATTGCTTGCTGGATCCAGCCAAAATGTTGATAATAAATTAAAAAGTGAACATTATATTTAGCCGTAAAACTTTTTGGATTATTTTTTTGTTGATGTTGTTGCAATCGAAGTTTTAAGTTGTTGGTAACCCCAGTATATAAAACTGTTTTGTTTTTGTTTGTAATGATGTATACATAGAAATTGTAAATACCTGGAGTGTGATCTATCATAACTATATTTTAATGATTTTGTTCGTGAGATGCTTCCAGCATGACAAACAGTATGTTAGCATTTTACTGATTAATAATTCTCACAGTTTTCAACCAGTTTGTCAGTCTGCCAGCGTCTTTTTCAATGTTGCATGAGATGCTTCCAGCATTACAAACTGTATGTTAGCATTTTACTGATTAATATTTCTCACAGTTTCCAACCAGTTTGTCACTCTGGAAGAGTCTTTTTCATTTATGTGTGAGATGCTTCCAGCATGACAAACTATATGTTAGCATTTTGCCGATTAATATTTCTCAAAGTTTTCAACCAGTTTATCAGTCTGCCAGCGTCTTTTTCACTGTTGCATGAGATGCTTCCAGCATGACAAACTGTATGTTAGCATTTTACTGATTAATATTTCTCACAGTTTTTAACCAGTTTGTCACTCTGAAAGAGTCTTTTTCCAGGGTCGCATGAGATGCTTCCAGCATGACAAACTGTATGTTAGCATTTTGCCGATTAATATTTCTCAAAGTTTTCAACTAGTTTGTCAGTCTGCCAGCGTCTTTTTCACTGTTGTGTGAGATGCTTCCAGCATGACAAAACTGGACGAAAATATTTAGTTATATTTCCCTAAACTTGTAAAACTCCCATATTAAATTTTTTCTCAATAGGAGCATGGTTTGCAGCTTCAATTCCCATAGAAATCCAAGTTCGGGTTTCTAAAGGATTGATCACACCATCTGTCCAAATTCTTGCAGCTGCATAATAAGGGGAAACTTGATTATCGTAACGATTTTTTATTTTATCAAAAAGCTCTTTTTCTTTTTCTGGTGTAATTTCTTCACCACGTTTTTTAAGAGATGCAGTTTCTATTTGTAATAAAACTTTTGCAGCAGAATTCCCACTCATTACAGCTAGTTCAGCACTTGGCCAAGCAACAATTAATCTTGGGTCGTAAGCTTTACCACACATTGCGTAATTTCCTGCTCCATAAGAATTTCCGATAACAATTGTGAATTTAGGGACAACAGAATTACTTACAGCGTTTACCATTTTTGCACCATCTTTTATAATTCCTCCATGTTCAGATTTAGAACCCACCATAAAACCAGTAACATCTTGTAAGAAAACTAAAGGTATTTTTTTCTGATTACAATTAGCTATAAAACGGGTGGATTTATCAGCAGAATCATTGTAAATCACACCACCAAATTGCATTTCTCCTTTCTTTGTTTTTACTAATTTTCGTTGGTTGGCAACAATACCAACTGCCCAACCATCAATTCTTGCATACCCTGTAAGAATTGTTTGTCCATAACCTTCTTTATATTGTTCAAATTCAGAATTATCTACCAATCGCTTTATAATTTCTAACATATCATATTGCGCATTTCTTTCTTTTGGTAGAATTCCAAAAATATCATCTTGATTTTCTTTTGGTTCAAAAGCTTCAGTTTTGCTAAAACCAGCTTTGTCATAATCACCAATCTTATCAACAATAAATTTTATTTTATCAAGAGCATCTTTATCGTCTTTGGCTTTGTAATCTGTAACTCCAGAAATTTCACAATGAGTAGTTGCACCTCCTAAAGTTTCATTATCAATAGATTCGCCAATGGCAGCTTTTACTAAATAACTTCCTGCTAAAAAAATACTCGCAGTTTTATCTACAATTAAAGCTTCATCACTCATAATTGGTAAATAGGCACCACCTGCAACACAGCTTCCCATGACTGCAGAAATTTGTGTAATTCCCATAGAACTCATTACAGCATTATTTCTGAAAATGCGCCCAAAATGTTCTTTATCAGGAAAAATTTCATCTTGCATTGGTAAGTAAACTCCAGCAGAATCCACTAAGTATATGATTGGCAATCTGTTTTCTATAGATATTTCTTGTGCTCGTAAATTCTTTTTTCCTGTGATAGGAAACCAAGCACCCGCTTTTACAGTAGCATCATTTGCAACAACAATACATTGTTTACCTTTTATATAGCCCATCTTTACAACAACACCTCCTGAAGGACAACCACCATGTTCTGCATACATGTCTTCGCCTGCAAAAGCTCCAATTTCAATCGATTTTTTATTTGAATCTAAAAGATAATCAACTCTTTCACGAGCTGTCATTTTTCCTTTTTCATGATGTTTATCGATTCTTTTTTGACCTCCACCTAATTTTACTTTGGCAAAACGTCTTTTTAAATCTGAAACTAATAGTTTATTGTAATCTTCGTTTTTATTGAAGTTGATGTCCATAGAAATCGATTTCTTAATTTTTAGCTAATTTAAGGAATATAAATGTGAAATATTTTATAAAAATACCCATTCTTTACTATTTCCTCAACAGCGAAAAGTTTCCTTTTTTGTTGATGGTTGGTTTTGTGGTATCAGCAGGAATTAAAGTGATGTTAAACCAATAATCATCAGAAGGTAATAATTTACCTTGATACATTCCATTCCAGCCTTGGCTGTCAATAGGTTCTTGTGCTACTAATTTTCCATATCTGTTAAAGATGTTGATACTTGCATTTGGGTAAAAATCTTTATTAGCACCTTTTACAACCCAAGTATCGTTTTTTCCATCGCCATTTGGGGTAAAGAATTTAGGAAACTGAATTACAGAAACCAATAGTGTTTCATCTGGACTACAACCATTGTTATCTTTTACTATTATTTGATACACACCACCTTCTAAATTTTCAAAAAGAGGTTCTTCTTGAAAACCGATCATTGGGATTCTTGAATTATCATCTGTATTTACAATAGCAAATCGATAATCCCCAATTCCTAAATTATTAGTAATAGTATCAATAGCAATTGATAAATTATCTTCGCTTCCAATATTATTGCCTTCATCAATAATGGTAATAAAACTGCGCTCTAAAATAGCAGGATTGGATTCATTAATGACAATATTTTCTATCCTTTCACACAGTGTTCCATCTGTGGTAGTTGCAGTAACTGTATATGTTCCACCAGAAGTGATGTTGATGTTATCTCTAGAAACTGGGTTTAAAACAGTTCCATTTTCATCTTGCCAAATATAGGTGTAGACATCTCTTGCATTTTCTACAGCGATGTTTAAAGGCAAATCATTTAAACACAAAGTTAGTGGTGTTGATACCGTAAAATCTGGCAATGTATTTACGATCACATCAAAAGTAGCATCATCATTTATACAACCTGTATTTTTATTTTCAATACGCACAAAAATAGTTTCTGTTGTATTTGTATTTTGATAAGGAGAAACAATGGGATCAGTTCCAGCAGTTGCATCAGCTTGTGAGCTATGAAAAGTTACGTTGAAATCATTTGCATTTTGAGTAGTTCCTAAGATTTCAGTTATTTTACTATCCAAATCAATATTTTGAATAATTCCATTGGAATCATCACCATCCAAAGCATTGTCACAATAAGCTAAATTAGTTGGTACTACAAAAACGGGTTCAGGATTTACAATCACATCAAAGTTAGAAATTGGGTTTGCACATTGCGTATCCGTGTTTAAAATACGTACAAAAATTCTTTCTCTATTTGAGGTGATGTTCGAGTAAGGAGAAATTAAAGGATTGTTTCCATTTTGAGCGTCAGCCAATGATCTATGATAGGTAACTGTATGAATGGTCGGGTCTTGAGTTCCTAAAATACCAGCAGTTTGAGATTCTAAATCAATAGATTGTGAAAAACCATTTCTGGCAGAACCATCAGAATTTTCATCACAAATTTCTAAATCATCCACAAAATTAGCAATAGGAATGGCATTTACAATCACATTAAATGACGTATGATCTGTAAAACAGCCAGTTGTATTATTGGTAACTCTTACAAAAATTGGTTGCGAATCGCGAATTGTATTTGTAAAAGGCGATGTTTGTGCATTAACACCCAAATTTGCATCAGTAGCAGAAAGATGATAGGTTACTGTAAAATCAGCAGAATTTTGACCATTTAGAATTGAACTAGTTTGCGAGTCTAAATTAAAAGATTGCACAATTCCATTGGTTCCATCACCATCAATAGCATCATCACAAAGCTCTAAATCTGGAACTGCTTCTGCCATAGGAACAGTATTTGTTTTTAGATACAATTCGCCTGTTCCAGAACAATTATTATTATTTTTATTAGTGATTTTAAAGTAAATAGTTTGTCTTGTAACATCAGAAGGAAAATTGATGTTTCTGTAATTTGAAATATCAGCAATTTCATTTAAAACAGCTGTTCTATCAG
>Ga0115565_10002980_pt1 | contig 12365 bp, 11 predicted proteins | sample COGITO_mtgs_1105_FD_87199 | JGI IMG/M metagenome (GOLD analysis project Ga0115565, IMG submission 87199) | Pelagic marine microbial communities from North Sea - COGITO_mtgs_110530 | ecosystem: Environmental > Aquatic > Marine > Epipelagic | place: Germany:Helgoland, sampling site Kabeltonne... | reverse complement strand
ACGACGCTGCTGTATGCGTTGTTAAGCACGCAAAGCAAAAATATTGTGATGATCTTGCAAGAACAAGCCGCTGGTGTCATTGCCGAGCGCGCTGAAAAACAAGCTAAGGCTTAAGTCTATGTTTGTCGAAATCTTCGAATCAATCAGAGACTTTACCGAGACCGGCGGAAATATACTGCTGATCATCGGGGGTCTAATATTCGTCATGTGGATTTTGATACTCGAGAGAATTATGTATGTGACCAACGGTCACAAGCAATTTATGAAGGATACCATCGAGCAGTGGAATCAGCGCAGTGAACGTTCCTCATGGAATGCTGTGCAGATTAGACAAGCGATGATTTCTCGAGTCAGTCTTAAGCTGCGTTTTAGTTTACCGATTATTCAAGCTTTAGTCGCGCTATGCCCTCTACTAGGCCTGATGGGCACAGTGACAGGTATGATATTGGTTTTTGATGTCATGGCAATGACGGGTGGCGGCAATGCTCGCTCGATGGCCGCAGGCGTATCGCAAGCTACTATACCGACAATGGCTGGGATGGTAGGTGCGCTTTCGGGTGTATTTGCGTCAACGTGGTTAACACGAACGGCTAAGACAGAACGTATGCATTTAGAAGATGCTTTGCAATTAAAACGTGAAAGCTAGTCTTTCGAAGCGAAAATAGCGATAACGTGAAGGAATTAAAATGAGACATTTACAAAATTTAGTCGAAGAGGAAGAGGCCACTATCGATATGACGCCAATGTTGGACGTCGTGTTTATTATGCTTATCTTTTTTATCGTGACCGCTTCATTTGTCAAAGAATCTGGGATTGATGTTAATCGTCCCGATGCTGCAACGGCCGTAAAGAAAGACCGCGCTAATATTTTGGTAGCAATAAGCGAAAAAGGCGAAATTTGGATCAACAAGCGACGCATAGATGTACGCGCTGTGCAGGCCAACGTAGAGAGACTGCATGCCGAAAACCCCCAGGGTACGGTGGTGATTCAAGCGGATAGAAAATCAACGACCGAAACACTTATCAAAGTCATGGATGCAGCGCGCGCGGCCGGCGTCTATGACGTATCGATAGCTGCCCAAGAGTAATTGTTATGCTGAGAGTTCTGTTAGCCATTTTTTTAGCCGCCTGCGTGACACTGGGTCTGTTTTTTTTGATGCAGGCGTTAATTGCCAGTGGCGACAAAACGCTTTCTGAGCCACCACAAGGCAGAGTGCTAGATTTTGTGCGTGTTAAACAAGAGCAAGAAGCACAGCAAAAAGACCGTAAACCGCGCAAACCGCCAACGCCTGCAGAGCCACCGCCAGACATGGCTCAGCCACAAATGGATTCGCCGACGCCTGACGGTGGTGAAGGTGGTCTTGATTTTGCCGCGGATGTTTCGGGTGATATTTCGTTAGATGGCGGTTTAGCGCTTGAGTCAGGCGATGGTGAGTACTTACCTATCGTCAAAGTTTCGCCAACCTATCCAAGACGTGCGCTACAGCGTGGGATTCAAGGTTTTGTGATTGTCGAATTTACAGTAAATAAACTAGGTGCAGTGGTTGATCCTTTTGTGGTTGAAGCAAACCCCGAAGGAATCTTTGAGCAAGCCGCCATGGATGCGGCAAAAAAGTTTAAGTATAAGCCACGCGTTGTTAATGGTGAACCCACCGCTGTGGCGGGTGTGCAAAACCGCATCACGTTCAAAATCGATGGTTAAGGAAAAGTATATATGAAGTTTTCACATACATTTCTGCTAGGTGCGATCCTTGTTTCGTCTGCGTCTATCCTATCCCTAGCTTTGGTTAACCCTGCACTCGCACAAGACAACCAAGCTGAGGAGACGAGCAAGGCAAGCGACAAACAAACGCGTCGCACGCCGGCCTTACGCTCCAAAGTATACGAGCAGTTGTCTCGTGCGCAAGCTGCCGGTGATGCCGGTAATGTGCCAGCCGCTATTGCTATATTGGATGATGTAAAAGATAAGTCGGAGTCGATGAACAGCTACGAAAAATCGATGATGTACAACTTTTATGGCTTTGTTTACTACAATGCAGAACAGTTTGATAAGGCGATCGTTAACTTTGAACAAGCAGTGCAGCAACAACCCATTCCAGTGAGATTTGAACAAACAACCTTATTTAGCTTGTCGCAACTGCACATGATGCAGGGTAACTATGACAAAACGATTGCTTATTTAGAACAGTGGGAAGCGCTCAATGATGGCGTAATACCGCCAAAGAATTATGTTCTCAAAGCCCAAGCGCATTACCAAAACAAAAACTATGAGTTAGCGGGTAAATTTATTGAGCAGGCGATAGTAGGGCACGAAGAAGAAGGTTATTTGCCCGATGAAGGTTGGCTGATTTTGCAGCGTGCTGTGTATTATGAAATGAAGCAGCCAGAAAAGGTAAAAGACGTTTTAGCCAAAATGATTAGACTGTATGACAATCCTAAGTATTGGATCCAGTTAGCGGGTATGTATGGCGAATTAGGTCAAGAAAAAACTCAGCTAGCCATGATGGAAACTGCATACCAAATGGGATATGTGCAGTCAGCCTCTGATATTTATAATTTAGCGCAACTATATTTTTATCATGAAGTCCCTTTCAAGGCTGCGCGCTTGATGGAGCAGGCCATGAAGGATGGTGTGTTAGAGCGTAATCTTAGAAATCTTAAGTTTTTGGCGCAATCTTGGCAGGCTGCAAAAGAAGAAAAACAGGCGGTTCCGGTTATGCAAGCTGCCGCGCAATTATCTGATGACGGTGAATTAGATGCACAGTTGGGCCATTTGTTTTACACGACCGAGGATTACGAAAACGCGGTACTTGCGTCAACACTAGCCTTGGAGAAAGGTGTGCAAAAACCCGGCGCGGTGCACATGGTTTTGGGATTGTCACTTTATAACCAGCGTAAGTTTGTCGAGGCATTAGACCAGCTTGCGTTAGCAGAATCTTTCCCTGCGAGCCGAGGTGTAGCTCAGCAGTGGGCCAAATATGTCGACAAAGAAAAGCGCGATTTTGAAATCCTGAAGGCTGAAGCAGAGCGCATTTAAATTGCGACGTGTAAAGGTACGCAACACTAATCATCACCTGTGCATGCTGGTAGTGCTGTCGTTTTTGGGACTTAGCTGTTCAAAAACTGATTTAGCTCTCACTGCCCTTGATGTTGACGCTCAATCCCTCCAACTGTGGTACTCATCATCGTTACATGTTTTTACTCGCACTAATGCTGAACGGGACTTGGAAAACTATGCTGACGAATTAGCGGGCTGGGTGCGCGTGGACCCCTCTGCAATGGCTACACCCGACAACCCAACGATAAGCGATTTGGATTTTGCACAACCGGTGCTCGATCTCGAAAAGCACATCGTTCATCAAGCTAAAGCGGCTCGGCAACACGCTAGTATCAAGCAACTTATCGCTCATCAATATACAATTATAGGGCGCAGTGTATTGCATTCAAAAGACCTTGCCACAATTGAAGGCATGCCTCAATGGCGGGCGTATCTCAAAAGTCTGCAGGCCTTGATAGACGAATATAAAGTGCTCCAACGCGGAGCGATAGAAATATACGAGGCAGATAATCAACGTCAATTGTTCGCATATCGCCTTACAAGCTCAGATGCGAGGGCTTTCGTTGCATTCAATTTTTCCTTTGATTTGCAGCAAATGCCACTACCATTTGGTTTTATGGCGTCAACTAAGATAAGCTTATGGCAGTCTGATATGGATGAGGTGCAAACGTTCGTGACGTCTCAACCATTAATGATAAGGCCTTTTACAGCGATGATTGTCATTGTGCCTTAGTCTGTTATTTTTTTGAAAGGTGAGTAGGTGTGAATTTTTTAACCAAACTGCGTCGTAGAATGATCGCTAATAAATTTAAGCAGCAGCACCTAAAGATTATTCAATTTATTCCGCATGACGTCTTCTTCGAGATATTACGAGGACATAAGCAACAAGGCTGGGAAATGTTTCCACAACAGCTCAGCACTGATTCATGGGGAGATAAAGGCAAATGTAAGTTGAGAAAAGGTCAAAGCACACTTGAGCTTGAATGGACTAAAACACAGCAAGGCTCATTGGTCGGACTTGGTCGCATACTCGATAGTATAGCCAAAGACTATGAATTGGAGAGTCGTGATAAGCCCGAGTATCTGCGCTAAACTCGAATCGACAACCTGCTTTGCTCAATAGTACTTTCTAGTTCATCTTGTAACTGCGTTGGAATACACAGCATTGCGGCTAGTTTGTTTAAATATACGCGTGAATCAATAGCGTTCATGTCTATTGCCATTGCACTTGCAGCATAGACCTCTGAGGCAGCTTCTGCATTAGGTACATCTTGCGTTATTTGCTCGATTGTTCGAGGTGAGCGCATTTCATCGAACAAAGATGCTTTGTCTTCAGTACTTAAATCCATGCTTTCAACCTGATCAAAAATCTTCATTCGTTCAGTTGAATCGATATGACCATCCGCATGTGCTGCCGCTACCATTGCTCTTAGCAATAGCATTTGGCCTTGTGAATTGGAAGCCTCAACGACCTCGTCAAAACGTTCCTCCTGCATGTTGCTGGGCGAATAATCAAACGAAGGTGATGCCTTTAAGTCATCACCTTCGTAGGCATAGTTGCCTTGGTTAAATGCGCGATCCTGAGCCTGTTTTTCGCTATAGCTCTTGTACGCTTTCCACGCCATTCCACCGACTACAGCGAGTGCGCCCATTTTAGCCGCGCTTTTGCCTGACTTTTTGATTGAGCGCCCGCTGCCTTTTGACAATAGTGCGGAAGCGATGCTTGCTGCGGCACCGCCTTTAAGTAAATCGCTGCCTGAGCCTTTGAGCATACTCGAGCGGCTTAGGCTGGCTAACATTTTATTGAAGTTCATGACGTGATACCTGTCGCTGTATATGTTGACTTGAGTATACGACAGTGTGATGCAAATAAAATTCGAATAAACGCGCGTATTTCAACCAAAAAAGTTGATGGTTAGCCTGATTCTTCTTTTATTTTTTCGTGCAGCCACGCCGCATGTCGTGGTGCTTTTTTAGTATCACTCCACTCTGACAACATCGCAGGCGCCACTCTGTGAAGTTCTTTCATCTGCTCTGCGGTGCTGGTATTCGCCGCCAATTCCAAACGGTGTCCGTTGGGGTCGAAGAAATAGATAGACTTAAAAATACCATGATTTGTTGGACCGATAACACTGATCCCAAGATCTTCAATATGACGCTTAGCGGCCAACAACTCATCAATGCTGTTCAACCTCATTGCGATATGCTGAACCCATGCAGGTGTATTGTGATCGCGGTCCATGTCTGGCTGCTCTGGTAACTCAAAAAAGGCCAGTACGTTGCCATTACCGGCGTCCATAAAGATATGCATGTAAGGATCATAAGCGCCAGTAGAAGGCACATGGTCCTCCGCAATGGCTAATTGAAAGTCCATTCCTAAGGTGTTTTGATAAAACTCAACAGTTTGCTTTGCATCTTTACAGCGATATGCAACATGATGAAAACCGTCAAGTTTGAAACTAGAATTTGCCATAAATTTACTCTTAAGGTTTGTTTAAAACACCACGGTTGATCTGATCGCGTTCGATTGATTCGAACAACGCTTTGAAGTTACCTTCACCAAACCCATCATCACCTTTTCGCTGAATGAACTCAAAGAAAACAGGACCCAACTGCGTCTCTGAAAATATCTGTAGCAGCAAGCGTGGCGTGCCGCCTTCAGTCGTTCCATCCATCAATATGCCGCGCGATTGCAGTGCATTCACGTCTTCACCATGTTGAGGTAAACGATCCGCTAATAGTTCGTAGTAGGTGGCAGGTGGCGCTGTCATAAACGGAATACCCATTGCCTTGAGACGATCCCAACAGGCTAATAAATCACTACAGCTAAAGGCGATGTGTTGGATCCCTTCACCGTTAAATGCTCTGAGAAATTCTTCAATCTGGCCTTTACCCCCTTCGCCCTCTTCATTCAACGGGATGCGAATTTTGCCATCTGGCGCCGTTAATGCTTTTGACGTTAACCCGGTGTATTCGCCCTTGATATCAAAAAAACGAATCTCTTGAAAATTAAATAATTTCTCGTAAAAGTTAGCCCAATACGCCATACGGCCACCGTACACATTGTGCGTAAGATGATCGATAACTTCAAAACCTGCCCCTACTGGATGGCGCTCGACGTTTTCTAAATACTCAAAATCGATGTCGTAAATCGACAGTTCATCACCATAGCGGTCAATCAAATAAATAATGGCATTGCCAATTCCTCTGATGGCGGGCAAGCATAATTCCATTGGACCAGTGGTTACATGTACGGGTTCTGCACCTTGTTTTAGCAAATAATCGTAAGCTTTTTTGGCATTACGTACCCTAAAACCCATACCACATGCAGAGGGACCGTGTTCACGCGCAAAATACCAAGCAGCTGAACGCGGCTCGTAGTTAGCAATAAGATTTATACCGCCTTGGCGCCACAGTTGTGCATCTTTTGTACGATGGTTAGCAATATGGGTAAAGCCCATTGCACTAAAAACGGTTTCTAGCTGACCTTTTTCAGGTGAAGAAAATTCAATAAATTCAAATCCATCTAGTCCTACTGGATTTTCAAACAAGTCTGCCATGCTAATGCTCTCATATGTAAAAGGTTAACTAAACGACGCCGCCATTCCTGGCGTGTCAAAGAGACTATTTAGGGGTGCACAACAGCCTCTTGTTACGTGCTGCGCAGTTTAGGCGATTTGATTATAATTTTCGCTTTTTCCCGGTTTCTGGTCTCAGATAGTATCGCAATTAGGCTTTGCAGTGTAACTATATGTTTACGAATATGCCGGCAAAGTGTTGTGAATTCTATTAATTCATCATATCGCCGTAGTTTGCTACGATTCTTTAGATAGCCGTTTTACGCAAACCGTTTGAGAATAAAATGAGCATGAAATTAATATAATCACTTATATAAATGATAATGTTACAGGGGGTGTAGGGTAAGCTTAACGCTATATTTGACCCGCGAAAATCTGCGAGTATATTGAATAGGTGTTTTCGCAGAGAATTGAGCCAGCGGATACCGAGGCTATGGTTTATTAACGTGTACAAATGGAGCACAGATGCTTGTTTCAGAAGATTTTTTAGATACCTTAAATGAATTAGCCCTAGGCAGTCGACTAAAACGGCTGGCAGAGCGCTTGCAAGGGCAGGCGGCGGAGATCTATCAAGCATATGGGCTCGATATTCAAGCAAAATGGTTTACATTGCTCGCCTTGCTAGACCAAAAAGACCAAGTCAATATTGTCGAAGCATCAAATGCGCTTGGCCTCTCACAGCCCGCCTTGACACAATTTTGTAAGCAACTAAAAGCTGCGAAACTAGTCGACATACTGGTCGACAAACAAGATTCACGCAAAAAAATAATTCAGTTAACCGGGCTGGGCAAGCAAAGTATTGCTGACATGAAGCCTATATGGAGAGCGGTAGAGTCTGCGGCTATCGATTTGTGTGAAGAAACTGATAATCAGTTTTATGTATCATTACTCGCCTTTGAGTCAGCACTCAATCGGTCGTCATTAATTGAGCGCACTCAATTTTACGTTGACAAAAACATTGAAAAATCTGAGCTGAACGCCGAGGCCCAAACAACCAAATCTAAGGTCAATTGCGTTTCTGCTGCCAAGTGTGCAGTGTCGAAAACAGACACGAAATTGCAATTTATTAAATTTTGTTCTGACTTAGCTGCCTATTTTGAAACGATCAACCGCCAGTGGATTGAGCAGATGTTTGTGCTTGAGGATATCGATAGGCAAGTCCTTAAATTTCCGCAAAAGCACATTATTGAAACAGGCGGAGAGGTATATTTTGTTAAACATCCTGAGTTTGGCATTGTTGGAACGTGCGCTTTGTTAAACAAAGGGCAGGGAAACTATGAGCTAACCAAAATGGGTGTGAGTGCAAACATGCGAGGCCTCAAAGTTGGTGAGCAGTTGTTAACTTATGTCATCGAGCAAGCAAGGCTAATGAATATTAAGACTTTGTTTTTGTTAACCAATAGCAAGTGCGAAGCGGCCATTCACCTATATGAAAAGAATGGTTTTGTGCACGACAAAGAAATTATGCAAACCTATGGCATGGCTTATCAGCGATGCAACGTTGCAATGCGCTATACAGCCTGGGATTAGGCCTGCAGTTGAGCCGTTCTAAGGGCGCTTGAATGATATTTAGAACTGCTCGACCAGTGTCAGATTTTTTATCACTTGTTCCGCATTCCTAAAATCAACTGTACCAAGTGACTGTTTTGTTTATGAAATAATTAAGGTGCGTTTATTGCTTAAAGTCATCTGACCTGTTTTAAATTAACGATAAAACCAACCTAGATTGGTTAAATCGAAATCGCGGCATTGTCACGTTTTTGTCATAAGTCTGTGTTCTTTTAATAAAGCAATCGCAGTCCAAAATTATAATATTAGACAATTAAAAGTCGGGTAACCGACATGTAGTTTTTCTTGGGAGAGAATATGAAACGTAAAATTGCAGCAGTGCTGTCTGTATTGTTTGCATCCGCAACGCAAGCAAGCTCTGTATTTATTAATGAAATTCATTATGACAATGCGGGCACGGATGTAGGCGAGTTTGTTGAGATAGCAGCTCCGCAGGGCACTAATTTAGATGGTTGGTCCTTGGTACTTTATAACGGCAGTAACGGTACTACCTACAATACAGCGTCTCTTTCTGGCATTATTGCCAATGAAAGCAATGGTTATGGCTTTTTCACTGTCTCTTATCCTAGTAACGGTGTTCAAAATGGCGCTCCAGATGGCGCGGCACTAATTGATGCTTCTGGTAGGGTTGTTCAATTTTTAAGTTATGAAGGCTCTTTTTCTGCTACCAACGGTCCCGCATCAGGTCTTAGCAGTGTCGACATCGGTGTAAGACAAGTCGGAACACCTATCGGTGAGTCTTTACAACTGATTGGCAGCGGCGCGGAGTATGCCGATTTTACGTGGCAAGACGCTGCTGCTGAAAGCCCAGGCGCCGCAAATGCAGGCCAAACATTCGCTGGTGCTGCGCCCTCCGACATAGCACCTACTGTGCTTTTTACGACGCCAGAAGATGGCGCGGTCGGCGTAAGCCCTAATAGCAATATCGATTTAACGTTTAGTGAAGACGTCGTTGTTTCAGGATCAAGTGCCATTAGCTGCACTAACGAATCTAGTATCTCCGTCACCATCACAGGAGAAGGAACTCAATATACGGTCGATCCTGACCAGTCTTTGCCCTTAAACAACGTATGCACGTTTGAGTTAAGAGCAAGTGATGTCACCGACCTTGACGGCGAGCCTGATAATTTAGCAGAAGATCTGAGCATTGCCTTTACGGTTAATCAAGTAAGCTTGGTCATCAATGAAATACACGCTGACCCTGCCCCTGATATCGCGGGTGATGCAAGCGGTAACGGCGAACGAGAAAATAACGATGAATTTGTTGAGATAGTCAACAATGGCGACACTGCAGTTGATTTGACAGGTTGGACATTAAGCGACGCACGTTCTATCACACACACTTTCGAGGCGGGTTCTATCATAGAAGCCAACTGCTCGGCGGTTATCTTTGGTGGCAGTTCACCCACTGGCTTATTTGGTGGTGCGTTGGTTCAAGTAGCGTCTTCAGGTGGCTTGAGCTTAAATAATGGTGGTGACACGCTAACGTTAACTAACAATGATGTCGAAGTCGTTGTTACTTATGGTGAAGAGGGCGTTAGTGATCAGTCGTTGTCTCGTAACCCAGACATCACAGGTGAAGCTTTTGTTGGACACGCTACAATAGCAGGTGCTAACGGTGCATTGTTCTCGCCAGGTACGCGCGCAGACGGAAGTCTTTTCAGCGGTTGTACGATTCCTGATGTTGCACCTATTATCAGTTCAATCAACATTGAAGATGGTGCGACTCAAGTCAGTGTTTCACCGACTTTTGTTATTAACTTCAGTGAGGCAGTCGCAATATCAGCAACGCCCTTATTGTCATGCAGCACAAGCGGCGAAGTCGAAATGTCCGGCGAATTGGTCGAAAACACCTATACACTGCAGCCCGTAGTCGAATTGGCAAGCAATGAAACGTGTACCTTATCAATTCTAGCCAACACTGTTTCGGACCTAGACGGCTCAGTGGATACCTTGGCAGAAGATTTCGTCACTAGTTTTACGACAGCAGAAAAATTGGCCTGTGCAGTACCTGCTAGCTACACTTTGATTTCTGCTATTCAAGGCAGCGGCGACACTAGCCCACTTGAAGGGCAAGATGTGCTCGTCGAAGCGCTAGTCACCGCGGTGGTCCCAGGTATTCAAACGTTTTTTGTTCAAGAACAAAATAGCGACGCTGATGGCGATAATAATACCTCCGAAGGTCTAGCTGTATTTTATGGTGATGCTGATTTTGCGCTTCCAAGGGTAAATGATGTGGTTGTGTTGCGCGGCAGTGTTAGCGAGTTCTTTGGTCGTACGCAGCTTAACTTAGCGTCAGAGCCACAGCTTTGTGAAGCAACTGATATGGGCATCTCACCGTCTGAGTTTGCATTGCCTGTTGCGTCATTTGCAGACCTAGAACGCTTGGAAGGTATGTTGGTAAGCAATGCCGCTGAACTAACGATTACTGATAACTTTACGCTGGGACGTTTCGGGCAGCTCACGTTGTCTAATGGCAGAATATTTAATCCAAATAATGTGTTCGCGCCTGGTTCAGCAGAAAACACAGCGTTGATTGCGGCAAACGAGCTTAACCGTATTTTGCTTGACGACGGCAGTTCACAGCAAAACCCCGATGTTGTTCCGTTTCCTACAGGTGGCTTATCAGCGCAAAATACAGCACGTTCAGGTGATACGATATCATCGGTAACGGGTGTAATGGATTTTGGTTTTGGCGATTACAGAGTGATTCCAACAATGGATGCTACTTTTGTTGCTAGTAATCCACGTACGGCATCACCTGACTTGGCAAAGGGCAACCTAACCGTCGCGAGTCTTAACGTACTTAACTACTTTAATACAATTGACGGTAACGGTTCAATTTGTGGTCCAAGCTCTTCCTCGAGCTGTCGCGGTGCAGACAACAACGGTGTTGATGGTGCTGGTCGTGACGAATTTGAACGTCAGACACTAAAAACAGTTGCAGCGATTGTGGCAATGGATGCTGACATTCTTGGCTTAATGGAAATTGAAAACGATGGATTTGGTGAAGATAGTTCAATTGCTACTTTGGTAAATCGTGTTAACGCCATGGTAGGTGCGGATACTTATACTTACGTTATGCGTGATGCGCCAATTGGCACCGATGCGATTACCGTTGCATTGATGTACAAGCCATCAAGCGTAAGTCCCAAGGGTGCGTCAGTTATTCTAGATAGCAGCAACTCAATTGTTGATGATTCTGGTAGTCCTTTGTTTAACGACAGACGCAACCGGCCTTCGCTTATCCAACGTTTTGCACTTAACGAGAATGGTGAAGAGTTAGTCATCAGCGTTAACCACTTAAAATCAAAAGGGTCAGGCTGTGGTCCAGGTGACGACGATGCAAATACAGGGCAAGGCAACTGTAACCTAACAAGAACGCAAGCCGCTCAAGCACTTATGGCTTTTTTGGGAACTGAATTTGGTGTTACGCCTACGCTGGTAATTGGTGATTTGAATGCCTATGCAAAAGAAGACCCTATCAACGCTATTTTGGCCGAAGGTTACACTGATTTAGCGCTAGCGTTTAACGGTGCAGAGGCTTATTCGTACACGTTTAACGGTGAGTTAGGTTATTTAGACCATGCCCTAGCCAGTGCTAGTTTGATAGACAAAGTTGTTGATACGACTGAGTGGCACATTAACGCTGATGAGCCGATCATTCTTGATTACAACCTTGATTTTAAATCAGACGCTCAAAAAGACAGTTTGTATGCACCTGATGCTTACCGCATGTCTGACCATGACCCTGTCATCGTATCCTTACAATTAGGTAGTGATACAGTGAAAGGCGATTGGGATGCTGATGGTGACGTGGATATCAACGATATTCGTGGTTTAACCAGAGCCATTCAGCTTCGCCAAGAAATAAGTCTAAGTTTTGACTTTAATGATGATGGAAAAGTGACGTATACAGACGTCAGATTATTGCAACGCATGTGCACACGCCCTCGTTGCGCAGTTTAATTAAACAACATTAGGAAGTTCTAAAATGAAAAAAGTAATTTTATTAGTATGTATGATGTTCTTCGGAGCAGCCAAAGCCAGTGTCATCAATGTAGACGTGAGTAATACGACTCCGTTCCTTGGCGACACCGTCACGGTCAACATTAACTTAAACGGTGTGATGGAAGATTTTACGTCTTTGCTAACTGCTT
>Ga0115565_10002979_pt1 | contig 12365 bp, 8 predicted proteins | sample COGITO_mtgs_1105_FD_87199 | JGI IMG/M metagenome (GOLD analysis project Ga0115565, IMG submission 87199) | Pelagic marine microbial communities from North Sea - COGITO_mtgs_110530 | ecosystem: Environmental > Aquatic > Marine > Epipelagic | place: Germany:Helgoland, sampling site Kabeltonne... | reverse complement strand
AGTTTGAAGGGTACGTCAAGCTCAACAAAAAAATACCCCCGGAAGTTCTTACTTCGTTAAATGGTATTGAAGACGCGGCCAGATTGGCTGATACCATGGCGGCTCACATGCAGCTCAAGTTAGTCGAAAAGCAAAAAGTCTTAGAGATGAATTCGGTTACCGAACGCCTTGAATACTTGATGGCACTCATGGAAGGCGAAATTGACCTACTACAAGTAGAGAAAAAGATTCGCACGCGTGTAAAAAAACAGATGGAAAAGAGTCAGCGTGAATATTATTTGAATGAGCAAATGAAGGCCATTCAAAAAGAACTCGGCGAACTTGATGAAAATACACCGGATGAGTTTGAAGCGTTAGCAAACAAAATCACTGATGCAAAGATGCCAGAAGAAGCTAAGAAAAAAGCAGAAGCTGAGTTGCAAAAGTTGAAAATGATGTCACCTATGTCTGCAGAGGCAACAGTGGTGCGTAGCTATATTGATTGGTTAACGTCTGTTCCTTGGTTTAAACGCAGTGTAGTCAAAAAAGACTTGGGTCGGGCAGAACAAGTGCTAGACAGCGATCACTATGGTCTCGAAAAAGTTAAAGAACGCATACTTGAGTATCTCGCGGTACAGCAACGTGTGAAAAAGCTTAAGGGTCCTATCCTTTGCTTAGTAGGTCCCCCTGGTGTGGGTAAAACCTCTCTCGGGCAATCCATTGCCAAAGCAACCGGTCGTCAGTATGTGCGTATGGCCCTAGGCGGTGTAAGAGATGAGGCCGAAATTCGCGGACATAGACGGACTTATATCGGGTCTTTACCCGGTAAGCTAATCCAAAAAATGTCAAAGGTTGGGGTTAAAAACCCGCTGTTCTTGTTGGATGAGATTGATAAAATGTCATCGGACATGAGAGGCGACCCGTCCTCGGCGCTGTTGGAGGTACTTGATCCTGAACAGAACTCTACCTTTAGTGATCATTACTTAGAAGTTGATTATGATCTCTCGGATGTCATGTTTGTTGCCACTTCTAATAGTATGGACATTCCGGGACCATTGTTAGACAGGATGGAAGTCATTCGCCTATCTGGTTACACAGAGGACGAAAAATTAAATATTGCGACGAGGCATTTGCTGTCAAAGCAAATTGAGAGAAACGGCCTTAAAAAATCTGAGTTAGTAATAGAAGATTCAGCGATTATCGGTATTATTCGTTACTACACCAGAGAGGCTGGCGTTCGTAATCTTGAACGTGAAATATCTAAAATTTGTCGTAAAGCGGTCAAGCATATATTGCTTAAGAAAGAGAAGGGCACCGTTACGGTTAATCAAGACAACCTAAAAGAATACTTGGGTGTTCAGCGGTTTGATTATGGGAAGGCGGACAAAAACAACCAAGTTGGGCAAGTAACTGGGTTGGCTTGGACTCAGGTCGGAGGTGATCTGCTTACGATTGAAACAACGTCTGTGCCGGGTAAAGGTAAGACGACGTTTACGGGCTCGTTGGGTGACGTTATGCAAGAGTCTATCAAAACTGCCCTGACGGTAGTGCAATCAAGAGCAGAAAAGCTTCGAATCAACGACAATTTTCATGAAAAACGCGATATTCATGTGCATGTTCCAGAAGGAGCTACTCCAAAGGATGGGCCGAGTGCAGGAATTGGAATGTGTACTGCGTTAGTCTCGTCACTAACAGGCAATCCAGTAAAGTGTGATGTCGCCATGACCGGAGAAATTACTTTGCGCGGAGAAGTGTTGGCAATTGGCGGATTAAAAGAGAAATTGTTAGCGGCACACCGAGGTGGTATCAAGACCGTTATTATCCCTAAGGATAACGAACGTGACTTGGAGGAAATTCCCGAAAATGTGATCGGGGATCTCAATATTCATCCGGTTCAGTGGATAGACCAAGTGCTTGATATTGCACTGGAACAACCAGTGGAATCCTTTAGATCCGTTGGTTCACAAAAAACGTAAGCTGAGCGCGAGTGTATTATAAAAGGAAGAAATAGCTTAATTTTCAAGCGATTTCTTCCTTTTTAGTGGGTTTTTTTCAATTTTTTAAATTTTAGGGCTTCACAACTTGTTCAGTTATGCTACCTTAGACGGCGTACTCGCTTAAGGCCTTGTCACGAAAGGGATAGCAAGCGGTTTACTCATAAGTTAAAAAATTGTTAATCATAACTTGAAGTTCTTCTTCAAGCTTGTTATAACTTTTCGAATAATATAAATTTTGCAATCTACGCAATATAATAACAAAACTAAGGGGATCATATTGTGAACAAGTCTCAATTAATCGATAACATCGCTGCTAGCGCAGATATTTCCAAAGCTGCTGCTGGCCGTGCGTTGGACGCTTTCACTGATGCAGTAACTAATGCACTTAAAGATGGCGACCAAGTTGCGCTTGTCGGTTTTGGTACATTCTCAGTTCGTGAACGTTCTGCCCGCAGCGGTCGTAACCCGCAAACTGGCGAAACTATCCAAATTGCAGCAGCCAAAGTTCCATCTTTCAAAGCTGGTAAAGCGCTTAAAGACGCTTGCAACTAATACTTTTATTGATTGCTGAAAAGGCGATGCATTAGCATCGCTTTTTTGTTTCTGTCGAAAAATACCTGTTTCAAATTTTTCCCCTTGAACAAACCCTTCAAATCGAAATTAATACACCAAAACAGACAAATTTGCATGGGTAATTGTCGATAAAACGATGGCGTGACTGTATAATCACGTGCTAAGCAAAATACACAGCGGATGTTTGCATACCGCTATTAATCATAGTTTTACAAGGTTGTTGTAACTTATGTTAGAAAGAATTAGAGAGGGCGCCCAAGGCCCTTGGGCGGTAGGGATTGTTGGACTGATAGTGCTAAGCTTTATTTTTACGGGTGTTGGCTCTTACTTAGGTGGTTCGACTACCGACGCTGTCGCAACTGTTAACGATGAAGAGATTACCGAGCGAGTCTTAGAGACTGCTTACCAGAATGAACGCGCAAGAATGGAAGCACAGTTTGGTGATGCTATCTCAGCAATGTTTGCAAATGAAGAAACGTTAGCTGATTTTAAAAGCAATATTTTGCAGCGTCTAATCAACGAGCGTTTGGTGCAACAAAAGGCCTTTAGTTTGGGTTTGCGCGTGGGTGACGATGAAATAAAGCAAACAATCGTCTCGCTGCCGGAGTTTCAGTTGTTAGGCAAATTTGACAACGACACATATTTAGCAAGACTGCGTCAAGCTGGATTCCAGCCTACTGATTTTAGAGACTATATGCGCAACCAAATGACCTCTCAGCAGCTAAGCCAAGCAATTTCTGGCAGTGCATTTACGCTGGATAACGAGGTGTCTACTATTCTGTCTTTACAGAATCAAACACGAAGCGCGTCGACACTAGACGTTAGTGTAGAAAACTTCAAAGCAGGTGTTGAGCTAACGGATGCAGAAATCCAATCATATTACGACGCAAATGTATTGCGTTTTGAAACGCAAGAGCAAGTAAAACTCGCGTATGTGAGTCTGTCAGTCGAGGATTTGCTGAATAAGCATGATGCATCTGATGAAGAAGCAAAAGCCTACTATGACCAAAATATCAGCCGTTACCAAACAGAAGAAGAGCGCCGTGTTTCGCATATTTTGGTAGAGTTTGGCGATGATGAGTCAACTGCAAAGACCAAAGTTGACTCAATACTGACACAATTGAAGTCTGGTGCAGATTTTGCCCAACTTGCCGTAACTGAATCTACAGATGTCGTTAGTGCAGAAATGGGGGGCGATTTAGATTTTATCAGTTTAGGTCAGATGGAAGCGAATTTTGAGAACGCGGCATTTTCGCTAGCGGCTGTCGGAGATTTGTCAGACGTTGTTAGAACGGATTTCGGTTTTCATATCATCAAACTTACAGAACTGTCTTCGTCGGTCGTGACCGAATTTGAAGAAGTAAAAGAAGAAATAATGGCAACATTGATTCGCCGTAAAGCAACGGAAATGTTTTTTGAATATCAAGAGCAAATGGCAGCACTCGCGTTTGAGGTTCCTGATACCTTGCAAGAGGTTGCTAGCGTTTTCAATGGTACCGTATTTGAAACTGTTTTGTTTGAACGAGGAAGGCTGCCTGCCGCCGTAAATTACCCTCAAGTAGAAGGTATTGCGTTTTCTAGTGAGCTAGTTGATGAGCAGGTTAACAGTGACTTATTAGAAATCGGCAACGAGCGTGTTATGGTAGTGAGAGTTGCTGAGCACAAGCCACAAAGAACGCTTGCCTTAGAAGAAGTTAAGGAAGGCATTGTTGCTCAATTGACTCAGGATAAAGCACAGGCCCTGGCGTTGACTTGGCTGCAAGATATTGAAGCTAAGATGATGGAAGGTGAACCAGTTGAAGAATTATTGCAGGAACAAGGTGTGTCTTGGTCAAATAAAGCGGTAGTCGCGCGCAACAGCACCGAACTTGACCCTGAGGTAACAAAGGCGTTATTTGCACTTAGTCTAAAAGAACAAAATAATGTGTCTATTGTTACTCAAAGCAATGGTAACGTCGCGTTAGTAAAGCTGGACAGTGTCAATGTTGATGACGATATTACTGCTGATCAAATTCAAGCGGCAAGCGCGCGATTTGCGTCTGCGGACAGTCGTAGAGGGTTTGAAAATTTTGTTGAGGCTCTGAGAGCTGAAGCTGAGATTGTGGTCAAATAAGCGATAGTGGGAAACGAAAAAAGGGCGGTGTAAACTATTACACGGCCCTTTTTTATTGCAGTAGTAACATCAATACTGTAAACGCAACCAATATTACTGAGGATACAACCGCAATATAGATAAATCCTTGTTTCCCTTGGCTAATACTATAATCATTCTTTTTTAAATAAAGTATCCAGATAACGCTGAGCACCACTGGAACCAAGAATAAAAACTTAAGCACGGTCTTCTCCATTGTTTAAAACAGTATTGAGATTAGTATACGTAAAATTGGTGATATGGGGTCAGGTTTTAGCGTGCGAAATCGCCCGCTACAATGTGACCTCAACCAATCAGAATGCGAATAAATGATGGACACAAAAAAAGCGCCATTAAGACGCTTTTTTATCAAACACTTGTCGTTACGCTAATGCGTTGATTTGTGCATTAAGGCGGCTCTTATGACGAGCAGCTTTGTTTTTATGTATCAAACCTTTAGTAGCCATACGGTCGAGTACAGGAACTGCAGTGTTGAAAGCTGTTTGAGCAGCTGTTTTATCGCCAGCTTCAATAGCAGCGATTACTTTTTTGATGCACGTACGGGTCATGGAGCGACGGCTTGCATTATGCTGGCGACGCTTTTCAGCCTGAATTGCACGTTTCTTAGCAGACTTAATGTTAGCCAAGGTGTAACTCCTAAAAAATTGATGTCAAAATTGAGGGTGCGGATTATGATGGTTTTCATATGTTATGTCAATAATAAAGCAATCTAAATGACAAATAAATACAATCTAGCCCACGTCTATGTTACTCAATTTGAACTGAGTAAAATCTTCGCACGCATCATACATGAAAAGCGCAACAAATAAGCCGTAATTATCGTATAAATATGCAAACAACAAAACATACTTCGCATTTACCCTAAAATATGATTATATTTGCGTGCTTTATACATTCATTTTTAAAAGTTACGGTCGTTTTCAAGTAAAGCGCGGAGAATAATGTCATCAAAACTATTTAAAGCCGGCATGGTAGTCAGTGCGATGACTTTCCTATCAAGAATACTGGGCTTGGTCAGAGATGTTGTGGTGGCTAACATTATGGGCGCCGGAGCGGCTGCAGATGTTTTCTTTTTCGCTAACAAAATTCCCAATTTTTTGCGCAGACTATTTGCTGAAGGTGCGTTTGCACAAGCCTTTATTCCGGTGTTAACTGAAGTTCATGCAAAGCAAAATAAAAAAGAACTGCATGATTTTGTAGCTAAAATGTCGGGAACACTAGGAACGATTGTTTTTGTAACAGCGATTGCTGGCGTTATAGGTTCGCCCATATTAGCGGCACTGTTCGGCACAGGTTGGTTTATCGACTATCTAAATGACGAACCGGATGGCGCTAAATTTGAGTTAGCGTCAGTGATGCTAAAAATAACGTTTCCTTATCTCTTTTTTATCTCCCTAACAGGCTTCGCGGGTGCCGTGCTCAATACGCTTAACAGATTTGCAGTGGCGGCGTTCACGCCAGTATTGCTTAATGTAAGCATCATTGGGTGCGCGTGGTTTTTGTCACCGTATCTTCAACAGCCAGCATTTGCACTGGCCTGGGGCGTATTTATAGGTGGCGCAGTGCAACTTGCCTTTCAATTGCCATTTTTATACAGAGTTGGCTTGTTAAAAAGGCCAAAGTGGGGGTGGTCTGATCCCAACGTGAAAAAAGTACGAATACTCATGATCCCTGCTTTATTTGGTGTCTCCGTAAGCCAAATAAATTTATTGCTCGATACGCTCATTGCAAGTTTTTTGGTGACAGGTTCTGTCAGTTGGCTGTATTACTCAGACCGACTTTTAGAGTTTCCATTGGGTTTATTCGGTATTGCAATAGCAACCGTTATTTTACCCACATTGTCACGCAATCATGTCGGGCAACAAAGTGATGCGTTCGCCAAAAATATAGATTGGGCCTTGCGAGTAATATGCGTCTTGGGTATTCCAGCGTCAGCTGCATTGGTATTGCTTGCGTGGCCAATTTTAATGGTAATTTTCCAGCGCGGTGAGTTTGCAATTAGCGATGCATATATGGCGTCTTTTAGCTTGATGGCATATGCCTGTGGCTTGCTCAGTTTTATGTTAGTAAAAATTTTTGCCCCCGCATTTTATGCAAGGCAAGACACCAAAACACCGGTCAAATACGGCATTATTACCATGGCCGCGAATATGCTATTTAATCTGCTCTTGGCCGTGCCCTTTGGTTATGTAGGTTTGGCGATGGCAACGACCCTATCAGGCACATTAAATGCCTATCTGCTTTATCGTCGACTGTCTCTGCAAGGCGTTTATAGTTTGAGTCGCGGCACCTGGATTTTTATTGCAAAAATAGCTTTTTCAACATTCGTTATGGCACTGGGTTTATTTGCCATGAGTGATTATTTTAATATTCACTTGGTATGGCTGGACGCTGACTTTAGTTTACGCGTTTTGCAGCTAGTTTATATGGTAGTGACTGGTCTATTTTTGTACGGCATTAGCATGTTTATCGTTGGGATCCGACCAAATCACCTCAAAAATATAAATAATACTTAAAAGATAACGATTAGGGGGGTGTTGAAGTTGGTAATATGTACTCTGTCGTTTATAATCTTGCGCTTAAATTTAGCGTGTTTGTATACGCTGCGACACACTTAAATTACTTGTGGTAACTTAATCAACAGGGCGAAAAGCTTGGAGATAGTGCGCGGGATTCATAATATACGAGATCAACATCGAGGTTGTGTCTTGACGATTGGAAAATTTGACGGCGTCCATTTGGGCCATCAAGCAGTTCTGGCTAGTATGGTGCAAAAAGCCAGAACGCTTAACTTGCCGTCAGTGGTTATGGTCTTTGAACCTCAGCCAGAAGAAGTCTTTGCACCACAATATGCGCCAGCAAGACTTTCTCGTTTGCGCGACAAGTACAATGCCTTGTCAGCCCTAAATATAGACAGATTGTTGGTGGTTAACTTTAACGCACGATTTTCGTCTATGTCCGCCGACAGTTTTATCTCTGAGTTGTTAGTCAGTAAGCTTGATGTTCGATATTTGGTTGTAGGCGATGACTTTCGTTTTGGGAACAAGCGGGTAGGAAATTTTGCGATGCTACAAAAGGCGGGTAAAAGACACAGCTTCGACGTCGTAAGTACCCAAAGCTTTAAATTATTAGACTGCAGAATTAGCTCTACTGAAATAAGAAATGCGCTTGGTAATGATGATTTTGAAACAGCCCATGCAATGCTGGGACGACCGTTTAGTATTAGCGGAAAAGTGGTACATGGTGATAAAAAAGGTCGAACAATAGGATTTCCTACCGCTAACGTTTTACTTAAACGCTGTAAGTCTCCTGTCGAAGGTGTTTTTGCCGTACGTGCGCTGATAGCGGGACAACTATACGACGGCGTGGCAAATATTGGCACACGTCCGACAGTTAATGGTGTAAGGTCACAATTAGAAGTGCATGTGTTTGATTTTCAGAGCAATATTTATGGAGAGTTTGTTGAGGTCAACATATTAGCCAAAATTCGGTCTGAAAAAAAGTTTGAGAGTTTTTCGGCATTACAAGAACAAATTAAGTTGGATGTGCAACGTGCGCATCAATTACTAACACGGTAAAACAAACACAACTACTATGACCTTAGCGCTGTTATCATTGAGCGCGTTGGTTGTGGTATACAAGAAATTATAAAAATAATGGATAAGCAGATATGACTGATTACAAACCGACGCTGAATTTGCCTGAAACGGCTTTTCCGATGCGAGGCAATCTAGCGAATAGAGAGCCTGAAATGCTCAAACAGTGGACAGCGAGCAATCTGTATCAAAAAATTCGTGCCGCAAAGCAGGGTAATCAAGCGTTTGTTTTGCATGACGGTCCTCCTTATGCGAATGGCGATATTCATATCGGCCATGCCGTTAATAAAATACTCAAAGATATTATAGTAAAGTCAAAGACCTTATCAGGGTTTGACGCGCCTTACGTGCCCGGCTGGGATTGTCATGGTTTGCCGATTGAGTTGATGGTTGAAAAAAAAGTAGGTAAGCCTGGCAAAAAAGTCAGTGTTGCTGAATTCAGAGAGAAATGCAGGGCTTATGCTGAGCGTCAAATTGAGGGGCAACGCAGAGATTTCATCCGTCTGGGTGTGCTTGGTGATTGGAACAATCCTTATAAGACCATGAATTTTAAATCTGAAGCAGACATTATTCGCGCGCTTGGCGGCGTTGTGAAGTCAGGGCATTTAGAAAAAGGCTTTAAACCTGTTCATTGGTGTACTGATTGTGGTTCTGCGTTAGCTGAGGCCGAAGTTGAATATCAAGACAAGGTATCACCAGCGATAGATGTAAAATTCAAAATAGCAGACCCAAGCGGTTTTGCTTCTGCATTTGAAGTGGCCCCATCAATATTAACGAGCTTAAGGAGCTCTGTGGTCATCTGGACGACAACGCCGTGGACTATTCCAGCTAACCGGGCTATTAGTGTGCATCCAGAGTTGAGCTACGACTTAGTCAGCGTAAATCTTGACTCAGGCAGTGAGCATTATGTTATCGCTAGCGATTTAGTCGAGTCTTCAATGCAGCGTTACGGCATCGAAAGCTTCAAAGTAGTGGCTAGCTGTCTTGGCCATGCGCTCGAAAATTTGGTTGTTGATCATCCTTTTAATCCTCACACTGTGCCGCTCATCTTAGGTGAGCACGTAACAACTGAGTCCGGCACAGGCTGTGTTCATACAGCGCCAGCGCATGGTGTGGACGACTTTAATGTGGGCAAACAATATGGTATTGAGATTTATAATCCAGTAGCGGCGAACGGTGTTTATCTTGATAATACGCCCTTGTTTGCTGGACAGCATGTGTTCAAAGCTAATCAAAGTATTATTGATGAGTTGGCGTCTAAAGGAGCGTTGGCTTTAAGCGTAAAATATACTCACAGTTATCCTCATTGTTGGCGTCACAAGTCACCGATCATTTTTAGAGCGACGCCTCAGTGGTTTATAAGCATGGATAAAAACGGTCTGCGTCAACAGTCGTTGGCACAAATTGAAAAAACTAAGTGGATACCTGCTTGGGGCGAAAGCCGCATAAAAAGCATGGTAGAAGGACGTCCAGACTGGTGTATTTCTCGTCAGCGAACTTGGGGGGTTCCGATCGCTTTATTGATTCATAAACAAACCGGTGAACTTCATCCACAGACAGCGGATGTAATTGAAAAAGTCGCCATTTTGGTTGAGCAAAAGGGAATTCAAGCATGGTGGGATACTGACGCTGCTGACTTGGTTGATGATGCTCACGATTACGATAAAGTGACTGACACACTCGACGTTTGGTTTGATTCTGGTGTCACTCATTATTTTGTCGTAGACAAACGAGAAGATATTCCAGCCAGCGCTGATTTGTACCTAGAAGGCTCTGATCAACACAGAGGTTGGTTTATGTCTTCTTTGATGACGTCTACGGCGATCAACGGGCATGCACCTTACAAAGAAGTGTTAACGCATGGTTTTACAGTTGACGCACAGGGCAAAAAAATGTCTAAGTCGATTGGTAATGTTGTTGCGCCACAAGAAGTAACCAACAAACTCGGGGCAGACATTTTACGCTTGTGGGCGGGCTCTACAGACTATCGCGGTGAAATGACAGTGTCGGACGAGATCCTAAAGCGCTCAGCTGACTCATATCGAAGAATACGCAATACATGTCGCTTTTTGTTAGCCAATCTTAACGGCTTCAATCCAAGTACCGATATTGTTGAATTTAATGACATGGTCGCGCTAGATCAATGGGCTGTTATGCGAGCTAAGGCGGTACAAACTCAAATTTTAAACGCGTATGACCAATACGATACGTTGATTGTGTGTCAAACCATGATGCAGTTTTGCTCAATCGAAATGGGCAGCTTTTATCTGGATATTATCAAAGATCGACAGTACACAGCAAAGACAGATGGTCACGCGCGCCGCTCTTGTCAAACCGCTTTGTACCACATTGCTGAAGCACTAGTGCGCTGGATGGCCCCGGTGATGAGTTTTACGGCGCAAGAAGTATGGGAATTAATGCCAGGACAAAGAGATGAGTTTGTGTTTACAGGTGTCTGGTATCAAGGACTGCCAATCGAGCAAGTAGACAGTCAACAACATGGCTTTTCGGATGTTTTTTGGAACAAGGTTATGTTGGTCAAAACCGAAGTCAATAGTGCGCTCGAGAAGGCTCGAAATGATAAAAAAATTGGTGGTTCATTAGAAGCAAAAGTAACCCTTTACGTAAATGATGAATTAAAGGCTGTCCTTGAACAACTAGACGATGAATTAAGGTTTGTACTCATTACCAGTGAAGCGAGCGTCGATAATATTGCCAACCAAAGTGCTACTGCAATATCGACAGCGTTAGAGGGTTTGTTGGTTGATGTAAGTGCTGCTGATGGTCAAAAATGCGCTCGCTGCTGGCATCATAAAACCGATGTAGGTAACGATCCCAAGCATCCAGAATTGTGTAACAGATGTACTGACAATGTCGAAGGCGAAGGAGAAAAGCGTTTATATGCTTAATTTATTTACTCAAACGGGCTGGCGTTTTTTATGGATTTCAGCTATCGCTTTCGGCTTAGACCAATGGTCTAAGCAAGCAGTCGTTGGTTCTATGGATTTGTATGAGCGTATACAATTAGCGCCATTTTTTAATTTTACCTACGTGCATAATTATGGCGCTGCTTTTAGTTTTCTATATGACGCCGGTGGCTGGCAGCGATATTTTTTGACGGCTGTGGCGCTAGTTGTCAGTGGTTTAATATTGTGGTGGCTTAAGCAAACTGAGCGTAATCAAGTACTGCTGCCAGTTGCGTTTGCATTCATTTTAGGGGGGGCGCTAGGAAATGTTTACGATCGCATGATGTTTGGCTACGTAATCGATTTTATAGATGTTTATTATGGCAGTTATCACTGGCCCGCGTTTAATGTTGCAGACAGTTCGATCTTTATCGGGGCCGCGCTATTAATAATAGATATGTTTAAAAATAATGAGGCGAACAAAGTTGAGCGAAAATAGTCTAGTCATCGGTGACAATAGTGAAGTTATACTGCATTTTGATTTGAAACTTGAAGATGGTTCAGCAGCCGATAGCACACGCGTAAATAACAAACCTGCAAAAATGGTGATGGGTGATGGCAGTTTGACAAAAAACTTTGAAGATTGCTTGAGAGGCCTGAGTGCAGGTGACAAGAAGTCTTTTAACTTACCAGCGGTGGATGCATTTGGTATGCCCAATCCAGACAATATTTATTATTTGGATAGAACCAAATTTACCGCTGATATGAAAATCGAAGAGGGCATGATAATGGGGTTCGCGCAACCAGACGGTAGCGAACTACCTGGTATCATAAGAGGGGTGTCTCCTTTGTCCGTGACAGTTGATTTTAATCATCCGTTGGCCGGACAAAATGTCACCTTTGAGGTAGAGATTATTAAGGTTAACGACGTTTCGAAAACGCTAGGAGCATTGGAGTAATGCAGATTCACTTAGCCAATCCAAGGGGCTTTTGTGCCGGTGTTGACCGTGCTATCACAATCGTCGAACGTGCACTGGAGATGTTTGGGCCGCCTATCTATGTGCGCCATGAAGTTGTGCACAATAAGTTTGTGGTCGATGGTTTAAAAGAGCGTGGCGCAGTTTTTGTTGATGAGTTAAGTGAAGTTCCTGACAATACGATT
>Ga0115565_10002972_pt1 | contig 12383 bp, 16 predicted proteins | sample COGITO_mtgs_1105_FD_87199 | JGI IMG/M metagenome (GOLD analysis project Ga0115565, IMG submission 87199) | Pelagic marine microbial communities from North Sea - COGITO_mtgs_110530 | ecosystem: Environmental > Aquatic > Marine > Epipelagic | place: Germany:Helgoland, sampling site Kabeltonne... | reverse complement strand
ATATTTTATTGGATTAATCAAAATTGATTTGTAATATATAATATTTAATATAATTACATACAATGGTTGATATGAATGTAACTAAACATTTAAAAGAACGTATTCAATGGGCTTTATCAAAACCACCAAAAATTGAAAAAATGGTTGGTAAAACTATTATGGTACAAAGGAGAGAAGCTGAAAGAAAAGAAAAAGTGTGGGGTAATTCTATGATTAATCAACTTAATAATGGTCAATGGACTACATTATTAGGGGAAGGACTTGTATATGATGTACTTAAATTAAATGGTGAAAATCCCAGAAAAGTGGAAATTAAAAATGGATTTAAACCAGATTGGGAAACCGATGACTATATATATGAAGTTAAAACCTCTAATTGGTGTGTAAGTGGAACTGCAGGTGAAAAAGTTCTTGGGACATGGATTAAATATCAAAATATACCAGAAATTTATGGTAAGCCATTGAAAATAGTATGTGTAGCAAATCAAGAATATGAATTAGAATTTGGTAAAATAAAATATTTTGGTGATAATATTTCAAAGAAAACAAAAGAAGTATTATCTTTAGCACAAATGTGGAAGATTGAATATATTAGATTTAGCGATTTAGTAACTAATTATAAATAATAACTTCGGTCGTTTTTGACCCAGGTTTTTTAGCATTAATTGAACGTTTTGCTATAATATCTTCACAATTATAATTATCAAAATAATTAGTTACTAAATCTACTTTAGAATTACTCATTACAAATTTTATAGTTCCCAAATTTTTAATTTCTCTGAAAAGTAATTTATGTTTTTCTAAATCAAACCCATTTGCTACATATCCAACAAATGATGATTTATTTTCTGGAGCATATGGTGGGTCTAGATATACAAAATCATCAGTTTTAACATTTTTTATTGATACACTAAAATCAGAATGTATAAATTCAACATCTTTAATCAAATTACTAATATGTTCCAAATCTATTTTAGTTATTATTGTTGGTGTCTTTTTATAATGTCCATATGGAACATTATATCCATTTGGTCCTTCTCTATACATTCCTCTGAAGCATGTTTTATTAATAAACATAAATAATGCTGAACATTCTACAGATTTTTTATCAATCTTATTATATATATTTCTTATCCAATAGTAGTAACTTTCTTTTGAGGTTTTGGCTTCATCAATTGTTGTAGGCTTTCTATTAATAATTGTTCCAACTATACTATCATATTCATTAATATAATAATTAATAAATTTATACAATTCATCTTTATTTTGTTGAATATGTTTATATACATTAATAAGTGTTTTATTTACATCATAGGCATATACCTTATTTTGTATTGATATTTTATTTTGAGCATTTAATGACAAAACCGCTAACAAAACACTACCTCCTCCCAAAAATAACTCATGATAGTTATTGATATTTGTGGGAATTTTTGGAATAAGTTTATCAATTAATTGTGTTTTTCCACCAACCCATTTCAAAAATGGTTTTTGTACTTTGTATACAGGCATTTATCATTATTAATTATTTTATTTGTAAATCAATTTTGTTTAATCTTTACAATTATTAATTTAAATATAATAAAATATTAATGTTAGATTTATTTGTAAATGTATTAGCACCATCATTAATTAGTTCTGTTGCTTGGGGAATTGGTCCATATTTTGATAAACAAGCATTAACACTATTAAATAATAAATATCAATTAGTATTTTTATTAAAATTTATATTTGGTGGTTTCGGGGCTTTAATTTTATTTTTAATATTTAATAATAAATTAAAAATAGATATATATAATCAAGAAAATAAAAAAGCAATAGGATTAATTCTATTAAGTTCTATATCATCATTAATGGTTGGTCATTATTTTTTTTATAAAGCATTAAGTAAATCAAAATATACTAGTTTAGTTGTATTAATATCATATGTACTTCCATTAATAGTTATTAGTATATTATCATACTTTATGTTGAATGAAAAAATTAATCGAGGTATGGTTTTTGGGATGACTGTATGTATTGTAGGAATATCTATTTTTGTGTATTTTAGTAAATAGTTAGTTATATTTTTTTCCTATATTATTATTAATGTTAGATTTATTAATTAATGTAGTAGTGCCATCATTAATTAGTTCTGTTGCTTGGGGAATTGGTCCATATTTTACTAGACGTTCAATGAAACTATTGAATAATCAATTTCAAATAGTATTTTTATTTAATTTAATGTTTGGTGGAATAGGTGCATTTATTATGTTTTTGTTTCTTAGAAAACAATTAATAATAGACATATCTGATACAAATACTAAAAAGGCATTTGGACTAATTGTGTTGAGTTCAATTTCATCATTAATGCTAGGTTATTATTTTTTCTATAAAGCATTAAGTAAATCAAAGTATACAAGTTTAGTTGTGTTAATATCATATGTACTCCCATTAATAATAATAGCATTATTAGCACATTTTATATTAAACGAATATATGAATATTGGAATGGTATGTGGAATGTCGATATGTATTTTTGGAATATGTGTTTTTGTGTATTTTAGTAAATAGATATTAGTTTTTTTGTAGAAATAAATAATTATAAAATTGAATTTATATTTATCTTCTTTTCATAAGTACAAAACACAATGGGTTCCTTCTACTCTACCGAATACAATCTTGAATCTGACTCTCAAACATTGATGACTATGTTGTCAAATATGTTTTTTGGGGCTCCAACTGATGAAGACACTAAACAAGTCATATTTACTAAAGAAATGTTTAAAGATTTGTCATTGGGACCAGAGGAGACTTTGTGTAAATTTACTGATATTGGTCACAATCAAATTAAACTCGATACTACAACTATGACAACATTTATTGATGAATTGACTATATTTGTTGATACTTATATTGATTTGACTAAAATGGGTGGAAAGCATAGTAAGTTGTGGGTTGGATATGTTCACGACGAAAATATTACTATTAGACACAATGCTATTCGAAGCAGAATTGTAATGATTCTTGGTGTCTATCCCGAAGATAAAACATTAGGAGATTGGTTTAAACGTGTTATCGCCCATATTACTGGAGATCAATGTGGGGGATTTCAAGTTCCAGACTTTAGAGAAGATAAATCAATGACAACAATGGATTATATGCATACACATAAATTGGATGGAATGAAATATTATATTACACGAAAACTTGGAAATGGAAAATCAGGAGTTATTTTTACAACAGAATATGATTGGGATAATTGTCTTGATGACTCTTGTGATGGAATCGAGTTTTATAGGTTTGACAAAAAGATTCATAAAGACAACAGTGGAAAAGGACTATTTTATTCATCGGATTTTACGGTCCGAGAACTTGGTGAAGAAGAAATCAAAGCTAAAATGACCGAAAAAGAATGTATTAAATATATGTCTAAATACGATGACTACAAAAGTAAGTTTGTTGTTTTTAGCCTTACTAACACAACAGAAAATCCAAATGATATGTTTTATGAAGAAGTCTTTGGTATTGGATTACATTGTAAAAGTATGGGTACCCGAAAAGAAATTATGAAAAATCTTGACGAATACAGATTCCTTAAATCAGTGATTCAAAGTTTCAAGGATGATAACTCGTTTGTAGTTGGAGATTTCAATTTGCCTGAGTTTAACGAAGGACAAAATTATTTTGGACTAAATGCTGAAGATAGGATTGTATATCCAATTCAAAATACATATGGCGAATTTGAAGACACTGACACATTTATGTTTCAAGATTACCAACGCATTAGTATTTACGATTGTGATAAAGTAGCATACAAAATTAGAACTGGACATGCTGGTATGAATTCACAAAGCGTGAAAGGAAAATGTTTCGAACGAAATTACAATACTGATGGAGTGTATGCTAAAGGACCATTCATTGATACTATGACAACTGAATGTAGTCTGTATCCACCAAATAAGAAAGATGCTAAAGTAGTTATACCGATGTTTACTGGATACAAGGATGGTGATTGGGGGTCTGATCATCAAGCAGTTGAAACCTATTTTACGGATCTAACACATAAAGATAGTAAAAAATATATGATTGGTGCTTACAATGTATTGTCTAAATGTTGTAGTGGAGCACAACCATTTAAAGCATCTTTGACGTCAGAAGATGTTAAGTTTGTACAAGATGAAATCTGTGATTATTTGGCTAAACTAGGTAATATTATTGTAGAAAAAATGTAATAAATAGTAATGGGAAAACATACATTAGAATATTGGAAAAAGATAAAAGAGTTACGTTGTTTAAAAATGGATTTAAATACTATAGTCAAAGACAATAAAGAAAAAGAAATAGAAACACGAAAAATTATTAAACTTTTTTTGATTTGTATTAATAATAAAGATATATTAGAAGGGTGTTGTGTATTGTACAACAAAAATGCTATTATTCGGTTTGGTATGAGTATGGTATTCAAATACTATATATCTACATTTAATAAATACAAGTAATAATTATATTTAATTATTGTAATGGTAAATATAATTGATATTAATTCTGAAAACTTGAATTTATTACACAAAACAAAAAATACAAAAATAACTATATATACATTTTTCCCTTTTAGAAAATTAACTAAAAAAGAAAAAGAATGTTTAATAAAAACCAATAAATCAAAAAAAAAAAAAAAAAATTTTAAAAAATGCGTTAAGACAAAACGGTTGTCTTTGTGTCACTAATATGGATTGTTTTTTCATATTGTGCCACAACTGAAGTAGAGTCTGTTTCTAATAATGGTGGATAACTATTAATATAACCATTATTGAATAATTCTTGTAAGCTATAATGGTAATTTATATGTTTATTATTAATATTATCTATAAATCTTGGACAAAATGGTAATGTTTTGAATTTTTTTTTGATTAAAGATGCTAATTGATTGGTTTTTTTGTTTTGGAATAGTGGTATTCTTCTTTCTAAATCTTTTAACATATAGTGACTATAATTTTTAGGATTAACATCTAGTATAGTAGTACCATGACCATTTGACACAAAAAATTCAATAGCCATATATTCATTATCTTGAATTCTTAGCTCATCATATTTAGGATTATGTGTAACACATCCATGTAATAATTTGCCACCATGAATTTTCCAAGGTAATATATTATGACCAGCTAAATTATCAATCATTTTTAATGTGTGGTTATCATATTCATATGATTCTACAACTTCTTGGGCGAGTTGACTTAAATCTCCAAATCGACTATCTACCCCAATAGATTTAATAACTGTTTCTACAGCTTCTTGTGATGCTTTAAGTAATGTATCATATTTTTCATCTAAATTGATTGTAAATGCTGAATCAACTATACATCCATCTATATGAACTCCATAATCTATTTTGACAACATCTGACGATTTTAGTATTTGTGTGTCATTATAATATGGTGTGTAATGGGCTGCTACATGGTTTACTGAAATGCCGGTTGGAAAAGCAATCCCATTATTTAGTTGTGGTCCTGCGATTTTGGTTGTTTCATCTTTTATTTTGTTTTCAATTAATTTGCAAATATCACTATATTTAATCCCAGGTTTTAAAAATGGTATAATATATTCTTTGACAGTTGTATGTATTTTACCAGCATTAAAATAGTTATCCATTTACTATACTTGTTAAAAAATATTTAAGTAATAACTAATAATATTATAAAATAATAATTATAAAATAATAATGTTTATAAATAATAATGAGCTATTTTAAAAGTATGGAATTAAAAAAAATATCGATTCTTGAATGGTTAGAAAATTATAATCTGGAAGGCTTTCATTATTTAATATTTTTAGATACATTTGGGAACACAAAACATTCTGATTTATTAACAAATATAAAAACAAATATAGATTTACTTTTTTCATTCAATACAATCGATGATTTTTTAGAATCAATTACTATACCAGTTCAAAAAAAATTGTCAGAAAAGTATAATCCAGAATTAATAATAAAAAAACAAGATACAGTTTTAAAACAATTTTCAAGAGCGTTTGAACTATTACAATATCAAAAAAAAGAGTACAAAGCAATGTTAAGTGTATTTGGTATTGATCCATCTAAGGAAAAATATGATAGAGTTATGTCTCAAGAGCTTAGATTTTTAGATAATAAAAAATATAAATATATTAGTAAAAAATCAATAATAGATAAGTTGAACGTACTAAATTTTAATGAGTTATTGGAGGGTAATCAAACAACATTTAATTTATTACTCTCAATACCAATAGATGAAATTAAGAAATATATGAATTTTACTAGTATCATCAATTATAAAATAGTACATGGGATGAAATCCTCATTTACTAAAGAACGATTTGATACATTTATTGATACTAATCAAAAATTAAAAGACTTTGTATCAGAATTAGATCAGATTAATAATTATGATTTAACTTATATAATTAATCAATTAAAATTAAATTTTGATGCGGAATCATTATTATATAGTCATTACAATGATTTAGTAGTCTATTTTTTTAATCCGTCTGTTCGTTTAGATTCAGAAATAACAGACAAAATATATACCACATTATTTCCAGATAATGACCATAAATATATAGATGAACAATTTAGTAGAATCCCTAATAATATACCAGAAACAATACTTACGAACACTTTTATGAAAAAAAATAAGATGCGTGTATTTTTAATTGTAGGTCATGGCTCATCAACTTCTATTAGTGATTATACTAAAAAAAAACGGGTTGATTTTGAAAAGATGTTCTCTAATGTAAGAAAGAAACAAAATCGTTCGAAAAAAATTAAATACAATACTGATAATTTAAATATTGTTACTACACAACCTGTCGGAAGATTTGCTATACCAGTTATTCATGTATTTAATAAAATATTTGGCTATAAACATAGAAATACTTTTTTACAAGGCTTAGTAAATGCCACTAATCCCGAACATTTACAATTACTAAATAAATTAGTAACTATATATTGGAATTATTATTTTATAAAAAATACATGGTCAAAAATATACCCAAGCACAGAACTATTACCACCATATCAGAAAAAATCACGTTTAAAATCATATCAAGATATGTTAGTATCTTCGGGATGGGTAACAAAAAAAATGTTTAAATATCCAGAAAATGAAACAACAACATCTGATATAGTAAATTTTGTTAAATATGGTGTTAAATATCCCCCTATTGACACTCAATTTAATTTTACACCAAATCACAACGAACAATTACTAGGAATATTTGAATTAAATGAAACTAATGCACATGATTTAATCGACTTAAATAATAAAATAAAATCTACTATAGATGGTGAAGTTCCAGATAGTAAATTAAAATTAGGGTTAAAATTAGGTGAAGTATATGGAATAGATGAGACTATCCCAGAAACAGCAGATGAAATTTTAAAATATAATATGGCATTAAAACCTAAAATTAATAATATATATACATTAGAAGAATTAATCGAATTAATATATTTAGAAGGAGATATTAAAAAAGATGAACAAGTTGTAATATTTGATAATGCCTGTAGAGGACTAAGTTCATTAATACGAGATTCCCGTCTTGCTACACGCACTTACAATTCACACAGTAGTCTTTCTCCAGAGGAGCAATCGAAATTAGGAATATTAAGATCTAAATCTATTAAGGATTCATTAAATATCTTTAAAAAGGGTGGAAGCACTAAAAAACGGTATGGAAGCACTAAAAAACGGTATGGAAGCACTAAAAAACGGTATGGAAGGAATAAAAAACGGTATGGAAGCACTAAAAAACGGTATGGAAGCACTAAAAAACGGTATGGAAGGAATAAAATAAATAATTTGTTATAATATTTTCATTATACTGGTTATAAAATATTTAAGTAAAATATTTAAGTAAAGTATTTAAACAATATTATTTAATAAATATATATATTTGTAATTAATAAATGGGTGGTAGTAATATTCAATTAGTTGCAAGAGGACCACAAGATTTTCATTTGACAGCAAACCCACAAATTACATTTTTTAAGACCGTATTTAAAAGACATACTATTTTTTTTAAAGAGGTATGTCGTATTTTTTTTTCTGAAAACACCCCATCATTAGGTTCAACTGATATAATTGCGAAAATAAAGAAAGAAGGTCATTTATTATCAGATTTATATTTAGAAGTAGATATAACTGGTACTGTAGATGTTCCTGGTAAATTTACAGTGAATCATTTTGGAAATTCGTTAGTTAAAAAGGTTGAATTAGAGATTGGTGGATTTGTGGTAGATACTTATTATTCACAATGGTCACAGATTCATGAGGAATTAACAACTAATATTAATCATCCATCTGAATCAATGAGTGATACAAATGGTGGATTAGATACTCATTTGTCATTATTTAATAATTTTAATTCATATGAGATAAATAGCAATAATAGAGTTAATGGAAATTGTCCATTAATTTTTGGTGGATTAGGAAAGCATGGTGATATTACAAGTGCTGGAACATATACAAAAAAGATTATAATACCATTGAAATTTTGGTTCACAAAAAATCCAGGAATGTATTTACCAATCTCAGCTATATATAAGCATGAAATAAAATTAAAGTTTTCGTTTGAAGAAGAATCGAAATTAATTGGGAGTACTAATATTACTAACTTAAAAACTAAAATTAAATTGTTTGGTGAAGTTATTCATTTAGATGATGATGAAAAACGTAGATTTAGCCAATCTAACCATGAATACATTATAGAACAAGTTCAATTAAATAATAACGGTCCTTCTATGACATCATCTATAGAAGATTCCTCTATTAGTAATCAATTGATAAATGTAAATTATGAATTGAATTTTTTACATCCAATAAAGTATTTTGTTTGGGTAATAGTGAATGAAGGTTTAGAAAACAATAATTCTGGTCAAGGACCATGCTATTTTACATCATTATGTTCAAATTCTATATATGGTAATGATGGAAATGATGGAACTGTTGAAATATTATTAAACGGTAATGAAAGAGAAATGTCTTTACCAATGATATATTACACACGATTATATCCTAAAAAATATTCTAAAAATGTACCACAATTAGACCGTATAGGGATGTATTCATTTGCATTGAATCCATTTGATATAGAACCTTCTGGGACATGTAATTTTTCTAAAATAAATCATAAAAATATTAAAATATCATTTGCTAACAATAATTTAGAAACTATAAAGAACAAACCATTATATTTTTTTGCTGTAAATTATAATGTCTTTATTATTAGTGATGGAATGGCAGCAATTAGATATACTTAAAGATTATACTATAAATATTAGTTATAAATGAATAATCATAATTTAAATAAAGCTACTGCTATGGGACATATTATAGTCGATGAATTACAACATATTGGGCATGATTTTATAAATAATGCCATTGGGTTATCTGTACCAATCATAAATACAATGGCACAAACAAATTTAAATACACCAAATAATATTAATAATATTAATTATTATAGAACTGATAGTGATGATAAAATACTCATATGTTGTGAAATACCAGGTGTATCTAAAGAGAATTGTAAATTAAACTATACGAATAAACTATTAAGAATACAATGTTATACAATGTATAACGAAGAATGGGAATTTATAACTAACAAAAAATATTATCGTGAAATAAATGTTGGTTTAATATTAAATGAAAACATTAAAGCAACATATGATAGTGGGTTATTGAAAATTACCATTAAGAAACATAGTATAGATATAGAATCAAATATAGATATTAATTAATTTATTTATAGATTAAGTATTGTAATTATAGATTAATAATAATTTTGTATGGATATTAAAGATTTTATTAATAATAAGTGTGTGTGTATAGTTTTTTTTACAAACCAATATTTTATTAGTTTAAACAAACAAATTATGAATTTAAGTATAGATTTAGATATCAATAAATTTAAATTTATAGATAGCCTTAAAGAATCTACTATAATTGAAAAATATAATATAACGAGTGTTCCTTTTTTTCATATTTATAAAAATGGCATTTTGATTGAAGAATTGTTTGGAAATTATTCGGATATTTGTAACATAATACGGTTACATTTTTAGATATTTATTCTTAATACATAGTATGAAGAAAGGTGATATAGTGTTAATTCATACGTTTGATGATGGAAATCATAGATTTAAAATGTATGATAATGAATGGAAAATAATTAATATAATGTATAATGGTGGAAAATTAGAATTATCGAATTGTAAAGATACTAACATCAAAATTAATTCTATATCGAGTTGGAAAACACGGTTATGTAATTTAATTTAATAATAATTTATTATAAATATATAATGATAAATGTAATAATATTTTTGATTGTTATTTGTATTTTAATAGTATTATTGAATAGATGGAAAGAACAATTTAATAGTGATATTATCAAGTTTTTGACTATAGATGATGCATGTGATGTTTTAAAAAATGTTAATTATAAATACAATACATTGGATATGAAATTAAGATCTATAGATGGAGATTATATAAATAATATATACAGGTTTTATTGTGATAATTTATTGAATTTTAATTCAACCGATAAAAAATTAATTAATTGGTTAGTAAATGGAATGAAACAAAAAATGCCTGAAAATTTAAAATTCATATTAAAAAATATGAAAATCGCTAAATTTAAAAATAATGTTGAAAATGGATATCCGCATACAAATTATGATATTGTATTTGTGTCTGAAAGTTTCATTAATTCGTTATTTGATTATTACAATAATAATAATATAAATGAAGCGATTAAAATGATTGGTGTAGTAATAATACACGAATGTGTTCATGTGTGGCAACGAAAAAAACCAAAAGAATTTTATGATTTGTACAATAACTATTGGAGATTTAATAAAGTAGACAAAATTTATAATTCTAACTATTTAGATTCAATAAAACGATTTAATCCAGATGGCGTTGATACAAATTGGATATTCAATTTGAAGGGAAAATATATATTGTTCATAAGTGTATATTCAAAAGATGCTAAACATATTGGGCACGTAGATTATATAGGATTATATTTGGAAAAGTCTGGTAATAAATATATTATGCCAAAAGGTTCTAAAAAACATAATTTAATTGATATGAAAGAATTTAAATATTTTTTCAAAGATTTGTATGGAAATCATTATCATCCAAATGAAATCAGTGCTGAACTAATGTCAATATATTATTTGAAAATGATGGACATATCCCATCATAAATATACAAATATAGCTTATAAAAACATGTTACTGTGGTTCAAGTCATTATTGTAAATTCATATTAGAAATTACACTGTTCTGCGATGGTTTTAATTAGATCTGGATCCTGAACGTTGTATGCTATAGCAAGAATCTGAGCCTTTTTTTCATTAATGGGTGTATCTGGTTGTAAATTAGATACCAACTCACTAACATTGGTATCATCCTTTAATTTTTGTAAAAGATTGTCGAGGGGAGTAGAACCACCAACAAGATATTTAGAATTTTTGTGAGATCTGTTTTTTTGATATTTGTTATTGTTTTTTCTAGATATTTTTTTATTATAATTCATTTATAAAATATATAAAGAAAATAAATATGTTGGATAGCACACTAATAAAATTGATTTAAATTTTTATATTGAATATAAATATACATAATGGCAAAGTGTAGTTTTTGTAAATCTAAATTAAAAATTATAAACTATAACTGTAGATGTTCAGAAACGAATAAATATTGTAGTAAATGTCGATTACCTGAAAATCATAATTGTACATATGATTTTAAGACACATAGTAAAAAACAATTAGAAAAAATACTAATTAAAGTAGAATGTGAAAAAATTATTAAAATATAAAATGACATTCATTAGCATTAGAACGAAAGTGATTTGATTTGTTATTGCGTTTGGAATTCAATGAATCTTCAGGTGTCATAACTATATTCCGTACGCCCTCCCATCTCTGGGAGGCTGGACTGCGCTGCGGCGGGCTTTCTGGGAAAACTTTCCCTCCATCCCCTGAGCAACATCTGCCGTCAGATTGGCTTTCTCCTCATCTCCCATCTCCGCTTTTTTTCCTTTTTTCTTGTTTCTTTCCATTTCAATCAGACCCTTTTGTTGTCGGGATAAACTGTTGCGCCATGCTGCCGTACGGAAAGCTGGCTTTCATATTCTCATTCCCCAGCCCAATTGGCCCAGGCCGCCTCTGCGTCTCTTTGTCTCCAATCTAGTTCTGTTTGTTCTTTTGCAAGCAACGCTTTATTTTTCTGTATCCGTTTGTTGGCGGCTGCTTGTTGTTCCTCCGTGAGCTCCAATTGGAACTCATTTTATAATTCAGAATCGCTTGCCATTGATCGCTCTTCTTAATCGCTTTCGGCAGCT
>Ga0115565_10002964_pt1 | contig 12399 bp, 11 predicted proteins | sample COGITO_mtgs_1105_FD_87199 | JGI IMG/M metagenome (GOLD analysis project Ga0115565, IMG submission 87199) | Pelagic marine microbial communities from North Sea - COGITO_mtgs_110530 | ecosystem: Environmental > Aquatic > Marine > Epipelagic | place: Germany:Helgoland, sampling site Kabeltonne... | reverse complement strand
ATTATTTAACTCAACGCCAGTGTTATCTGGTTTAACACGTACTTTTACGTTGTAGTCTATTGCCCGTTTTACCGGTACCAAAATTTTCATAATCACCTCTGTTTAGGGCTTGTAATAAAAAAATACTATTCGCGCTTTGCGCTAATTCAGACCATCATAGGTCACTAATAGTCGTAACAACTAACAATCTTAAACGAATTGCAACATATGCAAGCCACAATTGATGAGGGGAAATTTACTTGCAGTTGACGTAAACGTCAACCTGCTTTACCTTTCCGCCCCAATTAAACACTCGTTAATTTGAGCTTAGATTTTACATTGTTTTGACAATCTGTAATATTCGAATAGTTAATACCTGACTATAACTGGTCTGATTTGTACTGGAGGCGGTAATGGAAAGAGAAGTCATGGAGTTTGATGTGGTCGTGGTAGGCGCGGGCCCATCAGGTCTGGCAACTGCTTGTAAACTCAAGCAATTAGCAAACGAAAAAAATACAGAATTGAATGTTTGTGTGCTTGAAAAAGGGTCTGAGGTTGGTGCTCATATCCTCTCTGGCGCGGTGTTTGAAACTAAGGCCTTGGATGAATTATTTCCTAATTGGCAAGAACTAGGTGCGCCTTTAACCACAAAAGTCACTGAAGACCAGATTTATTTGCTTAAGGATGAGAACAAAGCCACTAAGTTGCCTAATTTTATGACGCCAAAAACGATGCATAATCAAGGTAACTATATCACTAGCATGGCAAACATGTGTCGCTGGATGGCTGAACAAGCAGAGCAACTCGGAGTTGAGGTGTTTCCTGGTTTTACTGCGGCAACAGTGCATTACAATGAAGATGGCAGTGTAGGCGGTGTGATTACTGGCGACATGGGTGTTTCAGAAGCAGGCGAACAAAAAGACAGTTATATGCCGGGCATGTTGCTAACCGCAAAGTACACTGTCTTTGCAGAAGGTTGTCGCGGGCATTTAGGCAAGCAGCTTATCGAAAAATTTGAGCTCAACAAAGACACCTCTCCTCAGCATTATGCGATTGGCTTTAAAGAGATTTGGGATATACCCGCTGAGCAACACCAAGAAGGTTTGGTTGTTCATACTGCTGGTTGGCCTTTGAATGATGCCACTGGCGGAAGCTATTTATATCATGCTGAGAACAATCAAGTGTTTGTTGGTCTTATTGTTGATTTAAACTATGAAAATCCACATTTGAGTCCCTTTGACGAGTTTCAACGATTAAAACACCATCCTGTCATTGCCAACACTCTAAAAAATGGTAAACGCGTCACCTACGGCGCAAGGGCAATCGCAAAGGGCGGATTTCAGTCGTTGCCAAAAATGACCTTTCCGGGTGGTTTGATAGTGGGCTGTGATGCTGGCACGCTCAACTTTGCCAAAATAAAGGGGAATCATACTGCTATGAAGTCCGGTTTAATAGCCGCTGAGACTTTATTTGCTGAACTATCGAGCGAATCAGCCTCTAGCGAAGCGAGCACGTTTACCGAAAATTTTAAAGCCTCGTGGTTGTACGACGAATTATATTCATCACGCAATTTCGGCGCAGCCATACACAAATTTGGCAACTTCTTTGGTGGCGCATATAATACCGTGGATCAAAATATCTTTGGCGGCAAGTTACCCGTTAGGATAAGCGACGCTACACCCGACCATGTCACGTTGAAATTAGCCGCTGATATGCCACAAATAAAGTATGCAAAACCGGATGGTGTATTAAGTTTTGACAAGCTCTCTTCGGTATTTTTGTCCAATACCAACCACGAAGAAGACCAACCATGCCATTTAGTTTTAAAAGACAAAAGCATTCCTATTCAAATAAACTTACCAAAATACGATGAACCTGCACAACGATATTGTCCTGCAGGGGTTTATGAGATAATAGAAAATGATGGCGAAAAAGCACTGCAAATTAATGCTCAAAACTGCGTTCATTGCAAGACCTGTGATATCAAAGATCCTAACCAAAATATCAACTGGATTGTTCCTGAGGGCACTGGTGGTCCCAATTATCCGAACATGTAGGAAGTGACTTTTGCTATATTCTCAATCGGCAGGCAAACTAAATATAGACTCACCTAGTATCGTACTAGTGCATGGTTTGTTCGGAAGCGGTGATAACTTAGCCGTTATTAGGCGCCATTTTGAGCGGGATCATCATGTATTAAGTGTTGACCTGCCTGACCATGGTCGTTCGCCACGTTTCGATGAATGGTCGTTTGAGGTTGCTGCACAACGGTTAATCCAGACCATACAAGGTGCCGGTATTCATCAGTGCTATTTAGTCGGCCATTCGCTAGGGGGGAAAGTAAGCATGTTAGCCGCTCACTTAGCTCCCTCGCTTGTGCAAAAACTTGTCGTGCTTGATATTGCGCCAGTTGCTTACAAGCCTCGCCACGACGCTGTATTGAGTGGCTTGAATAGCGTAGTATTGGGGCAATTAAAAACTCGCAAGCAAGCAAGTGAGCAACTCTCGCAACATATCAACGATGCGGGCACCATTTCATTTCTTTTGAAAAGCTTGTTTCAAGACGACAACGCTAAATGGCAATGGCGGTTTAACCTAAAATTAATTGAACGAGACTACAACAAGATAATTGATTGGCCTCTTAATTTAGTGGATGGCGGGGTTGACCGCGTAGATGTGTTGTTTAGCGGTCATACAACATTCATCAAAGGCGCAAATTCTGATTACATCACGCGTGAACATCAGACTGCCATCATGCAGCAATTCCCAAATGCAAAAGCCAAAATTGTTGCGGCTGGGCATTGGCTTCATGCAGAAAAAACACAGCTCGTTAACACCTTGTTAACCCGCGTGTTACTTGAGTGAGATGGTTTACAGTAGTGACCTAATTATTGATAGCAAAAATCAATTGCTAATCTTCTATTTAAAGGAATGTTTGTGCTAAACTCTGCGCTCAAATTTACGAAGGATTTGGTTAGCGTGGGCCTCTAACGTAATTCTAACGTTGGTTTGCTGTAGAAACACTTAATGACTGTCGCTGACCATCCCGGTCCTCAATTGAGATAACAGAAGCATGAGTCCTGAAAGTTACCAACAAATTGAAGCAGTAGTGTTGAATATTAGTCTCGTGATTTTATTTGGATTAATGGGCATGGCCGTACACGATGTTTTAAAAAAAAATAACGTACCAACCATAGGCCGCGTTGTTGCATACGGTGTATTAGGATTAGGCGCCTTTGGTTTTTTGGCTAAAGGCCTGATACAAATATTTTATTTTTCTACGGGTGTTTCATAACGCATATCTTTGTGTTTTAAAAGACTCGGTAACTCATAGCAAACAAATGAGGTGGTAGATGGCAAGCGTTGGTTTATTTTTTGGCAGTGATACTGGCAACACCGAACACATTGCAAAAATGATTCAAAAAGAATTGGGCAAACAATTGATCGATGTTCATGACATCGCCAAAAGCAGCAAAGAAGCAATTGCAGAGTTTGATTTATTGATATTTGGTATTCCAACTTGGTACTACGGCGAAGCTCAATGCGATTGGGATGATTTTTTTCCTGATTTAGAAGAAATAGATTTTGAAGATAAGTTAGTGGCTATCTTCGGCTGTGGCGATCAAGAAGATTATGCCGAATACTTCTTGGATGCGATGGGAATGATCCGCGATATAGTAGAACCCAAAGGCGCAATTTTGATTGGTCAATGGCCAACTGAAAGCTATGACTTTGAGGCCTCAAAAGGGATGGCAGACGAGACTCATTTTGTCGGCTTAGGGATCGATGAAGACCGCCAACCAGAATTGACTGAGCAACGCGTTAAAGCATGGTGTAAGCAAATAAACGAAGAAATGTGCTTGGCAGAACTTAGCTAAGCGCGCGCGATGTTGACACTGCTGTGTTAATTTTGTTTATTAAGGCGGTTTAAGCGACCATTACTAAAATTTCTTACTTGCATGTTACTTTAATTTTAAAGCACACTAAGCCTGCACCGAATAATAATAAAAGGTTAATGTGATGCACCAAATATTCTTATACAAGCAGCTTGGGCTGGCCTTTGCTTGTGTTCTACTTATAAGTTCGTTGATTATACCTGCTTACGCAGGGGTAGTCATGAAACCTACCTACTCAAGTGATATTGACTATACAGCGTTAATGCTAAATGGCGATTACGATCCTAATGTGACCCATCCAGATGACATATTGGGCTTTGAGGTCGGACATCGAGTGGCCTCTGCTGCTCAAATTTCAGAATCAATCAATACTTGGAAAACCCAATCGGCGCGTTTAAAAGTGCTTGAGTATGCAAAAAGTCACGAAGGACGCCCGTTGTATGCTGTATTTATTTCAACACCCGAAAATATAGCTCGTTAGGATGATATACAGGCCGATGTTACAACGTTAGCTGACCCCAGAAACACGTCAGACGCACAAGCAAAAGCACTGATTGATGGCTTGCCAGCCATCGCGTGGATGGCATATTCTATTCATGGTAATGAGACTTCCGGCGCAGATGCAGCATTGACCGCGATCTATCACTTGGCGGCAGACAATAGTAGTCAAACGAAACAATTACTCAGTAATATGGTCGTTGTGATAGATCCCATGATGAATCCAGATGGACGTGCTCGATTTTCAAAATCGTTAGAACAATATCGCGGAACCGCTCCAAATATCGACGAGCAATCTTTACTGCACAGAGGAGATTGGCCTTTTGGAAGAACTAATCATTACTTCTTTGACCTCAATAGAGACTTCTTCTACCTGACTCAGCCTGAAACGAGAGGCCGTGTTGCGCTGATTAATAAATGGCGCCCTCAACTGATGATAGATGGTCACGAAATGGGGCCTCAAGATACTTACCTGTTTGGCCCCGCACGAGAGCCAAAAAACTTTAATTTGTCCCCTGCTGTCAAAAAATGGGCTCAAAAATTTTCGGTAGAACAAGGGGTTGCGTTTGATCAACAAGGCTGGCGTTATTACACCGGCGAATGGTTTGAAAATCTTTATCCTGGGTACTCTAATTATGCAGAGTATCGCGGTACCACGCATATTTTGTATGAGCAAAGCAGAATGGCTGAGGATGGCGTAAGACGACCAGAAGGCACGGTTCAAACTTACAAAGAATCTGTCCATCATCAGTTTGTGTCGACCATGGCGAACTTGAACAGTTTAAACACTTACTCAAAGGACATGTACAAAGATTATTGGCAGGATAGAAAACAGGTTATCAGCAAAAATAGTCGCTATGCCAATCAGACCTTTATTGTATTGGCAAATGAAAACCACAGCAGAATGCAACGTTTAGTAGATGTGCTACAAGCACAAGATATTGAAGTGTTTGAAGCACAAGCAGATTTTAAAGTCAAAAATGCGAACAATCATTTAGGCAAATCCATCGATACCACTATTACTAAAGGCAGCTTAGTCATTCCGAACCGACAACCAGAAGCTAGATTGCTGGCTGCGATTATGGAATTTGATTCAGGTATTTTGCCAGAAGTGCTCAAGCAAGAACGTCAAAAAGTACTGCGTGAGGGTCGTTCAGTAATGTATGACACAACGGCTTGGAACCTCACAATGATGTATGGTTTGGATGCACTGACCGTTCCTGAACACCTAAGTAAAAACTTACAACCATATGCGCGCAAACAGCACGTAAACGCTAATGCAGATAAAAATGCTATCGCATGGGCTGTCGAGGGTGCTGATGATTTGTCGCTAGCATTCGCGGCACGCTTAATGGAGCAAGGCGTTAACGTCAGAGCAATCGACAAAGCAACTCAATTAGGAAATGTCAGTCTAGCACGTGGGGCGATCGTCGTTACCATAACCGACAATCTAAAAAACGTTAGCAAGTCTGATTTGATTGAGTTGTTGAACAAAACTGCTGACGAATTAACACTTAAAATATACTCAATAAGCACGGGTTACGGTGAAGGCGATGCGCCAGAATGGGGAGGCGATCATTTTGTACTCCTGACGCGTCCACAAATTGCGATTGTCAGCCAAGCAGGCATTAGTAGCAATGACGTTGGCGTAACTTGGTATAGTTTGGATACGCATTTGGGCATAAGACATTCGCAACTGGAGCTTTCCGCGCTCGGTCGTACTGATCTGCGCCGTTACAACGTGTTAATTATGCCCTCAGCTAGGCGTATTCCCGATAGCGTATTTGACAAAGTCAGTGAATGGGTAAAACAAGGCGGCACATTAATCACGCATGACGGTGCAACTGATAGCCTTCTTAAAGTCAAAGATTTTGGCAGTGTAGTCTCACTCAAAGACTCATTTGAAGATGCAAAAGACTTCAATTTAGCATTACACCGCCGTTTGCTAGCCAAAACGCCAGACTATGATCTCGAACAGGTTTATTCAAACCGTGTCGTAAGCGATGTTAAATATCCATGGGCTGATGCACCAAAAGCCCTCGATGCAAAAGAGTTAAAGCAAAGAGATGATTGGCAGGCATTGTTTATGCCCTCAGGCGCAATGCTCGCCGGAGATGTCGACCAACTGCATTGGTTGAGTTTTGGGGTCAACCCTGTGCTACCTTTGTTGTATAGCGATCAAGCAATCATGCTGGCACCGGATAGCGCAGAAGTGGTTGTGAGTTTAGGAGTCTACCGTGACGCTGACGACAAGAAGGATGACAATGACAGCGAAGCATCGGCCATCGCATGGTACAACCTGCCAAAAAATAAAGACCTTTACCTCAGGATGAGCGGATTATTATGGCCTGAAGCAGCTCAGCGTTTAGCAAACTCTGCGTATATGACGCGCGAACAAATGGGTCATGGCCAGGTAATTCTGTTTTCTGGTCAGCCCAATTTTAGGGGAGCGGCACTGGGTACCAATAGACTATTGCTTAACGCGATAGTGCTTGGACCTGGAATGGGAACAAAACCAAATATAGTCTTGTAACACTGCCACACAGGCGCACAAGTCAGACTTGTACGCCTGTTTAAATGTTTGAGTGTTTTTACCTCACAAACCTGTTTTTTTACAACTTAAATTTCTCTACCGCACCTTTTAATAACCCCATCTGCTCTCCCATTTCATGGGTAGCTTGATTTGAATCTTTTGTGCTTTGGGCTGTTTTTTGGGCTAAGTCCACGATTGAGTTAAGGCTTAACACAACGTCATCTAACAATTGGTCTTGTGTGCTAGCGTCAACTACTATTTGATGGTTAACCTCAGCGAGTATCTCTATAGTGGCTTTTATTTGGTTGACTTGAGCTTTTACATCTTGCGTTAATGCCACCCCTTTCTGCACTTGTTCTGAACCTAAATTGATTGCTTCAACGGCTTGTTCTGCATCATTTTGTAATGCACTGATCATTCCTTCAATTTCTTCAGTTGATTTTTGAGTGCGCGTTGCCAACGTTCTTACTTCATCTGCTACAACTGCAAACCCCCTGCCTTGCTCTCCTGCTCTAGCCGCTTCTATTGCTGCGTTAAGCGCCAGCAGGTTAGTTTGTTCTGCAATTGTTTTTATCACATCCAAAATGCTGCCGATTTTGTGACTTTTATCGCTCAAGCGATGAATAATAGTCGCTGAGTGTTGAGCTTGATTAGCTTGTTCGTTGACCTGAAGTCTAGATTGCTCGACCAATGACACAACGTCATCACTTTTGTTAATAGCCGCCACCATTTGTTCACTAGCTGACTTTATTTGTTGTTGGTTAGCTAGACTCGAGGCTTTCACTGACAATGTGATTTGGGACGTTCGACTTATTTGGTCTTGCTGCAAAGCGACCTGTTTTAAACTCTCATCGCCCATTTTAATATTACGTTGAGTAGTATTTGTTAACGTTTGCTCTTGAGAATGAATGCTACCTATTAATTCATGTAATGACTCGATGAGAACATTTACATTAGCCGATAGTTCAGAGAACTCATCGTTGCCGTCTTGTTCTAGCCGCTTTGTTAAATCTCCGCCGCTCAATATTTTGAGTCTCGAGTTAACCACAGACAGCGGTTTTGAAATGCTGCGCGTAGCAATAAAAGCCAGAATAATCGTAGCACCAACACCTAATATAGAGACCACGATATTTTGAATCATATTGGCTTGGACGGTGTCCAAAATATCTTGCTGACCCTGCAGGGTATCAGCACTGATGACTTCATTAAGTGAATTGAGCAAGGTCACTGAATTATGTAAGCTGTTGTCCAATTGTTGTTTAGCGGTTTGAATATTCTTCGCTAGGGATAATTTACGTTCTTGTAATGCAAACAAACCATTATTATCTTTGCTCAACTTTTGTTTGAGCATCTCAAATTCAGTGTTAAACATCTCAACTAGACCATCCGTTTCAACGGTCTCTGCAAGCCTGTTGATATAATCAGAGTCTGCATCAATATTGCTTATGTTATAGCTGATATCATCAATACTCGCCGCACTTATGTCAGCGTCGCCTGTGCGTTGTAATTCTTTAATAATTGGTGATATGAGGCCAAGCTTATTATCAACGTTAGTGCCCATGCCAATTAACGTGTCTAGGTCTCGTGAATCACTTTCTAAGTACGACAAATCAAACATTAAAGCACTGGCTTCGTCTGCATGTTTTATAGCTTCACTAGAAACACTAGCTAAGCTATTACGCGTTTGTATCAATTCGAGTTTTTGCTTAAACATACTTAGCGTGGTATCGATGTATTGCTTTGATGACTGCAAAGTTGCCGCTAACTTTGTTTTATTTTGAGGTCCGACCAATTTTGCTAATTCATCAGCGGACTGAGTATATACGACAAGCGTCTGATTGAAATTATCAATGTTTCTGCTCAAGCCTTGTGAGGATTGGTCAAAAAATGCGTTGGTAGAAATAGAGGAAAGCTCTAGCATGCTGCTCTTAACTGCTGCCATGGTTTTTTGCATGGGCATTTTTTTTGTAACAACGGTTGTTGCAGAACCTTTTATTTCTTGTAAGCCAAAAAAGGAAAGTAAACTGGTAAATACTAGTAAAACCGCAAGGCTTGCAAAGCCTATGATCATTTTTTGAACAACGGTTAGTTTAATAGTGCTTGGAAACATTAAAAAGGCCCTGTACTTTACTCAATATAGAATATTGAAAAATATATAAATTACTTAAATAACCCATTAAAACCGCACCGGTTTTATCAATATGCATAAGTTAATTACGGCTGATGCTGTTAAATCTTTACAACTTACCTATAATACAATTCAATCTATAGCGGAAGATGTGAAAATGGACCAGAATACAAAACTAAAAAAAGCAGGTTTAAAAGTAACTTTACCCAGGCTCAAGATATTAGAGATCCTTCAAGATCCAAATAATCAGCACATTAGCGCTGAAGATGTGTACAAATTATTGATCGACCAAGGCGAAGACATCGGTCTTGCGACAGTCTATCGCGTTTTAAATCAGTTTGACGAGGCGGGTATTCTGCATCGTCATCATTTTGAAGGGACCAAGTCTGTTTTTGAAATCAGTCACAAAGATCATCATGATCATTTAGTATGTCTCAAATGTGGAAAGGTCGTTGAGTTTGAAGATGACGTTATAGAAAAACGTCAGGATGCTATCGCTAAAGAAAACAATATGAAACTCGTCAATCACAGTTTGTATCTATATGGTGAGTGCGCAGATGGTGAATGTTTGCATAATGACGACGATGACGATTAAGTTAAGCCGACTTATGCGCTTAACTTCCGCGTCTTAAGCTATAAATTTTTGTTGGTTGTAGGCAGTCTGGGCTTGCAACCAAATGTTACCTACCTTACCGTCTCCTACTATATTGCCATCAATTTCAACGACGGCGCCTACTTCTTTACTAGAACTGCTTATCCATACCTCATCTGCCATCATTAGCGCTTGCTTACTAAAAAAGCATTCTTCAAATGATAGATTGGTGTGATTTTTTATTGCCTCAATAATGATCGCGCGAGTAATTCCTGGCAACAACTGATTATCTAATGGCGGGGTTTTGACCACCCCATCTTTGACCATAAACACGTTGCAAGCTGACGCTTCTGTTATCAAACCCTGTTGGTTGTATAAGATCGTTTCGTCAACACCCGCAACCTGCCCCTGTTGAAAGTGCATTACGTTGCCCAAAAGCGAAGTCGACTTTATTTGGCACCTCTTCCACCTCAAGTCTTCTTGTAGCGTTACCCGAAATTTTTTGGCCCGGGTTTTATCAAGTGACTGACTCGCCGGGATCTCGAATCCATAGGCAAAAACAGTCGGACGTATATTCTGTGGGTAAGCATGAAATCGCTTAACATCAGCACCTCGACTAATATGAATATAAACCCCGACAGCGTCAGAATCGATCGTTTTGATTAAACGTGTAATGATGTCTTGCCACAGTGTGTCATCGACTCGGAAATCAATCCCGACAGCACTAAGTCCGTCTCGCAAACGTTGTAAATGAAGTGAAAGTCCTACGGTTTTGCCGCCATATGTTGGGACAACTTCGTAAATACCATCACCGAATAAAAATCCTCTGTCCATCGGCGATATTTTTGCCTGAGAGGCTTCAATAAACTGTCCGTTGAGATACACTTGATTCATTTAGATTTCCGATAGTAAAGGCAGCAGCATAAAACCATACGCGATAAAGACGTCTTACAAGTATAGCGCAGCCAATTCACTCAGAATCAAGCGTCTTTTGTAGCGCGTCAAACAATCGCTCGAGCAACAGATTTTCATTTCGTGCAGAATAAATGTCTGTTTGTATAAATTCAATAGAAACGTTCGGTAAACATTGTGCCAATGCACTTAATGACGCACCGCATACCGTCGCAATTTTGGGATAACCACCAATTGTCTGCCTTTCTTTGAGTAATATTATTGGTTGCCCATCAGGGGGGACTTGAACTGCTCCATAAGCAATAGCTTCTGACAATAATGAAGCCACAGGACCTTTTGAGTCTATCGTGGGCCCCTGCAGCCGTAAACCCATACGGTTTGCATTTTGAGTTACGCGGTACTTATTGTTGTAGAATGTAACATGAGCCATGCGTGAAAAATCCGCATGTTGATATGTGCGCAGCACAGTAATGTGGATGCTTAACACGAGTGAGTTTAGCTTTGACGTAAATTGTGTAATCCTGTCCTTTTGTTTATTATAAGTCATCAACAATGATGTGTTTTTGTGTTTGTTTGGCAACCTAGAAAACTTAATTTGTTCGCCTCGTGTTAAGCCTAGTCCGTTATTCTGTGTTCCTCCTGTGCCTTCATTTAAAGCAACGCTTTTGCTACCAAAGTGTTGCGCTGAGGTGATCATCGCGTTGATGGCCAGATAGTTTCTAGCGCCTTGTGTTGGTGTTGAAATTTCCACCACATCCCCTTTTTTCACCAAATAAGGCCTATTAAGATCAGCTAACTGTCTATTTATCATTATTTTAGTTTTCGCACCTGTAATGGCGATTAGACTGTCAAACAAGCATTCAAATCCAAACTGGCCCATCAGAATTTCTATGCATGGAAAGCTTTGTTTGTGATATTCAGAAGCATCGTTTCCAACCAAGGTATTTGCTAGTCGATAACTGATTGTGTCTAATGCGCCGGTTTGGCAAAATCCCAAGTGTTGTGCATTTTTTCTGCCCGTATCCACTATCAAAGATTGCACACCACTTTGCAGAATTAACATGGCAGTTGTTGCTCAGCAAGTGAAAAATAATCTGCTTTACTAATTTCTTTGAAGCTGACTATGTCACCTACGTGAAATGCAAGTTCGCTATGCGCTCTGGCACCTAAGTCCAGTGGGCATAATCCCAACAGGTGCCAACCACCTGGAGAAGGGTTGGGGTATACTGCAGTTTGCCGTTCGGCAATGGCGACAGCGCCTTTGGGTACTTTGAGGCGAGGATTTTTCATCCGTGGCAAGGCCAATTGTGGCGAAAGTTCACCCAAATACGCAAACCCGGGTTGAAAGCCAACAGCAAACACTCTGTATTGTTGAGTACAGTGCAGCGTTATTACCTGTTGCACTGATAATTTGGTTGCTTTGGCCACTTGAGTTAAGTCGGTTTCTTTGTTGGTGCGATCATACCAAACAGGCAATTGATGATGCCGTTGTTTTCCAATCAGGTGAATGTCAGCTTTATCCTTGACACTGTCAATTCCAAGCTCATCATCCTTAAGTGCCCCCTGCAATTCACGCACAAACTTTATCAAATAATGATGGTCTATCTTTAGGCAATCAAATTCAATTAGACAGCTATCGTATGCTGGCACAGACTCGTTCAACCAACATGGACTTAGACGTTTAATAAGTTGATGAAAATCTGACGCCGCTATATTTTTCTGTATCAGGTTGTCGCCCGTGAAATAAAAAATAATCGCATTTGCAGATGCGTACTCTAGGTGTCTGATATTTACACGATTACCAATTAACTGCATTTAGTCAGATCCAAGCATTTTTCTGATTAGCTTGACCATATTTAAT
>Ga0115565_10002958_pt1 | contig 12411 bp, 10 predicted proteins | sample COGITO_mtgs_1105_FD_87199 | JGI IMG/M metagenome (GOLD analysis project Ga0115565, IMG submission 87199) | Pelagic marine microbial communities from North Sea - COGITO_mtgs_110530 | ecosystem: Environmental > Aquatic > Marine > Epipelagic | place: Germany:Helgoland, sampling site Kabeltonne... | reverse complement strand
GAAACAGTTTGATCTGAATCTAGTCCACGTGTTATAAATTCGTTTTTTTCTCTTTTCCAAGTGATAATTGTTTCACAAAGAGCATCAGAATGACTTCCTGGAGGAATCCGAACAGCATAATCTATTAAAGCTGGTAATTGCTTTTTACTATGTGTTTTGTACAATTTTTTTAACGCGTTCATAAAAGCATCAAATTGTCCATCACCTTGTGCATGTGCTTCATATAAAACACCTTCCACTCTTAATTGCAAAGTGGTAGAAGGTTTCATGCCTTTAGCATGACCTAATACATAATTTTCTACAATTACACGTTTTTCAATCGTATCTGAGTCTAAAACATCAGAAATAATATAAGGCAAATCATCTTGTGAAACTACCTCCTTTTTATCTCCTAATTCTATAATTCTTTGGGTCACTTTCTTTAACTCATCATCATTTAAAGTGATTCCTAAATCTTGTAAATTCTTTTGAATGTTTGCTTTTCCAGATGTTTTTCCTAAAGCGTATTTACGTTTTCTGCCAAAACGTTCTGGCATTAAATCGTTAAAATATAAGTTGTGTTTATTATCTCCATCAGCATGAATTCCTGCGGTTTGTGTAAACACATTAGCCCCTACAACAGGTTTATTTACAGGGATTCTAAATCCTGAAAATGTCTCTACTAACTTACTAACTTTATGCAATGCTTTTTCGTTCGTTGTAATTTTTACATCAACCAAAAAATCTTTAATAACTGCCAAAACACTAGCCATGGGTGCATTTCCTGCACGTTCACCCATTCCATTTATCGTTAAATGCAAACCATTTGCACCTGCTTTTACAGCTTCCATTACATTGGCAACTCCTAAATCGTAATCATTATGACCATGAAAATCAATATGAATTGCTGGGTATTTTGTACGAACCTCATCAATATATAAAAAGGTTTCTTCTGGCGTTAAAACGCCCAAAGTGTCTGGTAATAAGACACGCTCTATTTTTTGAGTCGATAAAAAGTCTAAATATTCAAAAACATAGTCTTTGGAGTTTCTCATTCCATTAGACCAATCTTCCAAATACACATTGGTTTTTATATCATTTTTAGCCGCTAATTCAATAGTTGCTTTAATATCAGCAAAATGTTCTTGTGGAGTTTTTTTAAGTTGATGTGTTAAGTGGTTTAAAGATCCTTTGGTTAATAAATTTTGGACTTTTGCACCAGAATCTAACATCCAATCAATTGATTTTCCACCATCAACAAACGTTAAAACTTCTATTTTATCAAGATTATTATTTGTGGATGCCCAAGCAGTTATTTTTCTAACAGCTTGTAATTCGCCTTCAGAGACTCTTGCAGATGCAATTTCCAGACGATCTACTTTTAATTCTTCTAGCAATAATTTTGCTATGGTTAGTTTTTCTGAAACCGAAAAAGACACGCCTGATGTTTGTTCTCCATCACGCAATGTGGTATCCATTATTTCAATCTTTCTCTTGGTCATTGTTTGATTATCAACATAAAAAAGGAAAACTCTGTCATTTCGACTTTAGGAGAAATCCCATAATTTAAAACTCAAAAATTGCTTAACTTTATGTAATCATTCCTTTAGGTCCAAAAGACAAAAATGGGTGTAATCAGTTAGCTGTTATCATTTAACAAATAGAAACATAGTTCACATAGGCTATGCGTTTTCTATATGTTTTTGTGGTCATTTTTTAAATTTAATACATTATCACAAATAGTAAAATATTTTATATTTCAATTCTCTCTTTATCATTGTTTTATTGTCTGCATAAAAAAGGAAAACTCTGTCATTTCGACTTTAGGAGAAATCTCATAATTTAAAACTCAAAAATTGCTTAACTTTATGTGATTTCTAATTAGCTACGCTAAATACTTTCAATTAAAAAATATTTTAATTTCAGTAGTGGTCGAAAAGACAAAACTGGGTGTAATCACTTGTTATAATATTTTAGTTTATTTTAGTTTATAAAAATCAAACTAAAAAGGTCTTGTTTCTGCAAATTTGGTAATTTCTCCTTCTATGTTTTTTAAATAATCAATATCATCAAAACCATTTAACATATTGTCTTTTTTATAGGTATTGATGTCAAAAGATTCACTTTCTCCTGTGGCAACTAACGTTACTTTTTGGTTTGGTAAATCTACTTTGATTTCTGTTTTTGGATCTGCCATAATTGCATCAAACAATTTGTCTGCAAATTCCGGAGAAACCTGAACTGGTAAAACTCCCACATTCAAACAATTTCCTTTAAAAATATCTGCAAAAGCTGATGAAATTACACAACGTAAACCAAAATCATATACTGACCAAGCTGCGTGTTCTCTTGAGGAACCTGAACCAAAATTTCTACCACCAACTAAAATTTTAGAACCTGCATATATTTCTTTATTCAAAGGAAAATCTGCTTTTGGTGTTCCATCTTGGTTGTATCTCCAATCTCTAAAAAAATTAATATCGAAATCTACACGTTCTGTTGCTTTTAAAAAACGAGCAGGAATTATTTGATCTGTATCTACATTCTCAATTGGTAATGGATATGCTGTGCTTGTTAATACATTAAATTTATCGTAAGCCATTCTCTATAGGTTTAAAGTTCAATATTAAATATTCAAAGTTTTAGCTTTGTTAGTATTCAACTTTATTAATTAATTATTATTTAAACTGATATTTTTACTGAAAACTGCGACTGCAAACTGCGAACTGAAGACTGCAAACTTAAACAGCCATAAGCTCTCTAGGATCCGTAACTACTCCTTTAACTGCAGAAGCTGCTGCTACTAAAGGACTTGCTAATAAAGTTCTAGAGCCTGGGCCTTGTCTTCCTTCAAAATTTCTGTTGGAGGTAGAAACTGATAATTTCCCTGCTGGAATTTTATCATCATTCATTGCTAAACAAGCAGAACAACCTGGCTCTCTTAATACAAAACCTGCTGCTGTTATAATTTTATCTAAAGCTTCTGCTTTTATTTGATCAACTACTTTATGTGATCCTGGTACTAACCAAGCAGTTACATTATCTGCTTTTTGTCTTCCTTCTACAATCGAACAAAATGCTCTAAAATCTTCAATTCTACCATTGGTACAAGAACCTAAAAACACAAAATCGATTGGTTTTCCTATCATAGAATCGCCTTCATTAAAAGACATATAGCCTAACGACTTTTTATAGGTTTCTACTCCACCTTTTACATCACCAGATTTTGGAATACTTTTAGTTACGCCCATTCCCATTCCTGGATTTGTTCCATAGGTAATCATTGGTTCAATATCTGATGCTTGGTAGGTAAATTCTTCATCAAAAATGGCATCCTCTTCTGTATATAAAGTTTTCCAATAATTCATGGCTTTGTCCCAAGATTCTCCTTTTGGAGTTTGAGAGCGTCCTTTTAAATACTCAAAAGTTTTTGCATCAGGAGCAATCATTCCTCCTCTTGCACCCATTTCTATCGATAAATTACAAACTGTCATTCTGCCTTCCATAGACATATCTTCGAAAACTTCGCCTGCATATTCTACGAAATATCCAGTTGCTCCAGAAGTAGTTTGTTTAGAAATAATATACAAAGCAACATCTTTTGGAGTTACACCAAAGCCTAATTTACCAACTACGTTTATACGCATTTTTTTAGGTTTCGGTTGCATAATACATTGTGTAGATAAAACCATTTCTACTTCACTTGTACCAATACCAAAGGCAATTGCACCAAAAGCACCATGAGTTGATGTGTGAGAATCTCCACAAACAATCGTTGCTCCAGGCAAAGTAATTCCGTTTTCTGGCCCTACCACATGCACAATTCCGTTGTTTTTATCTCCTAAACCCCAATGCGAAATTCCATGCTTTTTAGCATTGCTTTCTAACGCATTTAATTGATTCGCAGATAATGGATCTTCCACTGGCAAATGCTGGTTCATAGTTGGTGTGTTGTGGTCTGCAGTTGCAAAAGTACGTTCTGGATATACCACAGTATTTCCTCTACTTTCTATTCCTAAAAAAGCAACAGGACTTGTAACTTCGTGAATAAAATGACGGTCTATAAAAAACACATCTGGTCCGTCTTTAATACTACGAACTACATGCGAATCCCAAACTTTATCAAATAATGTCTTTGCCATTTTTGTATTTTTTTTCGATTTTAATATCAGCTACCAAAAATAACGTTTTTATGCGTTTTTATGTGGATGCTTTTTGTTCTTGCATTATTTTCAACTGTTGATGACTGATTTATCTGTTTGATATTTAGGTTTTTATATTGTTTTTAAATACGATGTCTATTTAAATTGTGAGGTATTGTTTTTTTTAAAGCTTCTTGAAACTCAATTTCTTAATACCTTCATTCGCAGTTTTTAGATACATAAACTATGACTTATTTATGAAGTATGTTCTGATTAAGTTATCCTAAATATTAAAAAAATTGATGCTTTTGAAACTTTAAGGATTTATAAGATTTTAATTAAATCTAAAGGTTTTTTTAAAATGTACTTTGCTCCACTTAAAATTAATTCTTCTTTGGTTCTGTAACCCCAAACTACACCAACAGGATGCATGCCTGAATTCTTAGCTGTTAATATATCTACATCTGTATCTCCCACAAAAATTAATTGTTCTGTAGGTATGCCTAACTTTTTACTTATTTCTAGAGCAACAGTAGGATTTGGCTTTTTTAACGCTTCTACTTTTAAACCTTCTACAACTTCGAAATTCCATTTAGAAAAAACCGCTTTTACAACTTTCTTAGTCAGTTCATCTGCTTTATTAGAAAACACTGCCAGTTTTAATTTACGAGTCGTTAACTCATCTAACAAATCGCTAATGCCAGCATACATAGCTGTTTTAATTGTGCATTTTTCACTATAAATTGCTATCATTTCATGAAAACAACGATCTATCCATTCTTCATTTTTATTTTCTTTAGGCAAAGCTTTTACCACCAAATCTCTAACTCCATGCCCTATATAACTTTGGCAAGTCTCAATACTATGTGTTGGAAAATTATGTTTTTTTAGTACTGTATTTATTGCATTACTAATATCTTCTAAAGAATTTACAAGTGTACCATCTAAATCGAAAATTACTCCTTTAAACATGCTGTTTTTTATTTTTATAGCTACAAACTTATAGATTATTATTGTGTTTGGTTATGTAATTAGCTTAATTTTTTAATAAATACTTCTTGGTTTTAATTTGATTGTGTTTGTTATAAAACAACCTGTTTATTACATTTTTGTTGATTTAATTAAACATTTAAACATTATTCTTAAATTGTTTTTAAATACGATGTCTATTTGTTTTATGAAGTTTTGGATTTGCTGTTGATAAGTTGCGATAAGTGTTTTTAGAATTGATTTTGTATTTTGGTATATTTATGATTCCTAAATTCTTCTTATTTGCTATGGAAGTGTTTCTTATTGATTTTATAAAAGCAAAAAGTAAGTATATACTTCTGATTGGGAAGGGAGATAAGGAATTGGAGTGTTTATATAAACATGTTGGCATAATATAAAATGAGAGCGAAACAACAACTTAGAAAACCTGAAAATTGGGCTGATTTTGAAAATCTCTGTAAAAAACTTTGGGGAGAAATTTGGAAATGTCCAGAAATTAAAAAAAATGGTCGTTCAGGTCAATCTCAACAAGGGGTTGATATTTATGGAAATCCTTTTGGAGAAATTGAATATTATGGAATTCAATGTAAAGGAAAAGACGAGTATTCTAAATCTCAATTAACTGAAAAGGAAATTGATAGAGAAATTCAATTAGCAACTGAATTTGAACCAACATTAAAAAAATTCTATTTTGCAACAACTGCAAGTAAAGATGCTAAAATTGAGACATACATAAGAAAGAAAAATATCGAGAATATTAAAAATGGTCTTTTTGAAATTCATTTATTTTCTTGGGAAGATATTGTTGATTTAATTGATGAGAATAAACAAACTCACGATTATTATGTTAAAAGTTTAAATTTTAAAACGGAACACGAAATTAAATTTCTCTTTGAAAATAATGAATCAGAGATGACAGTTTCAGTTCCTTTTAAAAAAAATATAACATATTACAAACAAAAAAATATTTCTGAAACTGATATAGAAAAATTGACTTCTAGTCTTTTAGCTAACAAGTTTAATTTTGCAAAAATGAAACATTTTCCAATGTATTCTTTTAATAAAAGCTATTGTAGGTTTTATTTCAGGTTGCTCAATTTAGGTTCTCAACCGTTAGAAGAATTTAAGATTTTCCTTGAATTTAATGGAGAATTTGAATCAATTGATACTTGCACAAAAGGAAGTGGTGTAATAGTTAATCCAAATATGAAATATGACACATTCATATGGAATGAAGATAAACAAGGAAAAATTGTACCATTAAAAAATATTTTAGTCCAAGATGACAGTATAGGTTTTGATACAATTTGCTTGAAACCTTTAAAAGAAGAAAAGGAAATAAAAATTAAATGGAAACTTGTTTCATTAAATTACAAAACAGAAGGAGAATTGAATTTGATAATAAAACCAGATTTTCAAATAGAAGAAGAAACAATTTTAGTGAACGATCCTTTGGAAGTTAGAACAACTGAAGAAATTGAAGATTGTATTTCGGAATAAACAAAATACTATGCTCAACAAAGAACTGAGTTAAATAACAAACATTTTATTCCTTAAATCTAATCAATAGTTTTCTAGCATTGTTGAAGTAAAATAATCAACATAGCATTCTAAATTATTCCAATTCACCTATCTTACAAGCTCAAACCAAAACCATGTATATAAACCTATTATCCTGCACTGCTCAAAGACCAGATAAAAGAACCATTTCAAAATGTATTGCTGAAATTTCTTTAAATGTTAGTGATTCATTAGCAAATGAATTCACCAAAATTTTTTTAGAAGGTGATGCTATAGATTTTGAGATAAAAGATAAAAATTCGGGTTCTGCCTTAAGAGCTTTGCGTAAATTAGAGATTGATTATGAAATTGTGGAATAGTTTTATGAACTAAATTTTTTATTACGTTAATTATATTCCAGACAATTTGCCCTGCTGGAAAGCATCTCACACTAGAGTGAAACTTTATGTTATAAGCTTGATGTGGGATTTCTACGAAATGACAAATTGGGTAAGAAATTAAAGCAAACAAACTCCACACAGATTGTCTTGCTGAAAACATCTCACAAAAGAGTGAAACTTTATCTTATAAGCTAGATGTGGGATTTCTACGAAATGACAAATTGGGTAAGAAATTAAAGCAAACAAACTCCACACAGTTTGTCTTGCTGAAAACATCTCACAAAAGAGTGAAACTTTATGTTATAAGCTTGATGTGGGATTTCTACGAAATGACAAAGTGGGTGGAAAATGTTAGTTGAGTAAAATTTAATTCGTGATTATTTAAACAGAGATTGTTGCATCACACAGAAAAAGTGTGATTCGGAAAGACGTATTTTTATAAATATTTTCTAACATTTAATCTTAATAGCTCTGTGGGGATTTCTACGAAATGACAAAATCGTGGAAAATGTGATTTGAATAAAATTTAATTCGTGATTATTTAAGCAGAGATTGCTGCATCACACAGAAAAAGTGTGATTCGCAAAGACGTATTTTTATGAATATTTTCTAGTATTTTTATCTTAAAAGTTTTGTGTGGGGTTTCTATGAAAGGAGAAAGTTGGTAAAAAATGAAGATTTAATTCAAATTAGAACTAAAGTTCTTTAACTGGTATAGCCCTGATTGAAACATTTGTTTGAGCTCTTTTTTTATGCTGTATAAAACTAAACAACTCTTTTAAAAAGTAAAATCGCTTATAAATATTTATATATGCTGGAATAAATTCTGCATAAAAAAAAGCGAGTGTTGAAAGCAGGAAGTAGCTTCAAATAAAAAGTATAATCAGTAAACTATTTGATTAAAACAAAATTTTATATAAACTATAAAATTTTATTGATTACTTTAGAAAATTCAAAATATTTGTTTATATATGATTAATTTTTTTAGAAAAATCCGAAAAAAAAATTTGACAAATAACAAGTTTAGTAAGTATTTAATATATGCTATTGGCGAAATTTTTCTGGTGGTTCTTGGTATTGTAATTGCCTTACAGATTAATAATTGGAATGAAAATAAAAAGGCTTTTAACAAAACTGAACTCCTTTTAAAACAAGTACAAAAAGAATTAGCAACCAATATTAAAAATGCAAATATTGTTATTGAATTCTACAGAGAGATTAATCCTTATTTTTATAAAGTTATCAATAAAAATGTAACTGCGAAAGACTACAAAGAGGATGTTGTTTTGTCTTTAATTCTGCAAGGTGTCGAAACTGTTGATTTAACAAATGACACTTTTTTAAATTTATTAGATAATAGTGGAGAACTCTCAAAAGAACAAGATTCTATTATTGCCAAATTGAACCAATTATATAAAAAAGATAAAAAAGTTATCGATATTTTAGACAAAAAAGTAATTGAGGATTTGTTTAAGTTTACTAACGAATTATCAGATACCAAAATTTGGTATGGTGATTTTGCAAAGTCTTATATTATTAATGAGGAAGTGGTTGCTTATTTTTTAGAAGATCCTTTTTATTATAATAAAATTATCAATTTTGAGTTAATAAATTTAAAAGGGCATTTAAAAAGTGTCATCGAATTTAGAAACAAAAGCTTGTTAATATATTATCAATTATCCAATTATTTAAATATGGAAAAGGATGATATCATCTATAAAAACCTCGCTAATTTTGAGCATTATTTAGGTAAATATCAAATGGAAAATCAGGAAAATATTATTGTAGAAATAGCAAAAAATAGCAGTGAAACTTATTTTTCTTTGAAGGTTACAAACCTAAACGATTCTGATTTTTTGCAAACCTCAACAATATATCCAGACACAAAAGCAAATTTTATAACAGCATCTAATTTTGGGACTTTAATTTTTGATGAACAAGATTTAGTTTCTAAACTTATTTTAGAAGTTGGTTCAACACGTCAAACATTTGTTAGAATAAAAGAATAGTGCTTTTTTTAAAAATTGATAAAAACCTGTGATATTAAATCTAATTAGGCTCTTTTTTGTGTTAAAATGTATATTTTTATAAAAAATGTAACAAAAACCACTAAACAGTCGTCTAATTTGTAATCACTAATTAGCCAAACCTAACCATGAAAAACTTTTTATTTGTCTTTACTTTATGTATCGTATTCGCCAGTTGTACTTCTCAAAAAAACACGGAAGATTTTATCAATGCAACTTCTGGCAGATATTTGTTTAACGCTAATGAGGTTTTAGAAATTTATTTTGAAGAGACAGAAATGCATGCAAAATGGCGTGGAAATGATTATAAAGATTTGCTAAAAATAAACGATAGTACTTTTTATATGAAAGCGTTAAATGAAAAAATGATTTTTGTGAATAAACCAGAAATGCACATAGAATTAGCGCCAAAAACAGAGCATGATGGAATTGTGTATCATTTTGATAAAATGGAAAAAGGAGAAAAAACTCCTGACGAATATTTTAAAAACAAAGAATATGATAAAGCCTTGGCTGGTTATTTACATATTCAGCAACAAGATTCTTTAAATCCCAATATTAAAGAATATACGTTAAATAGATTGGGGTATAGTTATTTAAATAATAAGGAGGAAGAAAAAGCCATTGAAATCTTTAAAATAAATAGGGCTTTATATCCAAAAAGTTCTAATGTGTATGATTCTTTGGGTGATGGTTATTTGGCTAAAAAAGACACTACAAATGCTATTGAATATTACAAACAAGCTTTGGCAATTAATCCTGAAAATAGAAATGCTAAAAAGGCATACACAAAATTAACGACCAAATAATTTTAGTCCTAATTTAAAATAGTTTTTCATTTTTCTATTTCATTTTTTCTTAAAATTACTATCTTTAAATTCCAATTTGTAAAAACATGAAAAACGCTCAAGAATATTTTGATGAATATGCTACAAGTCACCAAAATGAAACGAACCAAGCCATTCATTACATTTGTGTTCCGCTTATTTTTTTTAGTGTGATTGGTTTGTTGATGAGTATTCCAACATCGTTTTTAGAAAATACTTTTGGTTTGTATAATCCTTTACTAGAAAATTGGGCTGCAGTTGTTGGTGTAATTATCTCGTTTTTTTATTTAAAATTAGGCTTTTGGCATTTTATTGAAATGCTTTTTATAATGTTACTTTGCATTATTCTTAATTTTTGGATTGGTAATAATTTTAATTTACTCTATGTTTCCATTACCATTTTTGTATTGGCTTGGATTGGTCAGTTTTATGGGCATAAAGTTGAAGGCGCAAAACCATCGTTCTTAAAAGATTTAGAATTTTTATTGATTGGTCCACTTTGGGTGATTCAAAAAGTTGGGAAGAAGAAATAGTTTTGTTGGTTAGTTGTTTAACTGTTTAATTGTGTAATTGTGTAATTGTTGATGATTAAAAGTAAAATCATAAAATAAGAAAGAACAATTAAAACAACGAATGTCAGGCTGAGCTTGTCGAAGTCATTTTACAGTTTTAATTGAATATCTACACAAAAATCAACCTAAATTTATAACAAATGAAACCAGCAATCGCCTTCGAAGACTTTTTAAAAGTTGACATAAGAATAGGAACCATTATTGAAGTAAACGATTTCCCAAAAGCGAGAAAACCTGCCTATCATCTTAAAATTGATTTTGGTGCTCTAGGGATAAAAAAATCGAGCGCTCAAATCACAGATTTATATTCTAAAGATGATTTACTACATAAACAGATTTCTGCAATTATCAACTTTAAACCAAGACAAATTGCAAATTTTATGAGTGAATGTTTGGTTTTAGGTATTTATAATTTTGATGGTGATGTAGTTTTATTACAAGCAAATAAAACAGTTAAAAATGGAGAGCAAATTTCTTAAACTTTCTTTTATGGCTTACTAGTTGCTATTAAAAAATAAAAAAATTATATGAAAAAAATTACGTTCCTCACAATTCTATTTTTTAATCTTACTGTTTTTTCTCAATCAAAGGAATTTGTTTTAATAGATTCCGTTTCAAAAACACCTATTGACTTAGCACAAATTTCTTATCCAGCATTAGAAATTGGAAGTATTTCTAATAAAGATGGGAGAATAAGAATTCCCTTAAAAGAGAATGATATTTTTATTTCTCATATAAATTATGTCGAAAAAACGTTTACTTATAAGGTTTTCAGCAAAAAAGACACGTTGTTTTTAAATCCAAAAGAAAACCAATTGGATGAAATTGTAATTACTAATTTAGATTTAAAAGATAAAATTTCTAATATTTTAAAAAACACCTATTTAGAAAAATATTCAACAAAAAGAGCTATCAATAAAAGTACTTATAAAGAAGTTTTTAGAGTCAATGATTCTTTAAATAGATTATTCCAAGTTCAGTTAGATTGGTGGAGTAAAAATGCTTTATTTAAGGGAAACAAGCCAATAGATAAACAAAATATAATTAATCTAAAATCGGTAGATTTTTCGAAAATACAAAAAATAGACACTAGCCTTGTAAGTGGAAAAGGTGCTTCTGTAAAGAATGAGGACTTCTTTAAATTTATAAACCTTAATTTTTTATTAGAAATTTTCAAAAATTTAAGCTCAGATATTGTAGTCAAATCTATTGAAAAAGAAAAAAATTCAATACAAGTGTATTTTGATGCTACTTTGATCCAAAATGACAGAAAAATTTATGATTATAAAAATAGTCTCATCGTCTTTAATGCTGATTATAGTGCTATTAACTATATAAAATTAAACATGGTTTATAATTCTGATTGGATTAAAGATATTTCAACAAAAACAAAAATTCCTTATCAAAGAAAAACTACTTTTAACTCTTTAGAATTATCATTCAAAAAATTAAAAAATGAAAAACTAACACTGAATTATTTTATTTTTGAAGTACAAGGGGTAATTAAAACGAATGAAATTGTAGATACTGTTTTATCTAAACAAAGTTTATTTATTTCAGAGAGTATTTTAGGTAAAAAAATAAAGAAAAGTAATATTGATTTTTATGAATCCTTTTACGAAAATTTACCAAGTGACTTAAAAACAAACGATGTTAAAATTTTATTAACTAAAGAAGAAAAAAAATTTCTGAATTCTGATAAGTAATTTATTAGAAATAAATAGTAATTTAATTTTGATGAACAAATAAAAGATTGCTTCATCAAACAAAAAAGTTTGATTCGTAAGTACAAGTTTGCTAATTCTTTGGATTATTTAGAATTACCAATGCTCCAATAATACCAGGAATCCAACCACAAAGGGTCAGCAAAAATATTATTAAAAAAGAACCACAACCTTTGTCAATCACAGCAAGTGGTGGAAAAAAGATGGCAAAAAACACTCTAAAAATACTCATGTAAATAATAGTTGGTT
>Ga0115565_10002951_pt1 | contig 12432 bp, 7 predicted proteins | sample COGITO_mtgs_1105_FD_87199 | JGI IMG/M metagenome (GOLD analysis project Ga0115565, IMG submission 87199) | Pelagic marine microbial communities from North Sea - COGITO_mtgs_110530 | ecosystem: Environmental > Aquatic > Marine > Epipelagic | place: Germany:Helgoland, sampling site Kabeltonne... | reverse complement strand
TGATAATCAAACTCTATCTCATTTATTTACATATAGTTTTATAAACAAGAAGAAAATGATACGATATAATAGCTATTTTCGTTCCCTACACACCAAAACCCTACGTATTGTTTACTAAACTATTGACACTTATCACTATAACACTCCTAACCCATCAATTAGTGCATGGTCAAGAATCCTATCCCTTAAAAGTAACCACACCACAAAGTGACATATATAAGGACAAGAGCACTACGAAATCATTCATCATTACTAACGTACGCAATTTAAGTACTGCCCGCCTACAGACCACACAACTTAATGACTCCATAAAACAAACAGGCTATATTAATAGCACCATCACTAAGGAGGCATATTTAGCAAATGACACTATTCGCAGTACGATAACGCTAGGTAAATACTACAAGTATATAAGACTATCTAATGACAGTATTTCGAGTTTCCCAAAACCTAACACCGATGTCCTATATATTAAGGACAGATTCATTTGTTTTGAAACCGCTTTCGCGAAAGCGTACTTAGAAAAACTAGCAACCGCTCAATCCTCACCATTTACAACCGTACAGGTGGAGCGCTTAAAAATTCTAAATGACTCTACATTAGAAGGAAACCTTATCATCAACAAACAAAAAAACAGAACTATAGATCAGATCACAGTAAAAGGCTATGCAAAGATGCCTACATCTTTTATTAAACACTATGCAAAACTAAAAACGCAAACGCCATTTGAACTTACTGAAGCGCAAAAAAAATTAGATCGTCTAAATGATCTTGATTTTATAACGATCACTTCACCCGCTGAGGCATATTTTACAAAAGACAGCACTACTGTCTATGTATACGCAAAGAAAAAGAGCGCCAACTCGTTTGATGGCATTTTAGGTTTCCAAAGCAACCCAGAGTCTAACAAACTTGAAACTACAGGATATTTAGAATTAGATCTTGTAAATAACTTAAACTACGGAGAACGCCTAGCCGTAGATTATAGAAACGACGGTAATAATCAGAGTCAGTTCTCCCTAGAGCTTACGACACCATATATATTTAAAAGCCCGTTACAGCTAAATTACCAACTCGAACTTTTTAAAAAAGATAGCCTCTTTGCTTCTACCTCAAATCAAATAGAAGCGCTTTACACCCCTAGATCAAGAATAAATACTGGAATTTACTTTAAGAACACCACATCAACATCATTATCAGGGACAGATACGAGCCCAACAATTCCAACTACGGAAGATTTTTCAAAAAATGAAGTTGGCCTCATATTTACATATTTTAAAACTCAAGACAACAATCTCGCACCAACAAAAACCAATGCAAGAATAACAACTGCAGTTGGGAATAGAAAAAACCAGGATCAAACGTCTAATCAGACACTTTTTCACGCAGATGTATCTCATATTTTCAACCTAAACATAGAAAATAGCTTTTATACACGTATACATTTTAATGGAATTTTTGCTTCTAATTATTTAAATAACGAACTAATCCGGCTTGGAGGCATTCAAAGCATACGAGGATTTAATGAAAATATTCTTCTAGCAAACATTGCCCTAACACTACAGACAGAATACAGATATACGTTATCCCCAACTTTATATATAAACACAATAATAGATGTTGGGCGTATTGAAAATGAACTGATTAACCAAAAAAGCAATCTCTACGCATTCGGACTTGGCGCTGGTTTAATTTCTAACAGTACATTATTCAAATTGGGTTATGCTAATGGAAATATAGAAGGTCAAGCCTTTAAAACAGCCAACTCAAAACTACACATCAGCATCATCACGCGATTCTAGATACATTAACACAGTATTACTGATAACCCAAATAAAAACTTAAAATTTAGGATATAAAAGTTGGTATATTAAGTTTTTATTATGATTTTTGGCATTGGCTAATTCAAATAAATTATTAAAATGAAAACAAAGTTTAGTGGAATTTTAACGCTATTACTGGCGTTTGTAGTGCAAGTTTCGATTGCACAAACAAAAACGGTTTCCGGAACTGTTAATGACGACACGGGGCTTCCTTTACCAGGAGCGAACGTAATTGTTAAAGGCACTTCCAATGGAACGCAAACTGATTTTGATGGAAACTTCTCCATCGCTAACGTAAATTCAACAGATCAACTTGTAGTGAGTTATGTTGGGTTTAAAACACAAACTCTCCCTGTAGGGACACAATCTAGCTTTACTGTTAACTTGTTAGCAGATAATGCTCTTGATGAAGTAATTGTAACTGCACAAGGTATCAAAAGAGAAAAGAAAGCTCTTGGGTATGCAGTAAGTGAGGTGTCAGCAGAAGAAATTGAAGGTAGAACTGAAGGTGATGTTGCCCGTGTTCTTTCTGGAAAAGCTTCTGGTGTAAACATTACATCTGCTTCTGGTCTTTCGGGATCTGCGACTAACGTAATTATACGTGGTCAAAACTCTATTAATGGAGATAACCAAGCATTATTCATCGTAGATGGGGTGCCTTTCAGTAGTGATACAAACACTGGAGGTAGTGCATTTAATGGTAATAACGGTTCTTCTCGTTTCTTAGATCTTGATCCGAACAATATTGCTAGCGTAAACGTACTTAAAGGTCTTGCAGCTGCAACACTATATGGTACTGCGGGTCGTAATGGTGTTATTGTAATTACGACAAAGTCTGGTACTGCATCAAGCGGAATTAAGAAGACAGAAATTACAGTAAGTCAATCGTATTTTTCTAACGAAATTGCGTCAACTCCTGATTACCAGAATAAGTATGGTGGAGGTTTTGACCAAGCGTTTGGATGGTTTTTCTCAAACTGGGGTCCTAGTTTTTCTCCAGGTGGTGTAGATGGTTACCTAAATAACACTGGTGTACCGATAGACGAAAATGGTACTGTAGAGCATCCTTACTCTCGTTCGGCATTCTTAAATAACTTTCAAGGTGGTGACAACATCCTCTTAAACGAATTTAGAGGCCAACGTTATGACTATAGAGCATATGACAGTTTTGATGGTTTCTTCCGTACAGGATCTGTTGCAAATACTTCTATAAACATTAACGGATCTTCTGATGATGGTAAAGTAAACTACAACGTGAACTTTGGTCACTTAGATGACGAAGGATTTACACCTGGAAACAAACTACGTAGAAACAACCTTTCTATTGGTGGTCGTGCTCAACTTTCTAACAAGTTTAGCATCTCAGGTAGTTTAAATTACTCAAGAACTGACTTTAAATCTCCTCCAGTTGCTGCATCTCGTGGTAATGGTACTTTAGGATTTTCAGTGTTTGCAAACGTATTCTTTACACCTCGTAACGTAGATCTTGCTAACCTTCCTTCTACACTTCCTGAAACAGGAGGTAGTATTTATTATCGTGATGGAAATGATATTAATAATCCAAACTGGATTATTGATAATGCAGGAACAACACAGTTAACTAATCGTGTTTTCGGAACATCTACGCTCTCATATGAAATAAACGACAACTTAACAGCTCAATATCGTGCTGGTGTTGATTTCTACAATGAGCGCAACACAGACTCTTCTAATAGAGGTGGAGTTCTTGGTGCAGCTAAAGATGATGTTCGTGGATACTACTGGACTTGGGACAACAATGTTCGTATTTGGGATCATTATGTGGCTATATCAGGTGATTACGATTTATCAGATGACTTTGGTGTGAGCTTTATTGCTGGAGCAACATCTAGATCACGTGACTTCGATCAACAAGGTGTTCAAAGTACAGAACAAATTGTATTCGGAGTAAAACGTCACTTTAACTTCCGTACACAGGAACCAATTCAATTTAGTTCATTCAGAAATATCGTAGGTGTTCTAGGTCAAGCTGATATAGATTACAAAAACTTCTTGTTTTTAGGTCTTGCAGGTCGTAATGACTGGGTATCAAACTTACCAACTGAAAATAATTCACAATTCTATCCTAGTGCGAGTTTATCGTTTATCCCTACAAGTGCTATTGAAAGCCTTAAAGGAAATGCAACGGTTAATTATATTAAAATACGTGCTGGTTACGGTACTTCTGCTGAATTTCCTACAGGATTTCCTGTATCACAGAACGTTTCTCAATTTGTGAATGTAGGTTTAGCTGGTTTAGTGACTAACAGCTTAGCAAACAGAAGAGCAAATAACGACTTAAAGCCAGCATTGATTTCAGAATTCGAAACAGGTTTTAATACTCGTTTATTTGACAATCGTTTAGATATCGACTTCTCTTATTTTAAGAAATCAACTACTGATCAAATTGTAGATTCACCATTATCTCCATCTTCAGGTTCTACGGTAACTACTGAGAACATTGGTAAGGTTGAAGGAGATGGTATTGAGTTAGATTTAGGACTTGATATTTTCAGAAATGATGGTGATGGCTTTAACTGGAATACTCGTATTAATTTTACGAAAAGTGAGCAAATCGTTACAGAATTAGCTCAAGATCAAATTGTATATGCACCGCCTCCAGGGCAATTTGCTCCATTCTTAGGAGGTAATGCCGCTATCGAAGGTGAGCAATTGGGTGTTATTGTAGGATCACGTATTTTGAGAGATGATAACGGCGACTTTGTAGTAAACGGTGCTGGTAACTATGTTGTTCAGGAAGACGTAACTCTTGATGATGGTCGTAACATTACTCCTATCATTGGTAATCCTCAACCTGATTATGTAATGAACTGGTCTAACAGTCTATCTTATAAAAACTTTAATTTAGGATGGCAATTTAACCACACTAAAGGTGGTGACATTGCTTCTTCTACAATTGCAGTACTATTAGGACGTGGTTTAATAGTGGAAACTCAAGATCGAGCTGACACCTACATACTTCCTGGTGTACAACAAGATGGGTCTGCAAACCAAGTACAGATTAATAACTCTCAATATTTCTTTAATAACGTATTATTTGGACCTAAAGAACTTCAGGTTTATGATGGTTCAGTATTACGTCTCCAAGAACTATCATTTGGATACAGCTTCACTAAGAAAATGTTAGAAAAGACTCCATTTGGATCTTTCAGCATAACAGCTAGTGGATTTAACTTATGGTATGATGCGTATAATACTCCAGAAGGAGCAAACTTTGACCCTAACGTAGCTGGTATCGGTGTAGGTAACGGTCGTGGTTTTGATTATATTAATGGGCCTTCTTCACGTCGTTACGGTGTGAGTGTAAAAGCGTCATTCTAATTTAATTTGAAATAAAGAACTTAGAAATGAAAAAAATATTTAAATATTTAACGACAGCAACTTTCGCAAGTGCTATGATTTTTACCTCTTGCGAAACGCTTGAACTAGAGCTTTTGGAGAACCCAAATGCGCTCTCTTCTGATCAAGCTGATCCAGCACTTTTACTTAACTCTATACAATTAGATTATAGAACTAACATTAGTGTCTTTGGAGGAAATGGCTCAGAATTAACTCGTATTGAAAATTTCAATAATCGAGACTATTTTGAAGGATTAACTGGTGGTACTTTAAATGGAAATTGGACGAGAACTTACGCCAATATTATCCCTAACGTAGCGGCTATTGAAGCTCTTAATGCTAATGCTACCACACCTGGAAGTCTAAATTATCAGGAAGGTGTAGCTAAAGCTTTGTTAGGTCACAACCTAATGTTAATGGTAGATTATATAGGTGATGTGCCTTTATCTCAGACCAATCAACCTCTAGAATTTCCAAACCCAACTCTTGATGATGACGCTGAAGTGTATGCAGCAGCTTTGGCACTTTTAGACGAGGCGAGCACGCTCATAGGAACTAATGCTGGAACGGATTTATATTACAGTAATGCTGGACAATGGCAAAGATTTATCAATACGGTACGTTTAAAAGCTGCTATTACAACAGGAGATTTATCTACTTTTGATTCTATAATATCTGGAGATAATTTTATTGCGGCTGTTGACGACGAATTGCAGTGGCAATACGGGACTCAGGAAGTAAATCCTGATGAACGTCACTATAACTACGCTAATGATTACACGCCTTCTGGAGCTAACGTGTATCAGTCTAACTGGCTAATGAACTTAATGAACACTAATGACGATCCGAGAATACGTTATTATTTTGTACGACAGTCAGTCTGTACACCTGGAGCTTCTTGTGATCCTGCTGGTGATGGTGAATCTATATCTTGCTCTATCGAAACACCTCCTGCACATTACACGACGGGTGGCTTTACGTTCTGTTTCTTAGAGGATGGATACTGGGGTCGTGATCATGGGGATGATGACGGTGTACCACCAGATGGATTACAGCGTACGGCTCACGGAGTATATCCTGCTTCTGGATTCTTTGATGATAGTGATTTACGTTTTAATGCTGACGGAGAGCCTTCTCCTCGTAAAGTAGGATTAGGTCTTGCTGGTGCTGGAGCTGGAATACTCCCTATAATGTTATCCTCAGAAGTTAAATTCTGGCAAGCAGAACGCGCAATGATCGATGGTGATACTGGGTCTGCAATTGACTTTATTAAGGAAGGTATAACATTATCTGCAGAGAAAGTTTATGATTTTGCTTCTTTAGATGCAAACCGTTTGACTTTAGATGCTTCGGGTAATAGTATTGAATCAGACGCTGCTGATACAGTCGCTTTTGCCAATGCAATTGAAGCTGACTTTAACGCAGGATCAATGGAAGACAAATGGAATATACTTGCAGAGCAATATTTCGTTAGTCAGTTTGGTAATGGAACAGAAGCGTATAACTTCTATAGAAGACAAGGATATCCAACGACTTTACAGCCTAATATAGAGCCGAGTCCAGGAACATTCCCTCGTTCTTTCCCGTATGCTACGGGTGAAATTATAGCAAACCCTAATATTAATCAGAAAGCTGATAATACGACACAGGTATTCTGGGACACAAACCCACCATCTGCTCCAACAGGAGGATTTCCAGCGTCTAATTAATTAGAAGAACTCAAAATTAAAAGAACAATGAAAAATATATTTAAAACTATCTTCGTAAGTGCAGCCCTTTTAGGGCTTGCATCTTGCGATGATTCAGATAACACTATTGATCAAGTACTTGATGATGTTGAAAGAGGTGCAGTTCTAAGAACGATTCCTACAGATGCAAGTAATACTGAACTCGGTATAGGTCTCAACGATCCTTTTGCAATCACTATTGAACAACAAGATGCCGAAGGCGGTGCACTTCTAGAAAGCGTACGTTATTCAGCTATTTTTGCTGATAACTCAGAAGACGAAGGAGATACGGCTGGTGCAAATTTTGATGAATTTGAATTAGGAACTATTGCTGCTTCTGATTTTACACCTGGTCCTTTTGGGTTACCGAGATTTGATCTTGTAATTCCTAAATCTGATCTATTAGCGGGAGCTAATGTAGCTGATGAGGATTTATTTGGTGGAGATACATTTACTGTATTTCTTGAGATGACATTAACAGATGGTCGTGTTTTCAACTCGGCTAATGCAGGAGGTATCATTACTGGTGGATTTTTTGCGTCACCATTTCAATATGCCGCTGTGGTTACTTGTCCAGTTGCAGCTGACTTTATGGTTGGTACATACGCAATGACTATCGAATCTGGTGTTTTTCCTGATTTCGGTATTGGATTTGGAACTGATTGGACTACACAAAATTATGAAATCGTAGCTGGCGAAGGTTCTACACAACGTATCGCAAAAGACCTCATTTATCTTCCTGCTTTTGGTGGATTTGTTGGTGATCATGTTTTTAATTTAGTTTGTGGATCTATAGATACTCCTAACCAAGCTTTAGGTGGTGGTGTAGGCTGTGGTGGTCAAATTAGAGGTGGAACTGATGGCACCGTTTTTGGAGCTTATGATTTTGCTGATGATAGCGAATTTACGGTATCATTTAACGTAACTGCTGGTGACGGGAGTACGTGCCCTTCTTCTTCATTCGAACAAACTTTAAAGTTTGTGAAGCAGTAAGCTTTTTTAAAAACTATATAAAATAGCCACCTCAAGAGGTGGCTATTTTCATTTATGGGCATTTACTAATCATCATTATGCCTACCTTTGTCTTATGGAAAAAAACCTTCAAATTTTTGGAACTAGAGCGATTATAGAAGCGATAGAATCTGGTAAAGAAATAGACAAAATATTTCTTCAAAAAGACCTAAAAAACCCGCTTAGCAGTCAGTTTAACTCACTAATAAAAAGTGAGGGGATTAATTCGTCATATGTTCCAGTTCAAAAATTAAATAGACTAACTCCTGCAAATCACCAAGGTGCTATTGCAACTATCTCCCCTATTACCTTTCACGACTTAGATACGCTTGTAGACAAAACGGTCGCCTCTGGAGAGACACCACTTTTCATATTACTTGATCAAGTTTCTGACGTCCGTAATTTTGGAGCGATAATAAGAACTGCAGAATGTACAGGAGCACACGGTATTATCATACCTAAAAAAGGCGGCGCACCAGTTTCTGGTGCTACCGTAAAAACATCTGCCGGAGCAGCTTTTAGGGTACCTATATGTAAAGTAGATCATTTAAAAGATGCAATATATTACCTACAAGGCTCAGGGATTACCGTATGTGCTGCTTCTGAGAAAGCCGAAGGTCTTGTCTATGATATAGATTTTAAAGTCCCTACAGCTATTGTAATGGGGCGCGAAGACAGTGGCGTTTCTTCTGGTGTTCTAAAAATTGTAGATCACAAGGCAAAACTTCCTTTAATGGGTGACATTGCATCCTTAAACGTGTCTGTTGCATGTGGTGCTTTTCTCTATGAAGTGGTACGACAGCGATCGTAATCACTCCTCTTCATCTTTACGTTTAAAATGATAAACTACTCGTGATCCTTCTATTTCAGAAGTCTGTGTGGTATTATCATCTGGTGTAGCTATGCCCATATCGGTTTCTTCAGGTTTTGAGGGTACAAAGTTTCCATCAGCATCAAAATGTTGCATGAACACATCATCTTCGTCGTTGTAATCGTCTTTTTCCCATACAAATTGAGGTGGCGTGGGGACGCTTTCGCGAAAGCGTAATGCTACCAATATCCCAACAACAAAACCCGATAAATGTCCTTCCCAAGAAACACCAGCTTTGATAGGTAATGTACCCCAAATTAAACTACCGTATAAAAAAACAACAAGTAGCGATAAAGCGACAAGCCTGTAATGTTTTGTCATTATCCCTTTAAAAAATAGAAATGCCACCAGCGCATATATCACACCGCTCATTCCTATGTGATATGAAGTACGACCGATAAGCCAAGTACCAAGACCAGCACCTAGATAAAGTAATAAAAGTACTTTAAAAGCAATAGGCTTATAAAAATAGAACAATGCAGCCGTCAGAACGATAATAGGGATGGTGTTATGCCATAGATGAGACATTCCGGAGTGAATGAATGGTGAACATATCACTCCTATTAAACCCGTAAATTCTCGTGGCTTTACCCCTAGCGTAGTAAAGTTTACGCCTAGTCGTAATTCTGACCATAATACGATCCACATGAGTAGCGCAATGCCTAGCGGATATAAAATTACGCCTTGGGTAAACTTGAAATATTCTGACTCTCTTTGCACACTAATCCTTTTACAAATAATTAACCACACTGCCTGTGCACGAAAAATTGTCACGTTGCCCGTTAAAAATAGTAACTTTACAGCATGAATACACCGCTTGCCGAACGTCTTAGACCCAAAACATTAGATGATTATTTAAGTCAGCAACATTTAGTAGGGGAAAACGGGTCCTTACGTCAGGCGATAAACGCGGGTATTATTCCTTCTTTTATTCTTTGGGGTCCTCCAGGGATAGGGAAAACTACGCTTGCAACCATCATTGCAGAAACTTCTGAGCGCCCTTTTTTTGCACTTAGTGCTATAAATAGCGGAGTAAAAGAAGTGCGTGACGTTATAGATCGTGCAAAACAAAGTGGTGGTCTTTTTACACCCAAAAATCCCATTCTTTTTATAGATGAAATTCATCGTTTTAGCAAATCACAACAGGATAGTCTACTAGGTGCGGTAGAAAAAGGCTGGGTTACACTTATAGGGGCTACTACAGAAAACCCTAGTTTTGAGGTGATCCCAGCATTGCAATCACGATGTCAGGTATATATTCTCAAACCCTTTGAAAAAACAGATCTAGAAGCCTTATTACAAAGAGCGATAAAAGAGGATGCTATTTTGTCCAAGAAGAATATCTCCCTGAAAGAGACTGAAGCTCTTATGCGGTTAAGCGGCGGCGACGCTCGCAAACTACTTAATATGTTTGAGCTCGTGATTACTACAGAACCAACTAATGATGTTGTGATCACGAATGAGATGGTGATGTCTAAAGTGCAACGAAATACTGTGCTTTATGACAAAACTGGTGAGCAACACTACGATATTATCTCCGCCTTTATAAAATCAATACGTGGTAGCGATCCTAATGCTGCAGTTTATTATCTCGCAAGAATGATAGAAGGAGGCGAGGATGTAAAATTTATCGCGCGTAGACTGATTATTGCTGCCTCAGAAGATATCGGAAATGCAAATCCTACTGCACTTGTTGTAGCTAACAATTGTTTTACAGCCGTAACAACTATAGGTTATCCAGAAGCGCGCATTATCTTAAGTCAGTGTGTCACCTATCTCGCAAGTTCAGCTAAAAGTAATGCCTCCTATATGGCGATAAATAAAGCTCAGGCATTAGTAAAAGAAACTGGAGACCTATCTGTACCATTACCTTTACGTAATGCACCTACAAAGCTTATGAAGGATATAGGTTACGGTGCTGAATACAAATACTCCCACGATTTTCCACGTAATTTTGCGTATCAAGAATTCTTACCTAAGGAAATAGCAAACACAAAACTGTATGATCCTAGCGATAATACAAGGGAAAATGCACTAAGAGCTTTTCTCAAAGCACGCTGGAAAGAAAAATATCAGTATTAATCCTGAAGATGTATAACTTCAAGTTTTCCATTATTTACTGCAGATAGCAAAACGTTACTTTGCGTGCTCTTATGATTTACGCTTAAAATGTCTTTTACATTCCCTTTAAAATACACACCACTTTGTGCTGGACGCACTGTTGTATACCCATTTTTTTGATTAGATACTAACACAGAGCCACGACTAGCATCATATCTAGGCGTCTCGACTTCTGTATCATAAATAGCTCCAGCGACTATCAAATCTTCAAAACCATCTTTATTTAGATCCTTTTTTACAATACTAAGTATAGGTCCCGTTTGGGCAGCTGCAGGCAGATTAATTACATCAAAAGAGTCTCCGTTATTAAGCAAAACAACTGAAGCAAAAGTGGTCACATCTCTAGTATATGCTTCATCTAATTTGCTCCCGTAAATATCGTTCAGACTTGCATTTGCAAAAGCGGCATATGTTTCAAACTTTTCTGAGATAAAAGGCATTTGTTGCGTAGAGCATTCCTTTCCACGAGAAGGCACATAGGTACCGTTGTAATCATTACTTAATACTAAATCTAAAGAACCACTGTCATCAAAGTCTGCCGCAAATACCTTAAATGGCTTCTTCTCACTCGCACTGTACTTTATATTACTACCTATATTCCCTAGAACATAGTCCAGCTTGCCGTCATTATTTACATCTGTTTCTACAACTGTAAACCACCACCCCTTTAATGTATCAAGACCGAGACTAATAGACACGTTTTCAAAACCACTACCCGTATTCTGAAAAAAACCTGGACTACCCCACTCTCCTACGGTAATAAAGTCGTCTTTACCATCACCATTAAAATCTGTTGCAATCACCTTATTTACGATACCTACGCTTTCTAAAGCTTTTGCTTTAGTAGCTGTGACATCTACAAATTGTCCTTCTCTGTTTTCTAGAAGTTGCGAGGCCTGATGTATAGGATAATGCTGTGGTTTGATACGGTTGCCTATGATCAAATCCATATCACCGTCATTATCATAATCTAGCGCCGCGAGAGATTTACTATTAAAACGACCGCTGTCCAGCGTGCTTCTTTTCAGATTCCCCTTACCATCGTTTGTGTATACGTGATTTTCAAAAAGAGAATCGTTTTCTGAAAACTCACTACCACCGCTGAGTACGATCAGATCCTGATCACCATCTGCATCTACGTCGATAAAAAGGGACTCCATATGCTCCTGTTGCAGACTTTCCTTTTCTATAGGTTTTTTCATAAAACCATCAGCTGTTTGTATAAAAAGTACACTCTCCTGACCACTTGCACCACCTACAAAAACATCTTCTAAGCCGTCACCATTAATATCTCCTTTGCTTAAAAATGGACCTATTACCGATTGTTTTTGAGGTAAAAGTATTTCTTTTTCAAAGTCGTTAAATGTATTTTCTACGTGTTCAAAATCTAATCCTAAATTATCTTGTTTTGTAGTCACTTTCTGGGATGCATTCGGAACAGCTTTCGCGAAAGCGTACTCAGTAGTATCAGGATCAGAGAACGCAAATGCAACAGTAGTAT
>Ga0115565_10002949_pt1 | contig 12442 bp, 8 predicted proteins | sample COGITO_mtgs_1105_FD_87199 | JGI IMG/M metagenome (GOLD analysis project Ga0115565, IMG submission 87199) | Pelagic marine microbial communities from North Sea - COGITO_mtgs_110530 | ecosystem: Environmental > Aquatic > Marine > Epipelagic | place: Germany:Helgoland, sampling site Kabeltonne... | reverse complement strand
CGCGACCCCGATGGCCAGCGGAAGTCGCAGAATCAGATCAAATTTATGCGTATTTCGTAGCGGCGATAACGCTGCGTCCAGGAGGGAATGAAGCGTGTCTGATCCGAAACCCTGCAGTGGCCCAAGATGTCCCATGGTGACCAGAACAAGCCCGGCGAATACCGCTGAGAGTAAATACACCCGATAGGGATTGCGGTGCAGGGCGACCCCTACGACCCCGACCACAACCGTGATGCCAGAAATCACGATCAGCAGTGGGGTGGTCACCATCACCCACCCAGCCGGCCACACCGGACCGCCAAGTTCGGACACATAGGCCACCCACGCCGATGTTCCGCGCAGTGCAGTGTCAGGTGCGGTGATCGCGGTTGTCACCGATGCCGACTCGATCCAGTCCAGAAATGGCGGCGAATATCGACCGAGTAGCAGTAGCGGAATTACCCACCAGGCGGTGGCGAGTGCCACCGCACCGACCCACCAACCTCCCAGCACCAACCTGGCTCGCCCGGTGAAGCGATACACAATCCACCATGCCGCTAGGGGAAGTACCGCGATCGTGGCAACAGCGTTGACTCCCCCAACAGCGAACACAGCCAGACCGCTGAAGGTAGCCGCGCGGCGAATCGAGCCACCGCGGGTGAGATAGATGAGTGGCAGCAGCACCCAGGGCGCCAAGGCGAAGGGCACCACCTCGGCGGAAAGAACCGTGAGTTCGGTCATCATCCGTGGGGCTAGCGCGTAGCTCAACGCACCGATGGCGACCGGCGTGAACGTTGGAATGCCTAGCGCTTGAATGACCCGGGCTGCGCCAGCAAAAGCGACCACGAGCAGCACCGACCACCACATGCGCTGAGCAACCCACCCGGGCATGCCAAGCAGATCAAAGAACCAAAAAAAGGGACCCATCGGGAAGAGGTAGCCATAGCCCTGATTTTGTAACTGGCCGAAAAATCCCAAAGGTTCCCACAGCGTGAAGGACCGAGACATCAGGCCGCCGGGATCAACCAAAAGATCCAGTTTCGTATCCGCTGCGATTCGGCCGGGGTTTTGGGTGAACGCCAGGGCGATCAGGCCCAGGGCTACGGCCACATATCGCCACCGCGACAGGAATTGCTCGTTCGCACCACCAGATGGCTCCGGCGAGGCCGGGGCCGGCGTTGAAACAACTCGCGTCGTGTTTGTTTCGCTCACTCCAGCGACCTGGGATTACGCCGACGCAGGACCAGGAGCAGGTTCCAACTGAAGACTTCACCGATCAGCGGCACGCGCAGAATCCAGCGACTCCAATCGGGCAGATAGCGAGGCACGGCGGCGATGAGATCCACATCCGGGTGTTGCCGGGCCCACCGCATTCCCGCCGCCGCAGTTACCGGGAAAAGACTGGTGCCGAAATAATTTTTGGGATCGTGACCACGCACGCGCCGGTACCGGCGCGCAGCTCGATGCCCGCCCAGGTAGTGCCATGGAGCTGTTTCGTGCCCGCCCCAGGGACCCCACCACAGTGTGTAGGACAACACCACGGTGCCGCCCGGTTTGGTGACACGCACCATTTCATCGGCCATGCGCCACGGATCAGCCACATGCTCGGCAACATTTGATGAGTACGTGACGTCGAATGTTGCCGCGGGGAAGGGCAGTTCGGTTCCGCTGGCTTGCACGGTACGCCCGCCGGGAGTTCGACCGTGCAATCGCATTTCGCCGGCATCGGCGTCAACGGCGATGTAGGTCGCTCCACGTTCGGTGAAGGCGTCTTCGAAGAAGCCCGGGCCACCGCCCACATCGACCATGACCGCGCCATTGAGCGGGTGATAGGAGTGGACCTGGGCGGCGGAATCTTGCGCCAATGCTCGGTAGAAAACTTCAGGATGTGACTGCTCCTGACCGAATGCGCGCCACAGCCCTGCTGCCCGGGACACGTCTGGACGCCATTCGTGCCCACCCGATCGACCCGTAACCGACGCCACCGGCTGACGGTACCCCAGGAAGACAATCAATATTTGGCTGAACCCAATGAGTCCGCCCAGTAGGTTTTGCCCCATGCGCATCGTGTGGCTGAACTGGCGGGACATGGCCAATCCAGAAGGTGGTGGATCTGAGGTCTACCTGGAAACCATCGCCCGCGGACTCGCTGAGCGGGGGCATGAGGTCACCATCATCTGCGCGGCACACGATCAGGCACCGGATCGTGAAACGATTGATGGGGTCACCTTTATTCGTCAGGGTGGCAAACTCAGCGTTTACCAGCGTGCTCGGCGCACGTTGCGGAAAAAAGACTTTGCTCACGCCGACGTGGTGATAGACACGCACAACGGGATCCCCTTCCTTGCTCCGTGGGCTACCAAGGTTCCCGTGGTCGTCCTGGTTCACCATGTCCATCGGGAGCAGTGGCCGGTCGTTTACGACCCCATCCGAGCTCGCTTTGGTTGGTGGGTGGAGTCCAAACTGGCACCACGGGTGTACCGCCGCTGTCGGTACATCACCGTGTCCGAGGCGACAAGGTCCGAACTAGCGCTGCTCGGCATCGGCCCCGAGCGCATCAGCGTGGTGCCCAACGGGACACGCACCCACGAGACGTCCATCCAGAAACCGGCTGATCATCCACATCTGGTCGTCCTTGGACGTCTGGTCCCACACAAAAGGGTTGAACACGCCATTGATGCTGTCGCAGCCCTTCGCGGTGCCTTTCCCGACCTCACGCTTTCGGTGGTGGGTGATGGATGGTGGATGCCGCAGTTGCAGCGCCATGCCCAGAACATGGGGGTGGCTGACCGGATTACCTTTACCGGGCATATCGATGAGCAGGCCAAGCAGGCCGAACTTGCGCGCGCCTGGATTTTGGCCCTCCCCTCACTCAAAGAAGGCTGGGGTCTGGTGGTCATGGAGGCCGCCGCCCGTGGGGTACCCACGGTGGCTTACCGGGCAGCCGGTGGGGTCTGCGAATCGGTGCGCGATGGAGAAACCGGCGTGCTTGTGGATGGTGGCCGGGACGATTTCATCGCGGCGATCGGCAGGCTCATCACCGACGCGACCAGCAGGCAGCAACTTGGCGCAGCTGCCCGCCTACATGCTGGGAATTACTCCTGGGATGCCAGCGTGGATCAATTCGAAGAGATCTTATTGGCTATCGGGCCAGCAGCACACAACGCCAAGACGCCTGCCCTGCGCCTGCGTGGGCAATAACGGGGGGAAAGGCCAGAACTAGTTGGTGCCGTAGACCACGAAGGGTGCATCAACCGGGGATGGCACGGCGGTCTGCGAAGAAACGATGCCAAAAGCGGCGCCACCAGCGACAATCGCCCCCACAACCGCAGCAATAATCGGACCAAGGATCAAATTCATGGTGACCTCCATCGTGGGCCGCCCGGTCGATTAACCGTCTGCCGTCGCTGACAGTAGCAAACCTTTTCGGCCATGCGCGTCAAATTCTGGCATTTTTTCGCCGGGCTTGCCGCTGGCCACACTACCCGCTTGATACCACCGGATCACGGCCCTTGCTGTGGCTTCGCCGCCAACGCAAGACACCTGCAGCGGCCAGGGCCACCCACAGCGCCCCAAAAAGTACGGCATCCAGGGCGACGACAACCCGCTCACCTGCCGTCAGGGTCATCGTGGTTGCCACGCTATCCACCCGATAAAGCCTCAGGTCACCCTCGGCCCACGTCTGCTGCAGACCAACCAGTGATGCCGGTGATGGCTCGGGCCGCTGACCCGATTCGACGAGGACCCAGCCGATGCCCAGCGATGGCGGGAGCCCGCTCAGTGGTCTCTCCGTTGCGATCCAGTCGCTAATTTCACCGGCGCGACGATTATCTCCGGGTAGCACGATCACACCATCATCTGTTGCTACCGCCAGATCACTGACCGCCAACGAGGGTCGCGGCAGCCAACGCGGAGCCGGGTCTAAAACCGTTCGCCGATCGTTAAATTCATACTGCCGAAAAGCCGACCAGGGCAAAACCAGGACGTCTCCCGGCGCCGACTGCACCGCCATGACCTCTCGCAACTGCGTCCACTGAGCTGGATAGTGAACGGCGCTAAGACGACCCGTTGCCCCCCAGACGAAGTCCGGCATGGCCGCAATCGGAACGATAATCACCAGGACTGCGAACGCTCGACGGGTGGCGGGGTCTTCTAACCGCCGTACTAGGTATCGCACTCCAACAGGTGCGCAGATGGCCACCGCCATCGCCAGATAGATCAACCACTTGCTTGAATCCCGCAGAATGCCCGCGCCTGGAACGCTGCCCACGACCTGTGTCCATGCTGAACCGAACCACACCGGTGCCAAAGCGATGCACAGGCCGATACCACTGAGGATCCACAACCATGCCATGGAGACATCGTGAGCCCGGCGCAGCCAGCGCTGAGCCCCTATCGCAGCCAACGCACACAGCACAAGGCCGATCACAGGAGCGGTCCACCACGAGCGCGACGCCAGGGTCACCTCGCTATTCCAGATTCCGCCGAGGCTCAGGGCGGTCACCAATTCGCCCCACGGGCCCTGGGACCGAAGCGAGAAAACCGCTACTGACTCAGCGGCAGACGTACCAGAGTCTGGATGCATCAATGCTGGCAGCACCCAGGGCAGATTGAGCAGCCAGATGCACAGGACTGTCAGCATGCGGCGCAGAAACGGCGTGTGGGCGGCCGGCCACAGAAGTGGCACGGTAACCAATAGCGTTACGAGAATGCCTGCGCTGGGAACGAGCGAGCCAGTCGCGGCGAGCCAAATAAGCCCGATGTACCCCCGATCCGTAGAACGGATTTTTACCAGGGCCGCCAGCATCCACGGCAGCACCGAGTAAGCCAGGAGGAGGGACCAGTGGCCGATGACGAGGCGCTCGGCCACGAAAGGGTTCCAGATAGCCAGCGTGACGCCCATCAACTGCCACGGACGACCGAACCCGCTGAGCAGGCGACCTACACCGATACCGGCCAGCAGCAAGATTGCCAGCAGCATGAGCTTTTGCAGCCATTCACCGGCCACCACCTGTGTGACCAACGCGAAGACGGCGTCTTGAGGGACGGCCCGTGGCAGACCCGCGCCGAACCCAAAGAACTCTGGCAGCAGCGATTGGCGTGGGACGGCCACCATGTCGTAGCTGAGCACATATCCGCTGCGCAGCATGGGCCAACTGATAACCAACGTCAACAGGGCAGCCCAACCCACAACCAGGCCGGGACCGGTCGACCACATCCGCAATCGGCGGCCCACGCCTGTTCTCGCTGTTTGCGTGGCCATAGCCCACTATCGTGGCAGGCCCATGACAACCACGGGCGCAGACGATGAGCAATCGGGCACCGACTTAGCCAGTCGAGCTGCTCGCCTGATGCGTTCGTCCCTGCTGCACGGGACCGGGCTGGTCGCTGTGGCTTTGGGAATCGCCCAGATCGCGGCCTACGTGGTGAACGTTGTTGCTGCGCGCGCCCTCGGCCCCGACGAGTTCGGCATCGTCGCTGCAATGCTGGGGCTTATCTTGATCGGCAATGTGGTTGCCCTGGGCCTGCAGGCAGTCATCGCCAGGCTCATCGTGGCCAGCGACTCCACAAAGGCAGCGATCGGCTCCCAAGGCTTGCGACTAGGCCTCGCCAGCGCTGCGGCCATCTGCCTCGCCGCCCTCGCCATCACACCGGCCATGGCCTGGCTCCTCGATCTATCAAATTGGTGGCCGCTGTTGTGGGTAGCCCTCACGCTGGCGCCCCTCACCTGGATCGGCGCGCAATTGGGCGTCGCCCAGGGCAGATAATCCTTTGCCCGCCTCGCCCTCATCTACGCCAGCGTCGGCCTCGGACGCGGTATCGGCGGGGTGGTCGGAGCGCTCATCGGTTCATCAGCCGCAGCAACCCTGTTTGGCATCATGGTCGGCAGCGTGTGCGGCGCCTTCATCGGCCGTATTGCTGTGGCCCCGCTGCACGCATCCGATCACCGGCCGATTCGTCCGTTGATGCACCCGGTAGCCCACGCTACCCATGCGCTCTTCGCGCTATTTCTCCTCACCAACATTGACGTCGTCCTCGCTCGTGCTCTGCTGCCGGCTGATCAGGCCGGCGACTACGGCGTGGGCTCTATCGTGATCAAGATCGCCTTCTGGCTCCCCCAGTTCGTGGGCATCATCGCTTTCCCGCGCCTGGCCGATGCTCGCCGGTCCCGAACGCTGATCATCACCTTGGCCACAGTCGCCGGGCTCGGCAGTGTCATTGTGCTGACGACTGCGGCCGTCCCGGGATTGGTTGTAGCGGCCGTGGGTGGACCCCAGTACGAAAGCCTGGTGCCCATCGTATGGCTCTTCGCTCTGATTGGGGCACTGTTCGCTCTCGCCCAAGTGCTGCTCCTGGCCCGATTGGCCGTGGATGACCGACGCGCAGTGCTCGCAATTTGGATCGCAGTCATCGCTCTTGGGGTCAACGCCGTGCTTGTACTACCCCGCACGGTCACCGGAATTGCCACCGCTGTCGCCATCGCCGCCGCGCTGCTGTGCATAATCGGCCTCGCATACACGTTGCGGGAGTACCGACAAGGCACTCCCGCAACGTCTAACGATGATCACCTGCCGTCCTAGGTCAGCAACGACAACGATCCGGTCCTACTCGGTGATCACCGCATTGGCATCTGGCCACGGACCCGGGGCGAACAGCGGTGCATAGCCGCTGTCCGTACCCATCGCCGCCGCAATAGCTGCGCTGCCGGGGAAGAGGCCGGTTTGAATCCAATTTTCCATCAACCCAATCAGGGCGATGCGCGAATCCATTGTGAAGTTGCAGTGCCCGGCCCCGTACGGTGCGCCTTCTTCAGCGGAGTACGCCGCTGGTGGTGTCGTGAAAAGCTGGATGAGGTCACCCTGTGCTCTCCCTTCGGACACCGCTGCGTCATAACGAATGCGGTAGAAGGACTGATTTTCAACGATGACCAGCGGATCAAAGGCGGTATGCATCGTGATCATCGGCGCCGTAATCGCACCGTTGGGATTGCCGCCGCGTTCCAGGGCTGCTGCCTGCGCAGCGGGGTTGGCAGCGATGCGTGGACCGTTATCTAGTTGCGCCACGAAACGATCAGCCGCCCCTGCACCACCAACGGCATCAATGACGTCCCGCTCCTCGTCAGTTAGGCGCAGCGCGTAATCGGTTCCTTCATTACCCGACACATTGCCGCCGTAGCGCTGTTCGATGTCAAAACGGCCCACCGTGCCATAGGCCAAAGCCGTCAACAATGACTCCACGGTTCCGGTGACCTGGCTGGTGATGTCCGCGCCGTCCTGGGAGAAGGTTTTCTCTGGTGCGTCAGTCATCGCCGCGATGGTCAGTAACTTGGCAACCGTCTCCAAGTCTAGATCGCGGGCACCTTGAATAAGGCGAGACGCCGCACCTTCCCAGTTTGCAACAGCCTGCTCATAGCTGGTGAAATCAACGATCTGCATTTCCGGATACACCAACTGTTGCACGCCATATGCCGCGTCCAATGCAAGACCAATATTGGGCACAAGTCCAGCCATGACACCACACAGCGGTAGAGCTCCATCTACCCAGTCAAGCCCCTTTTCGGCCAACGTGGTGGTGATGAGACCGCCGAGGGAATCACCCCAGATGATGACGCGCTTGGGGGTACCGACATTTGCGGAAAAGAAATCGTAAATCTGCTCGGCCGCGGCTACACCGTCTTCTACGGCCCAACCGTTGGATGCATACGCCGAGCCCGCCATCGCATAACCGCTTTGCAGCAGTGCGTCACCGAGGCTCTTATCTCCTGAGTCCCAGCCGGGTACGGGTACCGGTGTTGTGACTACCGGGTCAAAGTTGGGCGGGAAGGGTTCAGCCCCGCGATAACCGTGGGAGTACAACAGCAGCGTGCCGTTCCAAGTGTCGGGTAGCAAGATGTCGTAGTCCGCACCCTCAAGCGTGCCCTGGCAAGCGATGCTGTCACAGGAGTTGAACGCAACGTCAGTACTGGTATCTCGCGAATCAGGGATGGTGCCCGAGGCACACGAAGCCAGAAGTACACCGGCCCCCACAGCGGCGAAGGTCAACTTCCAGCGTCCGCTCAACCGCTGCGATAGCGAAGGCCGGGATGTCTTGAGGATATGCATGACGCGAGTGTGCCAGTTGGCGCACCGGTGGTGGTCAAAATGACAAATTAGTGTCCCGCCGACTGCCAGGACCGGCCAACACCCACCGATACCTCAAGCGGCAACGACAGTTCAACCGCGGCACTCATGCGGCCCACGACGATTTCGCGCACTGAATCCAATTCACCGTCAGCAACCTCAATGACCAGTTCGTCGTGCACCTGTAACAGCAGACGCGATCTGAGGTTGGCCGTACTCAAGCCGGCGGCAACATCAATCATGGCCACTTTCATAATGTCAGCAGCTGAGCCTTGGATGGGGGCGTTCAAGGCCATGCGCTCGGCCATGTCGCGCCGCTGGCGGTTATCGCTGGTGAGGTCAGGCAGGTAGCGACGACGCCCCAGCATCGTTTCGGTGTAACCGCGCACCCGAGCTTCATCCACCACCGAAGTGAGGTAGTCCCGTACGCCACCGAAGCGAGTGAAGTACTCCTCCATCAGTCGTCGCCCTTCATCCACCCCGATTGAGAGCTGTTGAGATAAACCGTAGGCGGACAGGCCATAGGCAAGCCCATAGGACATCGCCTTAATACGGCGACGCATTTCCGCGTCCACGTCTGCGGGATCGACCCCGAAGACCTGCGCGGCCACGGTGGTGTGCAGGTCTTCACCGGCTGCAAAAGCAGCCTGTAACGCAGCGTCCTGGCACAGGTGGGCCATGATGCGCATCTCGATCTGGGAATAGTCAGCGGTCAGCAGGGTGTGGAAATCCTGGCCGACCACGAAGCAGCCGCGGATGCGTCGGCCCTCTTCGGTGCGAATGGGAATGTTCTGCAAGTTCGGATCCGAACTTGACAGCCGGCCGGTCGCTGTCGTGGTTTGTTGAAACGTGGTGTGAATGCGACCGGCGGAATCCAATAGTGGCAGGAGGCCATCAACGGTCTGCCGCAACTTGGCTGCATCACGCCAGGCCAAGATCTGCTCCAAGAGTGGATCCGCAGTTGTTTCGTATAACCCTTTCAAGGCGTCAGCGTCGGTAGTGAACCCTGTTTTGATCTTCTTAGTCTTCGGAAGTGAACGTTCATCAAATAATATGCCCTGCAACTGCTTAGGCGAGCCAAGATTGAACGGGCGGCCCACAATCTCGTATGCGGTGGCTTCAGCGCTTGACATGTTCTCACCAAAGTCAGTCGACAGGCTCCTGAGTTGCTGGTCATCAGCGGCGATCCCGACGAACTCCATCTCGGCCAACACTTCACTCGTCGGAATTTCCACATCGGTGAGTAACGACAACGACCTACGTTCTGCAAGGACGGGCAGCATGACCGCGGCTAGCTCTGACACGGCCAATGCTTGAGCTGCAAGGCCCCGAAGCGAAGACGAGTCATCCACGACAAGTTCGAGTTGGTCGCCGGTGTCTAACGCAACATCCAGGCTTCGCTGAAGGTAACGCTCACACAGCCCACCCAACCCATCCCAGCGAGTGCCTGGCGCCAAGACGTAGGCCGCGAGCGCAACATCGCATTCCACACCGGCCAGCCGCTTGCCCAGCGCGTGGAAAGCTAGGAGCGGGCCCTTCACGTCATACGCGTACTTGGGTCGAGTTGCATCAGCCAGCCATTCCCACAACGGCGCCAAAGTAGGGGCGCTCGCCTCGTCGAGGCTCACCACACGCGGCTGAATACCGGGCCAATCGAGGGCAATGGCGGTGAGGCTTCCGGTTCCGGCTCCCCAATGACCAGCGAAAGCAAGACTGACCGGGACGTCCACCTCGCGCAGTTGGACGCACAGCTCCTTCATGTCGCCACTGCTCATTCGATCGAACATCACCTCCACCGACGGCGCTACCGCGGCGGGTGTCAGCACGTCGTTCAGCCGATCCCGCAACACCCGAAACTGCAGTGCATCAAAAACCGCATCCAACTCAGCGGAGGCCGTGGTGGGTACCGGTATATCTAGGGGAGCGATGTCGACTGCAACGTCGAGACGCAAGGATGTGAGTTGGCGATTGACCAATACCTGGGGTAGGCAGTGGCGCAGCGCATCGCCAACCTTGCCGCCCATCTCATCCACGTGTTCCACCAAGCCCGCCAGTGATCCATATGTGGCGATCCACTTGGTGGCGGTTTTTTCGCCCACTCCCGGGATTCCGGGCAAATTGTCACTGGGGTCCCCGCGCAAAGCGGCAAAATCGGGATACTGCGCCGGGGTGAGTCCATACTTTTCTTCGATCGCACCCGGTGTCATCCGGGCCAGGTCGCTCATTCCCTTTCGGGGGTAGAGAACGGTGACGTCATCGGTGACCAACTGGAACACATCGCGATCCCCGGAAATAATGGACACCACAGCGCCCTCGGTGGCGGCGGCGGTGGCCCAGGTCGCCAAAATGTCGTCCGCTTCCATCCCGTCGATCTGCGCGAACGGAATACCCATGGCGGAGAGCACCTGACGGATCAGGTCAACCTGGCCAGCGAAACCTTCCGGACTGGTCTTTCGGGTCGCCTTGTAATCGGGAAAAACTTCACTACGGAATGTCTTTCGCGACACATCGAAGGCAACGGCCACATGCGTGGGTTGCTCATCTCGCAAGGCGTTAATGAGCATGGAGGTGAATCCATAGACCGCATTGGTGGGCTGACCGGTGCTCGTCGCGAAATTTTCCACGGGTAACGCGTAAAAAGCTCGGTACGCCAGGGAATGGCCATCGAGGAGCAAAAGCCGGGGTCGATCGACCTCTTTTTTTCCGCCGATCACCGCAGCCATATCGCGATCCTAAGACCTCAACAGTGACCACCCCTAGAGTGGCGCCATGTCATCTCCTAGCGCCGAACAAAGCAGAGCTGCCATCGAAGCTGCCGACATGGGGCACCTAGGCGAACGCATGGGGATCGTGTGGCTAGAAGTTGGTGCTGAACGCACCGTTGCCCGCATGCCTGTTGCCGGAAACACCCAGCCCTACGGCCTCCTCCACGGTGGCGCCAGCGCGGTGCTCGCGGAGTCGGTTGGATCGGTGGCCGCCGCCATGGCGGCTGGGCCGGACAGATTTGGCGTGGGAATCGAGTTGTCCTGTAGCCACCATCGCAGCGCACGTGATGGGTACGTGACGGCTGTGGCAACGCCGTTGTCGGTGGGCCGCACCTTGGCGTCGTATCAGATCGAGATCACCAATGAGGCGGGTGAACGTACGGTGACGGCTCGGTTAACGTGCCTCCTGCGAGATGCGACGTGATCGTGACAAAAACCTTGGCCTTTCTTCCTCCCCAACTACCCGTGCGTGGTTATGCTCGGCTGCGCTAACGCAAAGATCACCAAGTCCGCCGTCAAGATTGATGCTCCAAGGAGGCCGTGTGCGCCAACGAACGAGACGCCGCCCCGTACAGCTGATTGGGACCGCTCTTGCTTCGCTCATCGTCGGAATCGTTGCTCTACTCGGCTTCGCCCAGCCAGCCTCCGCCGCCGCCGATGATGTCCAACTAACAATTCGGGTGCTCGATGAAGAGCGCAACGGAATTCCTGACGCGGCGATTAACATCTCCGGTCCCGATGGCTTCACCGCCGATGTGGTGACCGACGGCGAGGGGATTGCCGTTTCGACGGTCCCGGCCAACGCCAGTTTGACCGTGACCTTGAATGAGGAATCTGTTAATCAGGCCGTTGCGGGCAGTAACCCCACCGAAGTCACCATCCTCACCCGAGACAAGAGCATTATTTTCCGGCTTGGTGAAGGTGGAGGTGGAGGTGGAGGTGGAGGTGGTGGATCCACGATTACCGTTGACCGGGTAGCACAATTGATCTTTGGCGGCATCGTTCTATCGTTCATCATTGCGCTCAGCGCCCTCGGTCTGAGCTTGATCTTTGGCACCACCGGGCTGACCAACTTCTCTCACGGTGAGTTGCTCACCATCGGCGCCTTTACCGCCCTGGTGCTCAACACCACTTTTGGCCTCAACATCATCATCGCCGGTCCCCTCGCAATTCTCATTAGCGCTGGACTGTGGGGCTGGGGACAAAACCAATTCCTCTGGAAACCACTACGTAAGCGCGGCACCGGCCTTATCGCCGCCATGATTGTCTCCATTGGCCTGGCCATTACCGTGCGCTACATCATCGTGTTCTTCTTCGGTGGGGCACCGAAGAGTTTCGAGCAGTTCGCTGGTCAAGCACCCCTGCAGATTGGGCCGGTATTCGCCACGCCGAAGGAATTGATCCTTTCCGGCCTCGCAATTGTCGTGCTCACCGTTGCGGTGCTGTGGTTGAAAAATTCCCGCATGGGCAAGGCTACCCGTGCCGTGTCGGACAATCCGGCGCTAGCGTCGGCATCGGGTGTCAACGTGGAACGGGTTATCTCCGTGGTCTGGATTCTCGGTGCCGGACTGGCCGCCT
>Ga0115565_10002942_pt1 | contig 12456 bp, 12 predicted proteins | sample COGITO_mtgs_1105_FD_87199 | JGI IMG/M metagenome (GOLD analysis project Ga0115565, IMG submission 87199) | Pelagic marine microbial communities from North Sea - COGITO_mtgs_110530 | ecosystem: Environmental > Aquatic > Marine > Epipelagic | place: Germany:Helgoland, sampling site Kabeltonne... | reverse complement strand
TATGAAAGATAAGAGGATATTATACGTGTCGTCTGAAGTAGTACCATATCTCCCAGAGACCGAGATTGCCTCTATGTCATTTGAAGCCCCGCAAATGGTTAATTCTAAAGGAGGACAAATACGCATCTTTATGCCTCGTTACGGTAATATTAACGAGCGTTGGCATCAATTACACGAAGTTATTCGACTATCAGGAATGAATCTAGTGATTAACGATTTTGACATGCCTCTAATTATAAAAGTAGCTTCGATACCTAAAGAGCGCATGCAAGTGTACTTTATAGATAACGAAGAGTATTTTAAGCGCAAGGCAACATTTACAGATGAGAGTGGTAAGCTTTTTGATGACAATGATGAGCGCGCTATTTTTTTTGCAAAAGGAGTAGTAGAGACGGTAAAAAAATTGAATTGGGCACCAGATATTATTCACGTGCACGGCTGGTTAGCATCTTTACTTCCTTTATATCTTAAGAATTATTATGCTAGTGAGCCTTTATTTGCTCAGAGTAAAATAGTTACTTCTGTATATAGTTCTGGTTATGAAGGTGAGTTAAATACAGAAATAGTAAAAAAGATTGCCTTTGATGGGGTTGACACCGCAACCATTTCAGAACTAGAGCATCCTAATTACACAAACCTAATGAAGGTGGCTATAAAGAATTCTGATGCAGCTATTATTGGTTCTACAGATTTAGATGAAGAGCTGACAAAGGTGCTTAATACAACAAAAATACCTGTATTACCTTTCAAGAAGAAGGAAGAGTTTGCTACCGCATACGAAGACTTTTATTTGACTAAAGTTTTAGAATAATTCTATGAAAATATTTAATACCGCTACAAAAATTGCCCTAAGTTTTTGTGCAATACTTCTTATCACTTCTTGTGAAGAAGAAATTACATCTATAGGATCGGGATTAGTTGATGAGATTAATTTTGAGAATTTACTTTTTGACGACGCTAGTGTTGTCGCATACACACAAAACTTCCCTGAAGGAATTCAAACGAATGGTTTAGGTGTTGGTGCCATCGGTATATATGATGACCCTACTTTTGGAAAACTAAGAGCAAATCTTCTCTCACAAGTAGAGCTTAGTAGAACTAATCCTGATTTTGGAGACGATACAGTTATAGATAGTGTAGTATTTACGTTACCATATTTTTCATCTCAGATAGGTGTTGCAGATGAAAACGGAGAAAGTGCGTATGAACTAGATTCTGTTTTCGGTAGTAAGCCTATTAAGCTATCTGTGTACCAGTCTAATTATTTTCTTAATGGTTTAAACGCTGAAGATAATTTTGAGATTCCTTCTATTTATTATGCTAATGAAATAAGTTCATTTCAAGGTACAGAAGGAGAATTGTTATTTACAGAAGAAATGTTCTATCCTAATGACGAAGAAATAGAACTATGGGCAAATGTAGATGATGACAATGACGACGATACCGCAGAGGTGTTCCAAGTAAATGAGCGCATTCGCCCAGCTTTACGTAAAGTTTTTAAAGATCAAACAACATTAGATTATTGGAAGAATCTCATTATAGATAGAGAGGGTGATGATGTGTTACTCACGCAAAATAACTTTAAAAATTACTTCAGAGGGATATTTCTTAAAGCCGAAACTGTAAACGGTACAGGATCATATCTTTTGTTTGATTATAGTAACGTACAGTTTACAATATTTTACTCATTCACGGGCGATGACGACAGTAATGCATTAGGAGAAAGCACGAATGATGGTCAGGGAGATATTTCACTAGTGTTTGATAGTAATAATTTTGGAGGCGTTCAGGTACTCGGTATTGAGCGGGATACAGACGCTTCACCGAAAGCAAGTCAAATTGCAGCAGATATTAATGTGTTAACAGATGATGAGCAAAATAATGGTGAAGAAACTCTCTATGTAGAAGGTGGTGATGTGAGTGTTGCGATTATAGAGCTTTTTAAGAATGGCGAGTTAGAAACGTTGCGCGAATGCGGAATTTTAGTCAACGAGGCTAATTTAACACTATTTGTAGATCAAGATGAACTTGCAGCAAATAGAGGTAGTGAGGAGCCAGAGCGACTGTTTATTTACGATATAGATAATAACAGAACGTTAGTAGATCTAGCAAATGATAGCTCTATAGGGAGTAATGGTCCGGTAAGTTCTAAAATCATTCACCTAGGTAGATTGCAAAGAGAGACCGCAGGTGATGAGACTTCTGCTGGTGTAAAGTACCGTATTAGACTTACGCAACATATTAATGATATCATTAATAACGACTCTACTAACGTGCGTCTAGCTGTAGGAATTTCTCAAAATGTTAACCTAACTAATACAGCACTAATTAGAGAAGACAGTCAGCCTATACTGTCAGAAAGAAAACGCGTGCCTGTTGCTAGTATTTTAGCACCAGAGAGTACGGCTATTCACGGTAATTTGAGTCCAGATTTAGATAAACGACTTAAACTACGTATCTTCTATACCTTAACAGAAGACTTTGACCCTAATAGTCCTTGTGGTAATTTGTTAGGCTTATAATTCTAAAATTTAAAATTTATGTGTGGTATTGTTGGATATATAGGACATAGACAAGCATACGATATTGTTGTAGACGGTCTACAGCGATTAGAATATAGAGGTTATGATAGTGCTGGGATAGCATTATATGATGGAAAATCTCTAAGTGTTTCTAAAACAAAAGGAAAAGTTGCAGACTTAAGAACTAAGGCTCAAAGCGAAATTTCTACACAAGGTACGGTAGGTATTGGTCATACACGATGGGCAACACACGGCGTACCAAGTGATGTAAATTCCCACCCACACTATAGCAACTCTGGTAATCTCGTTATTATTCATAACGGTATTATAGAAAATTATGATTCTTTACGTCAGGAGCTAAAAAGTCGTGGTTATGAGTTTAAGAGTGATACAGATACTGAGGTTTTAGTTAATCTCATAGAGGACGTAAAGAAAAATGAAAAAGTAAAGCTAGGTAAGGCAGTTCAGATTGCTTTAAATCAAGCTATCGGTGCATACGCTATTGCCGTTTTTGATAAAACTAAACCCGATGAAATTGTTGTTGCACGTTTGGGTAGCCCACTGGCCATAGGCGTAGGTGAAGATGAGTTTTTTATAGCCTCAGATGCGACACCATTTATAGAGTATACTAAGGATGCTATCTATTTAGAAGATGGAGAGATGGCTGTTATTAGAATACATAAGGAAATGAAAATCAGGAAAATTAAAGATGACTCTTTAGTTGCTCCTTACATACAAGAATTACAACTTAACCTTGAGCAAATAGAAAAAGGAGGATACGATCACTTCATGCTTAAAGAAATTTATGAGCAGCCAGATGCTATAACAGATACTTTTAGAGGTAGAATGTTAGTAGATCAGGGTGTCATAAAGATGGCAGGAATAGATGATCATACAAACCGTTTTCTTAGTGCGCGACGTATTATTATCATTGCCTGTGGTACTTCTTGGCACGCAGGTCTAGTGGCTGAGTATATTTTTGAAGAGTTTACGCGTATACCTGTTGAGGTAGAGTACGCTTCGGAATTTAGATATAGAAACCCAATTATAGACAAAGATGACGTAGTTATTGCAATTTCTCAATCTGGAGAAACTGCAGATACAATGGCGGCTATTAAACTGGCTAAAGAAAAAGGAGCTTTTGTTTTTGGAGTTTGTAATGTTGTAGGATCGTCTATTTCTCGGGAGACTCACGCTGGTGCATATACGCACGCAGGTCCTGAAATTGGAGTGGCGTCTACTAAAGCATTTACAACTCAAATTACAGTACTTACCTTAATTGCATTGCAATTAGCTAAAAAGAAAGGAACGCTTTCTAAACCTGATTTTTACGCCTACCTACAGGAATTAGAACGTATTCCCGCTAAAGTAGAAAGAGCATTAAAAGCAAACGATCATATATTAGAAGTAGCAAAAAAATACAAAGACAGTAAAAATGCTTTGTATTTAGGAAGAGGATTTCAGTTTCCGGTTGCTTTAGAGGGAGCACTTAAACTTAAGGAGATATCATATATCCATGCAGAAGGATATCCCGCTGCAGAGATGAAGCACGGGCCTATCGCTTTGATAGATGAAGATATGCCTGTTTTTGTAATCGCAACCCGTAAGGGGCATTACGAGAAAGTAGTAAGTAATATAGAGGAGATTAAATCGCGTTCTGGTAAAATTATCGCGATAGTTACAGAGGGCGATACTGCAGTAAAAGCACTTGCAGACCACGTCATAGAAGTGCCAGATACTTTAGAGCCACTACTACCGTTGTTGACAACGATCCCATTACAGTTGTTGTCGTATCACATTGCTGTGCTGTTAGATAAAAACGTTGATCAGCCGCGTAACTTGGCAAAATCTGTTACTGTAGAATAAATAGCGTTGGTCTTCGTACGCTTTCGCGAAAGCGTATATAAAACCCACTAACCCAACAAAAACAGGCTTCTTACGAGAGCCTGTTTTTTATTACAGAAAAACGTGAGAAAAAGGAGTGTAAAAAAACAATTTAAAACAGTATCTTTGCGCCGTGAAAAACGCATCCGTTTAGCACAAGTTTAGAAAAGTAAACAGTAAATAATTAAGAATGTCAACAGTTACAGGTAAAGTTGCTCAAATCATTGGCCCAGTTGTAGATGTAGAATTTGCAAATGGAGTTAAGCTTCCAAAAATTTACGACTCTCTAGAGATCGCTCACGGAGATATTACACTCGTATTAGAAGTACAGTCACACATTGGAGAAAATACAGTGCGTACCATCTCGATGGAATCTACTGACGGTCTTAGCCGTGGTACAGATGCAGTAGCAACTGGAGCGCCTATACAAATGCCGATTGGTGGAGATATCTACGGTCGTCTTTTTAATGTTGTAGGTAGCGCTATCGATGGGATGGCAGATTTACCTAAAACAGGAGCAGACGGACTGCCAATACACAGAGAAGCACCTCGATTTGAAGATCTTTCAACATCTACAGAGGTTCTTTTTACGGGAATTAAAGTAATAGATCTTATTGAGCCTTATGCAAAAGGAGGTAAAATTGGTTTATTTGGAGGAGCAGGAGTTGGTAAGACAGTACTTATCCAAGAGTTGATTAATAATATAGCAAAAGGTCACGGTGGTCTTTCTGTATTCGCAGGAGTAGGAGAACGCACCCGTGAAGGGAATGACCTTTTAAGAGAGATGTTAGAGTCAGGAATTATCAAGTATGGTGATGACTTTATGCATTCTATGGAAGAAGGCGGTTGGGATCTTTCTAAAGTTGATAAAACAGCGATGAAAGACTCAAAAGCAACTTTCGTTTTTGGACAAATGAATGAGCCACCAGGAGCACGTGCACGTGTTGCACTTTCTGGTCTTACGATAGCAGAATATTTCCGTGATGGAGCTGGAGATAGCCAAGGGAAAGATGTACTTTTCTTTGTAGATAACATTTTCCGTTTTACACAAGCAGGTTCTGAGGTGTCAGCACTTCTAGGACGTATGCCTTCTGCAGTAGGTTACCAGCCTACATTAGCAACCGAAATGGGAGCAATGCAAGAACGTATTACATCTACTAAAAAGGGATCTATTACATCCGTACAAGCGGTTTACGTACCTGCAGATGATTTAACAGATCCAGCACCAGCAACAACGTTTGCTCACCTTGACGCAACAACAGTACTTTCACGTAAGATTGCAGAGCTTGGTATTTACCCAGCGGTAGATCCATTAGATTCTACATCTCGTATTCTTACAGCAGACATATTAGGTAGTGAGCACTATGATTGTGCGCAGCGTGTAAAAGAGCTTTTACAACGTTACAAGGAGCTTCAGGATATTATCGCCATCTTAGGTATGGAAGAATTATCTGAAGAAGATAAGCTTGCCGTAGGTCGCGCTCGTCGTGTACAACGTTTCTTATCTCAACCTTTCCACGTAGCAGAGCAGTTTACGGGTCTTAAGGGAGTGTTAGTAGATATTAAAGACACTATCAAAGGTTTTAATATGATTATGGATGGTGAGTTAGACAACCTTCCAGAAGCGGCCTTTAACCTTAAAGGAACAATAGAAGAAGCAATCGAGGCAGGAGAAAAAATGCTTGCTGAAGCTTAAGAGCTATTTTTATTAAACTAACAAATACTTCTTTCCCTCTGGGAGAGATGCCCGAAGGGCAGAGAGGGATACTCTTCTGCAATTCATATAAATACGAGTAGTATGCATTTAGAAATTGTAACTCCAGAAGCAACATTATACAGTGGCGAAGTAACTTCGGTTGCTTTACCAGGTGTAGATGGAGAGTTTCAACTCCTTAATAATCACGCCGCAGTAGTGTCTATACTTACAAAAGGTAAAGTTAAGGTATATGGTAATGTGACTTTTGATAAGGATGTTGCTACAAAGTTCTCTAAAGAAAACGGTGTTACTGTCTTGAATATACAATCAGGAACAGTAGAAATGAACAACAATAAAGTAATCGTACTGGCTGATTAATTAGCATATAACTTATACAGATAGAAAAACTCCAAACGTTACGTTTGGAGTTTTTTATTGCTTGATATTACAAGCTTTTGCTATGCATTCCATTCCCAATTGATCAGTTCCCACGAAGTACCATCAGTGACTTCAGTTTTAAGGATTTTAAAACCTACGGCTTTATGCGCTTCAAGTGATCGTGTATTGGCGGTTGCAACTTCTGTGAATAAACAATCGTACGTTGCACTAAGTTCTTCTCTATAAAAATTATAGAGTCCTTTAAAAAGACCCTGACTGCGGTATGGTTTATCGATACAGATTTGTCCCATAGCTAGATAATTATGCATAGGCAACAAGGCATCTGCACTCTCGAACATGGGCTCTAAAACAGGGATTTTATTTCTAAAACGCCGCAGCATCACCAGGGCGTAGCCGGCGACAGTATCACCATCTATAGCAAGTATGTGAGGTGAGGCATCATTCATTTCTTTTAGAATGTCAAAAGTATGTGGTACCGTTATATATCCTTCTTTGATGCGATCTTCATCTGAGACATTACTTTTAATAGCTCTGCTCTGAATTTCAAGAATCTGTTCTAGCTCACCATCAGTTCCTGCACGTTTATAGGTAATCATTTAAGGGAAGCTAAAAACTCGGCAATCTCGGTGCGTTTGTAACGCTTTGCATAAAATGCAGCCGTTTTACCCTTGTATTCTATGTCTGGATCTGCCCCAGCCTTTATTAATTTCTTTACCGTCTCTAACTGATTATACTTGGTAGCATACATCAGTGGCGACATATTATCACAGGCTTTGTTTACATTTATGTTTTCTTGAATCAGTAAGTAGTTTAAACAGTCTTTTGCTTTCAGTTTTATGGATAACCCTAACAAAGAAAATGTACTACCTTTCTGATCGTAGCAGGCGTTTACAAGACTAGGAATCGTTTTCGTTCTTAAATCGTTTACGTTATCCCTTTTAATAGCGACCATCACATCTTTTTTAAGAATTTGTCCTGTTACTGTACTAAGAAAAAAAGAGCAAAGAATGAGCGATAGTATACATTTCATAAGATTTGTGTTTTGCTTTTAAATATACTTATTTCTCGGCATATTCGAGTATATCTCCCGGCTGGCAGTCTAGCGCTTTGCAAATCGCTTCTAAGGTAGAAAATCGCACTGCTTTTGCTTTACCCGATTTGAGTATAGACAGATTTGCTTCGGTAATACCTACAATCTCTGCGAGTTCTTTACTTTTCATAGTACGATCTGCCAGTACGACATCTAAGTTTATGAGAATAGGCATAGGCTAGATGGTTAAGTCGTTTTCTGATTTGAGTTTGTAGCCATTTTTTAGTATGATTCCTATGACAAAAATACCTAAGCCAACTATAAGAAGAAGGAGTGATTGGCTAAGACCCATTATGTCGTTACTAGGGATTAAACATATCAATACAAGTTTAAAAATTGCTGCTATCATTAGAAATACGCTTCCAATTTTAAAAGCTTTTGGAGTATGTATGTTGAAACTATTCGTATTCAAAATTTGTACTAAGTCATAAATAAAAAGTAAGCATGAAGCAATACGCATCATATGTATAGATAAATCAATGTACGGCTCAAAAGTTTGAATAATCTCTACGCTGTTGTGGTTTTGGATGAAATTAATTCCTAAAATCTGAACTAGACTATGAGCCAAATAGGCAAGTAGGAAGAGTATTATAAAGGTTGATAATATTTGAATATGTTTCATAGCATTAGATGGTTAGGTCGTTTTCTTCTTGAATCTCTAAACCTCTTTTTAAAAACTGCGCGATAATAAAGAGCAGTCCTGCAAAAAATATAAACACTTTAGGTCCTTCAACAATTTTATCGATGATAGTAAACTCGCGCAGGCCTTCAGTATAATGTAGTAAAAAGCGCTTACTCACAGCTGTTAGTATACCTATGGCTAAGGCTATTTTAGTCATTACGGTAATTAGTGTGACCAGCGTTTTGGTAAAAGGTTGGTCAAAACGTACCTTTTTAAACAGTTGAGTAACCTTAAAAAGGAGTATGACCTTTAAAATTAAAGTACTCAAAACCACAGCAGTCACGATCAAATAAAGTAATGCACTTTTATTTGCAAATGAGGCAGTGTTGATTACTGCTTCGTCGTGTCGAAATAGGAAATCGCCCGTAAAATAACCTATACATACTATAGCCGTTTGAGCGATGAGACTAATTAGAACAAACCAGCTCAACCCTTGCATAAATTGAAGTGTGTTCTGAACGCTAATGTTAGTTTTTTGTGACATATTATTATATAGTTAAGTCATTTTCAGACTTCAATTGATATCCCGTTTGTGCCATATCGGCAACAATAAGAACTACGAACCCAAAGAGTGTAAATATAAAATCGAAAAGTACTATCCACATTACCGCTATGCTGCCGTCACTATCAATCAATCTTATGATATCCAGAATGATCATTATTAATCCTGAAATAAAGAATACGTAACCGGCTTGTTGCATAAATTTTTTTGAGGCTTGCGTAAAGAATCCACTTCTTATGATAGTGTGAAGGCACTTTATACTTAGGAAAATTCCTATGAATATGGCAATAGACTGAACAACGTTTATGTAAAGGTTATAAGAACCAAATGTTAATTCATCCTCTACAGATTTATGAGCATTGTATATTTCAGGTGTTGTGTAGAAGAATATATACCCTAAAAAGTTAAATATGGCTATTAAGATACTAACAGCATACAGAATTTTTATTTTTTTCATTGCTACTTTCTTAAATGGTTAAACTATTTTCCTCACGTAATGATTTCGCTTTTGCAAAGGCTTCACTCAAAAACATAAAAAACAACCCAAAGAGTATAAAAACCAGCATACTTCCTCCTATTTTCATATGGATTGTGCTTCTAGTAATAAGTCCTATTATTGCTTTTACCACGGTAGCTCCTATACCAATACCTAAAAAGTACTGACCTATTCGTTTGAAATTTGTAATAATTTCTATAGTAAAATAAGTTCCCGTAGCGAGTATGTCAACAGTCTGTTTTACCAATCGTATAGATAGAAAGTACAAGAGGTAAAGAGAGCCTATAAGTACTAATAGAATACTCATTTTAATCGGGGTAATTTCTTGGAGGTCGATAACCTGATCTAAAAATGTAATTTCTGTTTTCTCACCTATAGCAAGTAGCATAGGTATGGCAATAACACCGATGCCAAAAATTACCAAAATACCATAGTAATAGATGGTAATAAGATTTTTAAGGAGCTTTAAATTTTTCATTTTATTATCGTTTTACAATAACAAATATATAAAAATTATTGAAAAACAATAATAAAATAAATTTAACCGCATATTCTCATTCACAGGTGCGGAATTAATTCCGCACCTGTGAAATGTGCATAAAAAATCCCATCAGGTATTTACAACCTCATAGGATTCTTGGTCTATCAATGTGTAAGCGCTTACTTCTTCCCTAACCAAGCATCACGAGCTTTCTGCACTTTTTTAGAAACCTTCTCCTTCATCGTAATCGTGTACGTAGGATCTGCTTGAAGTATGAGATCTATAAATAATCCTTTGCTGTGGCGAGTTACCCCTAGAGTTAAGCTTTCACCCACTTCTTTGTCGCTTAAAAAAGCGGTGAGCTGTTCTTGCGTGCGTATTTGCTCGCCATCCATATCTTCTATGACGTCACCCACTGTTAGTCCAGCCTTATATGCAGCGCTATTTTTTGCTGTATTTCTAGCTATAAGAATTCCCTTTTCAGAAAATGAAAGAGACGCGCCCAAGCTGGGTTTTTCTTCATCCTGCGAGATATCCAGTCCAATGTTATTAAACAATGCTTTATAATCAGGCATCTCGCTGTTGTAAATGTAGCGTTCAAAATACGCTTTCGCGAAAGCGTTTCCAGCATAATTCCCCAACGTTTTTTCTAAATCTACAACACGATAAGCCACCTCATTCTTCCCATAGGTTTCCCAAACCAGCTTCATATAATCATCTAAATTCAGACCTTGCTCTCGTAAAGACAGGTCAAGGGCAAGCCCTAAAATACTGCCGTACGAGTAGTAGGAGATAAATGTATTCTCACGATTTACAGGGTCTACCGAAGTCGCCGCATCTACAAAAGGCGCTTGGTAACTCATTTCTATAGGATTAAAATATGTTCTGGCTGGAGAGTTCCAAACGTAGTTAAACGTCCCGTTGAGACTTTTTACATACGCTTCTGGGGTGATTATGCCGCCGCGAGCAAGAATTAAGTTGGTATAATAACTCGTAAAACCTTCTGCAAACCAAAGACTCTCACTCATATTTGCTTCTTCAAAGCTAAATGGTTCAAGATCATCTGGACGAATGCGCTCCACATTCCAAGCGTGAAAAAACTCGTGAGAGACCGTTCCTATATTGCGTTCTAACCCGCTTTCTGCGAGCGGTCTGGTACTTGTGAGAATGGTACTGTTGCGATGCTCCATACCATCACCAGAAACGTGCGGTAGGTAACAGGCTAAAAACGTATAGGTTCCATAATCAAAAGTAGGCAACTCACCAAAAACCGCTTTCTCCTGTCTTACAATTTCTTGTACACGATCCCAATAAGTGTCAAAATCTGCGTCTTTCCCATCGTGATGCAGTGCAAAACGTATCTGCTGCCCATCTACCATAAACTCGCGCATACTAAAATCGCTTATCTCGGCCGGACTATCCATAAAATAGTACGTATTTGGCGCGTAATACTTCGTTCCGTTTATGGGTTTTAATTGCGTAGCTACCTTCCAGTTTAAGTCTTTTCGAACATTAAAAGTAACTTCTAGTGGTCGCTCCTTAAGCGCCTCTACATACATAAACGTAGCAGGAATATTTAGATGTGCGTGCGACTCATCTATTTGCGAGTAGGTTCCATCTGCACGATTTGCAAACAATGTATACGAGACGTGTACCGTACCGTCGTGACCGGTAATCTCCCAAGAATAAGGATCGGGACGTTTCATGTCTAACACGTTTCCCTTACTGTCTGTCGCCTGCACGTTAAACACATTTTTAGCAAACTCGTGTATCGCGTACCGACCTGGCGACGTACGACTCATACGTGCCGTTATGGTTTTAGTTTTCAGGTTAGGAAAAGTCACTTTAATAGCTGCCTCGTGATGCACAGCATTATCAAAAGAAATCTCATAGGTATTAGTCTGCGCAGTCGCAAACGTGCAAAAAAGTAAAGCCCAAATAAAGAATCGCATAGGTATCTATTTTAAAAAATTAAAAATAGTCAACTCCTTTCATATATCGCACATCAAAAGCAAGCACTATCTTTACACGATGTTACCTAAGAAATTACATAAAAAACTAGACGACCGTAAGGCCAAAGATGCTTTTAGAAGCTTGAACCTTCCAGATAATGCGGTAGATTTTTCGTCTAACGATTATTTGGGGTTTAGCACAGATCACGCTTTCGCGAAAGCGTCTGCAGCACAAATAAAAACCATTTTAGAAGTCCATAATATAAATGGCACAGGCGCCACGGGTAGCCGTTTGCTCTCAGGAAATTACAAACTATATCCCATTGCCGAACGTCAAGTGGCGCAGTATCACAACAGTGAGCAAGCACTTATTTTTAACAGTGGCTACGATGCAAACTTAGGTGTTTTTCAGAGTATTCCGCAGCGTGGGGATGTTATTTTGTATGATGAATACAGCCACGCGAGCATACGGGATGGTATCGTGATGAGCCGTGCAAAATCGTATAAATTTAAACACAATAACCTCACAGATTTAGAAAAACAACTTACCCGAATTACAAAAATTCAAAATAACAATTCCAGCCCACTAAACGTAGCCGAAGTGAGCGCACCTGAAGCACGCCCACCGAGCGCAGCGAAACTGAGCGATACCACCGAACGGCCACTGAGCGTAGCCGAAGTGTACGTCGTCACAGAATCTGTATTCTCTATGGATGGTGACAGCCCAGATCTTATGGCAATCGCTCAATTGT
>Ga0115565_10002940_pt1 | contig 12470 bp, 14 predicted proteins | sample COGITO_mtgs_1105_FD_87199 | JGI IMG/M metagenome (GOLD analysis project Ga0115565, IMG submission 87199) | Pelagic marine microbial communities from North Sea - COGITO_mtgs_110530 | ecosystem: Environmental > Aquatic > Marine > Epipelagic | place: Germany:Helgoland, sampling site Kabeltonne... | reverse complement strand
CTGGAACAGTTGAGAATTTAATTCCTTTTATCCTTAAAAAAGAAGATCTCAAAGGTCGTTTTAATGTGACCTCTAAAACATTTAACCTCGCCGACTTTGCCACAACCGCAACAACAACCACCGCTGGGAAGGAAAAAACAAATACGAACACGGCAAACACGGAAAAAGCGAGCGTAAAAATTCCTGATTTCCTAGATGCTACACTTCAGTTTAAAGCAGATAATGTCATTTATGATAACGTGACACTTACTAATGTATCTGGTAATACTGTGGTAAAAGATCAAAAAGCAGTATTAGAAAACATCACTTCAGACGCCTTTGGAGGTAAGATTCGTCTTGATGGTAATGTATCTACTGCAGGTGCGAGCCCGACTTTTGACATGGCGTTAGATCTGGCAGATATCGGTTTAGGTATGGCTTCTGAACAATTAAAACTTCTAAGTAGTCTTGCTCCTATAGCAAAAGCTATACAGGGATCATTAAACACTAAAATACAACTTAAAGGAAATTTAGATAATAGTTTATCTCCTCAGTTACAAACGGTACAAGGTAATGCGTTTGCGCAACTCCTGTCTGGAGCCCAGTTTCAAAATGGAGCAAGTACGCTTATCGCAAAACTAGATGATGCTTTAAATTTTGTAGATTTAAAGAGTATAGACTTGAGTGCCATAAAAGCAAACCTATCTTTTGAAAATGGTCAGGTGGCGGTTAAGCCTTTTGATTTTACTGTAAAAGGGATTACAGCAACCGTAAGCGGTGGTCATAGTTTTAGTAATGAGATGAATTACAATATTTCCTTAGATGTACCCGCAAAATTATTAGGAAGTCAGGCGAGCAATTTACTCGCAAAACTTTCTGCGCAAGAAAAGGAAAAGATTCACGTGGCTATCCCTGTTGGTATTTCAGGTAATTTTAGTAATCCTTCTATACAGCTTAATACAAAAGCAGCGATAAATGATTTAACACAACAAATCATTCAGGTGCAGAAAGACCGCGTGACAAATAAGGTAGAAGATAAATTAGACAACATTCTAGGAGGTCTTTTAGGAACTGGAAGCACCAGCACGCCAAAAGACACAACCTCAACAACGACTCAAACCAAAAAAGATAGCGTCACGACACCTAACGGTAATCAAATTATAAAAGATGCTGCAACAGATATACTAGGTGGTCTTTTTGGCAAAAAGAAGCAAACACCACCACAACAACCTAAAAAAGATAGTATTCCTAAGAACTAAACCATATGCGCAAACCAAAACTTAACATAAAAAAGAACTTGCCAAAAATAAAACGCAGATCTGGAGACATCCCTGGAAGTGTGGTATATACCGGAAATAAAGGTGTAGATAAGGTTTACGTTCATCACTTAAAATATAATAACGAAGATTTTTCAGATGTCACTTTAGACGCTGAAAACCGTTCTACTTTTGAACCCTCAGAAACGCATATTGTAGACTGGTACGACATACGCGGTCTTAATGACACGCAGCTTATTGAAACACTAGGTGATACTTTTAATATTCACCCACTGATACAGGAAAGTATCGTAGACGTACAGCAACGTCCTAAATTCGAAGAATACGACAATGCCATATTTATTTCCATACAAGCACTCTCTTTTGATACAGAAACACTTAAAGTGAGTAAAGAACACGTTACTATTTTCTTTAGAGATGGGTTACTCCTATCTTTTCAGGAGACAGCCAGTGATATTTTTGAAAGCGTGCGGCAGCGCATAAGTAGTGGTCGTGGTCGCATACGCCAGCGCGGTGATGATTATCTTGCATTTGCCTTACTAGATTCTATTATAGATAATTATTATGTAGTATTAGATGACTTTGAAGAGGTTATTGAGCGCTTAGAAGATAATGTAATGTCACAGCAAGATATACGTGAGAAGTCGCGCATACACGCTTTAAAAAAAGAGCTACTTATCTTACGTAAGACCATTGTACCGCTAAGAGAGGCCATAAGTCGCTTCTCAAAAAGCGAAAGCACCTTAATAGAAGAAAGCACACAACCTTTTATACGCAACCTATACGAGCATACCATACACGTGATGGATACCACTGAGTCTTACCGAGATATGCTTAATAGTTTACAAGATTTATTTATGACTGAAGTCAGTTTTAAAATGAATCAAGTCATGCAGTTGCTCACACTTATTTCTGTAATTTTTATACCACTCACCTTTCTAGCGGGTATTTATGGGATGAACTTTGATAACATTCCGGAACTACACAACCCGAATGGATACTACATCTTACTGGGAGTGATGTTTGTTATTTTTATAGGCTTGCTCTATTTCTTTAAACGAAAAAAATGGATGTAGCATAACCACATACATTACATATAAGCCTCCTAATTTAGGAGGTTTTTTTACGCATACGCTTTCGCGAAAGCGCATGCATTCACACTTTAAAAGTTCAAGATTGCTCCGTTTTTTAGCCTAGATCATTATCTCGATATGTTAAAATTACGTCTAATCACAATACTCAATAGGCGGAACAAAACCCTAATTTCGTTAAGAACCTTAACGTTTCTTAGCTTTTTTAACCAACGCTTATGTTAATTATTGCCAACTCGGGTTAAACCTAGTTAAAGAAGTGGAAACAGAATAATTCTAAAACTACCTTATTTTAGAGATTAGGAGAAATGTTAAAATTTCACTTACTCCGCCTTAATAACTAAATAAAAAAAGAGAATGGATTATTTAAACATGGATGACGAAAAAGTAGTCCCTATTGTATATGGGATGAATGTACTTCTGGCTGACTATCATTTATATTATCAAAAATTACGTACTTTTCACTGGAATATACTTGGTAAGAATTTTTTCGATCTACACGAGAAGTTTGAGGAACTTTACAATGATGCCCGTGTAAAAATAGACGAGATAGCAGAGCGTATTTTAACATTAAGATATCATCCTATAAGTAAGTTTAGTGACTATTTACAAATCGCACAAGTAAAAGAAGCTAGTCCGATGAATAGTGATGAAGATATGGTACACGAACTTTTAGAGGATCATAAAACCATAATAACACAAATGAAATTCATAATCACCGAAGCTGGAAAAGCTAACGATGAAGGAACAATAGATTTATTAGGTGCATACGTTAGAGAGTTAGAAAAATCTAGCTGGATGCTTAACGCTTGGTCTAAAGAAGGAAAGGAATCACTTAAAGCCAGTATGGTAAAAGCATAATATATGACATTCTTACAAACAACATTTTATTTTATACAAGCAAAAGAAGCCACAGAAGCCACAACTAAAATATGGGATAAGCTACTTCACTGGTGGGATTTATTTATCGTAAATCTCCCTAATCTTGCGATTGCCATTGTGGTAATGCTCATAGCTTATTTCTTATCAAAATTTGTTTTTAGTACCACAATAAAAATAGCTGGTACTCGCATACAACAGCGATCTATTACGCGCCTCATAGCGCGATTTACAGCCACTATAGTTGTACTCGTGGGTTTATTTCTCGCTTTAGGAGCACTTAATTTAGGAGAAACACTAACCACCCTATTGTCTGCAGCTGGTATCTCTGGTTTAGTAATAGGTCTCGCATTACAAGGAACATTAGCTAATACTTTTTCTGGTATTGTCCTCTCATTTAGAAAAAATGTGAAGATCGGACAATGGATAGAGACCTCTGGGTATGCAGGCGAAGTAATGGACATTAATTTAAATTATTTCGTCCTTAAAGAAGCAGATAATAATATGGTAATTCTACCGAATAAGACCATATTAGACAATGCGATGAAAAATTACTCACTTACTACAGAAATGAGAGTTACCATAAGTTGTGGCGTTGGGTATTCATCTGACCTTGATAAGGTAGAAGAACTTACTAAACGTGTTATAAATGACAACTTTGACCAAGAAGCTATTGGTAAGGAAATGGAATTTTTCTATACAGAATTTGGCGATAGTTCAATAAATTTTATCACGAGGTTCTGGGTAGACGCAGAAAATAGCATCGCCAAGCTTAGAGCACAGAATACAGCAATAAAATTAATCAAAAAAGCATTCGATAGTGAAGGAATCAATATACCTTTCCCAATTCGTACGTTGCAATTTGATAATAAACTACAACTGAATAATAATTCAGAAGAAAAATAAAAAGAGGAATCAACCTAAAAAATTACGTTATGAAATTTGTTAAAGAAGAAGAAGAAAAAACAGGCAATTTTATATTTCAAAAAAATAAAATCACGCTTAACGTAGCTGCCTTTGTAATAATTGTCCTAATCGCACTTATTATAGGTGTCGTTATTTCAGGAAAGGTAATAGGTGTTTTTGGAAATTAAAACTGCACTGTTTTCAGTTAATTTGGGATAACTTTCGCGAAAGCGTGTGCACATAAAACCTATATAACAATCACTAACCTTTAAACCCAATACCATGAAAAAAACAATTGTAACCGCAGTATTATTAGGATTATTTGCAGTTTCACTTACAAGCTGCCGTGAAAAAACCACTGGCGAAAAAGTAGAAAATGCAGTAGAAAACGTAGCTGACGATGTTGGAAACGCTATAGACGGTAACTAGTCCTATTATCAAAAATTTATAAACCTTAAACCAAAAAAATTATGTTACGCTGGACAATTATATTTATAGTTATCGCCTTAATCGCAGGAGTACTAGGCTTTGGCGGTATAGAAGGAATGGCTGCTACAATAGCAAAAGTCTGTTTCTTTATTTTTATCGTATTATTCTTAATATCTCTTATTAGAGGGAGACGATAATTATAAACAGAGTATTAATTTTTAAAATAACAACATGAAAAAAATCATGACAACGGTCGTATTAGTAGGACTATTTGCAGTTTCACTAACAAGCTGTCGCGAAAAAACTACAGGAGAGAAAGCAGAAAATGCAATCGAAAATGTAGCGAATGACGTAGGAGATGCTATAGACGGAAATTAGAAAATTATAAATGTTAATCTTAAGAAGTAGACAGTTTTACTTCCTAATATTAGACATTTAAATTCAAAAAAGGGTGATCGTTTAGTAACGATCACCCTTTCTTTATTAAAAGACAAAACGATAGGTCCACTTTACAAGAAACGTATTACGTATTTGTTGTCCAAAAATCTGGCTATCTGCAGCATTGTATAAACTCTCATCACTATCTGCTAAACCATCTACCCCTTGTGACCATACTAAGAATAGTTCAGAGCCAGGTATATACTCCCACCTAGCTACCAAGTTAGAGCGAAATTGTACAAAATTAAAGTCTGGGTTACCAAAGGAGTAATCTATAGTACCATCTTCATCTTCATCTATCGAGAACAAACCGTCACTGGCACTTATTTGATTGTCAGTATAGCGTTGTATACGCTTACCTAGATCTTCATTATCTGCCTCTAACACATAATTAAAATTATCATAGGTTCCTTTTGCAACAAAAGGTTGTGCGTAATATTGGATCGTAAAATTAGGGTTGATATTAAAATTAATACGCAACGTCGTACTTAACGTTTCTTGATCTATAGCTCCTGTGATATAGCGAGTACCATATTGTGCTGGCGCATAAGCTCTTTGTGTTACGTACTGCGTCTTATTAGGATTTTGTTCATATTGAGTCTCTAAACTCAAACTCAAGGCGTCTAAAGGTTGCCAGCGCATATTTAATTGATAACGTCGCAATGCAAAATTATTTTGACGCATTGTAGAGTATACAAAACCAGCTGATACAGAAAACTTTTTACGCTGATCTGTACCTACAAAAGCAAAAGCAAAATTCTCATCTGCAAAGGCCCATCGAGGACCACCTCTTAAAAAGGAATTGATGCGTATTCTAGGTTTATGACCTGCTCCTATTTCTGTAAACCAGTTGTTCTTCCAGTTGACGAAGGCTTGAGTATCATACTGAATACGGTTATAATTTCCTTCAAAATCAAATTGAGTAGACTGACTTAAACCCACATTAGCTTGTCTATACCAGGAGGTGGACGTATTCCAAAATCGTCTCACATTAGCAAATTGCCGTATCTGATCTGCTCTACGTAAAAAACCTATATCGTTAAGTTCTAAGCCTGGTGTACGCCAAGTCGCTCCAGCATTATAACGCCACTTACCGCTCTGTCTACCCGCTTCTAGAAATCCACCTGTGCCAGTAAGGCTTGTGCGGGTCTCATCTACCTCAACGTGATCTGCATCTACGCGCTGGTATAGGTGTGTAAGCGACGTTTGCGTTTCTAAAATAGCACGCTCGCTGCCGTTTACGCGACTTACAATACCGCGACCTTCTACATAGTATTTCCTATCCTTCCAGTTATGTCTGAAGTCTATACCTCCAGAATACGCTTGTTTGTGCAAGAAATCTAGATTTGGTTCTAAATTGCGATGTGTTGCCGTAAAAATACCTCCTACATAAGAGTTGCGATCATTAAAATCTTTTTGAACTCTACCTACAAAATAGTTGGTTAAAGGCTCAACAAGCTCTCTTCGCTTATTACCTAGTTCACCTAGAACATCTAAAGGTGCTGTTATATCTTCTCTTTCGTCTAACTCTATTTCTACAAACTCTTTTGCGGTTACACTTTCTAAAACACCAAAAGTCCATCCGTCTTTGGTTTTACCACTAAATTTTGCTGCGCCTAAAATGGTGGTGCTCTGCGGGAAATCTTGAAATTCTCCTCGTGAGGGATCTGTTGTCGTTCTACCTTGTGGTGTTCTTCCTATACGTCTAGGAAAAAATACGTTATCTGAGCCACCGCCTACTCTAAAATCAAAAACACTTTTATTCTCCACAAAAAACGGTATACGCTCCTGGAAGAAAATTTCAAAACCATCTAATGCTATCGCTCCTGGGTCTGCATCTACCTGTCCAAAGTCCGGATTTACCGTAAGGTCTAAGGTGAGGTCATTTGTAATTCCGATTTTAGCATCTAAACCTACGGCGCCACCAAAATCATCACCGTCTCTAAAAGGATTACCTGCTTCTTGTTCAAAGGTATTATACTGACCCAACACAAAAGGCTGTATTTCTAGTTGCTTTTGTGGCTTTATTCCTTTTATACCTCTCAGCTCACCAAACTCGCTTACCCATCCTGGAGGGTTAGCCGGTAGCGGCTGCCAAGTAGATCGCTCCTCATTTGCAAAATAGCGTCGTGTAGACTGAATCCCCCAGACTTGCTCATCTTCTGCACTAAAACGCAGCTGACTTAAAGGAATTCTTATTTCTGCAGTCCAACTCTCATCATCTTCTGCCACCGCTAAATACCAAATAGGATTCCAACTAGAGTCAAAGTTTCCGTTATCAGAGATAAACTCATCGCCCTTTACACCAGAAGCACTAGCGGTAAATGAAAATCCTGTTCTGTCGTCATTATAACTATCTATATTGATTTCAACCCAATCACCAGGAAAATCATCACGCCGACCTAAGCGTTTCTCAAGCTTAGACTTATCAGTCGTATAGCACTTAAAAGCAACATATAGATTCTTATCATCATAGGTAATTTTCATCGCCGTTTGCTCTGTAGGCGCAGTCCCAACGTCAGGTTCAAATTCTAAGTAATCTGTTGTCCAATCTACACCAGCCCAAGCAACATCTGTGAGATCACCATCTATGTCTGGCGCTGCGGTGGTGATTTGTTGGGTTACGTATACCCTCTTTTCGTAGGTTTTGAGTGAGTCTTGTTGCGCTTTCGCGAAAGCGTACCCACACAAAATAAAAAGGAGTACGAGGGTTCGTTTTTTGATTGATTGATGCATAGTGCGATAGGTTGTCTTTTCAAAAGACTGCTATTTTTAGAATACGTGACAGTAGATAAGCTTTTTTAAGAAATACTTAACAAATACAGCTGCCGATATTTAGGGTATATATTAAGGAGTGAAAAAGCGTAATTTTGCACCTGTAAATAATTAATGTTAGGGCATTTGCGCACTAAACAAAATATCGTACATTTGCACCCCTGTTTTTACAGGAAAATGGAATGTTTAATTAAAATGAATTAGTGTGGACACATTAAGTTACAAAACAGTATCTGCAAACAGCGCTACCGTAAACAAGGAGTGGGTTGTTTTAGATGCCGAAGGTCAGGCCCTAGGTCGTCTTTGCTCTGTAGCAGCATCTTTGCTACGAGGAAAGCGCAAGCCAGACTTCACACCACACGTGGATTGCGGTGATAACGTGATTGTTATCAATGCCGGAAAAGTAGATCTTTCAGGAAAGAAATGGACTGATAAATCATACATCCGTCACACCGGCTTCCCGGGTGGACAGCGTAGCCTTACAGCTACAGAATTATACGGTAAGAACCCAGAGCGTCTTATCGAGAATGCGGTAAAAGGAATGTTACCTAAGAATAAATTAGGAGCAGCTATCTTTCGCAATTTAAAAGTGTATACGGGTGCTGAGCATGATCAAGAAGCTCAAAAGCCTAAAGCTATAAACCTAAACGAATTTAAGTAATGGAAGTACTTCACAAGATCGGTCGTCGTAAGACCGCAGTTGCGCGTGTGTATATTGCCGAAGGAACTGGTAAAATCACCGTAAACAAGAAAGACCTTGCCGTTTATTTCCCAACTGGAACGTTACAGTACAAAGTTAATCAACCACTTATGCTTACGAGCAACGAGGGTAACTTTGACATTAAAGTAAACGTATTCGGTGGTGGTATTACTGGACAAGCAGAAGCTGTACGTCTTGCTATTTCAAGAGCAATGTGCGAGCTAGATGCAGAGAATCGTCTTATCCTTAAACCTGAAGGATTACTTACTAGAGACCCAAGAATGGTTGAACGTAAGAAATTCGGACAGAAGAAAGCACGTAAGAAATTTCAATTCTCTAAGCGTTAATCAATTTAAAACACATGTTGTCGTTGCTTGGTGTAGCTTTCGCGAAAGCGTATCTAGAACCAAGGTTAGTTTAGCATCTAAACTGAGAAACATCTCAGTTGCTAATTTAAGTCCAACGGAACGTAAACTATTACAAAAATGGCAAACAACATAGAAGTTAAAGAATTACTAGATGCAGGTGTACACTTTGGACACCTCACTAGACGATGGGATCCTAACATGGCACCGTATATCTATATGGAGCGTAACGGGATACACATCATAAACCTTTACAAAACCGCTGCTAAGATGGAAGAGACCGGAGAGGCTCTGAAAAAAATGGCAGCATCTGGTAGAAAAATACTTTTCGTAGCTACCAAAAAACAAGCTAAAGAAATCGTAGCAAAACACGCTGGTGAGTCTAACATGCCGTACATCACAGAAAGATGGCCTGGAGGAATGCTTACTAATTTTGTAACTATTAGAAAAGCAGTTAAAAAAATGCAGACTATAGACCGTATGAAGGTTGATGGTCGTTTTAACTCACTTTCTAAGAAGGAGCAATTACAAGTAAACCGTGAGCGTGCTAAGCTAGAAAAAAACTTAGGCTCTATCTCTGAAATGACACGTCTCCCTGGTGCACTATTCGTAGTAGACATTAAGCGTGAGCATATCGCGATAAAAGAAGCTCAGAAATTAAACATTCCAATATTTGCTATGGTAGATACCAACGCTGATCCACGTCAGGTTGATTATCTTATCCCAGCTAATGATGATGCTTCTAAATCTATCGAAAAAGTGATAAGCTACGTAGCAGACGCTGTAAAAGAAGGTCTTGCAGAACGCAAGTCTGGAAAAGAAGGTGGTGATGCTCCAGCTAAAAAAGCAGCCCCTGCAAAGAAGGCAGCTCCTAAAGCTAAAGCAGCACCTGCTAAAAAAGCAGTAGCAGCAAACGAAGAGGAAGAGTAAACACTCTTTTCAAAATTTCTTAAAGTCGTTGAGTTGCTTCTATTTTTAGAATTTAGCTGAACGACTTTTTTTTAATTAACAACTAGATTCCCGTCTTTACGGGATTAAAAATTATAATTACTATGGCTAAAGTTACCGCCGCAGACGTAAATAAATTAAGAAAGGCTACTGGAGCCGGAATGATGGACTGTAAAAAAGCACTTGTCGAGGCTGAAGGAGATTTTGACAAAGCAATTACCGTTCTTCGTAAAAAAGGGCAGAAAATCGCAGAAAAAAGAGCAGATAGAGATTCTAGTGAAGGAGCTGTAGTTGCTAAAATTAATGATGCTAACACAAGAGGTGTAGTTGTATCATTAAACTGTGAGACTGATTTTGTTGCAAAAAACGATTCTTTCGTTGAGATGGCAAACAAAATGGGAGACATCGCATTAGGAACAGCTTCTAAAGAAGAGTTTCTTGCTGCTGACTTTGACGGTATGACCGTTGCAGAGAAACTTATCGAGCAGACTGGTGTTATCGGTGAGAAAATAGAAATTGGTGGTTTTAAAACACTTGAAGCTCCATTTGTAGGTTCTTATGTACACGGCAACAAAATAGGTGCTCTTGTAGGACTTAGCGCTGCTTCAGATAATGCCGCAGAAGTTGCAAAGAGTGTATCTATGCAAGTTGCTTCTATGGGTGCAACGACATTATCGTATAAAGATTTTGATCCTGCTTTTGTAGCATCAGAAACTGAAGCGCGTATCGCAGCTATAGAAAAAGACAATATCGAACTAGGTCGTTTAGGAAAGACACTTAAAAATGTACCTCAGTACATCTCAATGTCTCAACTTACTTCTGATGTGTTAGCTAAAGCAGAAGATGATATCAAAGCTGAGCTAAAAGCTGAAGGTAAGCCTGAAAAAATCTGGGATAAAATTGTACCAGGAAAAGTAGAGCGTTTTATCTCTGACAACACAACACTAGATAACGAGAAAGCACTTTTAGACCAGAAATTTATTATGGATGAAAGTATGAATGTTGCTCAGTATGTTTCTTCTAAAGGAGAGGCTACTGTGGTAGGTTTTGAAAGAGTATCTCTAGCTTAACTCAAAAGAATTCTAAAGTAAAAGCTCCCATTTGCATATGCAAATGGGAGCTTTTTTTTTTACTTGTTATAATAAAATCGAGTACTAGTTTTTTAATTCAAAAGTAACAGAACCTATACTAGGGTTTAATCCAGAACCTATTAATGGTGGACTAGATATTGTCGTTATTGTTTGTGAAATTTCTGCATCTGCAGCAGTATATGTGTCACCACTATCTGTTCCTGCATCTAAAGGCTGTAATCCTACTGTACCAGAAGATACAAGTGTATTTCCATCTACAACATCAAAAGAGTTAACGCCTACAAACCAATCTGGACTTGGACTAATACGAGCTAAGAATGTAATACGCGTATTTGTAGGGGTTACAGTTATAGATAAAGTTTCATTACTAACGCCCGCTACATTTGTTCCAGTAACTACGGTCGTAGTAACATCTTCCCCCTCATCTCCTGTGGTTAGAAAAGCCGCTAATGTATTAGCATCTCCATCCTCTACATAAGCTTCAAAAGCTTCTGAAGCCATCTGCCCGACTTCATAGACAGAAATAGAAGGCGCGTGAGCGACAGCAACTATAGGTCCAAATCTAGCGTTATCAGGATAATCCGTTGGAAAATTTTCTGCACTAAACTCAGCGTTAAAAGTTATATCGTAAGTCGCAGATGGATTTGCAAACGGATCTGTACCACCATTAGAAGAAGGAGGAGTTCCATCATCACTATCTCCACAAGAAAGGCACAAGCCTAAAGCTAAAAAAGTTGCTCCTTTAAAAAATGTATTCATTTGATTTATGTTTTAATTGATAAAATAAAATAGGTATTTCGTATATATAACTGTAAATATACAAGCAAGGTATAATACAACGAGTAATACCGATAATAATTTACCTCGTAAACGGCATAAGTTTTATATTTGCACAACTTTTTTACTATGCGCTACAAAAGAATTTTACTAAAACTATCAGGAGAAGCACTAATGGGCAATCGCCAATATGGTATAGATCCAGATAGACTCGCCGAATATGCTCAGGACATAAAAACCGTGACAGATAAGGGTGTGGAAGTTGCAATCGTTATTGGTGGCGGTAACATTTTTAGAGGTGTAGCTGGAGCCAGTAAAGGGATGGACCGTGTACAGAGTGACCATATGGGTATGCTCGCTACCGTAATTAATGGTCTTGCTTTGCAAAATGCATTAGAAGATGCAGGAATCCCAACTCGCTTACAATCTGCTGTGCAGATAAATGAAGTTGCGGAACCTTTTATACGCCGTAGAGCTATGCGCCACCTTGAGAAAGGTCGTGTTGTCATTTTTGGTGGCGGTACAGGAAATCCTTACTTTACAACTGATTCTGCTGCTGTACTCCGTGCTATAGAAATTGAAGCAGACGTAATTCTTAAAGGAACACGAGTAGATGGTATTTACACTTCAGATCCAGAAAAAAACAGTGATGCGGTAAAGTTTGATACGATTAGTTTTGACGATGTACTTCGTAAAGGTCTTAAAGTAATGGACACTACAGCATTTACATTGAGTCAGGAAAATGAACTCCCTATCATTGTCTTTGACATGAATACTATGGGTAATTTACTCAAAGTCGTGGCTGGGGAGAATAT
>Ga0115565_10002933_pt1 | contig 12482 bp, 9 predicted proteins | sample COGITO_mtgs_1105_FD_87199 | JGI IMG/M metagenome (GOLD analysis project Ga0115565, IMG submission 87199) | Pelagic marine microbial communities from North Sea - COGITO_mtgs_110530 | ecosystem: Environmental > Aquatic > Marine > Epipelagic | place: Germany:Helgoland, sampling site Kabeltonne... | reverse complement strand
TAGGGTTCTGAATTGGTGGGGTTCAGGCTAATATTTTGGCGATGTGTAGCAATGGCTTCCTGTTGCCTGCCTATGGTTTTAAGTTGATGAGCCAAGCCAGAAAAGGCACCGGGATGAGCCGGATTTATCTCGAGGGCCTGCTGGTAACTTTGGATTGACTGTTCTGCCAGACTGGATTGGGCCTGAGTATTAGCCAAGGCGACGTAGGACTCGGCCACTTCTGGAGACAGGTCAACCAGAATTTTGGCGCTCTTTACGGCCTCTGGGTGCTTGCCCAGCTCCAGCTGTGTCTTGGCCAGGTCCAGCCAGCCCCGGGAAAATTTTGGCGCCACTAATACGGCCCTTGAGAGCAGCAGTTCGGCATCTTCATGTTTGCGATGTACCGTTGCTACGGAGGCCAACAGTCGCATTGCCTCTGCATGATTGGGATTTTTGCGCAGTATGCTGCGATAGATCTCCTCGGCTTTTTCTGGCTCTTCATCCGCTTTGTGCTGTCTGGCCTGGGCCAGCTCTTGGGTAAACGCCAGGTCGTCCTGGGGTTGCCGAGAATCAGAGTCCAGTGACTGCAGGAGCTGTTTACCACGCTCGATCTTGTTATTTAAGCGACTGCGGTCCGGTGCCAGCTTTAAAGCATGTTGGTAGCCACCAATTGCCTTTTCAAATTGACCTTCTATTAATAGCAGGTCGGAATAGACTTCATGGGCAGTGGCAAACTCCGGATGAGTCTTAAGGGCTTTTGAGACATTGACATAAGCCTCTTCAAGATTCTTAACTTCAATCAATGCCTGCGCATTGAGACAGAGTATATTGGCATCATTGGGATACTGGGTCAGCCCCTGATCACAGAGCTGGTTGGCAAGCAGGGGTTCTCCCTGCCTGAGGTGCAGCATTGCTTGATTAAAGACCGCCTGCGGACTCTGGGACTGGTTAATGGTGCACCTCAAAGATTTTTTTATTTCCCAAAATATTACCCTACAGTCCAAGGGTAAATCTAGCGGCTTATCTCTGTATCTGCGAACTGTACCCCTGGATAGCCAGGCTGGCATTCCTGTCCTACAGGCCAAATACTGGGACTGCACAAATACGGATAAACTCATTTCAGTCTGGTTTGGCCTGAATTAACTGGTAAAAGTTATGAAGAAGAGCGTTTTTTTTGATTTCCTCCACCGTCGCCAAAATCTGGACTTTGATGGTTTTTTAGCTCAAAGCAGGGAAGGCGAGGACTACATTAATTGAAATGATTTTCTGTTGCCCCAGCAGTATGGTTTGGAATCGGAAATGGGGGCGGAGGCTGGGTTCGCTAATATGCAAAAAGCAGGGTTTAAGCTGGTGCGTCGCAATGCTGTGCCTGCGCCTCTTTGAACCTGGGTAAATTTCCCATCCTATAGGCTGCTAAAGAAAGCTATCTGTTGCTGGTTATACTCCTGATAATAAGAATAAATCTGGTGTGCGTGCATGAAACAATACGATGCGATCGTTATCGGGGCTGGCCACAACGGTCTGACTAATGCGGCCTTTCTCGCCAAGGCGGGGCTCGATGTGGTGGTGTTGGAAAAGAATGACTATGTGGGTGGCGCCACTGCCAGTTTGGAGCTTCACGAGGGCTGGAAGTATTCAAATTGTTCCTATGTATGTAGTCTGTTTCGTCCTGAGATCTATCAGGCTCTGGATCTGGGGCGCCACGGTTTAGAGGTTGTACCCCTGCAGGGCAGTGTTTCGCTGATGGAGAATGGCGATCATTTTGGCAGCTATCATCAGTCGGAAGTTCGTCGCCGGGAAATTATGCGCCACTCCAAGCGGGATGCAGATGCGGCGATTCGCTTTGATGCAGATCTGATGAAATGGTGCCGACTGATTCGCGGTTTTCTGCTGCGCACACCGCCGGATCCTGCCTCATTTAGAATGCGCGATGCTATGGAGTTCGCCCATCTTCTCAAACAATTTTACAGTCTGACAGAAAGCCAGATTTACGAATTTATCCGCTTCTTCACCATGTCCATAGCCGAGTATCTGGAGCAATACTTTGAGAGTGATATTATTTTGGCCCACTTCTCTGGTGGCAGCATTATAGGCACTGGGCTCGGCGTCTATTCTCCGGGTACGGCCTATGTACTGCTGCACCATGCCATGGGTGATGTGGATGGCAATGTGGGTTCCTGGGGCTTTGCCCGGGGCGGTATGGGATCTGTGTCCAAAGCCATTGCCTCCTCGTTGCAGTCCTTTGGCGGAGAGATTCGCACCAATGCCGAGGTGCAGCAGATCAGAGTTAAAGGGCGCAAAGCCAATGGTGTGGTGTTGGCCTCGGGCGAAGAGGTCTCGGCCAAAGTGGTGGTCTCCAATCTGGATGCCAAGCGTACCTTCCTCAATGTAATGGACGCCAATGATGTGCCAGATGATCTTATTCATCGGGCGAAGAACTTCAAAATTCGCGGCTCCTCCGGCAAGGTCAATATTGCCCTTGATGGTATGCCGGAATTTCTCGCCATCCCCAAAGGGTCGCCGCTGACTCTGGGGCATATGCACTTTACCGATAGCCTTGAACGCCTCGAGCGAGCCTTTGATGACTGGAAGGACGATCGCTGGTCTGCAGATCCCTATGTGGATATGGTCATTCCCACCCAGTACGACCCCACCATGTCGCCCCCGGGCAAGCATATGATGTCGGTGTTTGTGCAGTACTGCCCGGCAGAGGTGGAGGGCGGCTGGACCGATGCCAAGCGCGATGCCTTCGGCGACACAGTGATCAACCAGATCGCCGATTACAGCCCCAACTTTAAAGATTTGATACTGCATGCAGAAATTCGTACTCCCCGGGAGCTGGAGGCCGAAGTGGGCCTGACCGAGGGCAATATCTTCCAGGGAGAACTAACCCTGGATCAGCTGATGTTTAACCGGCCATTCCCGGGCTATGCCCAGTATCGGGGTCCAGTAAAAAATATGTATATGTGCAGCTCTTCAAATCATCCTGGAGGTGGCGTGATGGGCGCCCCGGGCGCCAATTCAGCGAGGGAAATACTGCTGGATCTGGGCAAGAAAGATACGACGCCGGAGGATTTTGGTGATGACTAAATTATTCTCCCCGGCTGGTTCTGGCAGCGAAAATAAAAAGGTTTTAATTATTGGGGCTGGCCACAATGGTCTAGTGTGCGCCACCTATCTGGCTAAGGCTGGTTACCAGGTCGAGGTTCTTGAAGCCAGGGACCAAATTGGCGGTGCTGCTGGCACCTGTGAATTTGCCGAGGGTTACCAGGTCTCCGGGCTGGCACATATTCTCCATTCTTTGAGCCCTGTGGTGCGCAAGGATTTAAAGCTAGATGCCGCTGGCCTCGAAACCGGCATCCCGATAGAGACTATTGCTCTGGATACTGGGGGGCAGCACCTTCACCTCGGCCGCTCTGAGGTCTCGGGGGAGGGGTTATCTGCTACGGATATTGCCGCCTATCGCCAGTTTAAAACCGACTTTACTCAGTATGCCAAAGCACTTCAGCCTCTGATGATGAATAAGCCGCCGCGACTCAAGGATATGGACGGCAAGGACAAGACCACATTGGCCAAACTGGGTTGGCAGTTGCGCTTTGGCCTGGGCAAAGAGTCCATGCGCGAATTTCTGCGCGTCGGCGGTATAAATATTTACGATGTGCTCAATGAAGTAATAGATAGCCCACTGCTCAAGGGTGCCATTGCCTTGGATGCAGTGCTGGGTCAGCATATGGGCCCGCGAACGCCAAATTCTGTACTCACCTATCTGCATCGACTCTGGGGTGAAACCCACACCCAGGCCAGTCTGCCCTCTGGAGGCATGGGTCAGGTGGTCAGTGCCCTTGAGCGGGTAGCATTGGATGCCGGCGTAAGCCTGCGCACTGATGCTGCTGTGGCACATATTCTGGTCAGCGATGGCGTGGCCAGTGGTGTTGAGCTGCAGTCCGGAGAGCGTATTGATGGCGATACTGTGGTCTCCAATGCAGATGCCAAAACAACCTTTTTAAACCTGGTGGACAGTGCAGAGCTGGATGCCATGTTTGTGCACAGGGTTAACAGTATTCGCAGCAAGGGCAATGTGGCCAAGCTGCACTTTGCCCTGAACGGGCTGCCAGAAATCAAGGGTCTCTCGGGGGAGGCTCTGGGGCAGCGATTGCTGGTAGCGCCCAGTATGCGCTATGTGGAACATGCCTTTAATCATGCTAAATACGGCGAGTTCTCTGAACATCCAATATTGGAAATCACTATCCCCAGTATTGCCGATCCCTCGCTGGCACCAGCGGGCCACCATGTGATGTCGGTATCCGCATCCTTTGCGCCCTATACATTGAAGCAGGGTTGGGATCAGGGCCGAGAGGCATTTATCGAGCGAGTGATTGCGACTATCGAACGGTATGCCCCAGGCTTTGCCGGGCAAATCCTGGCGCGAGAAATGCTCACGCCGGTGGATATTGAGGATCAATATCATATTGCCGGTGGCCATTGGCACCATGGTGAGATGGCGATTGATCAGTTATTTATGATGCGCCCACTGCATGGCGCAGCCCAATATGATACACCTGTTGATGGCCTGTTTCTCTGTGGTGCCGCAGCTCATCCCGGTGGCGGTGTGACCGGTATTCCCGGCCATAATGCGGCCCAGCGAATAATAGCCATGGCTAGGGGAGGTTCCTGATGTCTGTTGAGCCAATGGATTTAACGCCCAAGCCAGATTTTCGTCAGGTGTTGCAGCCGACGCCATTCCATCAGCGCATGGTGGAGCACTGTCCCATACAGAACTGGATGTCCTGGAATGGTTACCAGACCCCCAGAGTCTGTGACCAGCTAGCCTCCGAGTACTTTGCTATCCGCAGCACCTGCTCGGTGATGGATCTGACACCTATGGAGAAATACCGGATTAGCGGCCCGGACGCGGTAAAGTTTCTCAATCGCCTGGTGACCAGAGATATCAGCAGCCTGAAACCCGGGCGAGTAACCTATGTGATCTGGTGCAACGACGAGGGCAAGGTGCTGGATGACGGCACCCTATTCCATCTTCGGCAGGGCGAGTATCGCCTCTGCGCCCAGCATCATCAGCTTGACTGGTTACTGCTATCGAGCCTGGGTATGGATGTGCATATCGAAGAGGAGACTCATCAGGTTGCTGCACTGTCAGTGCAGGGCCCAACCTCCTATTCTGTGCTCAGCGCCGCAGGCCTGACCGGGCTGGAGCAGCTAAAACCCTTTGGTATTCATCAGTGCTCATTAAATGGCTTTGAGGTCATGATCTCACGCACCGGGTTTACCGGTGATCTGGGCTATGAGCTGTGGGTTGATCCCGCTTATGGGCTGGCTCTCTGGGATGCCATCTTTGCGCTTAAAAATAATGGGCTGTTTGATATTCGAACCATAGGCCTATCGGCACTGGAGATGGTGCGTATTGAAGCCGGATTTATTATGCCGGGCGATGATTTTAATACTGCCGAATCTACCATAAGGGCAGACCATGATCGTTCTCCCTACGAGCTGGGTCTGGGTTGGCTGGTCGATTTTAATAAACCCTACTTCACTGGGAAGAGGGCGCTGGCCTATGAACACAGCCAGCCGCTAAAACGCTCACTGGTCAAGTTGCAGGTCGAGGGTAATAAGCCGCCAGCGGATTCGTTTTTATACGATGCCAAAAACGGCAAGCGCATAGGTACTATTAAGTCCCATGGCTGGTCGCCGATTCTTAAAACCAATGTCTGTATGGCCGATATTGAATATCGCAATGGTTTGCCTCCCGGGCAAATCTGGGCAGAAATTTACTACCAGAAAGAGCTGGAGTGGCGCGCTACCTGGGCCCAGTGTTCAGTATCAGAGCAGCCTTTTTGGGTGCATCCAAGACGAGTGGCAACGCCACCCCAGGCTTTTTAGGAGACTATGCATGCTAACCGGTCGATGTGAATGTGCCAGAGTAAAATATCAGGTCGATGGTGAGATACATGATTTTAGTCACTGCCACTGCAGCCAGTGCCGCCGCTTGCACGGCGCTGCCTTTGCAACCTTTGCCGGCGTTGCGCGCGACGACTTCCACTATATTTGCGGCGAGTCAGAGCTCAGCAGCTATGCCTCATCAGATAGCCATAGCCGGGTATTCTGCGGCAACTGTGGTTCCAATATTCTTGTCGCCCTGACTTCAGAGCCAGATGACCTTTATCTGGCTATGGGCACCATGGATGGCAACCCGGTCCGCCCACCGGAGTACCATATTTTTGTGGGCTCCAAGGCACCCTGGCACAGTATTGAGGGGGATGCGCCTGGCTATAAGACTTTTCCCGAGGATGAGATCCAGTGATCAGTGCCACATTGGGCCAGATTAAAAATGCCTCGCCAGCGCTGCGTCAGCAAATCAAGCTGGTGGTCTACTCACTGCTGCTGATTAATTTCGCACTGTATATTCGCAATGACTGGGTGATCTCCGGGCACACCTTGCATGCGGGAAGCACATTGCTGGATTGGACCAGAGCCTTTGCCGTGACCATTGATGAAAGCGCCTGGATTGCACTGCTGGTTCTATTTGAGATGGAGACCTATCTGCTTGCAGATAACTCACTGTCCCGACGACAGGCGCTGTTGATGCAGTTTATCCGTGTTGTCTGCTATATCAGTCTGGGCCATACCCTCTATGCCTATTCAGTTTATGTCCAGGAGTTAAATAGTGCAGTTTTGATAGAGGGCGTCAGCAGTCTTTGCCAACTGGTAGGCGAGGATGTCTCCTATGCCTATAACCTGGTGTATACCCAAATCACAGCGGATAACTGTGCGGCTCTATCGACCGCCAATCAATTTTACTACATAGATCCGCCGACATTTTTTATTGTGGAAGACAGCGCAGGGCTGGATATCGAACTGCAACTGGCCTGGGTGGATCTGATTGAAGCAATAGTCTGGCTGCTGATTCTATTCTGCATCGAGATTACGGTATGGGTTCAGGATCGCGGTGTTGCAGAGGGTCGGGTACTTTCAACACTGGCCAGAATTAAATTTTTGCTCTACGCGATGCTGTGGTTAGCGATTATTTTCTGGGTATCCCTGGGCCACTATATGTTTGCCTGGGACGAGTTTGTATGGATTGCAGGCTTTGTCGCCATTGAGATGAATATGCGCCAGTGGCGCAAGGAAATTATTGAAGCTAACCAGGCAGCCTGATTGCTGTTCGCTGGCTTGCAAATTTCCAGCTGGGGTTCTAGGCGTATAGGCCCGGTGGTTGGTTATCGGGCTGACGTCTAGTCTGCAACCAAATGTTTTTTTGACCTAACGAGAGAGTCATTTTGCAACAATACGACAATATTATTATCGGCGCCGGTCACAATGGCCTGGTCTGTGCCGCGTACCTGGCTAAAAAAGGTCAGTCGGTGCTGGTGCTGGAGGCCTCAGATACACTGGGTGGTCTGGCCGCTACCAGAGAGTTTTACTCTGGCTACAAAGTCTCTGTGGCCCACAGTCTCAGTAATTTTTCTCCACAAATTGTTGATGACCTTAATTTGCTTGAGCATGGTTATAAACCGGGCTCACCTATGCCAACGGTAGGGCTGAGTCTCAGTGGTAAGCATGTAGTGGTCAGTGGTGATCGCCTGCGAGGTGTGTCTGACAAGGATGCTCAGAGCTACAAGGGATATCTGCAGCTGCTGGAGGGCTTTGCCAATATGCTAGCGCCATTCTGGTTAAAAACTATGCCGCGCATTGGCAGCAAGAAGCTGGGTGATCTAATGACCTTTGGGCAGCTAGGGCTAAAACTGCGCCTGCTGGGTAAAGAGGATATGGGCGAGTTTATGCGCGTTGCTACCTTGCCCGCCCGGGACCTGATGGATGAAAATTTTGACAGTGATCTACTAAAAGCAGTGCTTAGTTGGGATGGTTTAATTGGTTCCAAAATGGCGCCGCGCTCACCCAATGCCACTGTGCTGGCCATGCTCTATCGTATGAGTGGTGAGCATCTGGGTGCTCCCTGTATTCCTGAAGCCGGTATCGAAAGCCTGATCTATGCGCTGCATCATGTGATTGCCAAGGCCGGCGGTGAGGTTCGAGCTGACTCTCCTGTGGCAAAAATTACTATTAACGGCGACAGTAATGGGCTGTCGGCAACAGGAGTTGAGCTAGCAGATGGCACTCAGATAGCTGCTCGCCGGGTTATTTCGTCCGCAGACCCCAAGCGCACATTCCTGCAGCTGGTGGGTGCCAAAAATCTGGAAATTGAATTTACCAACCGAATTAATCGCCTGCGCTGTGATGGCTATGTGGCCAAACTGCATCTCGCTCTGAATGGTGAGCCTAATTTTTCAGGCATTGATATACCCGACGGGCGCATGATTATTGCCCCCGAGATGGACAGTATTGAATTTGCTTTCGATGATGCCAAATACGGTGAGAGCCCCAAACAGCCGGTGATGGAAATTGTACTGCCCAGCTTTAAAGACCGGTCCATGGCGCCAGAGGGCAAGCATGTGCTCTCGGCCCATGTGATGTATGTGCCCCACAGCCTCAAGGGCGGTTGGACAGATCGGGCCCGGGATCAGCTGCGCGAACTGGTGATTGACAGTATCGTCCAGTACGCCCCGGATATTCGCAAGCAGATACTGCATGCAGAGTTACTGACTCCCGAGGATCTTGAAAACCACTACCATGTCACCGGCGGTCACTGGCATCACACAGAGTTATCTATGGATCAGATGCTAATGATGCGCCCCACCTACGAAGCCGCCCAGTACAGCACGCCGATCCCCGGGCTATTTTTATGCGGTGCTGGCAGTCATCCCGGTGGCGGCCTGATGGGCGGCCCAGGACACAATGCCGCCCAGCATATTTTGGGGGTGAAATAAACCATGAAAAAATATGATGCCATTATTATCGGCGCCGGCCATAACGGCCTCACCAACGCGGCCTACCTGGCCAAGGCCGGGCTGGATGTGCTGGTGGTTGAGAAAAATGACTATATAGGTGGTGCCGCGGTCACCAGAGAGATGCACGATGGCTGGTTTTATTCCAGCTGCTCCTATGTGTGCAGCATGATGCGTCAGGCGATTCACCGCGACCTTAATTTAACCAAACATGGCCTGGTGCTGGTGCCCTATCTGGGGACAGTGGTGTTTGGCGATAACGGCGACACCATGGCTAGCTATCACTCGGAGGAAGCGGAGTACAACCAGCTGCGTCAGCGCTCGCCCCATGATGCCGATGCCATGTTCCGCTTTCAGACCGATCTGGCCCGCTATGCCCAGCTGATTCGCAAGACATTACTGCGCACCCCGCCAGACCCCACCTCATTCCGGCCCCGTGATATCAGAGAACTGCTGTGGCTGGCAAAGGAGTTTTGGTCTCTGGGTGAAAAAGAGCTCTACGAATATATTCGCTTCTTCACCATGAGTGCGGCAGATTTTCTCGATGATTATTTTGAAGATGACTTGATTAAGGCGGCTATGGCAAGCCCGGGCGTTATTGGCACAGCCCTGGGAGTCTATTCTCCAGGTTCGGCCTACATTCTGCTGCACCATGTAATGGGTGATGTGGATGGCAATATTGGTGCCTGGGGTCTGGCCCGCGGTGGTATGGGTGCGATTTCAAATGCTATTGCCGGGGCTGTGCGCGAGCATGGCGGCGAGATTCGCACCAATGCCGGGGTAGATAAAATTCTGGTAAAGAATAATAAGGCTCTGGGTGTGGTGCTGGAGAGTGGCGAAGAGATTTACGGCGGTATTGTGGTCTCTAATATGGATGCCAAGCGCACCTTTACCCAGTGTATGGATCGCGGTGATCTGCCCCCCGGTATTTACGAGAAAGCAGAGAATTTCAAAATACGCGGCTCCTCGGGTAAGGTAAATATTGCCCTGTCAGGCATGCCAAAATTTACTGGAGTACCAGATAACCGTTATATCAATCGCGGCGGCCAGGGTTTTGTAGGCTCTATGGAAACCATGGAGCGCGCCTACGACTGCTGGAAGCACGGCCGCTGGTCTGATGATCCGTTTATTGAATCTGTGATTCCCTCAGCCTGGGATCCCACGGTGGCGCCTCCGGGCCAGCACTGGATGTCCAACTTTGTGCAGTACTGTCCGCCTCAGCTGGCAGATGGCCCCTGGACCCCAGAGAAGCGCGATGCCTTTGGGCAGACTGTGGTCAATAAAATTGAACGCTACAGTCCTGGGTTTAAAGACCTGATTGTGCATATGGAAGTGCGCACTCCCTTTGAGATTGAGGCGGAGGTAGGCCTTACCGAGGGTAATATCTTCCAGGGTGAGCTGACCATAGATCAGCTGCTGTTTAACCGACCTTTCCCTGGATATGCCCAGTATCGTATGCCGGTAAAAAACATGTATATGTGCGGTTCATCTACCCATCCGGGCGGCGGCGTGTCCTCGGCCTGTGGTGCCAATGCGGCGCGGGAAATACTGATGGATTTAAAGCGCCCTAACACTGTGCCCGCAGATGATTTCTACGACGAGTAGTCTTGACTGGATAGCCATTAAATGATGACAGCGAAAAACAACAAATCCGACCCCTACGCCGGCGAGCGACTCAAAGAGAGCCACTTCCATCCGCGCCAGGCAGAGCTAAATCTTCGCGAGGCCTGGTCCAGCTGGAACGGCTATAAATTTGCCGACTACTACTATGATGAAGAGTACGAGTACTTCTGTATTCGCAATAGCTGTGCCACCTATGATATTTGCCCTATGCAAAAATACAGCATCAGCGGCGCTGATGCTGAGGCCATGTTAAATCGCATGGTGACCAGAGATATTAGCAAGCTAAAAGAAGACCGAGTCACCTATGTGTGCTGGTGTACCGACGAGGGACGACTGGTAGACGACGGCACTATATTTAAGTTGGGGCCCGAATCATTTTTACTGACCTGTGGTAGTCCCTCACTGGCCTGGTTGCGCAAAAGTGCCTTTGGTTTCGACGACTTGGATATTGTCGACCTTTCCGACGAGATTGCTGCGCTGTCGCTGCAGGGTCCTACAAGCTGCGAGGTGCTAAAGAAAGTGGGACTAGAGGGAATTGAGAATCTTAAGCCATTTAATATTATGCATTTCGATATTGCCGGCAGCACAGATAAACCTCTGATGGTCTCGCGCACTGGCTTTACCGGTGATCTGGGCTATGAGTTGTGGATACTGCCAGAATTAGCTTTGACTCTCTGGGATGCAGTCTATGCCGCCGGTGAGGACTATGGTGTCCAGCCCTACGGAGAAGCGGCCACCAATATGGCGCGCCTCGAAGCCGGCTTTATTATGCCCGGTATGGAGTTTAATGAGGCGCTTAAAACCATTCATTACAAATATGATCAGACGCCGTTTGAGCTTAATCTCGACTGGTTGGTGGACTTTAAAAAGCCCCATTTTAATGGTCGGTCTGCGCTGTTAAAAGAGAGCAAGCAGGGTTCTGAGTATCGCCTGGTTAAGCTGGATATCGAGGGCAATAAGCCAGCGGAAGAGTCTTTTCTGTACGCCGATAAAGATTGCGAAACCGAGATTGGCTATGTCACCTCCGCCATGTGGTCACCTGTGGTTAAAGCCAATATTGCCCTAGCCATGATCAAGAGCAAATATCTCAAAGGCGATATCTGGGCAGAGATTTACTATGGCAAAGAGTTGCGACATCACAACAAGGTGGTCCGCTGCCAGATGCAGGATCGTCCATTCTGGTCGCCAGATCGGGCCAGGGCCACACCACCAGCAGCTTTCTGAATCTGCGCTGGAGACGCATATGAACAAGATTACTGGACTAGTAGACTCTGTCTACCTGGGGGCCTCAGAAGAGACCTTATCAAAGCAGCCCCGTGACTCTCTGAACGCTCAGCTCGATGGTCTAGTGGGAGACCGCCATGGATCCATTGAGCGTGAGGCCTGGGGCGCTGGAGATAAACAGGTAGAGGGTGTTATCCGGCGCAATGAGCGCCAGTGGTCTGCGGTATCTGTGGAAGAGTTGGCTGCCATTGCCAAGGCCATGGATTTAACCGAACCTCTGAGCGCAGCCAGCTTGGGCGCAAATCTCTGCCTCTCCGGTGTGCCTGAATTATCGCGATTACCCAAGGGCAGTATTCTGAAATTTCCCTCCGGGGCTGAGTTAATGGTGGAGGAGTACAATCCACCCTGTTTGGATATGGGCAAAAAATTGGCCTCCATACACAGCACCCAGTCTGGCAAAGCTATTCATGACACGGCATTTTCTCAGGCCGCGCAATATACCAGAGGGCTGGTGGGTGTTGTCGAGGTGCCGGGTATGATTAACGCCGGGGACAGGGTAGAGGTGACAGTCTATCAGCCGCCCCTGTGGTTGCGAGAGGGCGGCTAATAGGGCTGGAGGGATTAAACCATTATCCCTATTGAACGGTTAACCAAAGCGTCGGGCGGCTTCCACCGTATTTTTCAGCAGACAGGCAATAGTCATTGGGCCCACACCGCCTGGCACTGGGGTAATGGCCTCGGCCACTGGCTCCACATCGGCAAAGTCCACATCACCGACCAGGCGACCTTTGCCATCTT
>Ga0115565_10002930_pt1 | contig 12494 bp, 18 predicted proteins | sample COGITO_mtgs_1105_FD_87199 | JGI IMG/M metagenome (GOLD analysis project Ga0115565, IMG submission 87199) | Pelagic marine microbial communities from North Sea - COGITO_mtgs_110530 | ecosystem: Environmental > Aquatic > Marine > Epipelagic | place: Germany:Helgoland, sampling site Kabeltonne... | reverse complement strand
TTTTTGATAGCGGATTTCGAGGCAGTTTGCGGCGATATGGGCGCGACATTGCCCATGCTGGACCATCCGCAGGGCTGGAATAAGCGCAAACGCGAAGCCCCGGACGGGTCAGAGATCACTTTGTGGATGCCGGGTTCGGTTGATGAACTCGAAACGCTCATTCTTGAGGGCCGCATACGGGTGCATGTGAACCCGGCGCTGCGCTCGGCTGTATCGTCCGCGACTTTTGACACATCGCCCGCAGATTTGCGGCGGTTCACGAAACACAAGGCCACGGGCCGGATCGACATGGCTGTTGCGTTGGCAATGGCGGTGGGTGCGGCAACGGCAAGAGATTATGACGAAGCGCCCACTTCCCCTTGGGATGATGAAAGTTTCGTTTTGGAGGTTGGTTGATGTTCGGATTTGGTAAGCGTGAAAAACGGGGGGCGACATTCACGCAGTCCGAGCCGCGCAGTTTTATGGAAATTTTCGGTCTGTCTGGATCGGCGGCTGTTTCAATGGAGGAGGCCCTTGGCGTCCCTGCCGTTTGGGCCGCTGTCAATTTCCTGTCGGGTACAATCGCGGGCTTGCCGCTGAACGTCTATGACCGGGACGCCAAGGGCAACAAAAAGAAGTTGAAGGCAACGGCGGCTAATCCAGTTGTCGGGATGCTGCACAGCAACGTGAACGATGGCTATTCCTCGTTTCAATGGCGCTTTGATTTGCTTTGCGGCCTGTTCACTGAGGGGCGCGGCGTCAGCTATATTGAGACGGACGAAAGGGGCAGGCCCATCAACCTGTTCCCCCTGACTGGTGCAATTTCGGTCGAGCGTCTTTCGAATGGTCGGAAACGCTACAAGCAGCAGATCGGCACGGCGACAAAATACTTTGATCAGGGCGAAGTCATTGACCTGACGTTCATGTTGAAACCTGACCTTCTGACGCATCGTTCGCCGCTGCGACAGTGCGCGGTTGCCATTGGTAAGGCTGTCAACTCGAACGAATACGGGTCGAAGCTATTTAAAAACGGCGGATTGCCTGCATTCGCTTTGCAGGGTCCGTTCGATGGTCAGAAGTCAGCGCAGCGCGCAAGTGAAAACATCGCGCAGGCGACAAAAGAGGCCGCGCGCAAGGGTGGGAACGTGTTGGCGATTCCGCTTGGGCACAAGCTGGACCCGTTGGGTTCCGATCCTGAAAAAATGCAGCTTGTGGAAACACAGTCTTTTGCGGTTGTCGAAATCGCGCGGATTTATTCCCTGCCGCCTACCTTCTTGCAAGACCTATCACGGGCCACGTTTTCAAACTCGGAGCAGCAAGACCTTCACCTAGTCAAGCACACGTTGAAACGGTGGGTTGAACAGATCGAAGCTGAATTGAACCTGAAACTGTTTGGGCGCGGGTCAACGCGGTTTGTCGAGTTCAACGTCGATGGGCTTTTGCGCGGCGACTACAAGACGCGGATGGAGGGCAACAGCACAGCCATTCAAACGGGTCAGCTTACACCAAACGAGGCGCGGGCGATGGATAACCGGGAGCCGCTAGAGGGTGGCAATCAGCTTCTTATCCAGGGCGCGACAGTGCCCCTTGATGGGCACACGGGCGTGATTGACCCAACCCCGCAAACACCAACGGAAGGCGACGACAATGACGCTTGAAAAACGCGGCGGCATCCCCGCTGAAATCCGCGCCGATGCTGATGGCATTAAGGTCGAGGGCTACGCGGCTGTATTTGGTCAAGAGACTGATATTGGCGGCATGTTTCGCGAGGTTATTGAGCGCGGCGCGTTCAAGGATGCAATCGGGCGCGACGATGTGGTGTTTTTGATCAACCATGATGGCCTGCCGCTGGCGCGCACACGATCCGGCACACTCACACTGTCCGAAGACGATCATGGCCTTAAAATCAGCACAACGCTTGACCCCGAAGATCCTGATGTAAAGTCGATTGCGGGCAAGATGAAGCGCGGCGACTTGGACAAAATGAGCTTCGCCTTTTACCCCGACATTCAAGAATGGGACGAAAACGGCGACATACCGCTGCGCACCATCAAGCAGGCGCGGTTGTCTGACGTGTCAATCGTTACTTCCCCTGCATACGAAGGCACAGAAATTGCGTTGCTCAGCCGCGAGGCCGCACGGGCGACACCACACCGCAACCTTTCAAAAGAAATTGACGCCGCGCGCCTAAGTTTGGCGGCGCGTCTTTACGAATAACGGCGGCTCTCGCTGTTTCGCCCACATCCCGCGCCATGGGCAAGCGCCGGACTGAACGCTGTGAAGCGTCCTGATCCTTTAAACGGAGGCCTACACAATGGCTACTATCAAAGAACTGCGGGAGCAGGCAGCTAAGACGCTGACTGAGGCTCGTTCGCTGAATGACGCAATCGACGCGAAATCCACGCCAGAACAGCGCAAAGAAGCCGAACAGGCTGTCGATAAAGCGTTGGCCGAAGTCACCGACATTGAAGCCCGCGCTGAGCGTCTGGGCAAAATCGAGGCGATGGAAAAGCGGGCCGTTGAAGCCAGCGAAGCCGAAGAACGCGCAGCACGTGTTGCCAAGCGTCCCGGTGTTGAAGCTGGCGAGGCGCGCACTGGCGTCGATATGGACTATCGCACCGCGTTCCACTCATGGCTGCGTTCCAAGTCCGAAGACGGCGAACCGCTGACGGCAGAGGCCCGCGAGGTTCTGCGCAATGGCTTCGGCAAGGTGGAACTGCGCTCACAGACTACGGCAAACTCCGCTGGTGGTTATTCGGTGCCAGAGCAGATGATGACCGAAATCACGCGTTCCATGCTTGCCTTTGGGCCAATGTATGACCCTGGCGTAACGCGCGAAATCGTGACCACGGGCGGCAATGCAATGCCATGGCCCACAGTCAATGACACGGCATCCACCGCTGGCGCACACACCGAAGGCGCAACGCTGACGGATGATGGCGGCAAGGACGTGACGTTCGGCACCAAGCAACTTGACGCCTATGCCTTCGACACCGAATGGCTGCGGATTTCAAAAGAGTTGATGGACGACAGCTTCTTGGCTGTTGAGGCGTTGATCGGGTCTTTGCTGGGCGAACGCCTTGGCCGGATTGCTAACTTGCAACTCACCACGGGCACAGGTTCGAGCGCGCCAAATGGTATCGTCACAGCGTCGGGGCTGGGTGTTACCGCAGCGGGCACGGCGGCAATCACGGCTGATGAAATCATCGACCTTGAGCACTCTGTCGATCCGGCATACCGCACCGCGCCCAGCGTTGCGTTTATGATGAACGACAGCACGTTGGCGGCTGTTCGCAAGTTGAAAGACGGCGACGGCAACTATCTTTGGCAAATGGGCAACGTGCAAGCCGGTGTGCCTGCAACTCTGCTGGGCCGTCGCATCGTGATCAACCAGCAAGTGGCGTCTTTGGCCACCGGCGCGAAGGTGATGCTGTTTGGTGACATGCAGAAATATTTTGTTCGCAAAGTCGGTCAGCCGTTGATCGGCGCGATTTCTGACAAAGATTTCTGGCCGGGTATCGGTGTCGCTGGATACATCCGCTTTGACGGCGAATTGTCAGACACGGCAGCGGTCAAGCACCTGATCACAGCCTAATCGGCTTTTTGAGGGGGCGGGCGACTGCCCCCTTTCCCAAGCCGACAGAAAAGGAAGCCCCATGAAAGTCAAACTTTTGGTCGCCCGCGCGGACGCAAGCGGCGCGCAAAACCGTGGCGACGTTATCGACGTTTCAAATGCCGAAGCTGTGCGGATGATCCAAGCTGAGCAGGCCGAAGCCGTGCGGGGCCAGAAATCGCCAGAGAAGGCCGTGAAGCGGTCTAAGTCAGAGACGGCAAGCAAGTGACCACTATGCGCGCCACAGCGCCAGCCACAGCGCCTATCAGTCTTTCTGAGGCCAAGCTGCACTTGCGTGTTGATGGGTCACACGAGGATAGCCTGATCACAGGTCTGATCGAAGCGGCGACTGCGCACTTCGACGGGCAGGGCGTTTTGGGTCGCGCGATGGTAACGCAATCCTGGGTGCAGTGGGTAGACCAGAATCCCGGTTGGGTGCGTTTGACTGTCGGGCCGTTCCAGAGCCTTACATCTGTCGAATATTACGACGCGGACAACGCGCTGCAAACGGCCACGCTGACAGATTTCGAGGTCAGGCTGGATGGCGATTTTGTCATTGTCAAACCCAAAAAAGATCACGTGTGGCCCCCTGCATACATCCGGCAGGACGCCATCAAGATCACATACGTTGCCGGGTTCGGTGACGCGGCGACAGACGTACCGCAAAGCATCCGGCAGGCGATCCTATTAACGGTGGGCCATTGGTACGAGCATCGTATCGCAGTCGATAAGGGTGCGTATAAGGAACTGCCCCTTGCGGTTGACGCACTGATCGGCGCGGAGCGGGTCGGCTGGTATGGTTAGACCGGGGCAGCTTGATCAGCGGATTGCGATCCAAGATTTCACCCTTGCCGCAGATGGCGGCGGGGGGCTGACAAGAGCTTGGGCCGACTTGGCCACAGACCCGGATGTGTGGGCCAGCGTAAAAGCGGGCGGCGGCGGGGAAAGCACAACAGAGGACCGGACCAACGCAACGGCAATGACAACTTTTGTCATCCGCAACCGTTCAGACATTGACGAGCGAATGCGGATTGTTTGGGAGGGGCTGGATTACAATATTCGCCACGTCATGCGCGAAGGGTCGCGGGCCATGTATCTAACGATATTGGCAGAGCGCGGCGTTTCGAATTGAGGGGCACCGTTACGCTTCGCGGCCTTGAAGACGTGAACGACATGCTGACGCAAATCGCGCCTCGGCAAGCGATCAACATTCTGCGCAGCACGGTGCATAAAATTGCAAGCGACATTGCCAAAGATGCAAAGACTGACGCGCCCGAGGATGAGGGCGATTTAAAGGGTGCGATCAAGGCAAAACGCGAACGCGCGGCGCGGGGCTATCTGCGGTCAACGGTTCGCATCAATCCGGTGGCGTTCTATTGGCGTTATCTCGAATATGGCCAAGGGCCAGACGGCGAGGAACACGCGTTTTTCATGCGGGCGGTCGAGAGTTTCCGTTCTGATGCGGAGCGCATTTTTGTAACCGAGTTTGGCAAGAAGTGGGAGGCGGCGCTAAAACGTGCTGCTAAGCGTGCAAAATGAGTGCTTCCTTTGGCCTGCAATCGGCAGTTTTCACAGCCCTTTCGGGGGCAAGTATCGGCGCGCAGGGCATTTATGACACTGCGCCCCAAGCGGCTGACGGCGGCAATGCGGGTGCGTTTCCATATGTCACCATTGGCCGAATTATTATGACCCAACTGGACACGCAAACGACAATCGGTTTTGCGGCGCAGTTGCGAATTCACACGTTCAGCCGGTCAGGGTCGATGCGCGAATGCAAGGAAATACAGGATGCGATTTTCAGCACCCTTCACAGGACGCCGCTTACGATCACAGGTCATAATAATTTCTCGCTGTTGCGCGAGGACACAGATTGCTTTCCCGATGCGGACGGCAAAATTCATGGGGTTTGCGAGTATCGCGCCCTGATCGAAACCGCTTAGGCGGTCAACACCAAGGCCCGCTGTGAAGCGGCGCTGTTCCCTCAGATGGAGTTATTACAATGGCCAAGCAGACCGGGCGTCTTTGCGTCATCAAGAAAAACGACGTGACAATTGCAGGCGGTCGCACAGTCGGCCTTACCGTGAACGGATCACCAATCAATGTCGAAGATCAGGGTGATGCGGGGTTTGCCACGTATCTCAGCGGCATTCTGACTGGCCGTTCGCTGGAATTGACAATCGAAGGTTACGAGGAAGACCAAGTATTCCGCGACCTTGCATTGGCCGCCACGTCAACCGGGCAATTCCTGACTGACATTACATTTGAATTTCCCAACGGCGATGCAATCAGCGGCGACTTTGTGCTGACAGCCTACACGGAAACGGGCGCATACGAGGACGGCCAGACGTTCAGCACAACGCTTTCTAGCGATGCTGCATGGACCTACACGCAGGCCGCTTGATGGAAGGCTTTGAACCCGTAACAATCTCTTGGCAGGGCGAGAGTTATACCGTCCCTGCCGATGGGCAACTGATGCTGGTCGCGCGGATTGAATCGGCGCTGCGCGAGGCCACAGGCAAGCCAGCCATGCAGGCGCTGTTGCAGCGCGGGGGGCCAGATTATGCGGCCCTTGCGATGGGCTTTGGTGCGGCGCTACGGCACGCGGGCGCGAACGTGACGGACGACGCAATCTATCTGTCAATCCAGTCTGATTTCACAGTCGCGCGGGCGGATACGGCAATCAAGGTGCAGAACTGCATCATGGCGCTGGTGTCCATCATTTCGCCGCCAATGGGCAGCGCCTTGCGGTCGGGTGGCGATGAAAAAAAGCCGGAGCCAACCAGCGGGGAATAGTCCGCACCATGCACGATTTGCTGGTTGGCCAGGGGTGGGTAACGCCGCTTGATTTCTGGAAGCTGACGCCCGGTCAGGTGTGGTGGATCATCGAGGCGAAAACGCCCGAAACAGTTAAGACGCGAGGCGACGACATGTCAGAGGTGCGCAGAATGGTGAAGGCAGCTAAAGCCAAGGAGGCGGCTGAATAATGACGCGCGTTGTAGGCGATATTGCCGTTCAGGTCGGTGCGGATGTTTCTGGGCTGCAAGCCGGGATGAAGCGCGCGGGCAAGTCGGTCGATGGGTTCGAAAGCCGAGCCGAGCGCATGGGTAAGAATTTCGGCAAGGTTGCTGCGGGCGTAACACTTGCGGCCATTGCTGTTACGGCGGGCATGGCCCGAATGGCAGTAAGCGCGGGCGATACTGCGCGCGAAATTCAGAACCTTGCGGCTGTATCGGGCACGGGCGTTGTCGAGTTTCAGAAACTGGCGGCGGCGGGCAAAACTGTCGGGATTGAGCAAGAGAAACTTGCCGACATTTTCAAAGACGTAAACGACAAATTCGGGGATTTCATGGCAACCGGCGCTGGCCCGCTTGCTGATTTCTTTGAGAACATTGCCCCGGCGGTCGGCGTGACTGCGGAGCAATTCGCGCGCTTGTCTGGCCCTGAAGCGTTGCAGCTTTATGTCACAAGCCTGCAAAAAGCGAACATTTCGCAACAGCAAATGACGTTCTACATGGAGGCGCTTGCATCTGATGCGACGGCGCTTGTTCCGTTGCTGATGGACAATGGCCGCGAAATGCAGCGGTTCGGTGATGAGGCAGAGAGAACAGGCCGCATCCTGAGCGAAGGCACGGTTGATGGTGCGCGCGAACTTGGCGACAAGCTGACCAATCTTGGGCAGGGCATTCGCAACGAAATGATCACCGCGCTTATTGGGCTAGAGGAAGAACTAGAAGTTCTTGCGGTGTTTGTTGAGGACATTGCAATCCCTGCGATTGAAGCACTGATCAAGGCGGCGGCATCCGGTGCCAAGGCGCTTTCTGAACTTGCTGAGTTGATCCGCTTTATCCGCGACCCCGGCGGCGCGGTCGGTGGCGATGTCGCGGCTGGGATCGCGGACCAATTTGGACTCGATGGATCGGATGATTCCGGGGGCGGTCCAGCAAGTGGCGTAGGGGATCTTTACGGCATTTCCCCGCCATTGAGCGTTGACGTTCCCGCAACTGGTGGCGGTGTGCCCTTGGTGCGCCCCGGTGACGCGGGCGGCGGTTCAGGCGGTCGCGGGCCATCACGTGAGGACTTGGAGCGCCTGCAAGAACAATTCATGCTGGAAAGCGAACTTGTGCAATCGCAGTACGAGCAATCGCTTGAAATGCTGCGTGAGTACCGGGAAGCCAAGCTGGGCACTGAGGAGGAATATAACGAACTTGAGGCGCGCATAACGGCGGAGCATCAAGACGCTTTGGCAGAGGTTGAGCGCCGCGCGCAACAGGCGCGAATGCAAATGCTTTCTGGTGCGTTTGGCGACATTGCTGGTTTGATGGCGTCGGAAAATGAAAAGCTGTTCAAGATTGGACAGGCGGCGGCAATCGCTGACGCGGTTGTGAGCGGTTACGGCGCGGCTGTTTCGGCATGGGAAAAGGGCATGAAAGTCGGTGGCCCACCAGTCGCGGCAGCGTTCACGGCGGCATCACTGGCAAAAACCGGCGGTCTGATTTCATCCATCGCATCGGCGTCCGCATCCGCTGGCAGCAGCAGCGCGGGCACGGCAAGCACAAGCACAGCCGCCACAGCGGCACCCGTAGAACGGCGATATGCCGAGTTCAGGTTTGAGGGCGGCAACGTCTTGGACCCAAGCGCGCTCGTGGACGCCATGAATGACGCATACGATCAGGGCTATTATCTCAAGGGGTCCATCGCGTGATCTATTTTGAAACGGACTATGTGGGCGAGGTCTACAATCTCGAACATCCGCGCGTACTTTGGAACAGCATTTCACGGCGCGGCACGGTTGCCGTATCGACGGAGGCAGCGGGGTTCGAGGGGGTCAATGCGGCCACAGCAACGACCTATGATGCTTGGAAACCAACGGCACTGCCCGCGACTTGGACGCTGACGTTTGACACATCCGAACAGGTCAACGCCGTTGCGATTGATACGCACACTTGCGGCACGTCAGGCGCGACGGTCACGGTGCAGGAGTGGACGGGATCGGCATGGGCTGACGTTGTATCGGGCACGCCTATAGATGATGAACCGATGGCGTTTCTGTTCGCTAGTCGCAGCACAGACATGATCAGGCTTTCAATCAACACCACGTTGCCAACATTGCGTTTGGACTTTTCGACCGAAACGTACACCACGGGCGCACCCATTCCGTCAATCGCGGTCATTCATTGCAGCTATGCTTTGGAAATCCCGCAGCCTGTTTACATGGGCGCGGCGACCCCGATTGATATGGCGCTGCAAACTGAGTTTGAAACGGTGCAATCGGCGGAGGGCCAGTATCTTGGTCGGTCGATCATGCGCCGCAAGAACAAAAACGACTTCAACGTGCAGCACTTGACGGAGACGTATGTGCGCGCAACGCTTATGCCGTTTATCAAGGACGCGCGCGCCTATCCCTACTTCCTACTTGAGCGCCCATATACGCGCCCCACAGCGCTATCATATCGCTGGATGGATCAAGATATAGTGCCGGATCGCATGGGCATTAAGAACCTGATGCAGGTCAGCCTATGACTGGCCCGACAGCTATCGGCAAAGCGCCCATAACGATTGTCGAACTTGAGCAGCCCCGGTGCATCAATCGGTTCGGCACATCGCCTTGCACGGCAACGGGAACGCCCAAATGCTACAATACAGGCGCGACGTGCGCGGACTTGCCAAATTTCACGCCTACAGGGTCGATCAAGTGGCGGTTCATGGACGGACGCCCCGGCGCGTTTGACTATTCGGATATGTCGGACCCCGACAACCAAGAATTGCCACCCATTCCCTGCGCCGTTTCGGTGTCCACATCGGAGGGCCAGATAAACGCGGGCGCGAACTTGGATGGGCGGTCGGCATTGGGCGTAACAAGCAAGGTGACAATCACGCTGCAAGACTTCCCATGGAATGACCAATGGGGCGATTTCTACGCGGCGGATCGCACGGGCTATGTCGCGGGCAGGCCAAACCCAACGCGGGCGAATTTCTGGGCATTGTGGACAGCCCGCAACGCCCTGTTCAATGACATGATTTTGACCGTCTATGACGGTTATGAGGGGCAGGCCATCACAGCCATGCGCAAGCGGGTGTATGTGCTGGACAAGGTGAACGGCCCCAACGGCAGCGGTGGGGTCACGCTGACCGGGCTGGACCCGCTGCGCCTTGCGGATGAAAAGAAGGCCGAGTTCCCACGTACGTCTGATCTTGAGATTTACGGCGATACGAACGACACAACGACCATTGTGCAGGTGTTCGGCCTTGAGGCTGATTTGACCGCTGACTTTGGCAACACCGGGTCGGATCGCTGGTTGGTCGCTGGCAATGAGTTGATCAAATACACGGGCTACACGGACGAAGGCGACGGCATCTACACGCTAACGGGTGTTGTGCGCGGCGATTTAGGCACCACGAAAGAAAGCCACGACGACCGCGACAAGCTGCAACGCGCGGGCCGATATGTTGACGAACAGTTTTGGCGCGTGGCCAGCGATTGGCTTTTGTCGCACACTGAAATCCCTAGCGCCTTCGTGCCTGTCACGGATTGGGATGCAGAGGGCAACGAATACCTGCCCACGTATCGCACGACGCGCACGGTGATCGACCCGACGCCCGTCAAAGACCTGATTGCGGAATTGTCGCAGCAAGGCTTGTTTTATATCTGGTGGTCCGAATACGACCGCGAAATCAAAATGCTTGCGGTTCGGCCACCCGACACAGAACCACAGACATTCACAGACGCGGCCAACCTGTTGCGGGGGTCGGTGCTGACGCGCGAACCTGATTCCCGGCTAACGCAGGTCGCGGTGTACTACGATCAGATCGACGTGTTCGGCGGTGCCGAGGACACTGCGAATTACAAACGGCGGTTTACATCCATCGACGGGGATAACCTTGGCGACACGCGGGCAAAGTCGATCTTTGCGCCGTGGATTACAAACCGCACACAGGCCGTGCAATTGGCCGTGCGGTTGCTGATCCGGTATCGCGCCGTGCCTGAGTTCTTGCAGGTCACGATTGACGCCAAAGACCGCGAGGCCGTTCTAGGCACCGTCCTGGACATTGAGACGCGCACCATCGTTGACAGCGAGGGCAACGCGAACGCGCGGCGCTGGCAGGTGATTTCATCGAAGGAATTGCGCGCGGGGCACACCTACGTTTTGCGGTGCCAAACTTACGAATATTTTGGTCGGTTCGGTCGGTTTGCGCCGGAGGATGCCCCGGATTTCAGCGCGGCGACAGATGAACAAAAGGCAGTCGGCGCTTGGTACGCGGGCGACGATGGCCTGATGGATGATGGCAGCGAAGGATACCAATACCAATGACGGACTATACAAGCCACGCCGACAGCCTGTTTGATGTGGGCCGCCCTATTCTTGGGTCAGTAGCCCTTGAGGCGCGAGACAACGTGATAGCAACGGCGGAGGGCGCGGTAGGCGCGCCAGTGGTCAACGTGCAGGCGTTGGGCAAATTCACGGCGGGCGACACGCGGCGGTTCTATGACGGCAGCACGTACACAACAACATCCGCTTCGACAACAACTGTGTATTCCCAAGAGTATTGGGGGGCGGGCGTTTTGCGCTTGAATTTTGAAGGCGAACGGGGTTCGACGTCGGCCAACGTTAACGTGTTGGTGAATGGCGTGACCATCCACACGGTCAGCTTGACCAGTTCCTTTGCGGCATACACCTTCGACATTACGCTGGCATTAGGCGACACTCTATCACTAACGCGGGTTACGGGGAACAACGGCGGCTCGGTCCGTTACATCGAGTTGCTAACCAACGGCGAACAACTGTTGCCCTTTGGTGGCGGTCTTGGCGGTTGGAATCTTGTATGACGATTTATACTGACCTGAAATACGTCAACGAAGCGGGCGGCATACAGGCCACGCGCACAGCCACGGGCGTCGGGGTCTATCTTGAGCCGGGTGGCGACCTGCACCAGATGGCGATTGATGGCCAATGGGGTGCAATTGCCCCATATATCGCGCCGCCTGTTGAAGTCAAACCGCAGCAAGTCAAGGATGAGGCGCGCCGTCGCATCCTGCTTATCTGCCCGGTCTGGCGTCAAAGCAACATGCTGGCCCAAGCCGCAACGCTAAACGACAAGGGCCGCGACAACTGGACGGCCCAAGACCTTGAGGAATGGGAAGCGGGCGAGGCTATTTGGCAGCAAATCCAAGCAATCCGCACCGCGTCGGACGTGATCGAAGCGTTAGACCCCATCCCCGAAGATTACACAGCCGACACCCACTGGACAACGTAAACACACCTTAACGGAGGCATATCATGTCCGATCCCTACAAAGACTTCCAAGGCGGCCTGAGTGCCCCAGCCGCGAATATCTACGACATCACACCGAGCAACACAGCCGACCTGACAATCTCAGTGCGCGCGATTTCCGTCCTGACGTCAGGCACCGTAAAAATTACTGCGGTAGGCGGCACAACTGGCACTGTCTACGTCGTAGCCGGGGCACCTTTCCCTATCCGCGCCCAACGGGTGTGGGCCAGTGACACAACCGCCACTGGTATCACGGGGCTTGTCTAATGGCGGGGATGTCCCTGGGAATAGGGCTGTCGATTGACAGCGCGGGACTTGCTGGTGGTGGCGCTTTGCTGCTGGGCGGCATCGAGCCTACATTGGTCTTGCAGTTTGACGCCGGGGTTTTCGCCTGCCGTGAATTGGGCGCTCAGGATTACCGCATTGGTGGGTCTGACCCCTTGCTTGTCACTGACTTCTCAAACAACACATTTGGAGCCTGACACATGGCACTTGATACGACAAAGACCGCACACGAACTTATCAACAGTGGTCGATCCACCGGGCAGACCGTCCTTGATAGTGACGGGAACCTGAAGTGGGCGATGGAAAACCTGTACCGCAACGGCGCTGGCGGCGCACAGTCGATCACG
>Ga0115565_10002918_pt1 | contig 12533 bp, 11 predicted proteins | sample COGITO_mtgs_1105_FD_87199 | JGI IMG/M metagenome (GOLD analysis project Ga0115565, IMG submission 87199) | Pelagic marine microbial communities from North Sea - COGITO_mtgs_110530 | ecosystem: Environmental > Aquatic > Marine > Epipelagic | place: Germany:Helgoland, sampling site Kabeltonne... | reverse complement strand
GTTTGTTTAATCCTGGAGTTACTGTTGGTTCTAGTATTAATATTGGTGGTAATTCTGTAATTTCTAAAGATTTAAAACAATCAGGAATGTATGTAAACCAAACTTTAAGGCATATATATACAGATATAGACAAATCTAGAGCAAAGTTAAAAAAAATAGAAAAAATTGGCTTAATAGAAGAGGTTTATACTAAAAATGTTAAATTATGAAACAAATTTTTACAATATTATTAATTTTGGTATTAATTTTTTCTTGTGACTCTAAAAAGAAATCAAAAAAAAACGATAATTTAAAAGAAATTGAAAAAGAAGTTATTATAAAAAAATATACAGAAAACCAACTTGCTCTTTACAAACAATACAAAATAGGCGATGTAAGACGTTATGGAATGTTTCCTGACAGTGCTTACACACATAGTCATCCTATAACAAATACCCCCAAAATTACAGAAATATTAAACTTGGCTGAAAATTCTGATATCGAACTTTTTTTTCCAAAAGGATATTATGGAGTACCACTTATATTAGATTCCAGAGAAAATATAAAAATTAGAACAGATAAAGCAGAGTTTGATATTATTCAGATTACAGCAGATTTAAATAAAAAAAATAAACCAAAAAATATAAAATTTAAAGGCACAATAATATCTTTTGATAGATTAGGTATTACAGAAGCAACTAATATAAAATTAGACTCTGTAATTATAAAATCGGATACAATAAAGAGTGCAAGAAAAATGAGAGCAAGAGGATGCCATATTTATTATGGTAGTAATCATATTTCTATAGATTATTTACAAATAGAAGATTTTGGTTCAGGGGATGAAAGATATAACACTAATCATGCAGCTTTGGCTATAGATGGTTGGGGCAATCAACCCAAAAATGTTACAATAGAAAAAGTGTATATAAAATCATCAGATAGACATGGTGTTTATATTACTGGAGAAAATCATTTTATTGGAAAAATTATTATAGATAAGTTTGGTGTTGGTAATGCGAAAGACATGCTGGCAATGCAAGATGCAGATGAGGAAGAAGCAAAACTTTTTGCAGGTGTTTGGGTTAATAGATGTTACAATACAATTATAAATAGTATATCTATAGATAATAAAAATTCAAAAGGGTTTTTCTCTGCAAATTTTGATGAAGGTGATGTTAACAAACCTGTAGCAATACAATTTTTAGAAGTTAAAAATTTTGATAGAACCTTACCAATTCGTTTTGCTAAAAATACAGGTGTAATTGTAGAGAATATTATAAAATAGATTTATGAGTTTTTTTTTAAAAAGAGAATCTATTTATTTTTTTCTGCTACTATTAGTGTTAATTTCTGCAACTATAGGTTATAAATTAAATGGTTTATCAATAATAATTTTAGGAGCTTTTTTTCTTTTTGATAAAGGTTTATTACAGAAAGTAAAAAGTATTAAAACTAAAATTCCTTTTTTGTTTTTTGGCTATTTTATTTTATATATAATTGGCTATTTTTATTCAGAAAATAAAGCAACTGCAGGTCTTGAGATAGAAGCAAGAATATCTTTTTTAGCTTTACCATTAATATTATTTTCAGAAAAAATATCAAAAAAAAATGTTTATAGGGTTTTTGTCTATTTTAAATACTGGCTACTAATTTTTGCCATATTTTTAATTGGTTTTAAATTAATAACAGTTGGTTTGCCTTTATCTTCTTTAGCAACGTATTCTTTATCTTATTTAACGGATATTCATCATGCTTATTTTTCATTATTTTATGTTTTTGCAATTTGTTTTACAATTCATCAATTTAAAAATGTAGCCGAAAATAAAATTTTACTTTATTGTCAAATCGGTTTTTTCCTGTTTTTCATTTCAATTTTAGGAGCAAGAGTAACAAGTTTATTTGCTTTGATTTTGGTAGTATTATTTATATGTAAACAAATATATATAGTTAAAGGTTATAAAAAGTACATCATAATTTTTGGTTTTATTGTTGTAGGCTTTTTTGTTTATCAAGAAACAGTTTTTGCAGAAAAAGTTAGCAGACTTACAAAAGTAGAATGGAATATTGATAAAAATATATACAACCATCAAGTTTTTAGTTTTGAGTATGATGATAAAACCTCTAATACTCTAGAATTGAGATTGATAAAATGGTATGCAGCATTTCAAATATTTAAGCAAAACCCTATTTTTGGGGTTGGTTCAGGTGATTATTTAGATGCTTTAGAGAGTGAGTATTATAAAATTAACTTTAAAAAAGGAATCGTTTACAAATACAATACTCACAATCAATTTATAGAAGAATTTGTTAAGTTTGGTTGTTTTGGTGGGCTGTTTTTTTTAATATTTATAATTAGCTTATTTATTGACTCTTTAAGGAAAAAAAATTATTTACAATTTCAAATACTAACTTCAATTATTTTATTTTTGTTAGTAGAAAGTGCTTTTACAAGACAACATGGTGTTGTTTTTTTTACTTTTTTTATTCCAATTCTTTACATTTACCATCAAAAAACGAATCAATAATTTTCTTTTGAAAAAAACTTTACTTTTTTTATTTTCTTTCTTATCAGCAAAAGGAGTTATTTTTTTAGCTCCATTATTGTTGGCAGATATATTATCTAATAGCGATTTTGGTTTATTAGAATACTCTTTAGCGGGTTTGGGTATGTTACTAAATTCCATAATTAGTTTAGGAGTAACAGGTGCTTATCCTTACTTTATTCTTAAAGAAAAAAGGATGGACATTAAAGAAGGTTTTGCAATTCATCCAATATGGTTGCTTCTTTTTTTTATCGGTAATAATATATGTTATTTTATATTTCAATTTTATGAAATTGGCGTTTATATGGCTGTTAATATTTCATATATTATAGCTTCTCAACAGTTTTATGCTACTATTTTTAAAAGTGATGAAAAAATAAACAAAGCCGTATTTTTAGATGCAGGTATCTATTTTTTTCTATTTGCTTTAGTTGGGTTATTTTACTTAAAACTAATAGAAGTAAATATTAATTTAATTAATAGCATATTTATTGTGTATGCCATTATTTTAACTTTCTTTGGTGTTTTAAAATTTATAAAGGAAAAGAAAACTACTATTATAAAAAAATATAAAGAAATTATTAGTTTTGGTTTTCACATATTAATATCATCTTTTTTTTTATTTTTTATAACTGTTGCTGGTAGAATTTTAACGAAGTATTTTTTCGATTATGAAACAACTGGTGTTTATGGATATTATTTTAGAATATCTGCTGTTGTTGTTTTGTTGTATCAAGTAGTTTCCATTCGTTATTTTAAAGATTTATATGTTAAAAGTCCAGACATTTTAGATAAATATTATTCTTATTTTATTACTTTAATTTTCTTTTTATCAATTATAGTTTATTTTATATCACCTTATATAGTACCTCTTTTTTCTGATTACTTTTCCGAAACCTACCAACAAAATAAATTAGTATTTTACATAATATTTTGCCAAATGACAATGTGGGTTGCCTCTGCTTTAAACTCTAGTGTTGTTGATAGAGAAGGGCTTGCAAAGCGAAATAATTTTTATTTTTTGATTTTATTTATTATTTCAATACTATTATTTTATCTTTTTAAAGATAATATGTCTTTAGTAAAATTAGCTTTTATTATCTATACATTACATTTTTTAACAAATTTATCTCAAATTTATACTTTAAAATCTAAAAATATTATCTTTAAAAAAACATTTTACGCATTAACTATTATTTATACACTTACCTCTATTAGCATTTATTTAGTATAAAATATATGAAATTAAAAAAACACTACCCTTTTCTAATTAGCATTTTTGGAGGTGTTTTAGTTTGGTGCTTTTTATTTTTAATATTTCCTGCAACAATTGTTTATCCTTTTTCTAAAGAAACTTTTTTATTTATTCTGAGCTCTTATATTGCATTGTTTTTAGGATATTTTTTGCCTTTAAATTTTAAAAAAAATATAGTAATACCAAAAAAGATTAATAAGAATTTTATTTATTTTTTAATTGGTCTTTGTTTAGTGTGCTTTCTTGTTAGATATATAGATTTGTTTTTAAATAGAAAAGTAAGTTTTTATAATTCTGTTTGGGTAAATAGAGCACTTTTATCAGAAACTAAACCAAATTTTGTTTTTATAGCAGCATCTATTTTTAAACAAATTTATTTTTTACCAATAGTTTTTATTTTAAAAGAGAAATTTAAAGACAAGAAACTTGTTTTAATTTCTTTTTTACTTTTCCTGCTACCATTTGTAGAAGGTTATATTAGAGGTAGTAGAAATGTGTTTTTTTCATCAATTATATTATTACTCTTTATATTATTATTTTTTAAAAAAATAAAATTTAATAAAAAGCATATAATTATAATAATTGTAACAATAATAATTCTTTTTACAGCAGCAACTGCAATTATAATGAATAGGGAGGCTAATAAAACAGATAATAACTATACATCACTTACTACAGATTTTTTTTTAAATAAATTTTTACAACCAAAACCAGTTGTTTTTAAAACGATACAAGGTTTAGAAAACCAAACTTTAAAAAAAGTTTATGTTTCTGGTTTTCAAATAATACAGTATTATTTACATGGTGTTTTTGAGTTTGATAATTTAATAAAATACTACCAAAAAGAAGAGTTTAAACCTTTGTATGGTAAATACACTTTTTTTACGGTTATCAGAGTTACAAATAAGTATGGCATTTCAAATACAGATTTAAACGCTGTAGAATTAAAAAACCCAAGACAAATAACATTTATCACATTTTTTGGTGGTTTGTATTTAGATTTTGGTTGGTTAGGAATAATTATAATGTTTTTATTTGGTAATTTTCAAAGATTTTTAGCAAATAGGTCATCACAAAAAACTGCATATTTGCCATTATTTGTATTTTTACTTTTTTGTAATTTTTTTATGCTCACCTTTAATTTTATAAAAAGTAGTGGAGTACATGTATTAGTAGTTTGTTTAGTTGTTATTTTTATGGTTTCTTTGTATCCTAAATTTGTTAGAGAAAATTAAATTTGAATGAAAAAAGCATTAGTACATGATTGGTATTATATAAACGGTGGTGCAGAGAAGGTAGTACAATCTATAACTAATATTTGGTCTGATCTTGATCATTTTTCTATCATTGATTTTTTAAAAGATGATGATAGAGAACATATTCTAAAAGGTAAAAAAGCAAAAACCAGTTTCATTCAAAACTTACCAACTGTAAAAAAAAATCATAGAAAATTTCTTAACTTTTTTCCGTATGCTATAGAACAGTTCGATCTAAGTAAATATAATGTTGTCATATCTTCATCTGCATCAGTTGCAAAAGGGGTTTTAACAAATCAAAATCAATTGCATATTTGCTATTGCCACTCACCTGTTAGATATGCTTGGGATTTGTATTACGAATATTTGAATGATAAAAAACTTACAAAGGGTTTTAAAGCTGTTTATGCAAAAAAAGTATTACATAAATTAAGAATTTGGGATATTGTATCTTCAAACAGAGTAGATTTATTTGTTGCCAATTCTAATTATATTGCAAATAGAATAAAAAAAACATATAATAGAGAAGCCACTGTAATTTACCCACCAGTAAATACTATCGCATTTGAATTAGAAATTAACAAAGACGATTATTATGTAGCTGCTTCCAGATTGGTTTCATATAAAAAAATAGCTTTAATTGTAGAAGCATTTTCTTTAATGCCAGATAAAAAATTAAAAGTTATTGGAGATGGACCAGAATTTAAAAAAATTAAAAAATTAGCAACAAAAAATATAGAAATTTTAGGTGCTCAAAAAAATAAAGAATTTATTAAACTTTTACAGAAGGCAAAAGCTTTAGTTTACGCTGCTGATGAAGATTTTGGTATTTTACCTGTAGAAGCACAAAGTTGTGGTACCCCTATAATTGCATATAGAAAAGGAGGTTTATTAGAAACTGTTATAGAAAATGAAACAGGTATTTTTTTTTAATCATCAGTCTTTAATAGATATTATAAATGCAGTTAAACTATTTGAAACAAAAAAATTTGACCCGAAACTAATTAGAGAAAATGCCAAACGTTTTAGTGTAGCACGCTTTGAAAAAGAATTTAAAGCTTTTGTAGAAAACAATATAAAAACTTTTTTTAGTTGAAAAAAAAGTTCTCTAAATATATCCCATTTTTAAAAATTATTAGTGATTTAGTTATCATAAATTTAATATTATTTGTAGCTAAAGATTTAAATTTTTTAAAAACATCTTTTTTAATTTATATTAATTTAGCATGGTTAATAATTACCTATTTTGTTAAATATTATTCAATTTATAGAACTACACATTTTTTAAAAGTATTTTATCTTTACATAACACAAAACAGTTTATTTTTCTTCGCTTTTTTTTCTTATTTCAGTTTATTTAATGAAGGTTTAAAAGTTAACAACCAATTTAAAATTTTAGCAAGTATTTTTCTTGCAACATTAATCTCGAAATTTACTTTCTTTTATCTACTAAAATGGTATAGAAACAAAGGTAAAAATTATAGAAGAGTTATTGTTATTGGCTTTAATACATCATCAAAAAAATTAATTGATTTTTTTGAATCTGAGAGTGATTACGGATATAGATTTATAGGTTTTTTTGATGATCATCTTAATAAAAAGAAATATTATTTAGGTAATATAAATAAATGTTACAATTATGTTTTAACAGAAGATATTCAAGAAATATACTGCTCTACTTCTTTAGATAAAAAATTGATACAAAAAATAATGAAGTTTGGTAATATAAATAATAAGTTAGTTAAATTAATTCCAGATTCTAAAGACTTATATAGTAAAGATTTAAACTTAGAATATTATGGTATTTTACCAATTTTAAAAACTAAAAAATTACCATTTCAATTTATAGAAACTACAATTTTAAAAAGATTTTTTGATATTATATTTTCTTTTTTTACCATCACTTTTGTTTTATCTTGGCTAAGTGTTTTACTTTGGATAATTATAAAATTAGATTCTAAAGGTCCTTTATTCTTTTCTCAAGAAAGAATAGGGATTAATGGAGATAGATTTCTCTGTTATAAGTTTAGAACGATGAAAATTAATACTTTATCTAATAAAAAACAAGCCACACAAAATGATGACAGAATTACAAAAGTTGGTCGTTTTTTAAGAAAAACAAGTTTAGATGAGTTGCCTCAATTTTTTAATGTTTTGTTAGGTAACATGAGTGTTGTTGGACCAAGACCACACATGAGTGTACAATCTTTACAGTTTGAAAAAGAAGTAAATAATTTTATAAAAAGATTAGAAGTAAAACCAGGAATAACCGGTTTAGCTCAAATTAGAGGTTTTAGAGGCGAAATTATTAAAAAATCTGATATAGAAAATAGAGTTCGTTTAGATATATTTTATATCGAAAACTGGTCTTTTTTTTTAGATTTAAAAATTATATTCCAAACTATGTTTAACATATTCAGAGGAGAAGAAAAAGCATATTAAATGAGTAAAAGTATTAAACTTACAGCATCAATTGTTTTATATAAAGAAAATATAAGTGAAGTTATAAGCACTATACAATGTTTTTTAGAACTGCCAATTACTAAAAAACTTTTTTTAATAGACAATACAAAATCTAGCAACTATTTTGGTAAATTGGAAACCAAAGACATAAAATACATTGCAAATCAAAAAAATATAGGGTTTGGTGCAGGACACAATAAAATTATTAATGAAATAAAATACCTTTCAGATTATCATTTAATATTAAATCCAGACGTAACATTCGAGCAAGAAGATATTATCGATTTAATTAATCAAATCGAAAAAGATAAAGATGTTATTATGATTGCTCCAAAAGTGGTATTTCCAGATGGTAAACATCAATATTCTTGTAGAAGATACCCAAGTATTAAAGAGCTTTTTTTTAGAAGATTTAATTTCTTAAAAAAATCTTATAAAAAAACTGTAGAAATAGGTGAGTATAAAGATGTAGATATATCTAAACCTTTTTATCCAGAATACATTACTGGCTGCTTTCATTTATATAATACTGATGCTTTTATTAAAATGAATGGATTTGACGAACGCTATTTTCTTTACATGGAAGATGTAGACATTTGTAGAAAAATCGATTCCCTAAACAAAAAAAAATTATATTATCCAAAGGGAGAAATTACTCACGTTTTAAAACAAGGCTCTTCAAAAAAAACAAAACTACTTTTTTATCATGTTTCATCAGCAATAAAATACTTTTTAAAATGGGGATTTTAATCTCAAATTTTCAGAATTGACAAAATTTCTAAAATTCAATTCCTTCATAAATTTAGTATCCAAAGAAATTAAAATATATTTGCAATCCTAACAAAACAATTATGAATATACTAATTTTAGGTTCTGGAGGTAGAGAGCATGCTTTTGCTTTAAAACTGTCTAAAAGTAATAAAGTAACACAGCTTTTTGTAGCTCCAGGAAATGCAGGAACTCATACTATTGCAAAAAATATTAATATCAATCCAACAGATTTTAACGCGGTTAAAGAGGTTGTATTAGAGAATGATATTAAAATGGTAGTTGTTGGTCCTGAAGCGCCTTTAGTTAATGGTGTTCACGATTTCTTTTTAGCTGATGATAAATTAAAAAATATTCCTATTATTGGTCCTAAAAAAGATGGAGCTTTGTTAGAAGGTAGCAAAGATTTTTCGAAACAATTCATGCAAAAGCATGGAGTGCCAACAGCAAAATATAAATCTTTTACAAAAGATAATTTAGAGGATGGTTTTGCTTTTCTAGAAACTTTAGAGCCACCTTTTGTTTTAAAAGCAGATGGTTTAGCAGCAGGAAAAGGAGTTTTAATCTTAAATTCTTTAGAAGAAGCTAAAGCTGAATTAAAAGAAATGGTTGCTAATCAAAAATTTGGGGAAGCTTCATCAACTGTAGTTATAGAAGAGTTTTTAAAAGGAATTGAATTATCGGTTTTTGCGTTGACAGATGGAAAAAGCTATAAAATTTTACCATCAGCAAAAGATTATAAAAGAATTGGAGAAGGAGACACTGGTTTAAATACGGGTGGAATGGGTGCAATTTCACCTGTGCCATTTGCAGACAAAGCTTTTTTAGATAAGGTTGAAGAATTAGTAGTAAAACCGACTATTATTGGTTTGCAAAAAGATGGAATTGATTATAGAGGTTTTATTTTTATTGGTTTAATGAATGATGGTGGAAATCCGTCAGTAGTTGAATATAATGTAAGAATGGGTGATCCTGAAACTGAAGTGGTTTTACCAAGAATAGAATCGGATTTATTTGATTTGTTTGAAGGTGTTGCAAATCAAACTTTACATGAGAAATCTTTTTCTGTATCAGACAAAATAGCAACAACAGTTATGTTAGTGTCTGGTGGCTACCCAGAAGCTTATCAAAAAAATAAAGAAATTACAGGTTTTGATTCAATTAGCGAATCTATTGTTTATCACGCAGGAACTACTTTAAGTAATAATAAAGTAGTTACAAGTGGAGGTAGAGTTATGGCAATAACGTCTTTTGGAGATACTATTCAAGAGGCTTTAAAAAAGAGTTATAATAGCGTTGATAAAATCAATTTTGAAAATATGAATTATAGAAAAGATATTGGTTTCGATTTAATTTAAATCAATATTTATTTTGCTTTTTCAAGCGTAAATGAAAATTCAGAACCTTTACCAAAAGCACTTTTTAACAATATTTTTTGATTGTGTGCTTCCACAATATGTTTTACGATAGAAAGCCCCAAACCAGAGCCACCTTGTTCGCGAGATCTACTTTGGTCTACTCTATAAAAACGTTCAAATAAACGTGGTATATGTTCTTTTTTAATGCCTTCTCCATTATCAATTACTTTAACAATAAACTTTTTATCGTTAAAATCTTCAACGCCTAAAATGGTAGTTCCATTTGGATTTCCATATTTAATTGAGTTAACGATTAAGTTAATAAGCACTTGTTCAATTTTTTCAATGTCACCTTTTACAAAAACAGGAAACTCATAAACTTTATCAAATCGTAAAGAAATATTCCTTTTTTTAGCTTTCATTTCGAACAAATCGAATACATTCTGAATCAATTCAAGAACATTAAAAACCTCAATATCTAATTTTAAGCCATCATTTTCTAGCTTAGCAATCATATCTAAATCTTTAATCACAGCAACCAATCTTTCTACACCTTTATTGGCTCTGTCTAAATACTTCATGCGTATTTGTTTATCATTTATAGCACCTTCCATTAAGGTAAGTATATAACCTTGAACTGTAAATAATGGTGTTTTTAATTCGTGAGCAACATTGCCAAGAAAATCTCGTCTAAATGAATCTCTTTCTGTTAAGTTTTTGATTTCTAAACGTTTTCCCTCCACAAATTTCTGCATACTTTTAGATAATTTATCAATATCTGTAGTTGCAGAATCCCTCTTTAAATCGTTTACATTTAAGATGGATACTTCTTGATATAGTTTTTTTAACCTTCTGTATATAAAATGTTCAGCTCTATATTGAATAATAAAAAACGATATTATAAAAAGAATAATAATAGAAAAAATAATTACACTAAAGCCAAGATGCTCGCTGATTATGTAGTAAGTTATAGCTGCAATAACTGCAGAAAGTATTGTTAAGTATAACGCAGACCAAAGTGCATAAGAATATGTTTTTTTAAGTTTCAATTGGCTTTATTTTTCTTTTTCTAGCAAAACAAATTTATAACCAACTCCTTTTACTGTTTTAAAGTGATTATCACCAATTTTTTCACGTAGTTTTCGAATATGAACATCAATAGTTCTGCCACCAACAACAACTTCATTTCCCCAAACAGTATCTAGAATAACTTCTCTTTTAAAAACTTTACCAGGTCTAGAGGTTAACAAAGAAAAAAGTTCGAATTCCTTTCTAGGCAATGCAATTTTTTCTCCAGCTTTATAAACTACATATTCATCTCTATCAATAACAATATCACCAATTTTAAGAGAATCTTCGCTTTCTTTTTCAGATTTTAATCTTCTTAATAAAGATTTTATTTTACTTACTAAAACTTTAGGTTTAATAGGTTTTGTAATATAGTCATCTGCACCAGCCTCAAAACCAGCAACTTGTGAGTAATCTTCGCCTCTTGCAGTTAAAAAAGCGATAATTACGTTTTCTAAAGATTTTATTTTTCTAATTTTTTCACAAGCTTCAATTCCATCCATTTCTGGCATCATTATATCCAGTAAAATTAAATGAGGAATATTTTTTTTAGCAGATTTTATAGCTTCTAAACCATTTTCTGCAGTAAAAGTTTGATAGCCTTCATTTCTTAAATTGTAGCCAACAATTTCTAAAATATCTGGTTCATCATCAACTAATAAAATTTTAATATCGCTTTTATTCATAATTAATTAGTAATAAGTACGTATCAAAAATAGCGTTTTAAAATCTAATTTTAGTAAATGTATAGTCTTTGATAGTTAATTTTACAATTCGTTAATATTGGGGTCATAAATAGGCTTGTAATTTAATGATTTGTATTTTTTTATTGATAACAATAAATTAATTCCAAAAAAGTGAAAAGGCATTTTATATTTTTTAAATTTGATGCTTAACCATTTAAATTTTATAATATGAAAAAAAAATACATTTTTACATTAATTTTAACCCTTTGTTTTAGTTTTTTGTCTGTTGCACAAACAGAAATATTTAACCTTGCTGGTGGAGGAACATTGCCTACTGATTGGGTTGGTACTAATAATGTAACTTCTAATGATATAGATAGAGGTTCTTATTATCTTGTTGATGCTGGTTCACCATCAGATATGATAACCTCTGCTTCATATGATTTATCTTCATATAGTTCAGCTGAGTTTAAACTAGATGTAGCTTCTTTTGGAAGTGGAACTCATAATCAAGCAAAAATTGAAATCTCTATTGATGGAGGAACATCTTTTACTGATTTAGGTCTTGCAACTACTACAACAAGTTCTTCTTACATAGATGGAGGAACATTTACTATATCTAGTCTTTCAGATCAAGTACAAATACGTATTTCAAACAATGGAGAATCTGGTAGAGGAGTTCGTTTAAGAAATATTGTTTTAAATGCTTTTACTTCAGATCCTTCTATTGCAATTGTATCACCAGAAAATAATGCAGTTTTTCCAGCAGAAACTACTACAATTCCAATTACTTTTAATGTGTTAAACTTTACACTTTCTGGAGATAATGGTTCAGAAATGACTGATAATAGTGGTGATGGATATATTTTAGGAACTTTAAAGAAAAACGGTGTAGTTGATGGAACTGCGAATATATTTTCTACAACTGGACCAGATATAGATAATGCAGAACCTGGCACTACTTATGAGATAACTGCAGAGTTAGTTGATAATAGTGGAGCTTCTTTATCTCCAAAAGTAGAAACAACAATAACTTTTTATGTTGAATTTCCATGTAATATCACTTTAGATTCTCCTGTTACTCTTTTTGATGCTAATACGTCTGGTAATTATACTTTTAATGTTGCTTTTCTTTTTTCAATTGTGAATTCATC
>Ga0115565_10002912_pt1 | contig 12553 bp, 7 predicted proteins | sample COGITO_mtgs_1105_FD_87199 | JGI IMG/M metagenome (GOLD analysis project Ga0115565, IMG submission 87199) | Pelagic marine microbial communities from North Sea - COGITO_mtgs_110530 | ecosystem: Environmental > Aquatic > Marine > Epipelagic | place: Germany:Helgoland, sampling site Kabeltonne... | reverse complement strand
TCTAAGTCGCCCATTTTTTTATACCTCCTTGAAATTTTGCTAAAAGAATATCTTGCTTGCTCAAATGGGCAACAACTTGGTGGCGTAGTCTAATTTTTTCTAAATTTTTTAAAGGTAGTGCCAGCCAACGCTTTATCATTCTACCACCCATGGGAGAGATGGTTTTATCTATAATATCTAATAACGTAATAGCATTAGGGTTGTTAGATTGGTAGAGCTCTAAATTTCTGATAGTAAAACGATCCATCCAAATATAACTGTCTTCAGCAATCCTTTGAATGGTACTTATATGTCGTAGTTTTTTATGCTGTGTTTCAGAAAGATAATGCAGCACAACACCAGATGCTACTATGCCATTCTCTAAATGCTGTATTCCAAAGCCTTTTAGTGTTTTAGTATTAAAATGCCCCGTAAGTTGCTCGGTAGCATAATCCTCTTGAAAGATCCAATCTTCCATATAAAAAGTATGAAAGTTGGCTCCAAAAACAGCAGCAAATTCTTTCTTATGGGTTTTGGAAACAAGTACCTCATTTGGGTTAAAATTCTGAAGCAACTTATCAATTTGTTCCTCTGTCCCCTCAGAAGTTAAAAATTCTCCTGTAGAAATATCTACCAAGGCAAGACCAATGTTTTTTCTTCCAAAATGCAATGCGCATAAAAAATTATTGCTCTTTGCATGTAGAATATCATCATTCATTGCTACCCCAGGTGTTACAAGCTCTGTAACGCCTCTTTTTACAATATTCTTCGTGAGTTTAGGGTCTTCTAGCTGATCGCAAATAGCAACACGTTGTCCTGCTTTTACTAGTTTGGGTAAATAGGTGTTTAAAGAGTGGTGCGGAAAACCAGCAAGCTCTGTTCTTTCGCCACCATTATTTCTATTGGTAAGAACAATACCAAGAATTTTAGAAGCTTTTACGGCATCTTCACCAAATGTCTCATAAAAATCTCCCACACGAAAAAGCAATAACGCATCAGGATATTTAGTCTTGATGGTATTGTATTGTTTCATTAATGGAGTTACCTTCTTTACCTTTGCTTTGTCTGCCACTGTTTCTTTCGTCTTACTATTTTAGATGGGTATTCACGAATATATAGCATTCTTTAAGGGCGAAAAGTGATTGTTGATATTTAGTTGGGATAGTTGAAAAGTAATCTTATGAGAAAGTTAAAAAACGAAGAATTAGAACGTCTTACAGTAGATAAATTTAAAATAGCAGAAAAAACCAGCGTAAGTATTGTATTAGATAATATTCGTAGTTTAAATAATATTGGATCTGTTTTTAGAACGGCAGATGCATTTTTAATTGACAGAGTATATCTCTGTGGTATTACAGCTACCCCACCGCATAAGGACATTCATAAGACAGCACTGGGGGCTACCGAAAGTGTATCGTGGCAGCATGAGGAAAATACGTTAGCCTTAGTAGACAGACTTAAAAAAGAAGGTAAAATAATTATTGCCATAGAGCAAGCAGAAGGTGCGGTAATGCTTCATAGCTTTTTACCTAAAAAAGATGAGGAGTACGTAATTATTTTTGGAAACGAAGTAAAAGGAGTGCAGCAAGAAGTAATAAATGAATGTGATGAGGTTATAGAAATTCCGCAGTTTGGCACAAAACACTCTTTAAATATTTCTGTAAGCGTAGGAGTGGTTGTTTGGGATTTTTGGTCTAAAATAAACGCATAAAAAAACCCAACGTTAGTTGGGTTCTATATAGTTTGAGTTAGTTACTTACCTCCGTAGAGAATTACAAGAACGCAAATAGATCTTGTTTTCACAAACTATTTAGACAGGAATTTAATCGTCATCTTGGCAAATGGCAAATTCTTGAATGCGATTTAAAATAGTTTGGTAGTCTGTTTTATTGTTAACAAAATCTAAATTAGAAACATCTATAATAAGCTTGTTTTTTTTAGGATATGTTTTTAAAAAATTGATATAACTCTTGTGTATGTTGTCTAAATATTCTTTAGTAATATCCTGTTCATAGGCTCTACCACGTTTTTTTATCTGTTCTAAAAGTCGTTCTGTAGTTTGGTGCAGGTAGATAAAAATTCTTGGTTTTCGCAATTCTTGGTGCATCAAACAAAACAACTTTCTATATAAATTAAACTCTTCATATTGGAGTGTGATCTTCGCAAAAACCAAAGATTTAAAAATATCATAATCGCTAATCATAAAATTCTTAAATAAGTTAAACTGTCCTGTATCTTCTATAAACTGTTGGTGCCTATCTACCAGAAAAGACATTTCTAGAGGAAAAGCATAGCGTGCAGGGTCCTTATAAAACTTTGGTAAAAACGGATTTTCTGCAAATCTTTCTAAGGTTAGCTTAGCGTTAAACTCAGTAGCAATTTTCTTAGTAAGACTCGTTTTTCCTACGCCAATAGTACCCTCTATAGTAATGAATTGAAGACTGCTCATAAGCGCAGGTTCAGAGGCATACAGTTTTTTGTTTGTTTTGGTTAAAATACTTTTATCGCTACACTGTTGTAATAAATTTCTACTGTCTTTTTTAAGTGAGGGATGGCGAAACTGCGGTGCAATATCTGTAAGAGGTTTAAGAACAAAAGCCCTTTCTGCCAACCTCGGGTGCGGTATGTTAAGCAATTTGGTAGTAATAACATCCTTGCCAAAATACAGGATATCTAAATCGATAATGCGGCTCTCATAAGTAGATAGCGTTTTAGGAGTTCTGCCAAGTGTTTTTTCTATAGCTTGTAATTTTTGTAAAACGGTAAAAGCATCTTGGCTGGTTTCTAGGGTTATGCAGCTATTGTAAAAATCATCTGAAGGAAACCCCCAAGAGGGACTCTGGTAAATGGGCGCAATTTTACTAACAGTGCCAATGGTAGTATTTATAAGAAAAATGGCCTTTTGGAGGTGTAATTTTTTGTTTCCTAGATTACTTCCAATAGATAAAAATACCGTTTCAGTCTTTGCCATAATAGAACGGCAAATTAAATAAAACAAATTCACTTTGGTTATCTTTGATGGATAATAAAATATACTGTTCTATGAATTTTTTAAGAAATCTTTTGGCTGCTATTTTAGGAACTATGGTAGCTATTGGTATTTTAATAGTAATGCTTTTGGTCTTAGGCGGTTTGGTGGCAAGCAGAGATAACGATGTTCATGTAAAGGAAGCATCCATTTTAGAAATTCAATTGCAACAACCCGTTGCAGATTATACGGCAGAAGATGAGTTAAATCCTTTTGCAGATTTTTTAGAAGAGCCAGAAAGTTTAGAAGGTATCTTACATGCTATACGTGTAGCTAAGAACGATACTAAAATCAAAGGAATAAGCATTAATAATAATTTTCTACTAACGGGTCTCGCCCAAACGCAAACCATCCGTAAGGCATTGGAAGACTTCAAGTCAGAAGGTAAATTTATATACGCCTACGCAGATTTTTATCCACAGAAGGATTATTATTTAGCAAGTGTAGCAGATAGCTTATTTATAAATCCTGTAGGCGCAGTAGATTTTAAAGGGTTGTCTTCAGAAGTGCTGTTTTTTAAAGATTTACAGGAGAAGACAGGGGTGAAAATGGAGGTAATTCGCCACGGGAAATACAAAAGTGCCGTAGAGCCATTTTTAGAGAATGAGATGAGTAATGCGAATAGAACTCAGATTAAGGAACTACTACATTCTTTATGGAACGCTATGGTAACAGATATAACTAAAGGAAGAGGAGCTACCGCCCAAGATCTAAATATAATAGCAGATACGCTAGGCGGCAGATCTGCAAAGCTAGCGAAGACGTCTGGACTTGTAGATGGAAGTATTTTTTATGATGAATACGAAGCAAAACTTTCACAAGCATTAAATGTTAAGAAAACAAAAGATATTAATTACATAGCACTAAACGATTATGTAACCTATGCAAGAAAGAAGTCTGTAAAATCTGGAAAAGATAAGGTAGCTGTAGTATTTGCGCAAGGAGAAATTATTTACGGAGAAGGCGGGCCAGATATTATAGGACAAGGACTTATCATGGAAGCCTTGCGAACGGCAAGAGAAGATGCTAAGGTGAAGGCGGTAGTATTAAGAATTAATTCTCCAGGTGGTAGCGCGTTAACCTCAGATATTATTTGGAGAGAAGTAGTACTAACAAAGAATGTAAAACCAGTGGTGGTATCTATGGGAGATGTAGCAGCCTCTGGCGGGTATTACATTGCCGCAGGCGCAGATAAAATTTATGCAGAACCAACTACCATAACAGGTTCCATAGGTGTTTTTGGCGTATTACCAAATGCAAGTACTTTAGCCCGGAACATAGGGGTAAATGCAGAGCAAGTAGGTACCAATAAAAATGCAGTAGGGTATTCCTTTTTTGAACCATTAGATACTGAATTTAAAGATCAGATTCAAGAAAGTATAGAAACTACGTACCATACTTTTTTAGAGAGGGTAGCCGCAGGGCGTGCTATTACCATTGCTCAAACAGACAGTCTTGCACAAGGCAGAATTTGGAGTGGGGTAGATGCAAAAAGGATTGGTTTGGTAGATGAGCTAGGAACTTTAGAGGATGCTATAGAAGCCGCAGCTGAGCTAGCTAAATTAGATACCTATGGTATTAAAAAGTTGCCTAAGTATAAAACAAGCGTAGAGCGTTTTATGAAAAAAATAGGGGATGTAAAAGTAAATATTAGCAGTAATGGAATTGTAGGTGAATTAGGTACAGAGGCTGTTTCTACAGTGTTGGAAGATATTAAAGCTACGCTGTCTCATGAGGGCGTACAGGTGAGAATGCCTTGTGTTTTAAATATCAAATAGGGATTATTTGAGTTTAGGATGGTTTCTACTAGAGAAAAAAGCCCTCTGCTCAAACAGCATATTTTGATTTTAAAACATAGAAGTCAATGTTTAAGGAGCTAGAAGGTTTGTTAATTCTACTGTTCCGATACAACTAATAAATTAAAAATATAAAAACGTTAGATAAATATGAAAATTCTAACTGTTAAGCGTAATTAATCAATTCATGTTTCGCAATACAAAAATGAAGAACGTTGGTACTTAAGCATAAAAAGTGGTTGAATAGAAACTAAAGCGTATTAATAATCAGAAAAGCCAAGATTAATGGAAATTCAATTAGAATTATTAGAATACCAAGAAACGGCAATAAAGTCTGTTGTTAATGTATTTGACGGAAATGATAAAAACTCTTTTGATAATGCTTGTAAGGATGGAATTCGTTCAAATATATGTTCACTTTCTACCAAACAATTAACAGAAAACATAAAATCTATTTTAGTTGAAAACGGAGTTGATGAAGAAGTTGCAAAACTGACTAATGAGCAGGAGTTAACTATTGAAATGGAAACAGGAACAGGGAAAACACTTGTTTATGTTAAATCTATTTATGAGTTATTTAAACAATACGGTTTTACAAAATTTATCATTCTAGTTCCTTCTGTTGCTATTCGTCAAGGTGTTTTAAGCACACTTTCAACTTTTGAAAAACAATTGGAGGAAATTTATGGTTTTACACCAAAATCATTTGAATACAGTAGTAAAAAATTAAATAAAGTAACCAACTTTATTGAAGAACAACATCCCCAGATAATGGTAATGACGTTAGCTTCATTCAATTCAGAAGACAAAATTCTAAACCAAGCCAAAAGAGAAGACCTTTTTGCAAACATTCCATTTATTGAAGCTATTGGGCGTACCAATCCAATTATCATCATGGATGAACCACAAGAAGGAATGGACACAGCCAACTCTATAAATCAAATAAGGAAGTTAAATCCGCTATTTAAAATTAGATATTCAGCAACACATAAAGTTTCAAAAAACAAACTGTACCGCTTAACGCCTTATGATAGTTACAAACAAGGATTGGTAAAAAAGATTGAGGTTTTAACGGTTACAGAAAAAAATGATGAAGCCACTTTAAAATTGGAGCTTTCAGAAACTAAAAACGGAAAAAACCCAATTCAAGCAAAAATTAAAGCTTGGCACCAATCAGCAAGTGGAAAAATTGAATTTAAAAACTCAAAATGGTTAAAGGACGGGGACAATTTAGGAAAAGTCACCAATAACCCAAGCTATTTGAAATACGAGATTGACAGAATTAAAAAAAGTCTAAGAACCCAAAAATGGTCGGTTTCATTTACAAACGGAACAGAAATTTTTGAGAACCACGCTTCTGGAAATATTCAAAGCATTTGGAACTTACAAATAGAATGGCTCATCATTAGACACTTTACAAAAAAACAAAAATTACATGAAGAAGGAATAAAATGCCTTTCACTTATTTTTATTGATAAAGTTGCTAATTATGTTAGTGACGAACCAATTATTAAAAATTTATTTATAGAAAAGTATACTGAATTATATCCTGAATTTCACAATAACAAACAACCCACAGCAGAACATATTGAAAATATTCAAGGTTCTTATTTTGCTAAAACAGGCAAAAATGAATTTACAGATAACGAAAGTTCCATGCGAAAAAACTCAGCTGTTTTTGATGCTATTTTAAAAGATAAAAAAGGTTTGTTGCGTTATGGCGGTTCTGTAGCTAATAAAATAGAATTCATTTTTTCACACTCTGCTTTGGGTGTTGGTTGGGATAATCCTAATATTTTTAACATTGCAACATTAAGTAATTCGTTTTCTGAAATTAAGAAACGCCAAGAAATCGGAAGAGGATTGCGTATTTGTGTAAATACAGACGGACAACGTGTTTATGATAAATTGAACGTTTCAGATGATGAAAGAATCAATCAATTAACCGTAATTCCTAATGAGAGCTACGAAACTTTTGTAACGCAATATCAAGAAGAAATTAAAGAAGTGTACGGAACTTCAGGTGCTGGTGCAGGAATGATACATACTCATAAGGGAGAAAAGCAAAATGAAGTTTACTTTAAACGAAATGCTAATGAAAATATTAATAAAGCATTTAAACGCTTTTGGGATGCTTTAGCTAAAAAAACAAATTACACGGTAGGTTTTGATGAACAAGCTTTAATTGATAGAAGCAAAGAAGCACTGAATGCAATTAAAATTGCAGATTATGAAGCGGAGGTAAGTAGCCGTTCAATAGGTGCAATTTCAGAAGATGGTATTGAAGATAAATTTGGAGGTACGGAAAGCTATAAACTAAAAGCTCATTTTACCGCGCTAGATTTAGTAGAAGAAATTAGCGAGAACACAGGTTTAAGCTATCTTACAACCTTTAATATTATTAACGGAATTACGTACGAGAATTTCGCTAAAAATCCACCTCAATTTATTCATCAGGCATCTGCTCTTATCAAAAATATAGAGTTAGAAGAAATGATTAGAGGATTGGATTACCATGTAACTGATGACTCCTTTCCTTTTGAATTTAACGATTTTAAAAAACAGATTGAATATAATAATTATACCGATACGCCAAAGAGAGGGGTGTATGATAGGATAATTCACGATAGTGCTATAGAACATCAATTTGCAATAGCTACAGATAATGATGATGAAGTCGTTTGCTTTTTAAAGCTTCCATCTTACTACAAAATAAAAACGCCTATTGGCAATTACAATCCAGATTTTGGTGTAGTAATGAAACGTAAAAGTTTACGAGACGGAAAAGAAAGTGAATTCTATTTTGTAGTTGAAACCAAGGGAACAAATGACATTAATGATAAGAAAGCCCTAAAAGAAAGTGAAGTGTACAAAATAAAATGTGCCATTAAGCATTTTGCCACATTAGGCGTAGAGGTACAGTACAAAGGGCCTGTAAAAGATTACCAATATTTTAAAACGGAGGCTACAAAAAATATCGACCAAATTATTGAGTAATGAAATCAAACGAAATAATACAACTTTTTACCCAATTTGAATCCGTATCTTCAAAATTAGAAGGTGTGGAATGCTGGAGTGCTAGAGAATTACAAATTTTATTAGGGTATAGCAAATGGGAGAATTTTGAGAAAGTAATTCAAAAAGGAAAAGATGCTTGTTTTAATGCTGGTGAAGAAATTTCTAATCATTTTCCTGATGTCAGGAAGATGATAAATTTAGGAAAAGGTGCACAAAAAGAAATTAATGATATTCTTTTAACTCGATACGCTTGTTATTTAATAGCTCAAAATGGCGACAGCCGAAAAGAAGAAATTTCCTTTGCTCAAAATTATTTTGCAGTTCAAACCAGAAGAGCAGAAATAATTGAACAACGTTTATTAGAAAACGAACGTGTAAAAGCTCGTGAAAAATTAAGCCAAACAGAAAAACAATTATCTGGAGTATTATATGAAAGAGGTGTTGATGGAAAAGGCTTTGCTATTATTCGTTCTAAAGGCGACCAAGCTTTATTTCGTTTAAATACACAATCTTTAAAAACAAAAATGGGTGTTCCTGCTACGCGCCCTGTTGCCGATTTTTTGCCTACCATAAGCATTAAAGCCAAAGACCTTGCAGCTGAAATGACAGGGCTAAATGTTCAAAACAAAGATTTAAAAGGACAAAAACCTATTGAAAAAGAACACGTTGATAATAACTTAGCAGTAAGAAATATGCTTACTAAAAGGGGTATTGTACCTGAAAATTTGCTTCCTGCTGAAGATGTAAAAAAAATACAACGAAAGTTAAAGTCAGATGAAAAGAAGGTTTTGAAAGAGTCGAAAACCAAAAAGAAATAACCTAATGGAAGGTATAAACAACCCACTAGAAAAGTTACAATCTCACGATTGGAACAAAGAAAGATTGGGGCAATTAAAACAATTAATGCCAGACCTTTTTACCAATGATGGTGCCCTAAATATAAATGAACTTAAAAAAGTAGTAGATCCTAAAAGCGTAAACGAAACAGAACGTTACGAGTTTAGATGGTTTGGAAAAAGCAATGCCAAACGTGAAGCTTTTACACCAACAGATGCAACGCTTGTTTATGATGAAAAAAGAAGTGTACACCCAAATGAAAGTGAAAACTTAATTATTGAGGGTGAAAATTTAGCCGTACTCAAATTATTAAGTACTAGTTACCGTGAGCAAGTAAAGTGCATTTATATTGACCCTCCTTACAACACAGGTAAAGACTTTGTGTATTCTGACAAGTTTAACCAAGACAAAAAAGAATATTGGGAAGAAAACGAAACCACAGAAAATGGTTTTAAAATAGATACCAATACAGAAACTGATGGGCGTTTTCATAGCAATTGGCTAAATATGATGTACAGTCGTTTGCTAATTGCAAGACAGTTGTTAAAAGAAGATGGCGTAATTTTTATTTCTATTGATGATAATGAAGTGCATCATTTAAGAAAGTTGTGTGATGATGTTTTTGGTGATGAAAATTTCATCAATGAGTTCATTTGGAAAAATGGAAGAACTTCATCTGCTATTTATACTAAAGAACAAGAATATATTTTAGCTTATGGTAAAAATGTTGAAACGCTAGAGTTTATAAAATATAATGGAGAAAATGAGATAATATCTGATAGAGCAATTAAAAAAATAGGTATAAAAAATCCTGCTAGTGACATATTCTTTCCTAAAGGAATAAGGTTTGAGTGTGAAGACAAAACATTTCCTAACAATTTTGGAGATAAAGAAAGTGTTGAAGTTGTTAAAGGAAAGTTTAGATGTGAAAATAACCTATTAGCTGAAGATGTTGTGTTAAAAGCAGGTTGGGTTATGAAAGATATGATAGAAGATTGGATTGATAACAAAGATGTTATTGATTCAAAAGGCCAAAAAGTATCAGAATTCTATTTTAAAGATAATGGAGTATTACAATACATTAAAGAAAAAGGGACAATTCATCCAAAAACAATTATTGAAAATTTTTCTACAAAGAGCGGAACTAATGAAGTGACAAAATTAATGGGAGTTAAAGTATTTGACTATCCAAAACCCGTAAATTTATTAAAGTTTTTGTCGATTATGTTAGATGATAATGATATCATCCTAGACTTTTTTGCTGGTTCAGGAACAACTGGTCAAGCTACTACAGAACTCAACCAAGAAGATGGTGGTAACAGAAAATACATTTTAGTACAACTACCCGAACAAACAGACGAAAAAAGTGAAGCTTACAAAGCAGGTTACAAAAAAATAAGCGACATTACTATTGAGCGTAACAAACGAGTGATAGAAAAAATTATTAAAGAAAAGAAAGAAGCAACTCCAGATTTATTCAAAAAAGAAGAGACTGAGCAAGAACAATTAAAAGGTTTAGGCTTTAAGGTATTCAAACTACAAAAATCTAACTTCCCAAGAGTAGAATTTGCTCCAGACCCTGAAAAAACAGAAGAGGAAAATATTGAGCTACTTAAAAAGTACATTAAAGACAAGGAAGCACAATTGGTAAATGCGTTTAACCGAGATGAATTAATTACTGAAATTTTAATAAAAAACGGATTTAAACTTAATTATAGGTTAACAAAACAAGTAGAATTTAAGAGTAACGAGATTTTACTCGCTACAGACGGAGACAAAGAAACTTTAATTTGTTTAGATGTTATCATAGCAGATGAAACAGTAGCCCACTTTAAAACAAATATAAACCAAAAGCTAATTGTATTGGAACGTGCCTTGGACACCACCAAAAAATGGAATTTAAAACACGCTATGGGAGATAAGTTTAATGCTTTTTAATTGCAAAATATAAAGCAGCTACCACTAGCCAAAACTTTGTAAAAAGGGCGTCTTCTGGTAACGCTCGTTAATTTGTAAAAAAGAAAAATTATAAGTAATAGTATACAAAACACATAGGGCATCTGTGCAAAACAGAAAGGTTTATTATTATTGTTAACTCAAAGATTGCAAAATAGAACATGTGACGTTTAAACAAGATATATTTAGTTGGTTAAGTTGATAAAAGAAGTTAGAGTGCTAACAGCTTAGCTTGAACTAGATGTTATTCACTAATCACAGTAAATCAAAATATTCAAATAATAAGAAATGAAAAATAAAATTTTAAAAATTGTCGGGGTGTTTGTGCTTCTAGTATTGGCTGTATTAATAGTAGCACCTTTCTTCCTAAAAGGAAAAATTGTAGACCTCATTAAAATTAATGTAAACAAAAATGTAAATGCGACATTCGATTTCTCCGATGCAGATTTAAGCTTGTTAAAAAGCTTCCCTAATGCAGAGATACGCTTAGATGATATAATCCTTATAAATAAAGCACCGTTTAAAGGAGATACTTTATTTGCCGCCAAACAACTCTCCTTAGTTATAGGTATACCGGAGTTATTTAAAGGAGCAGGCGAGCCAATAGGCGTAAAGGATATAACACTAAACGAGGCATTAGTAGCCATACAAGTAGATACAGAAGGGAATGCTAATTACGATATTGCCTTAGAAACTACAGAGCCAGATGTAAACGATGGGCAAGCGCAAACGCAAGATGGCTTTGTTTTTAACCTAGCATCGTACGCTATTAATAATTCTAAATTTAGCTACTATGACAAAGGCGCTAAAATATATTTTCAGCTTTTAGATATGAGCCATTCAGGAACGGGAGATCTTTCCTTAGCACAATCTAAGTTAGATACGCATACAAAGGCTTTGGTTTCTTTAGAAATGGATAGCACAAATTATTTAAATAAAAATAAAATTCAGCTAGATGCTTTGTTAGGTATAGATTTGACTACCAATACCTATTCGTTTTTAGAGAATAAAGCATTGCTAAATCAACTCCCATTGGTATTTGATGGTTTTGTAAAGTTGAATGAAGAAAATCAGGAAATAGCAATAAACTTTAAAACCGCTTCATCAGATTTTAAAAACTTTTTAGGAGTTATTCCAGAGGCGTACTCAAAGGATATCCAGGAGGTTACTACCACAGGAGCCTTTACAATTTCAGGAGCTTTTAAGGGTATTGTGGATGAGACGCATATTCCAAAATTCAATATTGCAATAAATTCAGACGATGCCTCTTTCAAATACCCAGCATTGCCAAAAACGGTGCGTAATATTTTTATGGATATTGCCATCACTAATACCACCGGTCTGGTAGAAGATACCGCTGTATCTATTAAAAAAACATCTTTTCAGATAGATGATGATACCTTTAGTCTTACATCTCAAATAGGGCAACTTATGGGCAATACAAAGGTAAGTGCACAAGTAGCTGGTAAGATGAATTTAGCCAATCTAGAAAAAGCTTACCCAATACCTGCGGGAATGCATTTAAAGGGAATGTTAGATGCAGATATAAGTACTGCTTTTGATTTAGCAATGATAGAAAATAAGCAATACGAGCGGACTAGGACAGAGGGTAAAATGCGTCTAAATAACTTTGTATATGATGCAGAAGATATGGCAAACCCAGTACTGCTAGATGCTGTTTCTGTAACATTTAATCCAAGAACGGTAAGCTTAAATGAGTTTAAGGGGAAAACAGGTACTACAGATTTTAAAATTAACGGTACTATCAATAACTTTTTAGGCTATTTGTTTAATGACGAAAAGGTGCTAGGAGATTTTAATCTCAATTCTGACACGTTTAATTTAAATGATTTTATGGTGGTAGATACACCAGCAAAACCTAATGATTCAAAAGGTGCCAATAAAACAGAAGTAAGTACTCCAGAAGCAGATGGATCTA
>Ga0115565_10002909_pt1 | contig 12563 bp, 10 predicted proteins | sample COGITO_mtgs_1105_FD_87199 | JGI IMG/M metagenome (GOLD analysis project Ga0115565, IMG submission 87199) | Pelagic marine microbial communities from North Sea - COGITO_mtgs_110530 | ecosystem: Environmental > Aquatic > Marine > Epipelagic | place: Germany:Helgoland, sampling site Kabeltonne... | reverse complement strand
TCACTGATCAGCAGCTGGAAATCATTGCCGATCTTGCCGATCGCTTCTCCTTTGGGGAAATTCGCTCCACCCACAACCAAAATGTGGTGCTGGCAGATGTGGCTAAGGACGAACTCTTCGAGCTCTGGCAACTGGCAAAAGCCGCTGGCTTAGCTACGCCCAACATTGGCACCATCAACGATATGATCTGCTGTCCCGGTGGCGACTACTGCTCCCTGGCCAATGCCAAATCTATTCCCGTAGCCGAGGCCATTCAACGAAAATTTGACGATCTGGACTATGTCTATGATCTGGGGAATCTGGAACTCAATATCTCCGGCTGCATGAACGCCTGTGGCCATCATCATATAGGCCATATAGGCATTCTGGGTGTGGATAAAAAAGGCGAGGAGTGGTATCAGATTCAGCTCGGCGGCAGCGCCAACAAAGATGCTGCACTGGGCAAGGTGCTGGGTCCCTCTCTATCCAGGGATGCGGTGACAGACAGCATCGAAAAACTACTGGATGTCTATGTGGAGAATCGCCTTGAAGGTGAGGCTTTCCTGGGCACCTACCAGCGCATTGGTATCGAAAAGTTTAAGCAGAGGGTATATGGCACAGCTTCTTAAAGAGGGTCAGGTTGTAGATAACAGCTGGTCCACAGTGGTTGAGGATGCTGGCGATCTGCCCCCCGGCGATATTTTGCTACCCCTACAGCGCTGGCTACACCAACATAGCCAGCTAAGCCAGCACAGCGGCAGAGTCGGCCTATGGATTGAGGGCAACGAGGAGATTGAGGCTGTCGCCGAGCAACTTATCCAGGCGCCAGTAGTGGCTATCCGCTTCCCCAAGTTTGTGGATGGCCGCGGTTTCTCGGCAGCCCGTCTGCTGCGCGAGCGCTATGGGTATCAGGGCGAGATTCGCGCCACTGGTGAGATAATTCGCGATCAGTTATATTTGCTGCAGCGCTGTGGCTTTAACGCTTTTGAGTTTGGCGAAGAGGTTGATCTGGCCGAGGCCAGCAAATCTCTTGCAGACTTTTCTGACGCCTATCAGGTGGCTGCGGATCAGCCAATACCCCTATTTAAACGTCGCTAGATACTCTAGCTAGGCGGGCCCATGGAACATGATGTAATACAGACATTTTTCCTTATTTTTAGTGGCGCAGCTGCCCTTGCCTCCCTGGCTCTGATAGGTCGTCAGCCCCTGCTGGTCGCCTATATTGCTCTGGGTGCCATACTGGGCCCCCACGGGCTGGGTATGGTGGCCGATGTAGAGTTAATTGGCCAGATCGCCAGCATTGGCATTATCTTTTTGCTGTTTCTTCTGGGTCTGGATATGCAGCCCCAGGCTCTGCTCAATGTACTCCGCCAGGTCACCCATATTACTTTAATCAGCTCGCTGCTATTTACCGCCGCTGGCTACGCCACTGCCTATCTGTTTAATTACTCCCATCTGGAATGTCTAATCATTGGCACCTCTATGATGTTTTCCAGCACCATAATAGGGATCAAACTACTGCCTACCACAGTGCTGCACCACAAGCATTCCGGTGAACTGATGATTGGCATGCTGCTGATGCAGGACTTTTTAGCAATCTTTGTGCTGCTGGTGCTGATTTCAGGAGTATCAGAATCCAACAGTGAAAACCTGATTACCTTTGGCAAAAGTCTAGTGGCCCTGCCCCTGCTGATTGGCGGCGCCCTGGTGGCGGTTAGGGTGCTGTTGCAGCCCCTGTTTGCACGTTTTGATCGCATAGGTGAATATGTGTTCTTGCTGGCTATCGGCTGGTGTCTGGGTGTAGCTGAACTGGCCGAAATAATGGGCCTTTCTCGAGAAATTGGCGCCTTTGTGGCCGGCATATCTCTGGCTACCAGCCCTATTGCCCAGTATATAGCCCTCAACCTTAAGCCTCTGCGAGACTTCTTTTTAATTCTGTTTTTCTTCTCTCTGGGGGGCGCCTTCGATCTGGCTCTGATTCCCCATATTATTGTTCCAGTACTGGTACTGGCCGCGATCATGCTCTGTATAAAACCGGTAATCTACAAATTTCTGCTGGCTAAAAGTGAGAGCAAGGCCCTGTCCTGGGATATAGGTTTCCGGCTGGGTCAAAACAGTGAGTTCTCACTGCTGATTGCCTACCTGGCATTTAATACTGGTCTAATTGGCAATAATGCCTCACACCTTATACAGGCCGTGGCCATTGTTACCTTCCTGATATCCAGCTATATAGTGGTTATCAACTTCCCCAGCCCTATAGCCATAAGCAGTCGTCTGCGTCGCGACTAGCAGTTGCGCCACAGAGTTTAAGTACTGGAGCATTTAGCCCTGCCCGGCGGTTATTTTCTGCTATCCTGATATTGATCCTACAGCAAACGGACTATTAATCAGGATCCACAATGCAGACAAATGGGATGTCTAGGGATTATGAATCGAACCTCAAGAGTACTAAGAACCACCAGCGACACCAGTCTTGCCAGCGAGCTGGCGCAGCGCACCCTCACTGATTACAGCATCAGCACTGAACTGTCTTCAGAGCTCAGAGTGGGCACCCTGGCCTACTTTAGTATCCAGCAAGAATTTACCCGCATCAGCAAAGCTATCAAGTCTGGCAGCCCATTGCAGATTGAGCGTATAGACCCCCTGCTCAAGGCTCTGGTTGACAGTATTATTCGCAATCCCGCCGCCGGGGTCTGGCTGGCACGCCTTAAGAGCAAGAGCAGCTATGCTCATCGCCACTGTATTTCCTGCGCTATTCTATGCGCAGTTATGGGTCGCCAGCTGGGTTTTGATACTGAATCTATGCGCAGGCTCAGCCTGGCTGGCCTGCTGATGGACAGCGGCAAGTTGCTATTGGCGGACAGCCTGTTGCGCAAAACCCAATCCCTCAGCCCAGCTGAGCAACAGGAGACCCAGCGACATACGGAGCTAGGGCTCGAGGCTGTAGCCAGCGCCGACTTGCCAGAAGAAGTACTGCAGGTAATTCGCTATCACCATGAGCGCTTTGATGGCAGTGGCTACCCGGATGGACTGAGTGGCACCCAGATACCATTATTCGCCCGAATTGCAGCTATTGTTGACTGCTATGACGCCATGACCAGCCCCAGATACTATGCCACGCCCATAGTTCATTCCGAGGCTATTATGAAATTGGCGGGCTGGCGCAAAACATTGTTTCAGAAGGAGCTGGTAGATACCTTTATCCAGGCCATTGGGCTCTACCCTCCAGGCTCACTGGTTGAGCTGACCAGCGGTGAAGTCGCAGTGGTCAGTGATTTCCGTGTGGGTATGGGCAGAAAGCCTGAGCTAACCGTTATTCTGGACGCCAACAAAAACCGCCTGACCAGAAAAAAAGCCCTCAAGCTCACCGGCAAAGAGGGCAATATTGATATAGCTAAAAACCTGCCCCCGGATGCCTATAATCTGGATCCGGAAGCGCTGTTTTAAGCTAAATTTTCGAATGGTTGTAGGATGTACTGTAGGCTAGATTCTAGACCTGCTTGTGGGAATCTTGGGTCAGGCGCGTCCACCACTTTAGCAGCAGGCGATCGGCGCTCTCTTCTGCAGCTATGCCCAGACGCTCGTACAGCTTTTTCTTGTGCACGTAGGCCACCTCGTAGACATCGGCTTCCTGAATGCGCGTTACCAGATACTCATCACTGGTCTGTACATCGTCCACCATTGCCATTTCCAGAGCCTGGGAGCCGTACCAGGTCTCACCAGTGGCAATCTTTTCTATATCCAGCTGTGGGCGTCTCGAGGACACATGGGCCTTAAATAGCTGGTGAATATCTTCTAGATCCTCAACAAATTTCTTGCGCCCCTTGGTGGTATTCTCACCAAACATGGTCATGGTGCGCTTGTATTTGCCCGCGGTAAGAATCTCGTAATCCACATCGTGCTTCTTCAGAACTCTATTGAAGTTGGGCAGCTGGGCAACCACACCTATGGAGCCAATAATGGCAAAGGGTGCCGCCAAAATCTTGTCGGCCACACAGGCCATCATATAGCCGCCGCTGGCCGCAACCTTATCCACACAGACTGTCAGCGGTATCTGAGCTTTGCGAATACGATCCAGCTGAGAGCTAGCCAAACCATAGCTGTGCACCATACCGCCGGGGCTCTCCAGCTTGACCAAAACCTCGTCATTGGCTGTGGCCTGAGTGAGCACCGCAGTTATCTCCTCGCGCAGATGGCTAGTAGCCGAAGCGCTGATATTGCCATTAAAGTTGAGTACAAACACTCGACTTCTGGCCTGGGTCTCTTCGCTATCCCCAGTATCCGCCTGTTTGCTGGCTTTTTTATCACGCTTTTTATCGAGCTTAGCCTGCTTCTTTTTCGCCTTGTGGAGTTTTTTCTCCTCTGCTTTTTGCAGCGCCTCATCCATTGTGGCAATCAGCATGGCTTCACTCATATCATTAAACTGCTGATTCAATGGGGTGATTTCCAAATGACCTTTATCAGCCTGCTGTTTCTTTTGGCCAACAGTTACAACAGCAGACACAATAATGACCACAGCAATAACCACAGTCGCCACTTTGGCCAAAAACAGCCCGTATTCAGCTAAGAATTCCAAGTTACACTCCAACAATATTCAAAAGGTAAATTATAGTTCAAATTGGCAACTGCTACTGTTGCGCCGAAGCCTGATCGACAAAGTGCTTGATCAGCCGACCAGACATAATGGTGGGCGGGGGTACATAATGGGGTAAATCATCGTAGCGGCACCAGTGGGCCTCGCTGATTTCAACACCATCCACCACAATCTCCTCAGTCACAGCATCAGCAATAAAGCCCAGCATTAACTGCCCCGGATAGGGCCAGGACTGACTACCCACATAGCGGATATTAGTAATTTCCACACCAACTTCTTCATACACCTCACGGTGCAGTGCCTGCTCAGCACTTTCACCAGCCTCAATAAACCCGGCCAGCGTACTAAACATACCATCGGGCCAGTTTGGCTGACGCGCCAATAGACAGTGATCGCCCCTGGTGACTACTACAATAACGCAGGGGGATATGCGCGGATAGTTATTGATATCACAGGGCTCACAGCGCATGGCATGCTCAGTGACCGACGAGCTCATCTGAGTGCCACAGCTGCCGCAGTACTGGTGCTTGTCCTGCCAGTCGAGCAACTGCACTGCGCGACAGACCATAGTAAACTCTTCGTCTCCAGACTTAGCCAGCAGGCTGCGCAACTCCATGGCACTGAAGTCCGAGGCCGCCCTGGCATCCTCAGACAGAGCCCAGACCTGACAGTCCACTCCCTGCCACTGGCCCAGTAACAGCCGTCGCTCGCAGAAAAACTTTAGCTGGTCAGCTGTCTCATGATCAATAAGCACTGCCGAGCTGGGCCCGCCACCATCCGGCACCAGGATATCCCGACCAATCACGGCCAGAATCCAGCGCTTTTCTGTATTTAGAGGCTTGGGGTTGGCATGGAAGCCATTGGTAATCTGCGCATTGGACAACGGGATAACACCTTATGTTTGGCTATTCTAAACGGCTATTTTGAAAGGCTCTTGTAAAAGCTCTTATTGCTTGCAAACTGACTGCGCTGCGGCTAAGGTTTGAGCCTGATTTTGCGCTAGTCTAACATGAATAAACCCGGTGGACTGCCCGGTCTATAAGACAATTAACTCTAAATACATAAACTTGAGGGATACTTGATGACTCCAACTTTGCCACAGGCATTTAAAAAGAACTTTCTCGGCAACTCGCCCGGGTGGTACGAGACGGCAATTATTGCGTTTTTAATCCTTAACCCCATCGCCCTCTACCTCTTCGGCCCCTTTATTACTGGCTGGATGTTGATTGGAGAATTTATTTTTACTCTGGCAATGGCCCTCAAATGCTACCCATTACAGCCGGGCGGACTGCTCGCCATTGAAGCCATAGCTCTGGGTATGGCCAGCCCCGAAGCAGTCTACCAGGAGACTGTCGCCAACTTCCCGGTGATTATGCTGCTGATGTTTATGGTCGCCGGCATCTACTTTATGCGCGACATACTGCTGTTCACCTTTACCAAAATTCTACTCGGCGTTAAGTCCAAAACGGCATTGTCGTTTTTGTTCTGTTTCGCTGGCGCAGTGCTGTCTGCCTTCCTGGATGCTCTGACAGTTACCGCAGTTCTGATTACCATTTCAGTGGGCTTCTACTCGGTGTACCACAAGGTGGCTTCGGGCAAGAAAATCATCGATGAAAATCATGACCATGCCGACGATAAAAGCCTGATATCCAATCATCGTCAGAACCTCGAAGACTTCCGCGCCTTTCTGCGCAGCCTGATTATGCACGGCGCTGTGGGTACAGCTCTGGGTGGAGAAATGACCCTAGTAGGCGAGCCGCAAAATCTGTTGATTGCAGAGCGAGCCGGTTGGGAGTTTATGGAATTCTTTACCCGCATGGCGCCAGTGACCCTGCCGGTGTTTTTCTGTGGCCTGCTGACCTGCATACTGCTCGAAAAAACCAAGATCCTCGGCTACGGCGCTACCCTGCCCGACGCAGTGCGTCAGGTACTTAAAGAGTCCAGCGACCACGAAGATTCAAAGCGCACCCAGCAGGACAAAGCTGCACTGATTATCCAGGGCATAGTGGCCGTTATTCTGGTTCTAGCTCTGGCATTCCACATAGCTGAAGTGGGCATTATCGGTCTGATGATCATAGTTCTGCTCACCGCCTTTAATGGTATTACCGAAGAGCACCGCATCGGCCACGCCTTTGAAGAGGCCCTGCCCTTTACCGCACTGCTGGTAGTGTTTTTCGCCATTGTGGCAGTAATCCATGAGCAGCATCTGTTCTCTCCAGTTATTCACTGGGTGCTGGCAATGGACGAGTCGATACAGCCCGGCATGTTCTTCCTGGCCAATGGTCTGCTCTCTGCTATCAGCGACAATGTGTTTGTGGCTACTGTATATATCAATGAGGTACGAGCTGTACTGGATGCTGGCGATATTAGCCGCGAGCACTTCGACAAGCTGGTTATTGCTATCAACACTGGTACCAACCTGCCCAGCGTGGCAACACCCAATGGTCAGGCAGCCTTCCTGTTCCTGCTGACCTCTGCATTGGCCCCGCTAATCAGACTGTCTTATATGCGCATGGTGATAATGGCTCTGCCCTACACTGTAGTGCTGACAATAGTCGGTCTGCTAGGCGTTCACTACAATATCTAAGAGCGCACAATTGAATAAGGCCCGACTAATAATAGTCGGGCCTTTTTTTGTGCCTAAAGAAATCCCACCGAACCCAAAGCTCCCCTTCCCAGACCCCTGAGAAAAACCAGATAGTATAAAAAAGGCCCGCCTGAGCGAGCCTTTTTACTTATAGCCAATAACTAGGCGTTGGAAAGGATAACCTTACCCTTGGCGCGACGCTCAGAGATTGATGCAAATGCCGCCCTGTAGTCATCCAGAGGGTAGACCTCGGTCACCAGTGGTGAGAACTTACCGCTGTCGATCATTTCAATCAGCTCATCAAAGTTCTTGCGAGACTCCATAGGCGCACGGGCAGCCCAGGAACCCCAGAACACCCCAATCAGTGACGCACCCTTAAGCAGCGCCAGGTTCAGAGGCATAGCGGGAATAGGACCCGAGGCAAAACCAATCACCAAGAAACGACCATCCCAGGCAATGGCGCGGAATGCCTGCTCAGAGAACTCTCCACCAACCGGATCATAGACAACATCCACGCCCTTGCCGCCAGTTAGCTCTTTAACCTTGTCTTTAAGGCTCTCGGTAGAGTAATTAATACGCAGGTCAGCCCCGGCCTCGCAGGCAAAGTCTAGCTTCTCTTCAGTGCTCGCAGCGGCAATCACAGTGGCGCCCATAGCCTTGGCGATCTGAATAGTGGCAATGCCCACACCTCCAGCTGCACCCAGCACCAGCAGAGTCTCGCCGGGCTGAATATTAGCCTGCTGCTTAAGCGCGTAATAGGAGGTGCCATAGGTAATGGCAAAGCCCGCCGCCTGCTCAAAGGACATGGTATTACCCATCTCAAAGGTAGTGTGCTCATTAACCACGCATTGCTCAGCAAAAGCACCTATCTGAGTGGTGGCAATAACCTTGTCGCCCAGCTTGCGGCTGGTGACGCCCTCGCCTACGGCGGTAACCACGCCAGCCAACTCAGCGCCAGGTATAAATGGCAGCTCAGGTTTAAACTGATATTTACCCTGAACAGTTAGCACATCGGGGAAATTTACCCCGGTGGCCTTGATATCCATCAGAATTTCACCTTTGCCCGGAGTTGGAGCTTCCACCTCTTCTAAAGCCAAATTTTCCGTGGGACCAAATTCCTTACAGACTAGTGCTCTCATTGTATTATCCTGATGTTATTATTTTATTTATCGGCCAAATAGGCTGCCGCCTTGGCAACAAATTTATTGGTTTGCTGAAACCCGCCCACCAGCATCTGCTGGCCCTCGGGATTATCTATATTGTCCATCTGGGCACGCACATTTTCTGGCGTCTGCTGCTCTGGTGGCAGGTAGATGCCATCAGTTTCATAGATATGAGTGCGCGCATAGCCACCGGCACCGGCGCAGAGAATACTGCGATTGGGAGCCGCTTCATCACAGAGCGTTAACAAACCAGCGGTTACAGATTCCACAGTCATAATATCGGACTGCTCTTCAGTCACTAGCCCCTCGAGCATTCTTGTGCCGGCCGTGGGTGACAGACAGTTCACTTTGATGTGGTATTTTTCACCCTCAATACAGAGCGTATTCATCAGCCCCACCACAGCCATTTTGGCAGCGCCATAGTTAGCCTGACCAAAGTTGCCGTACATGCCGCTGGAGGACGTGGTCATTACAATGCGGCCATAGCCCTGCTCGCGCATTAGTTCCCAGACTGCTTTGCAGCAGTTGGCTGAGCCCATCAGGTGCACATCAACCACCAGCTGAAAGTCGTCCATACCCATTTTGGCAAAGCTCTTATCCCGCAGAATACCGGCATTGTTAACCAGAATATCCACCCGGCCCCATTTCTCAACGGCCTGGGCAACCATGGTTTCAACTTCATCCATCTTGGCCACATTGGCACCATTGGCAATGGCTTCACCGCCAGCGGCTTCAATCATGGCAACGGTTTCCATGGCAGCATCGCTTGAACCGCCCACGCCATTCACTGTGCCACCTAGATCATTGACCACCACCTTGGCTCCGCGCGCCGCCAGTGCCAGGGCATGGGAGCGACCCAGGCCATTGCCTGAGCCTGTAACTATGGCTACCTGTCCGTCGTATCTAATTGTCATTCGTCTCTCTCCTCTGAGGTTAAATACCTATAGTTTAGTCTAGCGGTATTGGCTCAGTTCGCGACGTGCAATCACCATGCGGTGAACAGAATCCGGGCCATCGGCAAAACGCAGCGTACGCTGTGCGCCATACCAGGTGGCCAGCGGCGTATCCTGAGACAGTCCAATACCACCATACATCTGCATGGCTTCGTCGATAATTTTTAAGGCCATATTAGGAGCTGCCACTTTAATCATGGAGATAAAGGGCTGAGCTGCATCTGTGCCCTCGTGATCCATTAGCCAAGCTGCTTTTAAGCACAGCAGTCTGGTCATTTCTATATCAATGCGCGCCTGGGCAATAATGTCCCCGTTGCCACCCAGCTTGGCCAGAGGCCGACCAAATGCTTCGCGGTTGAGAGACCGCTCGCACATCAGCTTGAGCGCAGCTTCCGCCAGACCCAGTGAACGCATGCAGTGGTGAATACGGCCAGGCCCCAATCGCCCCTGTGCCACTTCAAAGCCACGGCCTTCGCCGAGAATCATATTTTCTTTGGGCACGCGCACATCGGTAAAGCGCATATGCATATGGCCGTGGGGTGCGTCATCTATATTAAAGATTTGCATGGGGCGCAGGTTCTTAACACCTGGGGTGTCAAAAGGAATCAGTATCTGGCTGTGCTGACCATGGCGGGGACCGCCGGGGTTGGTATTAACCATCACAATCATAATCTTGCAGCGCGGGTCACCGGCACCAGAAATCCAAATCTTCTCGCCATTCAGTACCCATTCATCACCGTCGGCAACACAGGACATAGCAATATTGGTGGCATCTGAAGAGGCCACATCCGGCTCGGTCATGGCATAGGCAGAGCGAATTTCACCTGCCAGCAATGGCTTTAACCACTTCTCTTTTTGCTCATCATTGCAGTAGCGAGCCAATACTTCCATATTGCCTGTATCCGGGGCCGCGCAATTAAATACTTCCGGCGCCAGGTGGGAGCGACCGGTTTCCTGAGCAATATAGGCATATTCAACCGTATTTAGCCCATGGCCACCCTCGTAATGGGTCAGGAAAAAATTCCACAGATTCTTGGCTCTGGCCTTGGCCTTGAGGGTTTCCAGAATTTCAGTCTGGCGCTCGGTAAATGCCCAGCGGTCGCCTTTACCCACTTCCTGATGATACTCATGCTCCAGAGGCAGTATCTCTATATCTATAAATTGCTTAACCTCTTCGAGAATAGGTTTTAACTTGTCACTGATGCCTAAATCCATGTTGCTATGCCCCTAAAATTGTAATTTATTATGCCTGCTTGCAGCTTGGTAACCACTTATTAGTAACCACTTAGCTGAGCAAAGCGATCTGTATGGTAACTGTTATCGCCAAACAATGTCTGCGCTGGTCGGGCGCGCTTTATAAAAAAACCAATGTCATATTCGTCGGTCATACCAATGCCGCCGTGCATCTGAATAGCCTCATTGGTAGACAGTTCAGCCACCTCAGCGAGTTTGGCTTTAGCAATACTGGCCAGAGCAGGAACCCGCTTATGGCTTTCATCCATAGCCTGCAGTGCTTTGAGTACCACTGATTTGCACAGCTCAATCTGGCTCCACCAGTCGGCAGCACGGTGCTGCAGGGCCTGAAACGAACCAATCAACACACCAAACTGCTTGCGTTCTTTGAGGTACTGCAAAGTGCGCTCAAAGCTTTCCTGGGCCATGCCCAACATCTCTGCGGAAAGATAGATATTGCCTGCATCCAGAGTAGCGGACAGCGCCTTAAAACCCTGGCCCTCTTCACCTAGCAGTGCGGCCTCGGCCACCTCAACCTGGTTAAAGCTAATATTGGCATAGTTGCGCCCATCGGTAGCCGCTACGCGCTCAACCTCAATACCAGCGGCGGTAGCATCCACAACAAACAGGCTTATGCCCTTTATATCGCCCGCTTCACCAGAGGTGCGCGCCGCCACAATCAGCTTGTCCGCAGTGCCACCATCGACCACAAAGCGCTTGGCGCCGTTTAGGCTGTAGCCCTGGCCCTGCTTGACTGCAGTCATGCTGATTTGAGCTGGCGCATGATGAGCGTTTTCGTCCACTGCCAGTGCTGTGGTAATTTCGCCGCCAGCGATCGCGCCCAATAATTCAGTTTTTTGCTCTTCAGTGCCCGCCCCTTTGATGGCAGTCACACCCAGCACAGCTGTGGCAAACAATGGAGAAGCGGTTAATGTGCGGCCGGTCTGCTCGACAATCTGACCCATACCCACATGACCAAACTCCAGACCACCATAGGCCTCAGGCACCAAAATTGCCGCCCAGCCCATGTCGACCATCTGGCCCCAGAGACTGTCCGCATAACCAGTTTCACTACCTGCATCCCGCTGCGCACGCAGCTCAGCCAGGGGAGCAAATTCAGCAAGAAAGCCCTGGGCTGATTCCTTGAGCATCTGCTGCTCTTCGTTTAATACTAATGCCATAATTCTGTACCTTTGTATTTTATTGGCGCTGTCGCCATCTGTTAGCGCTTTAGCAACCTATTAGCCGAGGCCGAGGATATTTTTAGCTATCACATTAAGTTGAACCTCTGAGGTTCCGCCTTCGATAGAATTACCTTTGGTGCGCAGCCAGGTGCGTGGCAGCCAGCCTTGATTAGAAGCCTCACCCTCCCAGACCATGGCATCGCTACCATTGACCTTAAGCAGGGTTTCAAAGCGGCGCTTATTAAGCTCGGTCCCATAATATTTCAACATGGCAGAGGTAGCCCCAACACCATGGCCCGACTTTACTTCGTCGGTAACCCGCTCTGCGGTTAGTGCAAAACAGGCACCGTCAATTTCCCATTTGGCAACCTCAGCCCTCAGCAGCGGGTTGTTCATGCGACCCTGGTCAACACCCAGCGCCCTGGCGGCGATCTGGCCCATGGTTTCAGAACCCACATCGGCCATACCCATGCCGCCGATCATTTCTCGCTCGTGGGTTAGCAGATACTTGGCTATGGTCCAGCCGTGATTGATATCCCCCACCACCTGATCTTTCTCTACACGCACATCATCCAAGAAAGTTTCACAGAAAGGCGAACTGCCAGAAATTAGCTTAATCGGCTTGGGCGTGACTCCGGGAGTCTCCATATCAAATAACACCAAGCTAATGCCCATCTGCTTTTTGGCATCTGGGTCGGTGCGCAGCAGACAGAACATCCAGTCGGCTTTGTCGCCGTAAGAGGTCCAGACCTTTTGCCCATTGGCGATAAAATGGTCGCCCATATCCTCACCCTTGGCCTGTAGGCCGGCCAAATCTGAACCTGCGCCTGGCTCTGAATAGCCCTGACACCAGCGAATCTCGCCGCGGAT
>Ga0115565_10002897_pt1 | contig 12591 bp, 10 predicted proteins | sample COGITO_mtgs_1105_FD_87199 | JGI IMG/M metagenome (GOLD analysis project Ga0115565, IMG submission 87199) | Pelagic marine microbial communities from North Sea - COGITO_mtgs_110530 | ecosystem: Environmental > Aquatic > Marine > Epipelagic | place: Germany:Helgoland, sampling site Kabeltonne... | reverse complement strand
GCTTGTTAAGAATGGTGGTAACTAGCTGCGCCTCGCGAGACGCTGTAACCATTCCTGAAATTTTTTGGTTGAGAGCATCCAACTCTTTCTCACTAAAATTACCACCTATTGGGTTGTATCTAAAGTTAATAATCGCAAGCGTAGCAGGAGACACAATTTCCCATTGCTTACTTTTACGGAGTAGTTTTTCGGTCTTTTCGGCAATTTTAATATTGTACGTAATTGCATTTCTAAACCCTTGCAGGCCAAAGGTTTTGAGCGACATATAAAATTTAAGCGCTCTAAAACGTCTGGTAAGTTGCACGCCGTGATCGTAAAAGTTAATCTCAGATTCATTCCCCTCAATATCACGTAGGTATTCTGGCTTTTCTATAAAAGTGCTTTTCAAGTATTTGTGATTACGTATCAATAAGCAACCCATTTCATACGGCTGAAAAAACCACTTGTGTGGATCTACCGTGAGTGAATCTGCTTTAGAAATTCCCTTGAGAAGTTCTTTGCCATTTTTAGCTAGAATCGCAGCGCCGCCATAAGCGCCATCTATGTGAAACCAGAGTTTTTCTTCCTTACAGATTTTAGAAATATCAGTGAGCGGGTCTACCGTTCCTGTATTTGTAGTTCCTGCCGTCGCAATCACACAAAACGGATTATACCCTTCCAGTCTATCACGAGCAATAGCACTTTTTAACTTGATTGTAGAAAATTTAAATTCAGAATCTGTTGGTATTAAACGTATTTGCTCACGTGTAAACCCAACGATGCGCAGCGCTTTTATATTAGACGAGTGCGCTTGATCAGAAAGATAAATCACGGCATTTGCAAAGTTCTCGCCACACATCACACGTCTTGCGGTAACGATAGCAGTAAGATTTGCCATAGAACCACCACTCGTAAAGATGCCACCACCTTTTTTTACAGGAAAGCCAAAAATCTTTAGCAACCAGCTTATCGTCACAATTTCAAGTGCAGCCGCGGGAGGTGATTGTGACCAGCCGCCAGAAAAAATATTAAAACCTGTCGCTAGCGTATCAGCCATTGCGCTCACATAGTTACTCGGCCCTGGTACAAATGAAAATGCTTTAGGATGCGATGGGATTGCACTTTTTTTCATCACTTTCTCAATGACAAAGTCAAGTACTTCTTGAGGGTCAGATGATTGTTCTGGCGCTTCCTCAAGAAAGAGAGAATCCATTTCTTCGCGACTTCCCGTCGCCATCGGAAATTTACTGTTTTGCGTATCAAAGTGCTCTACCACTGCATCTACAATGCTGTAGCCGTAAGCCTTCATCTCTTCTTTTGATAGTTCTAGGGTGTCTGTATTCATCGTCCTTCTTTTCTAAGTAGGCAAAGTTAGACTATTGCTCAGACCATTAAAAATGTAGTGAGGTATACTTACGCTTTCGCGAAAGCGTATGAAAAACTATTCTACTAGTATTACTTCCTCTGGTGTCACCACAAAAACCTCGTCACCATCTTCTGGCTCTAAAATATAATTACCCGTAAACTCACCAAAAGCAGGTAAAATCATTTGGTTAGGCTTTTTGAAAAAGCAAGGCATTTTTAGAATTTGACGTCCCAAGCCCTGAAGTCTAACGCCAGGATGTATGTGACCACAGAAGTTATAAAGACCTTCCCGCTCTTCAGGAATATGCGTGAGTAAAAAAGTATCGAGAATGCGTTCGTCAAAAATTTTAATCCCAATTTTCTCAAACCGCAGAGGGTTTATAATATCGTGATTACCGGAAACAAGCGTGATCAGAGCCTTTTGCTGGCCAACCCACTTTTCAAAATATAACCACTCTGTATTTAATGAAGAATGAAACAAATCACCCAAAAAACAAACCTCTTTCGGGTTACAACAAGAAATCGCTTCATCCAGCTGCTCAAAATTCTTTAAAATTGCATCCTGAGGCACTGCACTCCCGTGCTTTCTAAAATGAGCTACTTTACCTAAGTGTACATCTGCGATAAACAGGATTTTCTTCTCCACCCAGAACATTGTCCCAGTTGGGTGTAAATGAAAAGTATTGCTATTTATGATTGTTTCTTGCACGGGTGTAAAAATACGAACGAAGTTGTTATTTTGATCCCGAGCTTTAGGGAGAGAAATCACATAAATAAGCTGGGAAAAATATCTTCACAAACCTACTCATTTATGCGTGCTCACTGTAATGCGATTTTTAACATACGTTCAAAATGTCAAATCAACCTAACAATCTAATGGGGTTGAGTAATTCCCGACCCCTGAGCGTAGTCGAAGGGTAAGGAAATTATATCTAAACTACCGCCTTTTCCCTTTCTTGGTCAAAATCGCAGTCATTCGCTTAATGCGATCTGCGAGTTTCTCGCTGCTTAACTTTTCGCGTAAGCGGTCTGTAATAATAGGAAAACTAAGTGGTGTGGGTTGCTCACAATCCATCCAAACAATTTCCTGTGTGGCAATACGTTCAAGGGCTTCTTGCAGACGCCCTTCTTCCAGTTGGTGCTCAAAGGTTTCTGTAAATGCCTGCTGAAACAATAAATTATCAGGCTCATAATCCCGAAAGACCTCAAAAAATAGCTGACTGCTACTCTGCAAGTGTTTCTGCTTGAGTTGTTTGTTAGGAAAACCTGTAAAAACCAATCCAGAAATCACCGCTATATCCCGAAATTTCCTTCGCGCCATCTCGGTTGAGTTTAGACTTTTTTGAAGATCTGCGTGCATATATGCTACGGTAAAGAGGTCATTATCTAAAACTTGCTCGATGTCAATCGGTTTATCAGATAGTAACTCAAAACCATAATCATTAAAAGCCAGCGAGAAGGTAATTGGGCTCAATAAACTCACGCGATACCCTAGTAAGCTCCCCATTGCTTCGTGCACAAATCGTCCTTCAAAAGGATAAAAAATATGATGATATCCTTCTCGAGTTCTAAACGTTTCTATGAGAAACTGCTCGCTACTTGGCACAATGCTTTCCACCTTCTGACGGCGGAAAATATGCTCTAGCGCATTGATTTCTGGAGACCGCTTTCGCGAAAGCGAATTCCCAGTATATAATTCTTCCCTTAGTAATTGTGACATCTGGCTACTTAACGTAAGTCGTCCGCCCATCCACGATGGGACTTTATTCGTTTTCTTTGTACTATTTTTAACGTGAACCTCCATCCCTTTAATACGGATGAATTCTAGGTTGCGACCGGCAAAAGTAAAGACGTCGCCACGTGTAAGTTTACTTACAAAAAACTCTTCTACCATCCCGATGTAACCACCTTTTTGATACTTTGCCATAATGCTGGCATCGCTCACGATGGTCCCAATCTGCAGTCTGTGGCGCATTGCCACCATTCTTGAATTGACTTTAAAACGACCGTCTTCTAGCACTTCTACTTTTTTATATTCATCATATGCTTGTAATGATTGTGCGCCTATGGTTATAAAATTTAGAAGCCATTGCCACTGATCTCTAGAAAGCGCTTGAAAGCAAAAAGTTGATACAACTTCTGGCCAAATGTCTTCAGGCAAAAATCCATCAGAAACCGCAAGCGTTGTAAGATATTGCAATAACACATCGTAGCTATTGAGATACGGAATACGATCTTCAACCGCGTTTTCTTTTACCGCGCGTTGTAGTGCAGAAGCTTCGACAAGTTCTAAAGCGTGCGTGGGTAAAAAATAGATCACGCTCTCTTTACCAGGTCTATGACCACTACGTCCCGCTCGTTGCAAAAAGCGAGCAACACCTTTAGGACCGCCTATTTGTATAATCGTCTCAACCGGAGCAAAATCGACACCCAAGTCAAGGCTCGACGTGCATACTACTGCTTTGAGTGAGCCGTCACGTATAGCGTGCTCTACCCATACACGTGTCTCTTTATTAATACTCCCGTGGTGCATGGCAATCTCGCCTGCATACTCAGGATGTTTCTCTAGAATTTTTTGAAACCAAATCTCGCACTGACTTCGCGTGTTAGTAAACAATAATGTTGTCTTGCTGTTATTTATGATCGGCACCACATATTCCAGCAAGTGTATCCCCAAATGTCCACGCCAAGGAAAGGTTTCCATCTCATCAGGAATGATAGATTTTACAGTGATTTTCTTTTTGATGTTTGCTTTAATGATGACACCTTCCCTTCGACTACGCTCAGGGCGCGGTATTACAACGTCACTATCTTGAACCCTGAGCGTAGCCGAAGGGTGGTGACTGAGCACATTCGACAAGCTCAGTGACCCCGTAGTCGAAGTAACTCCCAACAGTACATCCTTAGCCTGCTCCAGATTACCAATCGTAGCACTAATACCCCAAATGCGTAGGTCTTGAGCTATTGTTTTCAGTCGGCTTAGCGCGAGTTCCATTTGAACACCGCGCTTGGTGCCCAACAGTTCGTGCCACTCGTCAATCACAATCGCCGAACAATCCTTAAAAACTTTGTCATAGCCTTTTGAGGCAATTAATAGCATCAGGCTTTCAGGAGTGGTAATCAGTAAATCAGGCATTGATCTTTTCTGCTTCGCCCGTTCGGCTTGTGAGGTGTCCCCTGTGCGAATTCCCACTGTCATTTGAGTCTCTAAATCCTGTGTAATTCTATTGGCCGAAAGTTCAATCTCATTAGATAGCGCACGAAGCGGTGTAATCCAAATCGCTTTCAGCCCTTTTTTATGTTTGGTTTTGTAATCGGGGTTGCTCTTGATATAGTTAAGCACAATTGGGAACCAGAGCGCATATGTTTTACCGCTTCCAGTAGGCGCATTAAGCAGTCCATTTTTACCCGCAAGAAATGCTTTCCACGTTTTTTTTTGGAAAGGGAACGGTTTCCAGTCTTGAGACTGAAACCAGTTTTCTGCTATGGTGTAGAGTTCTTTTTGGGTCATCGCAATTGCGAGCTACGCGAAGCAATCTGCCGCAATTCAATACCTACAAAACCAAATACACTCGCTACCATATCACCATATTTCTTTAATATAAAATTCATCTTTTTCAAGCGCAGCAAAAGAACCAGCCAAATCTTCCCACTCCGCATTTTTACTATTAATCAATTTCTCTTTACGCTTCCTATTTCCAGCTTTTAATTGTTTTTCTCTCTCCAACGCCTCATTCCAAGTGTTGAATATTTCATAATACATCAAATGGTAGCAATTGTATTGCGCACTGAAAGACTTTGGGTAAAACTTTATTTTGTGTTGAAATATTCTTCTTTTGATATCGCTTGTAGCGCCAACGTAAATGACTGTTTTGTTTTTGTTGGTTAGGATGTAGGTGTAATAGGGCATTAATTTAATTATTTCTTACTCTTATGCGGTGGAGTGGGTATTGCGCTTTAGTATCATTTTTTTGTGGGCGGGAGAGGTTCCTTCTCAACTTGCCCTTCGGGCGCGTTGCTCGGAATCATGGCTTTTAGGTCACTTAGGGAGTTGGCTTCGGCTATCTTTTTATCCTGTCGCCATCTCAATATTCTCGGGAAACGTGTGGCGATGCCACTTTTATGGCGCTTGCTTAGGGCAATTCCTTCGAAAGCAATCTCAAAAACGTGATGAGGTGTAACGCTGCGTACGGGGCCAAAACGGTCTAAAGTATTTTTCTTTATCCACGCGTCTACTTTTCTGAACTCGGCATCTGTTAATCCTGAATACGCTTTCGCAAAAGTGACCAATTCTGTGTTATCATCATTCCACAAACCGAAGGTGTAATCTGTAAATAAATTACTCCGTCTCCCGTGACCTCGCATTGCATAGGTAAGGACTGCGTCTATGGTGAGCGGATCCACCTTCCACTTCCACCAGTCGCCTTTTTTACGACCTACGCGGTACGGACTATCTTTTCTCTTAATCATTAGTCCCTCGCTACGCATCTCTCGGCTTCGGCCTCGCTCTTCTGCCATTGTTTCCCAACTTTTAAACTCCATTGTTTCTGAGATCCCTATGGGCAAACCTTTATCTGTAATATTGCTATATAACGATTCTAGGACTTCACGCCTTTTCGCGAAAGCGGTCTCCCTCAAATCTTTTCCTTCCCATTCTAATATGTCATAAGCCTTGATGATCACAGGGACATCTTTGAGCATCTTCTTACTTACCGTTTTTCTGCCAATACGGGTTTGCAAATCATTAAATGTACCTATCTGCCCGTCATAAAAAGGCAAAAGTTCTCCGTCAATCACGGTGCCATCTGGGATGTGATCTTTAAGGATATGAAGTTCTGGGTATTTATCGGTTACTAGTTCCTCGCCGCGACTCCAGATGAAAATCTCACCGTTTCTAAAAATAGTTTGTGAGCGTATACCGTCCCACTTATGTTCGGCAAGAAAATCGGTCACTTCTCCTAACTCACTCGCATCTTCTTCAATGGCGTACGCAAGGAAAAAGGGATACGGACGAGAATATTGCTGGCTCGCGTCTTCCTCAATCACCAAATCGTGGAAGCTGACAGTCTTTGGGTCCCAATCGCCCATTAATTTATAAGCGAGTTCATCTTCGTCTATTTGGGTCGCTTTGGATAGTGCACGGGTCATTAATTTCTGGCTTACCCCAATACGGAAACTTCCTGTGATGAGTTTTGAAAACACGAAGCGCTCATAATAATTGAGTGTGCTCCAATTCTCATAGAGGTATTCTTTTTTTACAGCATCATCTTGTTTTTTAAGCCAAATTAACTCTTTCAAATACTGCGTCAAACTTTTCTCAGAGTTACTATCTGCCCGCGGGATGATAAGCGCAATCGTCTCTGCTAGGTCACCTACGATATGGTAACTCTCCTCAAAAAGCCAAAGCGGAATATTTGCCAGTTCACTCGCCCATTCTCGCAAAAGAGTCGTATTTACAGGTCGCGGCGGGCGACGGTGTGATAATATCGCGATGGTCCACACCTTGTCTTCATCTGAAGCAATGCGAAAATATTGTGCAAGGGCATCTACTTTTGTGTTTGTTTTGTTTGTGGAGTCTAGGGTTTTTATGAGGGAGGCGAAGATGGACATTCCCCCTAAATCCCCCAGAGGGGGACTTTCTGTGTATCGCGTAGGTATTGTTTTTTCATTATTCATCCCACAATGTTTTTAATAGGAGCATCTTTTTGAGAAGTAGACTTATCATCTTCCCCCTCTGGGGGATCGAGGGGGACTATAGTTTCCCCTTCATATTGCGTTTCTTCTGTTCTTGCGTCGTAACCTATGCTTCTCAAGTATTTCGAAAAAATGTCTGTGTAACCGTGTGTGCAGATTACTTTTTCGGCGCCAGTGGCTTCTATGCTTTCTAATAGAGCTGGCCAGTCGCAATGGTCGCTCATTACAAACCCTTTATCTATTGCTCTACGTCTTCGTGCACCGCGAAAGGTCATCCACCCACTTGCACTTGCCGTGACATAAGGCACCATTTTTCTAATCCACGTGCTGCCGTGAGCACTGGGTGGAGCGAGGACAATGCTTCCGCGAAAATCTTCTTTTTTTGTGTCTCTCGTAATTAATTCTGTAGCAGGCATATCTAGCATCGGCCGTAGGACTTCGGTCATATTTTCTATAGCGCCGTGCGTCATTATTTTACCGATGCTTGGGTCTAGATGTTTTAGTAAACGCTGAGCTTTCCCTAAACTGTAAGCAAATAGAATAGAACATTTTCCTTCTGCTTTATTTTGTGCCCACCAGGTGTTTATGTCGTACATAACTTCGGCTTGGGGTGTCCATTTGAAAGCTGGGAGCCCAAAGGTGCATTCGGTGATGAAGGTGTCACATTTTACCGGTTCGTAGGGTTCTGAAACGCCGTCAATTTCGGTTTTATAGTCGCCAGTAAACACCCAGACTTCGTCTTTGTGCTCTACACGTATTTGACTTGAGCCAGGTATGTGACCAGCGGGATGAAAGGTAAATTTTACGTTGTTGATGTTTACGCTTTCGCGAAAGCGTACTCCTGATACATTTATGTCTCCCAACCGATGCGAAATGATAGGGACATTGCTTTCGTGGGTAATATATTTTTTGTGACCCCAGCGACTGTGATCTGCGTGGCCGTGAGTGATGAGCGCTTTATCGACAGGTTTCCACGGGTCGAGATAGACCTTTGCGGGTGGGCAGTAAATGCCTTTGTCTGTAAATTCTAGGAGTGGTTGCTTCAAATTTAATTTTCTTTTTCACCTTAAAAATACAATGTGATACAAGGAAACGTGGTGTTTTTAGGAAAAGATTAGGTCGTTTTCTGATAAATAAAAAGCGATAATCCATTCAGATCTTACTTTAAGTACTGCAATTTTTAAAGCATTATAAAAATTAAAATTTTTGTTTATCCAGATAAAGTTACAAAGAGAAATTAAAAATTATCTATGAATCGTATGTATTGAATTCATAAATTTATGCTATTAAAAAACCCTCAACTAATTAGTTTTAAGGGATTTGTACCGAAAGTGGGTCCCGATAATTATCGGGACGAACCCACACTCCAAAGGAACGCGAGTTTGAGCTCATAGCTATCGGGACGCGCTTATTTAGCTATTTATTTTAAGGTAAGGGTATAATAAAAAACCTCTCATCACCATTGATAAGAGGTTTCTAGTACCGAAAGTGGGAATCGAACCCACACTCCAAAGGAACGCGAGTTTGAGTCGCGCGCGTCTACCAATTCCGCCATTTCGGCTTGCACTTCTACCATCCCGATAGCTATCAGGACTGCCATTTTCGGCAAGTGAAAACAACCTTTAAGATTGAAGTAGACTGCAAAATTAAATAATATTATCACGTATACCCTTTAAAAGAAGCTTTTTTGTAGCGTTAGACCCGTTTTTATTTCTATTTTTGCACCTCCTTACGAGAAAGGACAGAATTTCAACCTGTTAACAGTCACACATAATGACCGCAACGGCACCACAACCAAAGATATTTGCTTGTCAAAAGAGTAAATCGCTTGCAGAAGAAATCGCAAAAGCTTTCGGGCAACCGCTAGGTAACATTATAACGTCTACCTATAGCGACGGCGAGTTTCAACCTTCGTTTGAAGAATCTGTGCGCGGCTCTAGAGTATTTATTATAGGTAGTACAATGCCTAGCAGTGATAATATGATGGAGATGTTGTTAATGCTAGACGCTGCAAAGCGCGCATCTGCAAGACACGTCACAGCTGTTATCCCTTATTTTGGGTGGGCAAGACAGGATAGAAAGGATAAACCTAGAGTGCCTATTGCTGCAAAGTTAATGGCGAGCTTACTGGAAACTGCAGGTGCAACACGCATTATAACGATGGACTTGCACGCAGACCAGATACAAGGATTTTTTGAAAAGCCAGTAGATCATTTATTTGCATCTACTATTTTCTTGCCTTATCTGAAGAGTCTAGAGCTTCAGAATCTTACAATAGCATCTCCAGATATGGGAGGTTCTAAACGTGCATATGCATACAGTAAGGCTATGGAGAGTGAGGTTGTTATTTGTTATAAGCAACGTGCTAAGGCAAATGTCATTTCTCATATGGAGCTTATAGGTAATGTAGAGGGTCAGCATGTTGTGCTTGTAGATGATATGGTAGATACTGCCGGAACGCTTACAAAAGCAGCAGACCTGATGATGGAAAAAGGAGCTTTGAGTGTTCGTGCCATTTGTACCCACGCTATTTTAAGCGGTAATGCTTACGAGCGTATAGAAAAAAGCCAACTCAAGGAACTGATCGTGACTGACAGTATTCCTAAAAAGCATAAAAGCGGTAAAGTAAAAGTATTAACTTGCGCACCACTTTTTGCAGATGTAATGCACCGTGTTAATAGTAACACGAGCATCTCATCTAAGTTTATTATGTAATTTATTTTTTTAACTATAATTATTTTTTATGAAATCAGTTGAGATCGCAGGATCTAAAAGAGAAAGCGTAGGCAAGAAAGCTACTAAGGCCTTACGTAATGCTGGACTGGTACCTTGCGTTATTTACGGAGGGGACAAGCCATTGCATTTTAGCGCACCAGAATTAGCGTTTAAAGATTTGGTATACACTCCAAACGCACACACTGTTGAGATCGAACTTGACGGCACAAAAATTAATGCAATTCTTCAGGATATCCAGTTTCACCCAGTGACTGATAATATCCTTCATATTGACTTTTATCAGATTTTTGATGATAAGCCAGTAATGATGAATATTCCAGTACACTTCGTAGGAAGTTCAAGAGGTGTTCGTAATGGTGGTGTTTTACGTAAAACAAATCGTGTATTACGTGTTAAGGCTTTACCAGAAAACCTTCCTGATTTTCTTGAAGCAGATATTTCTGAACTTAAAATTGGTAATAAATTGTACGTTGCAGCATTAGCTAGTGATGATTATACAATTATGCACAAAGAAAACACTGTTGTTTGTCAGGTTAGAACATCTCGTACTGCAATCACAGAAGACGAAGATGATGAAGAAGAAGGAGCAGAAGGAGCAGAAGATGCTGCTGCTGAAGGAGAAACTCCAGCAAGCGAAGAATAAACTTCTTTTAGCATACATTTATAGAAAGCATCTCATACAACTGAGATGCTTTTTTTATTTTTACGCTATCGCACTTTTATAAAGCTCACTATAAACACTAGCTTTGTTTAGCGTGTATTTAAAACATAACTATGCTTGCTTTTTTTGGACGTATCTTAGGTATAAAGAAGCAGGAAACCCCGCTGGAAGATCCCATGAAGAAATTTTTGATTGTAGGTTTAGGTAATATCGGGCCCAAGTATGAGGAAACTCGTCACAATATAGGGTTTAAGGTTGTAGACGCTTTCGCGAAAGCGCAAGAAACCTCCTTTGATACCGATAAGCTAGGAAGTATTGCAAGGACAAAAGTAAAAGGAAAGACCGTTATCCTGCTAAAGCCTAATACCTATATGAATTTAAGTGGTAAGTCAGTACGTTACTGGTTGCAGCAAGAAAAAATTCCTGTAGAAAATATGCTCGTTATTACTGATGATCTCAATCTGGATTTTGGCACTATACGAGTAAAAATGAAAGGATCTGCAGGCGGTCATAACGGATTAAAAGACATACAAGCGCAACTAAATACGGGAACATATAACCGTTTTAGATTTGGTATAAGCGATAGCTTTTCTAAAGGACGCCAGGTAGATTATGTGTTGGGAGAATGGACCGGCGCTGAGGAAGCAGATTTAGTAGAACGATTAGATATGGCTTGTGAGGTGATTAGTTCTTTTGTTTCTGCAGGAATCTCAAATACAATGAATAATTACAACGGGAAGTAAACTGTGGAGATACACAAAGGAGCACATACATTTAAGCCAAGAAAAGGCACGGTGGTTACCATAGGTACTTTTGACGGCGTTCACGTGGGACATCAGAAAATTATACAACGACTGGTTCAAAGCGCTAAGGCTAATGATTTGGAGTCTGTTGTGCTTACATTTTTTCCGCATCCGCGTATGGTGTTGCAAAAGGATACGACGCTCAAACTTATTAACACGATAGATGAGCGTGCGAGGCTCTTAGGTAATTTAGGGTTAGACCATTTAGTAATACATCCCTTTACTGAAGCTTTTTCAAGATATACAGCAGACGAGTACGTAAAGGAAATTTTAGTCGACGCGCTGCAAGCAAAAAGAGTAATTATAGGGTACGATCATCGTTTTGGACGTAACAGAAATGCAAATATTACTGAGCTACGCGCGTACGGAGAGCAATACGATTTTGAAGTAGAAGAAATATCTAAGCAAGAACTAGACGATGTTGCTATAAGTTCTACTAAAGTTCGCAAAGCTTTAGAAAAGGGTGATATAGAGCGGGGAAATTCTTACCTAGGCGTTGCGTTTTCAATTACAGGTGAAGTTGTAAAGGGAAAACAAATAGGCCGGACCTTAGGCTACCCTACCGCAAATATAAAAGTACCTGAAACCTATAAATTAATCCCAGCACAAGGCGTTTATGTGGTAAGCGCGACTATACAAGATCGCGTTATTTATGGAATGATGAATATAGGGACCAACCCAACCGTAGGAGGAACAACGCAGACTATAGAAACCTATTTCTTTGATTTTGATCAAGACTTATATGGTCAGACAATCACCATATCTTTATTAAAATATATACGAGGAGAAGCACATTTTACATCTGTTGACGCACTAAAAGAAGCCATGCATAAGGACGCTAGCATCTCAAAAGAATTTATCGCAACGCTCCAGAAATAATCGTATATGAACCTAAAGCAAAAACTTTTAGAACCCATAGATAACAGTGCGCTGGTTGTTTTTAGAGTTCTTTTTGGTTTATTAATTACCATCGAAGCTTGGGGAGCGATTGGTACAGGTTGGGTACGCCGTACCCTTGTTGAACCAGATTTTACATTTAACTTCATTGGTTTTGATTTTTTACAAACATTTCCAGGCACTGGACCTCAGATGTATGCTTGGTTTGTGATCATGGGCTGTTTTGGCGCTATGGTTATGCTAGGGTATCGGTATAGACTTGCGATTATAGGTTATGCAGTAATGTGGAGCTCTGTGTATTTAATGCAGAAGAGTTCGTATAACAACCATTATTATTTATTAATGTTGTTATTATGGATTTTTGCCTTCCTCCCAGCTCACAAAGCCATATCTCTAGACGCAATACGTAAGCCATCTCTAAAATCTATACATATGCCACGTTGGGTAATGATCTTT
>Ga0115565_10002896_pt1 | contig 12595 bp, 8 predicted proteins | sample COGITO_mtgs_1105_FD_87199 | JGI IMG/M metagenome (GOLD analysis project Ga0115565, IMG submission 87199) | Pelagic marine microbial communities from North Sea - COGITO_mtgs_110530 | ecosystem: Environmental > Aquatic > Marine > Epipelagic | place: Germany:Helgoland, sampling site Kabeltonne... | reverse complement strand
GATTGATGATTTTTGGATACTCTTCTAAAGCAATGACATAACGCTCCATCAATTTTCCGTCAATTCGCAAGCGTACTCGAGCTTGTTTTTCAAAAATCTCAAAATGAATATCACTACTCCCAATTTCTTTAGCTTCGTAAATGATATTCAATAAAAAATCTTCTGAATACGTCAGTGATTTTTGTTCTCTTGTCTTTACTCTTTTTCTATAATTGGTTTCTAAATACTTTTGAATATGATGTTTGGTTTCCTGCTGTAATTCTATGTCTTTTCCAAAAACAATGCGTAATTCTTGGGATAGCTCTTTTTGTTGCGCACTATCAGTCTTGAAAATCCAAGAATTTTCAGTTTGTTGTATAGGCACAATTCGATATTGATAGGCCTGTTCACTTGAAATGAGTTGCACCAAATTTGTCGCTATTTCATAATCTTGTTTGTCCATCACAATGCATAAATATTTAGAGAAGGTACAAAATTATTAGCAATTAATATGAGCCCAAAAAATAGCGCTTGTAATCCAGCAAGGGGTACTGTGTTTTCTGTCATTCTGTTTTTTAAGATCATAAAAACCAAAAGCGCAAATATTGTGGAAAAGATAAATACCATTAAAAATGATAGGATGGGTAAACTTATTGCTAACAGTATAAAAAACAACAAATCTCCTTTTCCGAAAACTTGAAAAATATTTTTTTTCATTTTTAGGGTTGCGTACAACCAAAGAACTAAAAAAATCAATAAGATAAACGTGATATTGATAAGACAGTTTGATAAAAAAACAATGGGCTGTTGTGCTTGATAATTCAGAAAACCTCCCAGTCCAATTCCTAACATTAATATCCAGACAGAAACTTTTCTTTTTTTTAAATCTTGAAAAAAAAGAATTCCTAAAATAAGCATCAAAACGAGTTCTATGATGAGTTTCATAAGTGTACGCTGTTAATTCTTTTGTGCGAGTTTCTGAAGATAAAAATTCCCAATTAACTCTTCCTTATTTCTTCTATAATTTTTCTTTTTTTCAAAATCAACTGATATCAATTTTCCTAATTGCTGACGTTCTAGAGTATTCATTAATTTTATTAAAGAACTAAACTCTCCTTTGATTTCGAATGAATAGGTTTTTAAAATCGTATTATTTTCTTCGAATATATGTGGCTCATGAAAAGAAATAATCTCTACAGGTACAATTTTTTGGAAAGAATTTAATTTTTGTAATAAGGTTTGTTGATAAGAATTTTCAATAGAAATTTCTTTCTTTTGCAAAATAGCATCCAAATGTTTGTTCTCTTGTTGCAAACTAAAAATACGCTCACTTGCATTTGAGAGCATCTCTTTTTCATTATTGAGTTTAACAGCCCTCTCTTTTAATTCCAATGTTCTCTTTATAGAAAACTGATAAGAGATCATTAAAAGGATTAAAAACCCAACAATCAATCCTATATTTTTTTGTTGATCAGTCATGGGTTGTGATTATAAATTCAAAACTAGATGTTGTCGTTGATTTTGTTCCTTTTCCATAATCTAAAATCGAAACTTCTTGAACCCAATCTTTTTTTTCTAAAATAGAAATCCAGTTAGAGAATGTAATATCGTCTTTACAGATTCCTTTTACAACGATGCTGTTTTCTCTAAAAAGCATGGCTTTGTCTTTCTTCTGAACTCCTTCCTTTGGTTGATAATTGATTTGCGTTAGCAAATTGGTTACTGGTATTGAACTTCCTATTTCATCAAAGAATTGGGATACTTTTGAATGTGATGCTGCATTGACACTTTGTACCAAACTTTTCTTTTGAGTTACCTCTTGCTGTAATTTGCTCAATTGATTTTTATAGGTTTCACTCAATTGTAATTCGCCTGATAAATTACCTACTTGATCTCGATAGTGTGTAAAAGCAAAAAAATTAATCAGTAAAGTGATTAATAAAAATCCTAATCCTACCTTTAATCCCAGATCAAAAAATCGTTTTTGAAGGTATTTTTCTTGTAATTGTTTTTGATCCTTGCTTGACGAATCCTGCGTGTAATAACAAATAATTCCAGCTAAAGACAAAATTTCTTTGTTGGAAACTTCTAACTCATTAATTGTAAATACTGTCGTTTGGATTTCTTGCTTTTTTATCTCTTTGATTTGTTGATTATCGAAATTAACCATGGCATTTGAAGTGTCTAATTGTGCGTGTTCTTGAATTTTAGTGATGTGTTTTAGGGCTAGATTTCCTAATGAAAAATCAATTACATAAATTCCTTCTTTGGCATAGTTTGAGATTATGGCATCTATTGTTTCTTTTCTAGCAATGGAAACAAATGATGCTTCTTGATTGGTATAGACTTCGTAGTAAAAATCTCCCATACTGATATTGGGAAAAGCATTTTTAACGACTGCTTTTTCATCTTCTTGTAAAAAAGATACCTTTTTTGATAAAACTTGCGCATCATTGAGAATCAAAAACAAATGTTTCTGTCCTTTGATCTTTTCAATAACTTGTGCTTGTGAATTGGCTGTTCCTTTTTTTAAAAGTTGTAATTCATTCTTTTTTTGAACGAGTTGTAAAAAAACAAAACCGTCGTTTTCAGTTTGCTCAATCGCAGTATAATTTTTACCATATTTAAAAAATTGACCAACCATCTTAATAAATAATGGTTGGCTTAATCAATACCGATAGTTTACTCTTCGAAGCTGTTCGTGTTCGTTTGCTAAACAGATATTTTATCAACGGAATTCTCGCCAAAAAAGGAACTCCTGAACCAGAATTGTTTCTTGAGGTTTCTTCTATCCCTCCTAAGATCACTACGTCTTTATCTTTTACTCGAATCGTTGATGTAAATTCTCTGGAGTTAATTCCTGGAGGAGCTTCTGGATCTATACGAACGCCATTAAAATCTGACTGCAATACGTTAATATTTAAGGTAATGTTCCCATCTCCTGACACTAGTGGACGTATGCCAATAGATAAATCCGCATCAATTGGAAAATAGTTTTTTACATCTGTAATTACGGGATTCAATGTACCTACTGTGTTGGTTTGAGTTACTGCATAATAAGAACGTTCTCCTCTTGATAATGTGGCTTGATGACCATTTAGCGTTGACAACTTGGGTGTGGATCGAATTTTTAAAAATCCATTGGTTTCTAAAGCTTGAATTCTCGCATAAAAGTTAGGAACCACTTTGCCAATATTTAAAGAACCAAAGCCATTAAAGCCTCCAATGATCTTATTAATGCTGGTGGCTCCTATATTGATTTCAGTACTTGGAAATATATTCCCTTGATCTGTAGTGGGTGCTTCTCCTAAACCTAACTCCAATCCTGTTGAAACAGAATTAGAATTGCTAACCTCAATAATCATTACTTCGATTAAAATTACAGGTACTGGTTTGTCAATCGTTTTCAAAAACTTTTTAAAAGCTTCTATCTTTTGTGCATTTCCATTCACTAAAAAGGCATTTTGCTCAACATCTGTGCTTATTTCTAACCCTTCTGTTATGCTTTTTGGAATCAATCCTAAAATAGCATCTGATTGGTTTGAATAATCTTGAAAAGAGCTTCGGTTGTTGTTTGGATTAGTATTGGCTCTGTTATTATTACCATTATTAAAACCTTGGTTATTCTGATTAAAGTTGCCGTTATTATTATTAAACCCTTGGTTGCCATTTGAAGAATTAAATCCTTGGTTGACTCCATTAAATCCCGAATTACGATTGCTCTGAATAGGAGAATTCATAATTTCAATGGCTCTGTGTTGCAAAGGAATAGTGACACTACTCGTTAAAGAGGGTTGAGCAACGTCTCCAAAGTAATAGATTCCATTTCTTTTTTTAAAACTGAACTTGGTATTTTCTAAAATTTTGGTAAGCAAAACATCATAGGTAATGTTGGTTGCTTTTACGGTTGCATTTCCTGCACTTGTTAACGGACTGCTTGTAAACATATTGATACTCAAATCAAAACCAATATCTTTGATAATAGAGGCAATCTCCACATTTTCAAAATCTACATTTACAATTTGTTTTAAAGTATCAAGTACTTTAAAATAAAAATTTGAATTGCGATATCGTGCTGGTTTTTGCCTTCTATCGTCTGTAATTCCCTTTTGATTGGGTTGAGAAGCACTTTCAAATAGGTAATAGTTATCTTTTGTTTTGGTTACAGATAGATTGTTCGCAAAAGCAATCTTATCGATCGCACTTTCAAAAGGTTTCTCTTTGATGTAAGCAGAGAGTGTTTGGTTTTCGATGTCTGGAGAAAATACCAGATTTTTACCTGTTCTATTGGTAATTTCTTTAAAAGCAACATATAAAGTGTCATTTTGTAAATCAATTGAAAACAAGTCTTTTTCTGAATTGTATATGGCTTTGATATCTCTAGCTTCGTAAGGTTTTAAATACCTTTTGATACTTAAAATAGAGCCTAAAGTTTCTATGGTTAAGTTATATTCACTACATAGATATAATAAAACGTTTTTTACTGTAGCATTTGAAAAATTTTGAGAAACTCTAATTTGACTTAAATTTGGCGCTATGCTTACATTGAGTTTATGTTCTTTGGCAATGGCTCTTATAAAAACAGGTAGTTCTGTGTCGTTTAAACTAAAATCAACTTTTTTAGAAAGTCCAGAAATTTCAGTGGTTAAGCTGTCCAGACAATTTTGTATTTGTTGAATTCTATCTTCCTTTTCTTGACCGAAACTTCCCTGAACTACAAAAAAGAAAAATATAAGTGTGTATCTTTTGATCACGTTGAGATTGGGGGTTTAGTTAACTGAAAAACTTTTTGTTTGATAGTCTGTAGAATATCCTGAGTTAGATGCTTTAATGCGCCACTGGTATTCTCCAACTCCCAAGTCTTTTTCGAAAATTGAGTTGGTAGTGATAGAATCTAAAACTATTTGGCTTGCTTGTTCAAAATTTGGAGTGCTTATTTGAATTTGATAACTTGTTGCTTCTAGTACTTCTTGCCAATTGAATTGAATGATTCCAGCAGCCACTTCTGAATTTTCTGAAGGAGCTAACATAATAACCTGCTCATCAGAGATGTCTTCTTCAAAGATAACTTCGCAATTATAAAAGAGTAATAAAACCGCAAAATAGATGAGTTTCTTTTTCATTTTTCTCAATTTCAATATTTAATTGTTAAATGTAATAAATTATTATTATTTTTATGGCTGGAAGTGCAAAAATCATACAAATTACTTTATGAAAAACTCATCGCAACTGCTTAATAAAAAAATTCCCGCTTTTAATATGCAAGAATTATTAGTAGTACTTGTTATTATTGGTATTTTAATTTTAATTGCACTACCCAACTTAATGCCAATAATTTCTAAAACAAAAGCTTTAGAGGCTCAAAATCATTTGGTACACCTTTATGGTTTGCAAAGAAATCACTTCTTTATGTATTCTAAATATTCTAATGATTTTGATAAAATTGATTTTTTAGCGGAAAAAACTGTGAAAAATGGTGGTACTGCAAATTATGAATATGAAATTATTCAGGCCACTAACAATTCTTTTAAAGCAAAAGCTATTGCTGTGACCGATTTTGATGGGGATGGTGTTTTTAATGTTTGGGAAATTGATCAGAATAAGAATTTGAAAGAGATTGTGAAGGATTAAAAGTTTATTATTATTAAAACTACTTCAACTAGAGTAGAATACTTTTTTTTGGATGTTTAAGAAAGATTTATAGACCATCTAACTTATAACAATTAATTAAATGATGACTTAAGATTAGAAACTATTTGACGTACTTATATTTTGTTCACAAGATCGTTTCAAACTTTTTAATCCGCTAATTAATTTAAATTACTCAGTTTTAGAAAGAAGTATTCCAATGCTTTTTAAATTATCATCAGCTATTTTAGATGCTTACTAAGTTGAGACAAAATCAAAATACTAAGGCTTTAGTCTAATTTATATATGTTAAATCAATAATATTTTTAAATTCATACCAAGCAGAAAAAGAAGTAGCTATCATTGCAATTGTTTTCTTTACTGGACTTTGGTTTTCATTTATAATTGCTTTTAAGGCATACCAATTTAAATAGTTTTGTAAATATTTTGTTGAAACTCCATTAAATTTTTCTAGCCATTTTTTTAAATCTTGCGCAGTTTGATTTACGTGTTGTACATGATAAATTCCTTTTTTTACATACTGTTTTGCTGATACTTTTATAGTTTGATGTTCTAATTGATTTTCTTTAGCAAAAGCTTCAAAACTTCTATGTCCATCAGTACATAAAACTGTTTTTGGTTCTAACTTATCTTTTAAAATAACATTGATATCTTGTGCTGATATTCTTCCTCTTGTAGCTACTTGTAAGTGTTTATTTCCTTTTCTATCGCAACTTATTAGAATGGCTACTTTATCTTGATTGATACCTCGTTTCTTTTTTACAAACACACTTTTACCTCTTTTTTTTGGTGTTCGTTTTAAGTTTTGACTTCCTTTCTCTGAAAACTCAATAAAAACATCATCACTCTCACAGATTCCTGACAACATTTGCTCTTTTTGGAATTTTCCTAAAGCAGATAATATTTTATGTCTCCAATCAAAAGAGGTCTGCTTGCTAATGCCTGTCAATTTTGCACATTTCTCAAGACTATACCCTTCTAACATATGAGGAATATAAACTTTTAACAAATTTTTCTTCTTTAAATGGGCTGTAACAGTGCCAGTGCTAACTCTAAAATTCTTCTTACATGTATTGCAAACAAAATGTTGCACACCATATTGAAAACCATTCTTCCTCGTTTTTGTAGAAGAACAATGAGGACAACCATTTGCAATAGCCTCTTTCTCTTTATTTTGTTCTTGTGTTATATCCACTTCATTATCAAATAGAAAACTTTCTATAAGTTTATGTAATCGAAACTTTTCTTCAGAATTTAATTCTGAAATTTGCGCTAAAATAGAATCTTTCATAAGATAAATATAAACAATATATTTGTTAGACTAAAGCCAATTTTATTTGTTTAAATTCTTTTTTTTTTGTTTATTTGAGACAATTAATAATAACTAACAACTCGCTTTTTCAATCTTTCAACAAACCACGCTATGAAGAATTTTTTTTTACTGTTGTTTTTTTATATACTTATAATACCTTTTTACTGTCAAGAAAATGAAGGTATACCTCCCTCACCTTCAGTAGCTTCACTCGTTTCAATAGAAAAAGATTCAATTAATAGCACGGGTACTCTAGTACAATCTATAAGTTTAGCAAATTTCAAAATAGGAAAGTATGTTTTTCCAATTAATCTTTTATATAGCTCAAAAGGGATTTTAGTAGAAGAAACTTCATCTTATGTTGGAACTGGTTGGAATTTATCTGGAGGAGGAGTAATTACGAGATCAGTAATGGATTTACCGGATGATCTAATTAATTTGGATGTTGGAAAAGGAATTCTTCACACAAACATACTCAATGAAATTTATGATATGGAAAACACACAAAGCTCTGGGAACTTATCATTAGCTGAACAAAGTGATTTTTTTGAAATTCAAGTAAGCGATTTTGATGCCGATGGAAAGAGGAATGATACACAGCCTGATATTTTTTATTTTAACATGTTTGGTGTCGAGGGTAAGTTCCTTTTTAATAAAAATAAAGAAATTGTTGGATTCAAAAATGACAACTCCAAGTACAACTATACCTTGGGTATTGATAATACTATAGAAACATTTACGATAATTGATTCAAAAGGGATTAAATATTTATTTTCCGAAAGAGAATACTCTGAAACTCATTTTATAGGAAGTTTTGGAGGGTATTACGTCAGTCCTAAAATAGTCAGTCAACGATTTCTTAATTATCATTCTTCGTGGCATCTGAAAACAATTACTACTCCTGACAATTATGTAGTTACGTTTAGTTATGACAATGAGACCATAGAGTACACCACAAGGTCTTCAGTAATGGGAAAATTATGTGGAGAGAATTCTCAATGTGATGAGGGTTCAAGTAATTATGATAATTTAGATATCCTTAATTTAACTAAAGGAAATTTTACCGAATTCAAAGTGTATTCAAAAAAAATGAAGCAAATTATTTCAGAATCTTTTCAAGTAGATTTTGATAATACTCCAAGAGATGATTTAGATGGAGGATTGAAGCTAAGCAAGTTGACTATTAGTAATAGTTCATCTCAAGTTATAAACAAATATGATTTTGAATATTCTTACTTCAATTCTCAAGGGTCATCTGATGCTTCCATTTATGAAACTAAAAGACTTAAATTAAATAAAATAAAAAAGAATGATGACTATTTAAACGAATTCACATACTATGAAGATTTTGTTTTACCAAATAGAAAATCGACAGAGCAAGATTTCTGGGGTTATTATAATAAAAATAATTCTCCATCATTAATACCTAAAGTTTATTTAACATACGATCAACTTCCTTATAAATACCATGTCTTTCAACCTTTAAATTCAAATACTTATTTAACAATAGGTCAAATAGATCGAAACTCAAATCCTAACTATACTCATATGGGTATGTTGAAATCTATTGAGTACAAAACTGCTGGAAAAAAGACTTTTACATATGAACCCAATGAATTTACACACACTGATTATACCAACATCTCAAATCCTACAATAAAAGGAAATGGTGTTAGGCTTCAAAAGATTGATTATTTCGATGGGCAAAATACAGAAACTACTAATTATAATTACAATCTATCTAGTACAGGTATTTCCAGTGGTCGTTTATCATATCTTCCTAATTTTGCAATTCATATTCCTTGGGAATTTTCAATACGTGAAAGTCCTAATAATATACATTTCCCTTCACCATCCTATCCATTCACATGGTATATAAGTACACCTGATAGAGATATAGGTTTTCGACATATTCAAACAGCACAAACTGATAATTTGGGACGTTATATCTATTGTTCTGAAGAGATTTACAATGATGTTAGAAACTATACACCTAATAATTATCCTGCAAAATATTTTAATCTAACAACTAGAAGGTTTTCAATGACTCAAATTCCATTATCTCAAAATCAAGATAATCAATTTGCTTATAAGTCTATAAAAGTAACAGAATTAAATAATGGGTCTAAAGAATATTTTTTTAATATAACTGGCGCTTTAGATGAAGCTATCACACCAGGGGAAGATAATTTATTTAAAAATAGATCAGCAAATTCTGTTTTTGCATGGTCATTCTCCCCAGGTTCTTCACTATACGACTGTAATGGATCTACAATGTCAAAATTTTATAATATGCTGACTGATTTATACTATGATTACGTCCCTTATCTTGATCTCACTGGGAACTCGCACCCATTTACTCCAAAACCAAACTGGAATCAACACTTTGGAGTAATTGATAGTTTTGTTTACCGAAATGAGTCTGGCTTCAAGGTTTATAAGCAAGACTACATTTATGAACTAGTTGGTAATCTTGAGAATTCAAATGATAAAAAAACTGTAATAGGTTTAAAATATAAGCTATTTAATTATCTTGAAGAATTGGGTTGGAGTTTTGGTTCTAACGGTGGTCCTTATGCAGAGGATAAAGGACCAAAGACTACTCCATTAGTCTATTTATGGGCATTCTATGATAAATATTACGGAAATGGTCTGGTTTTAAAACAGTCAAAAAATACTTTTTATTTTGAGAATGAGAGTAAAAGTGTCACAACTACAATTGATAATGATTTTCGTTCAGGAAACTTCATGGATCGTTCAGAAACTATAACTTCTGATGGGAGTACTTTAACAACTAAATTTAAATATCCAATAGATTTTGCAATTGGAGGAAATGTATATGAAAAAATGGTAAATAAGAATATGTTATATACTCCTATTGAAATAATTAAAATAAAAAACGAGAATAAGGTATCCGCAGAAGTAACTGCTTTTCAAGAAACAATAAATGGTATATATCCAGCAAAAAAAAGTGTTTTATATAAATTAATTTCTTCCAACTATAACGGTGCTTCTGCAAATTCCAATGGTCTTGTTTTGCACAACGATTACGAGGATCAAATATTTTATGATTCGTTTGATAAGCGTGGAAATTTACTAGAATATCATAACAAAGCAAATATTACGTCAACATTACTTTGGGGTTATAATAGAGAATACCCAATAGCAAAGCTTGAGAATATAACCTATTCTGAAGCTGAAAACATATATCATTCTCAGTCAAACAAATACCTCAGTAGTTTAAGTACATCCTCTAGATTTGATCAAGAAAATTTTAGAAATGATTTAAATAATTTTAAAGATGTTATTTATAGTCAAAAATCGGATGTTAATATTACCACATATACTTTTAAACCTATGGTTGGAGTTACAAGTATTTCTGACTCGCGAGCAAATACTGTCAATTTTAACTATGACTCTTTCAATAGACTTAAAAATAATAAAGATTTAGATGGTAATCTTATTCAAGACTTTAAATATAATTATAAAAACAAAGACTTATTGCAAATTAATAACCCTGTAATTGTTCCTAGTTTTAGTATAGTTGCTGTTCCAAATTCTTACTCATCTCCAATTCCTCCTGACACAGCACCTAATAGCATATGTTTTAATGGAACGGTATTTACGAATTCAATACAATTAAGTACTTCTAATCCACAAATTGGCTCACAGATAATGATAGATGAGATTAATGCAACACCAAGTCATGTTCAGAATAAGTGGGGCTCATTTTATTCAGGAGGTATTCGATGGATTCGCTTTTATGGTCAAAACGATTCTTTAATTTGGGATGTTAATCCTTCAACTGGAGTAATAACTGGTGTATCAGTCTATAATTGTAATTAAATAGTTATGAAAAAAAGAATATTTATCGTTTTATTTTTTGCTTTTGTTTTAATTACAAAAGGGCAAACTTTAACAGAGAATTATGTGCATACGACAACTTTGCATACTGCAACTGAATTTTTAGAAAGTGATGAAGAGGTCATTAGTTATGAGAAAAATTTTTCAAGTAGTGAAATAATTAATTTTACTGGAAGCTACGGTGGAAGTGGTACTGCTAAAATAACTATAAATGGAAATCAATTAACTTTTTATATTTCTGCAGGCTGGTCTACTAACACAAATCTAAAATTTGGTACTATAGGAAATATGGATACAGTTATACCTCTACCTGACATGGATCTTGGTGAAATAAAAACTTCTTCAGGTGCTTTAGTCGGTAGATTTGCTGAAATAAAAAATGGCCAATTATACTTTAATATTAATTCCTATATTTCAAATACCCCAGGTAACTGTTCAACCACTATTACAAAAACCATTGATTATAATATAAAAACTAGGGAATCTATTGGATATTTTGATGGATTAGGTAGAACTAAACAGACTATAGAAATAGCTGGTGGTGGATTGCAAGAAGACCTTATAACTCATTTTGATTATGATGATATAGGAAGGATGAACAAAGAATTTTTAGCATATCCCGATGGGAGTAAAAATTTAGATATAAGACTTGGGGATATAGAGGATAATACTAAAAGTTTTATCCAAAGTAAATATTTAGATGATTTTTCAGGACTTTCAACTAATGATATTAATGCTTATTCTGAAAAAATTTATGAGAGCTCTCCACTAAACCGAGTTTTAGAGCAAGCTGCTCCAGGGAAGGACTGGAGAAAGGGAAATAATCATACAATCCGTTTTGAATACGATACAAATACTGATGAAGATTACGTAAGAATTTTTAGTGTTAATAACATTTTAAGTAATGGTGTGTACATTCCTACTTTGGTTGATAATTCTATTAATTATTCGGCAGGTGAATTGTATAAAACAATTGTCAAAGACGAAAATTGGAAATTATCACATAGGAAAGATAGAACTACAGAAGAATACAAAAATAAACAAGGACAATTAATATTGAAAAGAAATTTTAATAGAGAATCTTGGCACGATACATATTATGTTTATGATGACTTTGGAAATTTAACCTATGTTTTACCACCTAAAATAACCAGTTCAAGCTATATAGTCCAACAAGAATGGACAGGAAACTCATATAATTTTTATCCAACAGATTTATTTGTAGAAGATATGGATGAAGCGGAGTTAAGTATTTATATTTCTAGTAATGGATTCATAAACATATATATTCATGCTTATGGTGAAGAAATTGAATTTGATGAATATCAACTAGATTTGGGATTTTTGGGTGATGGAATTTCATTACCTAATATGGATTTAGGAGCTCTTACAGATAATGAAACAGGTGACGATTTTGGTGATATTGAAATCTATAACAATAAACTTTTTATAAACACACACGGAACATTTAGTGATGAGGGTTATGCAGAATTTGACGTTTCGGTTGATCTAAATAGTTACCAAAGCTCATTTATAGCTCCTATAATTGACCAATCTCAATTGGATAAGTTAGGATACCAATATAAATATGACAGTCGAAACAGATTAGTTGAAAAAAAGATTCCAGGAAAAGATCGGGAATACATCGTTTATGATAATTTGGACAGACCTGTACTTTCTCAGGATGCCAATCAAAGAGCTGATAGAAAATGGAATTTTACCAAATATGATGAACTAAGTAGAGAGGTCTATTCAGGTATTTATACACATACTGTTGCTATGTCCCAGTCT
>Ga0115565_10002891_pt1 | contig 12619 bp, 10 predicted proteins | sample COGITO_mtgs_1105_FD_87199 | JGI IMG/M metagenome (GOLD analysis project Ga0115565, IMG submission 87199) | Pelagic marine microbial communities from North Sea - COGITO_mtgs_110530 | ecosystem: Environmental > Aquatic > Marine > Epipelagic | place: Germany:Helgoland, sampling site Kabeltonne... | reverse complement strand
TAAATTTTATCTGGGTTTGTTCTACCTCTTCTAAGACCTACGCCACCAATTAGTTTGTCTAGAAAACCTCTAATTTGCCAAAGCCAATTGCCGTAATACCAACCGTTTTTCCCACCTATTTTCCAAATATTTTCCAAAACTTTGTCTGGCTCATAAACAAACATAACTTTTTTGTCTTGCAGCACTCCAAACTTTGGTACTTGAATATGTTTTTCTAAGTTATTTTCCATAACGCCACTTACCATGCTATCCTTCCAGCTGCTTATGACTAAATTTTGCTCAATTTTTTCAAAGGCCATGTCTATAGCCTCTCTATAACTATGTGTTTTTATACCAAGCATAGTAGCTAGCTTAGCATCTTTCGCAACTACTTCTATACGCATACTGTCTACTAAGTTAAGCGCTAGAGTGTAGGAGGTAGAGGTTACAAAATAGAGCCAGTAAGAAGATAGTTTTGGAGTCATTATAGGAACCGTATAAATCCAATTTTTAAAGCCCCTAGCCGCTGCATATTGGTGTAGCATTTCTTTATAAGTAAGCACATCTGGCCCTGCGATATCAAAAGATACGTTATAGGTTGCTTCGTTTCCTAAAACACCAGTTAAAAAGGCAATCACATCTCTAATTGCAACGGGTTGCGTTCTGGTTAATACCCATTTTGGGGTGATCATAAAAGGTAGTTTCTCGCATAAATCTCTTATAATCTCGAATGAAGAACTGCCAGAACCCACAATGATACCCGCCCGTAGAACCGTTAAGCTGAAAGAGCCTTTGTATAAAATCTCTTCAACATTTTTTCTAGACCATAGGTGTTTAGAAAGGTTTTTATCATTAACAATACCACTTAAATAAATAACCTGTTTTATAGCTGTTTTTGCTACATAGCTATTAAAATTAGTTGCTGTCCGGGCTTCTAATGTGTCAAAATTGCTGGTAGAGGTACTCATAGAGTGGATAAGGAAATAAGCAATATCTAGATCCTTTGGTAAAAGTCCCTCTTGCACATCGGCTAAAAAATCTATTTCAATAATTGATATACGTTCTCGTGTCTCTGCATCTACAGAAAGGCGCTCTGCATTGCGCACCGCACAAACAACCTCATGCCCTGCCTCTAATAATTGAGGAAGCAAGCGCATACCAATATATCCATTAGCACCAGTAACCAATATTTTCATAACCTATGTATGGGATTAAAAGTTAAAGATCTTCAATAGATAAGGGCGCATTGTCTGCTTTATACCCTAGAAGTTTTGTAAAAAACTTTTGAACAGCTTTTGTGTCAGACGCAACTTTTATAAAGTGGTGATCTTTATATATAGAGTAAACACTCGCCTCCCCTTTATAGAGGGTAAGTTTGTAATAAGGTATTACAAGTGCAAAGGTTTCTAGTAATGATCGGAAACGAACTATAAGGCCATTTGGTCGTACTTCAACATTACAGGTATCACGGTTATTATCTAGTATCAGCAAGTTTCTAATTTCTATGCTTGTAGATGTAATCATCAATTTAGGAGAGCCAATACCTCCCATTTTCCAACGTTCTTTTAGTGTAAACGGTTTTCCAACGAGTGTGTCTACTTTCTTGGTGATTGACTTATTGTTGTAAGATACATTTACGAGCATATTAGTTTTTTTTATTGCAGGAAATACTATTTAGTGAAAATAATGTTTCTGAATTTCAACAGTATTCAGAGTGAGTAAGGACTCCTTTTTTGCTATATCTTAAAGTTAAATAAAAGCAGGCGTAATACAGTAGTATTCATTAAAAAAGGATTAAAAATGCTTAGTTTTGGAGCCTTAATTACCCAATGTATGAATATTCAAATAGTTATTTCTACGCAAGTCAAAAAAGCTGCAAATACTCTTTACGGAGTGGATTTGCCTACGGTAGAATTCCAACCAACTAGAAAAGATTTTGAAGGAGATGTAACCGTAGTTGTTTTTCCTATGCTGCGCCATATTAAGGGGAATCCTGTTCAGATAGGTGAGAAGATTGGAGCATATTTACAGGTAGAAGTAGCGGAAGTAGTTTCTTATAATGTAGTTAAAGGTTTTCTAAACCTACTTATATCAGATGCTTACTACGCGTCTTATTTCAATACAATAAAAGAAATCTCTGATTTTGGAAGTACACCCGTAAAGGGCAATGCTATCATGGTAGAGTATTCTTCACCAAACACAAATAAACCACTCCATTTAGGACACGTAAGAAATAATTTATTAGGCTACTCAGTAGCTGAGATTTTAAAGGCATCTGGAAAAAAAGTATATAAAACACAGATTATAAACGATAGAGGTATTCATATTTGTAAAAGTATGCTGGCTTGGGAACGTTTTGGGAACGGAGAAACTCCAGAGAGTACGGGCTTAAAAGGAGATAAATTAGTGGGTGATTACTATGTCGCTTTTGATAAAGCATATAAAAAAGAAGTTGCCCAAATGTTGACTGAGGGAATTGAAAAGTCTATAGCTGAGAAGAAAGCTCCAATTCTTCTGGCTGCACAAGAGATGCTATTGAAATGGGAGGCTGGAGATGAAGCTACAGTAGCGCTTTGGAAAAAGATGAACAGCTGGGTATACAAGGGTTTTGAAAGTACCTATAAGAATTTAGGTGTAGATTTTGATACCTTGTATTATGAAAGTGATACTTATCTTTTAGGTAAAGATGTCGTCGCAGCAGGTTTAGAAAATGGGGTTTTCTTTAAAAAAGAAGATGGCAGTGTTTGGATAGATTTAACAGAAGAAGGTTTAGATGAAAAGATTGTTTTAAGGTCTGATGGTACCGCAGTGTACATGACCCAGGATATTGGAACCGCCATACAGCGTATAAAAGATCTTCCAGATGTAAACGGTATGGTTTATACGGTGGGTAATGAGCAAGATTATCACTTTAAAGTATTATTTCTAATTCTTAAAAAATCAGGTTTTACTTGGGCACAACAACTATTCCATTTAAGTTATGGTATGGTAGACCTACCTAGCGGAAAAATGAAGAGCAGGGAGGGAACGGTGGTAGATGCAGATGATCTCATAACTGATATGACAAAAACTGCCGCAGCTATAGCAGAGGAGTTGGGTAAATTAGGAGAGTATACAGGTACAGAGAAAGAGGCACTTTATAAAATGATAGGTTTGGGTGCTTTAAAGTATTACATCCTTAAGGTAGATCCTAAAAAGCGAATTCTCTTTAACCCTGAAGAATCGGTAGATTTTCAAGGGAATACAGGACCTTTTATTCAGTATACCTATGCCAGAATTCAGTCTATATTAAGAAAAGCTGAGGAGACAAATATCGTGTGGAATAGAAATATCGCCTTAGAAAAATTACATATAAAGGAGAAAGAGTTGATAAAACAACTTCAAATATTTCCAGATACCATTCAATTAGCAGCTACTAATTATAGCCCCGCACTTATAGCAAATTATACATATGACTTGGTAAAGGAGTTCAATTCTTTCTACCAGCAAGTATCTATTTTAGGAGAGATAGACGCAGATAAGAAAGCCTTGCGAATTCAATTAGCATATAAAGTAGGTTTGGTAATACAATCCTCTTTTAAGCTTTTAGGGATAGAAGTGCCAGAGCGTATGTAGTAAAATATTCAGATGAAGTAGCGAGGGAATCTAGGTAATGAATTTCAAGTTGGTTCACCTAAATAAGTATTTAAAATAGTAGAGAAAGCATAATTTAGAATACATTAGGGATACTTATCATGGATATTGTTAAATTTGAGTAGTTCTTCTAAAAAAGTATAAAAAATGTTCGATAGTTTAAGCGAAAAGCTAGATAAAGCCCTCCACGTTCTTAAAGGACATGGGCAGATAACAGAAATTAACGTAGCAGAAACTACCAAAGAAGTACGCCGAGCATTGCTAGATGCCGATGTTAATTTCAAGATAGCAAAAGAGTTTACAAACCGAGTTAAGGAAAAAGCACTAGGACAAGATGTTTTAACCACATTGCAGCCAGGGCAATTAATGGTTAAAATTGTAAAAGACGAACTAACGCAATTAATGGGTGGCGAGACAGAAGGAATTAATTTTTCTGGTAACCCGACTGTTATTTTAATGTCTGGACTGCAAGGTTCTGGTAAAACTACGTTTTCTGGTAAGCTTGCTAATTTCTTAAAAACTAAGAAATCTAAAAATCCACTTTTAGTAGCATGTGATGTTTACCGTCCTGCGGCAATAGACCAACTACATGTGGTAGGCGAACAGATTGGTATCGCTGTTTATTCGGAGAAGGAAAATAACGATCCTGTAGCCATAGCAAAAGCGGGTATAGCTAAAGCTAAGGCAGATGGGCACAATGTTGTTATTATAGATACTGCGGGTCGTTTAGCAGTAGACGAGAAAATGATGGCAGAAATAGCTGCAATCCATAAAGCAATTACACCACAGGAAACGCTTTTTGTAGTAGATGCCATGACGGGGCAAGATGCGGTAAATACGGCAAAAGCATTCAACGATATTTTAAACTTTGATGGTGTTATACTTACCAAACTAGATGGAGATACGCGTGGTGGTGCTGCAATATCAATCAAATCTGTTGTAAATAAGCCTATTAAATTTATTGGTACTGGCGAGAAAATGGAAGCGATAGATGTATTCTATCCTTCTAGAATGGCAGACAGAATCCTTGGAATGGGAGATGTTATCTCTCTGGTAGAAAGAGCACAGGAGCAATTTGATGAAGAAGAAGCTCGTAAAATTCAGAAGAAAATAGCCAAAAATAAATTTGGTTTCGATGACTTCCTAAGTCAGATTCAGCAAATTAAAAAAATGGGGAACATGAAAGACCTTATGGGTATGATTCCCGGTGCCGGAAAAGCATTAAAAGGTCTTGATATAGATGATGATGCATTTAAGCATATAGAAGCGATTATTCACTCTATGACCCCAGACGAGCGTTCCAATCCTAACACTCTAAATGCTAGTAGAAAAAAACGGATAGCAAAAGGTAGCGGTAGGCAGGTACAAGAAGTAAATCAGCTTCTAAAACAGTTTGACCAAATGAGCAAAATGATGAAAATGATGCAGGGTGGTGGCGGTAAGAAGATGATGCAAATGATGAGCGGTTTAGGTCGATAATAAACAAAAGGTACTAACAAGTATATAAAGTTCTATGGAAATTCTTGACGGTAAAAAAGTATCCAATCAAATTAAAAAAGAGATAGCTGCCGAGGTTATAAAAATGAAGGAGCGTGGTGAAAAGGTGCCACATCTTGCAGCTATTATCGTTGGTAATGACGGGGCAAGTCTTACCTATGTAGGAAGCAAAGTAAGGTCTTGCGAGCGTGTAGGGTTTGAATCTACCTTAGTGCAAATGCCAAGCACCACTTCTGAGCAAGAATTGTTGAAAAAGATCAAAGAGCTTAACGAAGATGAGCATATTGATGGCTTTATTGTACAACTGCCATTACCAGAACAAATAGACACCCAAAAGGTGATTATGGCGGTACATCCTGATAAAGATGTAGACGGTTTTCACCCTACCAATTTTGGTAAAATGGCGTTGGATATGAGTACGTTTATACCAGCAACTCCCTTTGGTATTTTAGAATTGTTAGAGCGGTATAAAGTAGATACAAAAGGCAAGCACACCGTAGTTATTGGTAGAAGCCACATCGTAGGCAGACCAATGAGTATCTTAATGGGTAGAAGAGGTTGGCCAGGAAACTCTACAGTAACACTTACCCATAGTCATACAAAGAATATCACTCAGATTATTTCGCAGGCAGATATTATAATCTCTGCGCTAGGCGTACCTAAATTCATAAAGGCAGAAATGGTAAAAGATGATGCCGTGGTAATAGATGTGGGTATTACTAGAGTACCAGATGAGTCTTTGAAGAAAGGCTACTATATTACAGGTGACGTAGATTTTGAAAACGTGAGTAAAAAAGCATCGTTTATTACTCCTGTACCAGGTGGGGTAGGTCCTATGACTATAGCAATGTTACTTAAAAACACATTACTAGCAAGAGAACGTCATAGAAATAGAGAATAGAGAGCCTTAGCAATTTGCGGCTATCTTAAATGATCTTTAAATTATTTATGTAAATTAAAGATCATTTAAGATTTTAAAAAATCGATTATTTTATTGTTTACTTCTTCTTGATGCATAGAATGTCCTAAACCTTCTGTAGTTATAAATCGACTATCCTTCCAGTGCTTGTGCACATTTTCAGACGCATGATACGGGGTTATATTATCAAAACGGTCATGAAATAATATTCCCTTTTTTAAATTTTCCTTTACAAAATTTGCGGTAGAAAACGCTTCTGGAGAAAATCCAAAACGGTTCTTAATATAATTTGAAAGTGCTTTAGTAACTCGGTGATTAAAGCCCAATAAATTTTGAAAATTCAGTAATATTTCCGAAAATTCCGATGGCGCGCCTAACGTTACAATACGTTCTATATGAGTATTCTTATAAGTGTATTCATGGTACAAAGAGGTCATACCGCCAACGGAATGACCAACTATGGATGTAGGCTTATATTTGTTTACGATAAACTCCGTTACGCTCGCATACAGCGGAACATGCAAATATTTCCCTGAAGAATAGCCATGTCCAGGAGCATCAAATGCAATAATATTATAATTGTTTTTTTGTAATTCAGCAATAAGTTTTCGCCAGCGCCATGTATTACTTTCCCAGCCGTGTATGAGAAGTACTGTTGCTCCCGTTCCAGCCCATCGGTAGAGTTGAACGGCATGATCTTCAACTGTTTCTTTTTCTAGTTTAGCGGCTTCTAAAAACTCCTTTTGATGTGGTAGCACCCTTCCTTTATGAACCTTACAGAAAATATTAAAAGCTGATCTAGCTGCTTTCTCCTCGCTTAAGAGTATAAGTATAGAAAGTTGTAGGCCGTATAGTTTTGTAATAACTTTTAATACGTACTTTTTCATAGATTAGAATTATGCAATGATCTAAATGACAGTTATTGATTACTAATGGCTTATGATTTTCATTTAATATTATATTTAGTAATGTAGCATAATTATAGTTAACATTTGCACTAGTCTCGTTCAGAAAATAATCTGTTAATCCCAGCTTACCATCATGTATTTTACTTTGGCCGAATCAGGTATTTGTACTGCTTCTATTTGGGTTGTAGTAGTATATCTTAAACCAGCTGGCAATTCTTTTTTGTCAATTGTAAAATAAATATCGCTGTTCTTTAGTATTACAATGATATTATTGAGTGAAGTAATAATTTTTTTCACTTTAAAAACTTCATTAATATCTTTAAAAGTACTGTTTTTAGTAATTTGATTAGTTGCTGTAAACCTAGAATCATGCATTTGCACATTTTGTATAGTAGGAATACTATCCATATTTGGGGTAAGGGTTAAAAGGTGCGCACCACCACTTTCATAAATTCTAATCTTACCTGCCCCATTTTTAAAATTAAGTTTTACCGTATCAATTACTACAGAATCTTCTGCATAGATCAAAGCAATATCGCGAGCTAAACTCGTTCTATTTAGTTTTCCTATTTTATCTTTTGTAATTATAAAATCAGCATTTTCTTCTTCATTACATTGGATCATTATGCCAATCATTAAAAAGATAAGTAGTGCTTTAAAAATGTTCATAGTGCTGCAGTTTTATTTTTTAGTTTTTGTGCTTTTAATTTCCTTACATTCCAGTCAAACTATCTTAAAACCTTTTTAAGCACGCCCAATACACCTCTAATAAAGGTAGCACTGGTTAGCACTTTTAATATAGGGTTTTGTCGGGTACTCTTGCTTGCCGTACTTCTTCTAACAGTTAGTTTCTCATCTTCTCGCTCAGCTAAAGTTGCAGCCTTTTTAATTTTATTATTTAATATTTCGTAAGCACTTTCACGATCAATAAGCTCGCCATATTTTTTAACAAGAGAGGATTTTTTTATTAACTGTGCTAATTCATCATCTGTCAAAATATCCATCCTACTCATGGGTGCTCTTAGCAGGGTTGCAGCTAGTGGTGTGGGTCTGCCTTTTTCGTCTAGGGCAGATACCAGTGCCTCTCCAATACCCAAAGAAGTTAGGATTTCTTTAGTATCATAGTAGCTAGAAATAGGATAATTCTCAGCTGCAAGTTTGATTGCTTTTCTATCTTTAGCGGTAAATGCTCTTAAAGCGTGTTGAATTTTAAGACCAAGCTGCGAGAGTACTTCTTCAGGAATATCTGTTGGGTTTTGAGTTACAAAATATAGTCCGATGCCCTTAGATCTAATTAATTTTACAATACTTTCTATTTGATTGAGCAATGCTTTTGATGCTTCTCTAAAGAGTAGGTGGGCTTCATCAATAAATAAAATAAGTTCTGGTCTATCACTGTCTCCCTGTTCTGGAAAGGTGGCATAAATCTCTGCTAAGAGGCTTAACATAAATGTAGAGAATAATTTAGGGCGGTCTTGAATATCTGTGAGTCTTATAATGTTAATATATCCTTTACCGGTGTTATCAACTCTTGTTAAATCAGCTACATCAAAAGATTTTTCCCCAAAAAAAAGATCGCCACCTTGTTGTTCTAATTCTATAACTTTTCTAAGAATTGCCCCTGTAGAACTTGTAGAAATACGACCATATTCCTCTGAAAATTCAGATTTACCTTCGTTGTTGGCGTAATGCAAAACTTTTTTAAAGTCTTTTAAATCTAATAAGGGTAGTTTGTGGTCATCGCAATATTTAAAAACAACTGCTACAATACCTTCTTGGGTTACTGATAAGTCTAAAATACGTGATAATAATGTAGGGCCAAACTCAGAAACTGTGGCGCGCATTTTAACACCATCTTGTTCTGATAACGATAGTATTTCAACTGGAAAGTTACTAGCTTTAAAAGGGATACCGATTTTTGCATGACGTTGCTCAATCTTAGGGTGTCCAGGACTAGGTTGTGCTAGACCACTAAGGTCTCCTTTTAGGTCCATTAGGAGCACAGGAATTCCTTTTTCCGAGAGATTTTCAGCCAATACTTGTAAGGTTTTTGTCTTACCCGTTCCTGTAGCTCCAGCAATTAAACCATGCCTGTTCAATGTTTTGAGCGGAATTTTTACAAAAGCATCTGTGATAGCTTCTTCTGCTAGCATTGCCGCACCTATGGTAATATAATCTCCTTTGGTTGTATACCCCTCATCAATATATAATCGGAAATCATCTTTAGAACTCATAAAGTGCACTTTTTATAAAAATAAAATAATTTTTTAATGAAAGAATACGCTACTTAGTTATGCGAGATACTTCATTTATAGCAGTATGTAAGTAGAGTGTTTCTTAGCAAAACTAAGATTGTTTAGTTTCTTATAGTCTTTATAAATTGTGGAATTGACACTACACCATTTTCTGTTAAATTCTTAATAAACGCAGAACCTATAATAGCACCTTTTGCATATTTGGTAGCAGCAGTAAAGGTTTTGTGATCATTAATACCAAAACCTACTATTTGCTCATTAGCTAGTTGCAGGTTATGAATACGTTTAAAGTAAGATTCTTGGGCATCCCCAAAACCACTTTTAGACCCAGTTACACTTGCAGAGCTAACCATATAAATGAAGCCGTTGGAAGCAGCATCAATTTCTCGAATGCGCTTTTCACTTGTTTGCGGGGTAATTAAGAATATGTTTTCTAAGCCATTTTCCTTAAAAATTGTCCTGTATTCGTTTTCATAAACAGCTAAAGGAAGGTCTGGCATGATAATACCATCAATTCCAATCTCCTTACATTTTTTGCAAAATGCTGCTACACCGTATTGTAACATAGGATTAAAATATCCCATGATAATGAGTGGTATAGTAACAGATTTCCGAATATCCTTTAACTGCTCAAAGAGCACTTCCGTACGCATACCGTTATGTAATGCAGCTGTAGAGCTTTCTTGTATAGTGGGCCCGTCTGCTAGAGGATCACTAAATGGCAGTCCAATCTCGATCATATCTACACCAGATGCTTCTAAATCTTCAATAATTTTTACAGTATCGTCTAAGTTTGGGTAGCCTGCTGTAAAATAAATAGAGAGTAATTTTTTATTCTCTTGTAATTTTTTGTTGATTCTATTCATAAGTAAAAAATAGGTTTGGACTTGTAATAAGTACAGTTAAACAGAATTAAGCACTTATGTCTAACATTTAAAGTTTAAAATAATCTATGTAGGTATTTAAGTCTTTATCGCCACGACCAGATAAACCAATAACCACAACATCCTCTTTCTTAAATTTCCGATGATCAAAAATAGCAAACGCATGCCCAGTTTCTATGGCAGGAATTATTCCTTCTAACTGAGAAAGTTCTAAACCAGCAGCCATGGCCTCATCGTCTGTCGCAGAATAAAATTCCGCTCTTTTTGTTTTGTACAGGTGAGAATGCATGGGTCCGACACCAGGATAATCTAAGCCAGCAGATATTGAATATGGTTCCGTTATTTGACCGTCGTCAGTCTGCATAAGCATGGTTTTACAGCCATGAATAACTCCTACTTTTCCTAAGGCGGAAGTAGCGGCACTTTTTCCTGAATTAATTCCTTTGCCTGCGGCTTCTACGGCAATGATTCCTACTTCTTTCTCATCTAAAAAATTATAATAAGTACCAGCGGCATTACTACCACCACCAATACAAGCTACCACATAATCAGGATTTTCCCGACCTTCTTTTTCTTTTAATTGCCATTTAATCTCTTCTGATATAATTGCTTGGAACCGGGTAACCATATCTGGATAAGGATGTGGACCAATGGCAGAGCCAATAATATAATGCGTATCAACAGGGTTGTTAATCCAATCGCGGATTGCCTCATTTGTGGCATCCTTTAAAGTTCTACTTCCAGATTTAGCAGGGCGTACTTCCGCACCTAACATTTTCATTCTAGCTACATTGGGAGCTTGCCTAGCAATATCAACTTCACCCATATAAACAATACACTCTAGCCCTTTTAAGGCGCAAACTGTTGCCGTTGCTACACCGTGCTGGCCTGCTCCAGTTTCAGCAATAATCCGATTTTTACCCAACCGCTGTGCCATCAAAATTTGACCTACAGTGTTGTTGATTTTATGCGCACCGGTGTGATTTAAATCTTCTCGTTTTAAGTAAATTTTACACTGGTGCTTTTCAGAAAGACGTTTTGCAAAATAGAGCGGAGACGGTCTGCCAACATAATCTTTAAGAAGTTGGTGATACTCTTTTTGAAAAGAATCTTCATACATTATTTTTAAATAGTTACTGCGCAACTCCTCAACATTTGGATACAGCATTTCTGGTATAAATGCACCTCCAAACGCTCCGTAATAACCATTTTCATCTGCATTGTAGTTCATAGCAATATAATTTAATAGTTAGAGAAAAAACTTTAAATAAGCCTAGTTAAATAGATAGCTCTTTTTTAAAATCTTTTAATGCTTTAATATTTTTCAGACCTGGCTCATCTTCAAAACCACTATTCACATCAATAGCGTAACAGTACTTAGATGCAGGACTTTTTAGAAAATTTCTAATTTTATCCACGCTTTCCAATCCAATGCCTCCGCTCAGGATGTACTGTTTCTCAGATGGATAGTCAGTTAATATAGACCAGTCAAAGGTATGTCCGTTTCCTCCAGGTAGTTTGCCCTTCGTATCGAACAGAAAATAATCACATACGTCTTCAAAAGGTTTCAATACAGAAAAATCAAAAGAGTCAAGAAGCGAAAAAACTTTTATAATCTCAAAAGGCTTTTCGGCTACTAATATTTCCTTTACTTTTCCTTCAAATAAGGCTTGCTTTAGTAAGGTAATATAGGCAACATTTTCCTGCCCATGCAGTTGCACGCCATCTAATTTATGATCCATAATATGCTGCAATACGGAGGTAACGGAAGCATTTACAAACACACCTATTTTCTTAATAGATTTGGGCATGCTAGGAATTTTGCCGCTAAAATATCTTGAGGAAGGTTCCCAAAAAATAAAGCCCAGATAGTCTGGATTCAAGGCAGCAACTTCCGTTGTGTTATGATGCATTCCGCAAATTTTCACCTTCATTTTGTCATATTTTCAATAAACGTCTTAGCACTTTTTGCTGGTGAAGTTGTTTTCATAAAATTCTCTCCAATAAGAAAGCCTTGATAACCAAACGGTCTCAAAGCCTTTATGGCGGCTACAGAACTTATACCACTCTCAGAAATTTTAACAAAATCATCTGGAATAAGTGCAGATAATTTTTTACTTGTATTCTGGTCTACTGTAAAAGTTTTTAAATCTCGGTTATTTACCCCAAGCATATCAAGACTGGGCATAATAGCTTTGTGTAATTCTTCTTCATTATGCACTTCTAGGAGTACATCTAAACCAAGACTTTTTGCGCGTTCTGATAACGTTTTTATCTCACTACGTGTTAAAACTGCGGCTATAAGTAAAATAGCATCTGCACCAAATGCCTTTGCTTCAAAAATTTGATAGGTGTCTATAATGAATTCTTTACGTAACAATGGCATGTCTACGGATGCTCTTGCAAGTAATAAATCTTCAATAGATCCCCCAAAATACTTTATATCTGTAAGCACACTCATGCCACATACTCCTGCTCTTTGGTATCCTTTTGCTATTTGTCCAACATTGGTATCTTGATTAATAGTCCCTTTAGAAGGTGAGC
>Ga0115565_10002890_pt1 | contig 12619 bp, 10 predicted proteins | sample COGITO_mtgs_1105_FD_87199 | JGI IMG/M metagenome (GOLD analysis project Ga0115565, IMG submission 87199) | Pelagic marine microbial communities from North Sea - COGITO_mtgs_110530 | ecosystem: Environmental > Aquatic > Marine > Epipelagic | place: Germany:Helgoland, sampling site Kabeltonne... | reverse complement strand
TACAACCTATTTCCAAGCAGTTTCTAAAAATGATAATACTTTTTTATCGGGCACTTTTACTACTGAAAAAACTTTTCAATATTATAATGAAACCAATATTACTAGTAAAATTCATTTAGAAACACCAGTTAGTTTGGTAAATGATGATACATATAAATTTACATTGTATGGAATAAGTGAAGATAATTGGGTAAATTTGGTGATACAAACATCATTTATTGCCAAATAATGACTTTTAAAAATCTATTATTTTTTTTTCTTATAGCAACAACGACTGTTGTTTTTTGTCAAGAAAAAAGAATTTCAGCTATAAAAATTGTTGGAGCAAATGAAACAAATGAATCTTTTTTAAAATCTTTATTATCCATAAAAAAAGGAGCATTTTTAGATTCTGTGGCTATTGAAAATGATGTTATTTTAATAAAAAGATTACCTGCAATTAGCCACGCTTATTATCAGGTTTTTTATTCTCATGACAATTTTTACAATGTTTTTATAAATGTCGAAGAAAATTTTACAATTATACCAGAAGTAAATTTTTGGACCACAACTAACAAGCAATTTTCTTACAAGTTAGGTTTGTACGATTACAATTTTTTAGGAAGAAACATCACATTTGGAGGTTTTTATCAACGAAACAGATTCGATTCTTATGCCATCAATTTTAAAGCGCCGAATTTGTTTTCTAGAAAATGGGGTTTGGCAGTAAATCATCAAAATTGGAAAAGTGAAGAACCTTTATATTTTGGTGAAAATTCTGCTAATTATTTATATAACAATATTTCTTTTGAAGTTTTAGGGTTATATCAAATCAACTTAAAACACGAAATTGATTTTGGTATTAATTTGTTTAAAGAAAAATATCAATATTTATCAGGAGTCACAGATGTTTCCATTCCACAAACGTTAGATTTAAATAAAACGTTGCTTAAACTTGTATATTCTTATGATAGTTTAGATTATTATTATCAATATGTAACAGGTTTTAAAAGCATTTTATATGCACAATATGTGTTTACAGAAAACGATTTTCAGAACGAATTTTTAATTGCTTGGAACGATTTTTTCTATTACAAAAGAATTGGTGAAAATGGTAATTGGGCAAATAGAATGCGCTTTGGTTTAGCAACAAACGAAAACTCGCCATTTGCACCTTTTGCATTAGATAATAATGTGAATTTACGTGGAGTTGGTATTTTGGTAGATAGAGGAACAGGAAGTTTTGTGTTAAATACAGAATACAGACACACAGTTTACGATAAAAATTGGTTGGCAATTCAAACCAATGTTTTTACAGATTTGGGTTCTTGGAGAAATCCTGGAGGCGAATTAAACGATTTTTTTCAAAAAGATAATATCCGAATTTATAGTGGAATTGGTTTACGTTTTATCAGTAAAAAAATATACAATGCTACCTTTAGAATCGATTATGGTTTTAGCATTTTAAACCAGAAAAACAACTCAAATGGAGGTTTGGTTTTTGGAATTGGGCAATATTTTTAAAAAAAATAGTCAATATTTCTTTATTATTTTCATTCTCTTACAATTTGGCATCTATTTTTACACATACTCCATTATTTCTATAATTTTAAAAGAGTAGTTTTGTAAAAAAGAATAATGAGAACATTTGCAATTGGCGACATCCATGGAGGTTTAAAAGCTTTAATACAAGTTTTAAATCAAGTTGAAGTTACAGAGAAAGACACCCTTATTTTTATGGGAGATTATGTAGATGGTTGGAGCGAATCTGCACAGGTTATCGATTTTTTAATCAATTTATCAGAAAAAATAAACTGCAATTTTATAAAAGGAAATCATGATGTTTGGTGCGAAAATTGGCTCAAAGATCAATTGGATGTAAACCCAACTTGGTTTTTACACGGAGGTAAAGAAACGATAGATAGTTATGATTTTTTTACAATTGATAAAAAAAAGCAACATCTAACTTTTTTCGAAAACATGAAAATGTATCATTTAGATGCAGAAAACCGATTGTTTTTACACGCAGGTTTTACTTCTATGCATGGTGTGGAAAGAGAAACCTATCCTCATAAATTTTGTACTGACAGAACTTTATGGGAAATGGCTTTGGCAATGGACAAGAAAATGGAAAAAAGCAACACAAATTATCCAAGAAGATTGCAACATTACAATGAAATTTATATTGGGCACACACCAACAACTAATTTTGGTGAAACTACGCCTATGAATGCCATCAATATTTGGAATGTAGATACAGGTGCAGCTTTTAAAGGGAAATTAACAGCCATGAATATCGATACAAAAACTTATTTTCAAAGTGATGAGCTACCAAAATTATATTCGAATGAAAAAGGTAGGAATTAAGATAATTACTAAAAAACATACATTCTAGGAATTTTAAATCATTATTTCGCTCAAAAAGAGATAATAATGTCCGAAAAGAGTACATATTTTTATGAATATTAAAATATATTTGTATCAGATGTTAATATTGGGGGATATTGATATGTACTGTAAACTGCTTCATTTTGAAGCAGTTTTTCTATTTATAAATGTTTGAGTTTTTTTATCAATCAACCATAAAAACAACTGGCAAAGTATATTTTGAATTCATACTTTAGGTTCTTTGAATATAAATTCAAAGAAGATTCCAAAGCTGAAACTTTGTTGGAGAGAACTTATTTAAGTTCATTTTCTGAAATTAAATGATCTCCATAGTAAATTTTAAATCTTTTTAATTCTTTTGGGAGCGAGAAATATAAATCAATTTTACAAGACTTTAATTCTTTATGATCTAGATATGGTGTAGCTATTTTAGGTTTTCTTTTTGTGCCGTAATTTATTGATGAGATTACGTCTTCATAACCTTCCATTTTGTAATCATTAAAAGTATTTTTAATTTCAGGTTTATAGGAAAGCCATTGTTTTAATGTTTTGTCTTTTGGCTCGTAGTTTACAAGATGATTAAATGGTGCATACATCCAACCTACAGCAAAATTATTCCTTACATCTAATGGGCGAACTCTTATTTTTAAATCGGAAGAAACTAAATAAAATTTATTAGGATCAAAATCATCTTTTTCTCCTGATGTTGATTTCATTTTATATCTAACTTGTACTTTTTTAGCATTTTTGTCAGTTTTTATGGTGAAATAATAATTTCCACTACCAGCCTTTTTTGCTTTTATTAGTTTGAATTTGAAATTATCAGCTGTGATGTATTCTTGGCTATAAACATGAACATTCAATATAAATAAGCATACTAGTAAAAATGGTTTTTTTAGTATCATTTTAATAAAATATTTTAAATTAATTTAAGATTATTTACTACTCCTAAAACTCTCAATAACTACTGTTAATAAAATTAAGCTTCCTCCCCAAAATGTATGCAAAGTAGGAATTTCATTTACAACAAAAAAAGCAATAATAATTCCAAAAATTGGTTGAATACTGCTAATAAAAGTAGCTGTTGAAGCAGAAAAGTGTTTTAATGATTTTACCATCATTGTGTGCCCAATTGCTGTTGTTAAAACTGCTAATAAAATTAAATATGGAAATTGGCTTTGAAATCCAGAAATATCAACAAAGAATAAAATAGGAGCTAAAAAAATACTTATAATTGCTGTTTGGTACAGCATTAACATACTACCATTGTAATTAGAAACGTGTTGTTTTAGAATTAAAATTCTTAAAGAATAACACACTGCAGAAGATAAAGCTAAAAGAATTCCTTTTAATTCGTTACTTTCTAAACTAAATTCTGGTGCTAAAATATAAAGCCCTGTTAAAACTAAAATCCCAAGAAAAATATATATTGGATCGAATTTTGTTTTCGAAAAAAAGGGTTCTAAAAATGCCGTAATTATAGGAAATGTAAATAAAGACAACATTGCTATTGCCACATTAGAGAGCTTTAAAGCATAAAAATACGTAAGCCAATGCCCAGCCATAAAAAACGCACTTAGTAAAAATGGAATCCAATCTTTTTTAGCTTTTATATTTAAATCTACTTTAGTAAATCTACAATAACCATAAATAAAAACAACCGCAAATACAGAGCGAAACCAAACAATAGCTTCTACAGGCATTGCAATATATTTCCCTAAAACGCCAGAAGTACTTATAAATAAAGTAGCTAATAATAAACTAGGAATATTTTTTAAATTATTACTTTTCATTTTTAATTTTCCTTATTTTTAAAATTAAAAAAGTAATTATTATATAAATTGTTCCTGGAATTCCAATCCAAACAAGTTCACTTTTAATTACTCTTAATCCTCTTTCTGTAAAAAAGTTAGCAATTCCTAGAGGCGAAACTTTAATGGGTCTCCAAGAAAAAAAATATCGAGTATCATTAAAAGGAGATAAAAAAGCAACTCCTTTTCCACCAGAAGTCATCGCATCTAAAATGGAGTGAGATGCAGTGCAGACAAAGAAAAATAAGATTAAAGTTATTCCTTCTTTTGATAATAATAATTTTCTGTAAAAAAGAAAAACAATTAAAAAACCAAACAAAAACGCAAAAACAAGAGAGTGAGAAAAACCTCTATGCCCCCAAAAACTTTCATATGCAATACTAAACTGAAAACCAATTACATCTGCATCTGGAATAACTGCACAAACAACTACAAGCAATATAAATTTGAAAGTTTGTTGTTTTTTAGGAAAACTACTTCCTAAAGCTATCGCAGCAAATGCGTGTCCAAAGAGCGAAGCCATTTTATATTTTCTGTAAAATAGTTAAAGCTGTTTTTACAGAATCAATTCTAATAAAAGTAATCAGTAAACGCAAACCGTTTTTAGTTTCTTTCTCTTTCATTACACAGCTTTTTCCATTTTGTTGCACGTATTTCAACATTTTAGAAAATGCTTCTGTCTGATAAAAATCACTTTGTTGATTGGAAACAAAATAGCCAATCATACGTTTTTGTTTTAGAATTATTTTCTCCAAACCTAGTTCTTTAGCTAACCATTTTATTCTAACAGAATCTAATAAGTCTTCCACTTGGTTTGGGATTTCCCCAAATCTATCAATAATTTCAGTTTCAAAAATTTGTAATTCTGACTCTTTTTCTAAATTACCAAGTTTTGTATATAAAGCTAACCTTTCTGTGATGGAATTTACATAATCATCAGGAAAAAGAATCTCAAAATCAGTATCAATTGTTACCTCTTTTACATATTCTTTTGGTTTAGAATTATCTGTAGGATATAGTTCTGCAAACTCATTCTCTTTCAACTCTTCAATGGCTTCTTGTAATATTTTTTGATACGTATCAAACCCAATATCGTTGATAAATCCACTTTGTTCACCACCCAATAAATCTCCAGCACCTCGAATTTCTAAATCTTTCATGGCAATGTTAATTCCACTTCCTAAATCAGAAAATAAAACCAACGCTTCAATTCGTTTTCTGGCATCATCAGTCATCATGTGATAAGGTGGAGTTATAAAATAACAGAATGCTTTTTTGTTACTTCTACCCACTCTTCCTCTCATTTGGTGTAAATCAGAAAGTCCAAAATTATTCGCATTATTAATAAAAATAGTATTGGCATTTGGCACGTCTAAACCACTTTCTATAATGGTTGTGGATACTAAAACATCAAAATCGTTATTCATAAAACCGAGCATTAAACCTTCCAGTTTTTTGCCTTCCATTTGTCCATGTCCAATACCTATTTTTGCTGATGGTACCAATCTTTGTAACAAACCAGCAACTTCTTTTATGTTTTCAATTCTATTATGGATAAAGAAAACTTGTCCTCCTCTTGATATTTCATAAGAAATTGCATCACGAATAACATCTTCAGAAAATCTTATCACATTACTTTCTATAGGATGTCTGTTTGGTGGAGGTGTTTTGATGACAGATAAATCTCTGGCAGCCATTAAACTAAATTGCAAAGTTCTTGGAATAGGAGTTGCAGTCAACGTTAAAGTATCTACATTTTCTTTTAAAGTTTTGAGTTTATCTTTTACAGCGACACCAAATTTTTGTTCTTCATCAATAATTAAAAGACCTAAATCTTTAAATTCTAAACGTTTGTTTGTAAGTTGATGTGTACCAATAATAATATCTACAGAACCATCATTTACACCATTTATGGCTTCTGTTTTTTGTTTGGCAGTTCTAAATCTGTTTAAATAATCAATTTTGATAGGAAAATCTTTTAAACGTTCAGTAAAAGTTTGATAATGTTGAAAAGCCAAAATAGTTGTTGGAACCAAAATTGCGACTTGCTTTCCATTATCAACAGCCTTAAAAGCGGCTCTTACAGCAACTTCCGTTTTTCCAAAACCAACATCTCCACAAACCAATCTGTCCATAGGTTGTTCCTTTTCCATATCTAACTTTACATCTTGTGTTGCTGTAAATTGATCTGGAGTATCTTCATACATAAAACTACCTTCTAGCTCATGCTGAATATGCGTATCTGGTCCAAAAGAAAAACCTTTTTGCAACTTTCTTTTGGCATATAATTGAATTAAATTAAAAGCAATATGTTTAACTCTGGCTTTTGTTTTTTGCTTGATTTTTTTCCAAGCACCAGAACCTAATTTGTATATTTTTGGCGCTTTTCCATCTTTGCCATTAAATTTAGAGATTTTATGAAGCGAGTGAATGCTTACATATAAAATATCTCGTTCTCCATAAACTAACTTAATCGCTTCTTGTTTTTTACCTTGAACATCAATTTTTTGCAAACCACCAAATTTTCCAATTCCATGATCCATATGTGTTACATAATCGCCAATTTCAAGTTTATTGAGTTCTTGTAAAGTTATCGCTTGTTTTTTAGCGTAGCCATTTTTTAATCTAAATTTATGATAACGTTCAAAAATTTGATGATCTGTGTAGCAGACTATTTTAGCATCAACATCTACAAAACCTTGGTATAATGGAAAAACGATAGTTTCATAATGTACTTCTTTGTCAGCATCATCAAAAATATCGTGAAAACGTTTTGCTTGTTGGTCGTTTGCACAAAAAATATAATTGGTAAAACCAGCTTTGTGATATTCTTCTAAATTATCAATTAATAAATTAAATTGTTTGTTAAAAGAAGGTTGTGGAATTGTGTTGAAATTTATTTCTTCTTCAGACCTGTCAGGTCTATTTTTAGGATTTGAATTACTCCCAAAATTGACCAAGCTAAATTCTTGCAATTGCTCAAATATAAATTCCCCATCACAAAATAATTCGCTAGGTTTTGCGTGTTTTATTTCTTTGGATAAATCTTTGTAGGCGTCTTCTGCTTTTTGGAAAATTTTATCTAAACTACCAATCATCAAATCGATATTTTTATTAAAAATTACCGTTTTTGATGAGATATATTTTAAAAAACTTTCTCTATTTTCTTGCAATGCTTTGTTTTCAACATTAGGCATTATAGAAATTTTCTTCAACTTTTCTGTTGATAATTGCGTTTCTACATCAAAAGTTCTGATGCTATCAATTTCATCCCCAAAAAATTCAATTCTAAAAGGTTCATCATTAGAAAAAGAAAAGACATCAATAATTCCACCACGAACTGAAAAATCTCCAGGTTCCGTAACAAAATCTACTCTTTTAAATTTGTATTCGAATAAAACTTCGTTTACAAAATCGAGCGATAAATTTTCACCAACAGCAATTTTTAAAGTGTTTTTTTCAAGTTCTTTTTTGGTAACAACTTTTTCAAACAATGCAGTTGGATAGGTAACAATTACAGCTGGTTTTTTACGTGAGTTTATTCTGTTTAAAACCTCTGCACGCAACAAAACATTTGCATTGTCTGTTTCTTCTATTTGATAAGGTCTTTTGTAAGAAGCAGGATAAAAAAGTACGTTTTTATCGCCTAAAAGTTGCTCTAAATCATTTAAATAATAAGCAGCTTCTTCTTTATCATTAAATATTAAAAGATAAGGTTTGTCTGTTTTTTTAAAAGTTTCAGCAATCACAAAAGACAATGAAGAACCCACCAAATTCGAGATTTGAAAACGGTTCTTTTCTTTTGTTAACAATACATTTAACTGCGAAACTAACGCAGATTTTTGATATTGATTTACAATATTCTGGGTAGTCAAAGTAAATATTTTTTACAAATGTAGTTTTCTTTGATAAAAAAAAAGATTTAATCTCCTTAATTATTTAAGAAAGTAATATTTTTACGAAAAATATGTTATTCATAGTATAAAATAATGAACATGAAAAATTTAGTGATACTTTTTACGATGGTTGTTTTTTTTTCTCAAACTATGATTGCTCAATCTGGTGGAGATAAATATACTTTTGGGGTTAGTCTTTCCTCAACATTGTTTAATAAAGAAGATGCTTCAAAAATAGGTCAGCGTTATAATTCGCAATTTCCACGACTCAATTTTTCGGGAGAATTATCAGATAAATTTTCTTTTGATTTAGCACTTACATTTAATATTCTTGGTAATATAGAAGGCGTTATAAATAACAAATTTGAGTATACAGCTTTAGATGCAGCAATTAGATACAACCTTTTTAGAAGTGATGCCATGATTGTGCCTTATATTGGTGTTGGAGCAAGTTATATAGGTGGAGCTTCAACAGTTGCTGGTGGAGAAGATGCTTTAAGTGTAAATATTTTAGGAGGTGGAGCAATTTGGGTTACCAGAAATTTTGGTTTTATTGGTCAGCTTACGTATAAATATGTTTCTGAAGATGCAAATTCTATGGTTTCTCACATACAATCTACAGTAGGAATTGCGTATCGATTTGGTTCTGGGTCTGAATATAGAAAACGTCTCTGGGATCGATAAAATATTTATTTGAAATAAGATTTTAATCTACTGTATCTAAAATCGAAATCATTTTTTTTGGTGATAAATACTCAAAATATCTATGAACAACATTAAACTTTTCATCTAAAATTAAGGTTAGAGGTAAAGTAAATTCTTTGTTTTTTCTTTTCCCCAATAACAAAGGAATTTCATGAGTGGGATTTCTTTTTTTGTTGATTTCCTTGTTTGTAAAAACTTTACCTCCAAACTGAATGGAATTTTTGTATTCAGCATCCATTTTTACAGCATAATAATTTTCGTTTAATAAAGAAATTACTTCATTATTTTTAAAAGCAGCTTCATCCATTTTTTTACAATATGCACACCAATCAGTATAAAAATTGATAAAAACTTTTTTAGGTTTAATGGCTAAAGAATCTTCTAGTTGTTCAAAAGTGATCCAATTAATTGTAGTGTGTTGTGCTTTTATGTTATCAGAAAAAACAAAGAAACTTACAAAACAAACTATAAATGTGAATATTCTCATCTTAATGTAATTTGCCAAATTTTATCCCAAAGAAAAAAGATCTTGGTGTGCCTGGACCATAAACATAATCAGAATCTCTTGTTGGGCCAGTATCAAAATCGTTTTGAAAACTATTAAAAATATTTTTTACACCTCCAGAAAACGTGATCATAAAATCATCAGAAAAATCGATATGTGATTCCAATTTTATGTTTAAATCAAAGAAAGCTTGTACGTTGTTTAATTGTAAAAAACCAGTATCGCTAATTACCAAAGGAACAATCATACTTCCTGTATAGGTTCCAGTAACATCCATATTAAATTTTTTAGAAGGAATAAATGCTGTGTTAAAATACCCATAGAAATTTGGTGTTCTTGTAAATTCGTTCACAATAATATTTGATTCTCCAGCAGTTCCATCTGTTTCAAAAATCACTTGAGGTTCATCAAAAACTGCTTTTTGATAGGTTCCACCCAATTGAAACTGCCATTTTTGATTTGGGGAAATACCTGCTTCAAAATTAGTTCCATAAACTTTTGCGCCAGCACCATTTTTAACTTCCTCTAAAATAGAGCCATTTGGGAGTGCATTTCCTGTACTTATTAACGTGAACGGATTTTCTAAAAGGGTGTAAAAACCTTCTACAAGAAAATCCATTTGCAGTAAGTTTTTAGTTTTAGAATAGTTAAAAGAACCTGTAAAAGCATTCGAATATTCTGTATTTAGATCATCAGAAAGAATTACAAATTGAGGTTCTCCACCCACACTAGAAATATGTAAATCTTCGTTAAAAGCCTGTGGTGCTCTAAAACCTCTTGCATAACCACCTCTAAATTTTAGGGCTTCTGTAAATAAATAAGAAACCGTTAATCTTGGTGAAAATGCAGTTTGATTTAAAGAAATATTTCTATCTATAGTTCCAATAGAATAATCGCCTTCAACATCAACATTATCCAATCTTGCCCCTAAAAGTGCTGTAAATTTTTCACTTGGTTTCCACTCATATTGCGCATACATTCCAAGCGCATTTACAGTTTGATCGATCAACCTATTATACCCAAGAATTACATCTTCTGTTGCTGTATGATTGTGTTCAGCTCCAATTGTTAATACATCATTTTTAAAATTCTTTGTGAATTGTAAGCCATTTACCCAAGCTAAATCTGTGGTATTTCCAAAAGCATTATTCGCTGTAATACTGTCTTGTTTTGTAAAAGAACCCCCCAAACCTCCATAATAGCTATCTCTATTTGTGCTAGAAACAGACGTATAAATTTGATATTTTTTAAAATAATCTTTGCTATTGAATTCATATTCTGCTCCACCAATAAATGTATCATGATTTAATTCTTCTGTAATATTGGTAAATTGTGGAGCTAAATTTAATTGATCTCCTCCTCTTCTATATTCTTGAATTGCATTTAAATTGATAGAAATTTTGCTTTGTTCATTTGGTTTTACAAATGCTTTTGCACCAACTGTATTGTTTTTTAATTCTACTAATTCTGTAAAACCATCTCCATCAACATCCAAACTTTCTCTGTTTCTGTAATTTCCAAATAAGGTAAAACCGCTATTTAAATCATCAGCAACCACAGAGCTATTAAAAGTAAGCACTTTATCAGTAGCTTTTCCGTCGATAATTGCCAGGTTTGATCCAATTTCCCAAGTATTTAAAATAGGATCTTTTGTAATAATATTTACAGTTCCTGCAATTGCGTTTGAACCAAATAAAGCAGAGCCACCACTTCTTACAATTTCAATTCTGTCTATAATATTTGTTGGAATTTGCTCCAAACCGTACACACCAATTAACGAAGAAAAAACAGGCCTGCTATTCAGTAAAACCTGTGTATAACCCCCTTCTAAACCATTTAATCTTACTTGGGTAAAACCACAATTTTGGCAGTTATTTTCAACACGAACTCCAGGTGCAAAATTTAAACCCTCTGCTAAAGAAATAGATTGTGTTGCGTTTAATAATCTTGGTTTTATTGAGGATACAATAACTGGCGTATTTCGTTTTTCAACTCGGTTTCTTGTTGAGCTGATAACAATTTCATCTAAACCTAACATATCCTCTATTAAATTGAAATTTAGTTTGATATTTTGGTTTTCTTTTAGGTTGATGGTTTTCGAAATTTTTCGAAATCCTTGAGAACTTACTTCAATAATAAGTTCTTTATTCGCAGGAATTTGCAATTTATAGTTCCCGTTTTTATCGGTACTTGTGCCTTCTATACCATCTTTTACATACACAAAGGCATAAGGAATTAATTCTCCTTTACTACTTACAACTCCATAAATTGAAGCGTTTTGAGATAAAATGTTATAGATATTTGTTAAAAGTAAAATTAATACAAGACTTTTAATTTTCATTTTTGATATAAAATTTTGACAAATATAATTAATATTTTAGACAAGACTAAAAATTATTTTATATAAATAAAAAGTATATATTTGTCTTGTCAAAAATTAGTTGAATGTTTACACTTTCTGAAGAAAATTATTTAAAAGCAATTTATCATTTAGAAACTGATTCTAAAAAAGGAATTAGCACCAATGCCATTGCCAAAAGTTTAGCAACAAAAGCATCTTCAGTAACAGATATGATTAAAAAATTATCGGATAAGAAAGTGGTTTTTTATAAAAAATATCAAGGTGTTACTTTAACAGAATTAGGTAAAAAAACAGCTGCCAATATTGTTCGAAAGCATCGACTTTGGGAAGTTTTTTTGGTAAGTAAATTAAATTTTTCTTGGGATGAAGTGCATGAAGTTGCAGAACAGTTAGAGCATATTAAGTCAGCTAAATTAATCAATCAATTAGATGCGCTTTTGGGTTTTCCAACACACGATCCTCATGGAGATCCGATTCCTGACAAAGACGGAAATTTAAATAAAATTGATAAAATCTTATTATCAACTTTATTAAAAAATGAAAGCGGAATTTGCATTGGTGTTGATGATTCATCTTCAGAATTTTTACAATTTTTAGACAAAAAAGGTATCACCTTAGGAAAACAAATTACAGTGTTAGAAAAAGAAGATTTTGACGATTCTTTATCCATAGAAATTGATGGGAAAAAACTATCAATTTCAAATAAAATTGCCAATAATTTATACATAAAAAAATCATGAGTACATTTGATCAATTAGTAGATTTTGCAAAAGAAAACCCAATTTGGGCTGCATTTTATGCTTCACTTTTTACATGGGGATTAACAGCTTTAGGAGCTGCATTAGTATTCTTTTTCAAGAAATTAAACAGAGCAGTTTTAGATGGAATGTTAGGTTTTACTGGAGGTGTAATGGTGGCTGCAAGTTTTTGGAGTTTATTAGCGCCAGCAATTGAAAACAGTCCTGGAGAAGGG
>Ga0115565_10002888_pt1 | contig 12626 bp, 12 predicted proteins | sample COGITO_mtgs_1105_FD_87199 | JGI IMG/M metagenome (GOLD analysis project Ga0115565, IMG submission 87199) | Pelagic marine microbial communities from North Sea - COGITO_mtgs_110530 | ecosystem: Environmental > Aquatic > Marine > Epipelagic | place: Germany:Helgoland, sampling site Kabeltonne... | reverse complement strand
TCTACAGGGCCGCCACAATACACTGGTATGTCACCACAGTCTACATCTTCTACTAGATAACTGAGCATATAGTCAGAAGGCCTGTTTAACACAAAGCCTATAGAACTTTTCTTATTATGTTCTGTGAGTAGAATAACGGTTCTATTAAAAGAAGCATCGCCTAAAATGTTAGGTTCTGCGATTAATAATTTTCCTTTGGTGGGTAGTGTTATAGGCATAACATTTATTTTAATTAAACTTAACAAATTAATGCCTTATACGCAACTATTATTTATTTCACAAGGTTTTTGGGTTAAAAAAAAGCTTCAACACGTACTTTATGTTAAAATTGTTGATTAGTTTTTAGAAATTTGTCTTTTGTTAAAATTCTCATTTTCAATAAAATACATTCATTGTATTATGCAAGCATAACAAAATAGGAGGACATTGTTAAATTTTTATATTTCCTAAAGTATTCAATTTTTGACATAAAAAAAGGTGCGTACCGTAAAGTACGCACCTCGTAAACATTGCTGTTTTATACGACTAGTTTACAGAACTAGCTAGCTCAGATCCTGCTTTGAACTTTACTACGTTCTTAGCTGCAATCTTGATAGTTTTTCCTGTTTGTGGGTTACGACCTTCACGAGCGTTACGCTTAGATACTGACCAAGAACCAAAACCTACTAGAGATACACGACCTCCTTTTTTAAGCTCTCCTTCTACGTTTCCTAAGAAAGACTCTAATGCCTTTTTTGCTGCAGCTTTAGTGATACCTGCATGCTCTGCCATTCCGTCGATTAATTCTGATTTGTTCATAATGTAATTTTTAAATAGATTAATTGTTGGTTAAACGTGATGTTTAATACAGTACCAAATTTATATAGATTATCGTGCTATGCAAGGAATAGCAAGGGAAAAGCCATTTTTTGTTGATAAATCAAGGCAAATGTTAATAACCTGAGTTGTTTTAACGATTCTTTGTGAGGCTAAGCCTACTGTGACCTTAGCGCATTTTAGCATTTTCGGATAGTGTATAACCGTTTAAAAGGCTTTTTACTTCCATCTTACGTTTGCCAGGAAGTTGTATTTCTGTAATACAAATCCATCCGTCTTGGGTGGCTACGTTTATGCTTTCTTTCTCTACTTGTATTGTGCCTGGTTCAGGAGTATTGGTTTGTTCTTCATACGCTTTCGCGAAAGCGTTATACACCTTAGCACGTTCTTCCTTATCATTATTTACTAAAATACTATATGCGACAGGATAGGGACTTAAACCTCGTATATGGTTATAAACGGCCTGTACTGGTTGCGACCAATTTATTTTAGTGTTTTCTGGATTGAGTTTATATGCCGTCTTAGGTTTTCCTTCTAAGGCTTGCACGGTTGCAGTTACCGTATCTTCTGCAATTGCGTTAACAGTATCTATCACAAGCGTACTTCCTATGTGCATGAGTCGGTCGTGTAAATCACCTACAGTATCACTAGGATGGATAGGAGTTTTTCTTTGTTTAATAATCGCGCCTGTGTCTATTTTTTCATCTATAAAAAAGGTAGTGACACCAGTTTCTGTATCTCCATTAATAATCGCCCAGTTTATGGGAGCAGCACCACGATACTGTGGGAGTAGGGAAGCGTGTAGGTTAAATGTCCCGTAGGCTGGCATTTTCCAAACTACTTCGGGCAACATTCTAAAGGCAACTACGATCTGAAGATTAGCTTCTCGTCCTTCTAATTCTTTAATAAAGTCGGGATCTTTAAGATTTGTAGGTTGCATCACATATAAATCTTGTGCTGTTGCGTATTGCTTTACAGCACTCTGGCGTAGTTGCTGACCGCGACCTGCTGGTCTGTCTGGAGCTGTAATAACGCCTACAACATTCATTTGGTGCGCTATTAGCGCTTCTAATGTCGCTACAGCAAAATCTGGTGTACCCATAAAAATGATGCGTATATCTCTCATGATAATATGTATGTATTGTGTGGAGTGAGTTTTATTTTTCTACGGCTTAATAATGCATTGAGTGCTGTAAAAAGGGATTCTTTATCTGTGGTTATACGTTCTAAGTCTTTAGAACTCTGCTCGCCTAAGCGAAGTGCTTCTACTATACGATCAGCAATTTCTTTAGGTTGTAGCGTATGTGTGTGCGTTTTACAAATATCGCAATGCCCGCAAGGTAAAGAAGTGCTTTCTCCAAAATAATTTAGGAGCCACTGACTGCGGCAACTCTTCTTTTGGTGAATGTATGTCTTTATATGCTCTATTTGTAAATGCTTAGCCGCTGCCTGCGCTTTAATATGAGGGCTTATGGTATTAATCGTCCGGTCATCCTCACGAGGCTGTAAGAATGTAATGGCCGTATCAAAGCTTTTATGATTATACGCAATAATATCATCTGCGTGCAGGCGTAAGAGTGTTTTATGTACGGCATCTATTGTAGTCTCACTTTTTGTGGCGAGAACGCTATAGTTAATCGTCGTGACCTGCTCAAAAATACCACCATATGTACGAAGCACAGCTTTTACTATGGTATCTAATTGCTTGTTTTTAATTAAATAATATGTAAGCATTACGTCACTTACTTTAAAGCTTATGGTGGCTCGTTGGCTAAAGGTCTTGTCTAACACAATAACAGCATTGCGGTCTAGAAGCGTTAATGCATTATATGTAGTTATGGCTTTAAGTTTATATGTATCACAAAACTCACTAAAGTTAAGCTGAACAACTTCTCCCTGACCTTCACCGTAAGCTATTGTAAAGTAATTACATAAACGGCGATACACTTCTTTTACAAAGGCCACGTCTGGAATAACATCTAAAAACTGACTTTGTAAGCGCAAAGTGTCATTTTCATTATAAAATAATAATGCTTTAGCTGGGTTACCATCACGGCCGGCGCGTCCTGCTTCTTGAAAATAGTTTTCTACACTATCAGGAATATTAAAATGCACCACTAGTGATACGTCTGCCTTATCTATTCCCATCCCGAAGGCGCTGGTCCCTATCATTACTTTGGCTTTATTTTCTATCCAGTCCTTAAAATTTAGATTGCGCTGTTTTGCAGATAATCCCCCGTGATAAAATTGTGTAGTAATGCCGCGCTCATTTAAAAACTGAGATAGCTGTATCGTAGCCTTACGACTACGAACGTAAATAATAACGGCATTTGCAGTTTGCGTTAAGGCTCGCACTAAGTCATTATATTTATCTTGACTTTCTATAATCGTATAGGTCAGGTTTTTTCGCTCATACGAACTTTTAAATGTAGCTGAAGCTGTTAATTGTAAATGTTTTTTAATATCCTTTAGTACTTTTTCAGTCGCAGTTGCGGTTACGGCTATAATTGGCACCTCAGGGTGTAGATCTCTTAGTTGGAATATTTCTATATATGAAGGCCTAAAATCGTGACCCCACTGTGAGATACAATGTGCCTCATCTACCGCGATAAGTGATACTGGCATTTGTTTAATGCGCTCCTGTACGATGGGTTGCTGCAACCGTTCTGGGCTTAGATATATAAATTTATAGTTACCGTAAATGCAATTATCTAATAAGGCGTCTAAATCTTGATATGAAGTACCACTAGGAATCGCCATTGCTTTAACACCGCGCATCTTAAGCTGACTTACCTGATCATTCATAAGCGCAATGAGAGGGCTAATAACAATTGTAATTCCTTCTAAAAGCAGTCCAGGAATTTGAAAGCATATAGATTTTCCGCCACCTGTGGGGAGCAGTGCAATGGTATCTTTACCAAGAAGTACTGACTGAATAATTTCAGCTTGTTGGGGTCTAAAGTGTTCGTGTCCCCAATAGGTTTTTAATATTTCTTCTGGCGTAGTGCTCAAACGCCTATGGTCTTTAAAACAAATTGTGCGCGCTCTTTCACAGGACCAGTAGGAACTTCTACAGGTGAGTAGCCATATGACGTGTATGTTTTTAAAAGCGCTTTGTGTATGGCTTGTGCCTGCTCAAAATTCTCATAACGCTCTGCATCTGTCACGTGTATTTCTTCCCAAGGCGGGAGCACAAAAACGGTGTCATATGGATATTTCCTAAAATCTTCATCAAAGGTAGCTGGGTAATCTTGCTCGATAAAATCCATATATGCTGTGGTGTCAGGAATACCTCGATCTAAGAATACGAAGTCTTCACGCATTGCGGTAACAGCATTATATTGGGCAATGCGCGCATCGCGCAACAACTCGCTAAAGAGTAAAGGTTGTTCTAAAAATAGTTGATCTATACCTTCTGCCTGGGCTTTTGCTGTGACTTCGCGGCTTATTTCATCCATACAACGATAGCCTAAATCTCGTAAATGATTAATAAGCGTAGTCTTTCCTGTAGAAGGACCTCCTATGAGTAAAATGCGTTTTGGCATGTAAAAACAGTCTTTGCACAAAATTAGTCAATCCCCACAAGATGTTCTAGCCATCGCTTTTGATTATATTTGTACTCATTAAAAATGACTATGACTCCAGATAAAGATCCAGAAGCATTTTATGCTAAATTAAAAGAACAACTTGCAGATACCTCATTGTGGCCAGCACCTTACTTATATAAGTTTATCGTGCCTTCTAATGATGACAAGATAAAACAGATAGAAACTATTTTTGACCATACAGGTGCAGTTATTAAACGTAATGAAAGTCGCACAGGTAAATTTACCAGCATTTCTATAAACGTACGTATGCAAAACCCGGATGCGGTAATAGCAAAGTATAAAGCGGTAGGTAAGATAGAAGGTGTCATATCGCTGTAAAACGTTATTTTTTATGCATACGCTTTCGCGAAAGCGTGTATAAAACCCATAAATGACCTACTAGCATACACATCCTGTAGAAAAAACACCGTGCAATCTCTACAATTTTTAGTACTTTGCACAAGTTATATAAATAACAACTTCACTTAAAGTGTTACCCTTGATAGACCAATTAGAATACAATACAGAGCGCGAGCATCTGATTATACCCGAGTATGGACGCCATATTCAGAAAATGATTAATCAGACCAAGACGATAGAAGATAGAGATGAACGCAATAAAACGGCAAAAGCAATTGTTGCTGTGATGGGCAATTTACAACCACATTTGCGCGATGTACCTGATTTTCAGCATAAGCTTTGGGATCAGTTATTTATAATGTCTGATTTTGAGCTTGATGTAGATAGTCCTTTTGATAAGCCTTCTAAAGAAGAGCTTATGGAGCGTAGTGCATATTTAGAGTACCCTCAGAACTTCCCAAAATATCGTTTTTATGGTAATAACATAAAACGTATGATAGACGTAGCCGTAAGCTATGAAGAAGGTGAACTACGTGATGGCTTAGTGTATACTATAGCTAACCACATGAAAAAGTGCTTCTTAAATTGGAATAAGGATACTGTAGAGGATGATGTGATATTTAAGCATTTACTAGAACTTAGTGATGGTAAGATAGATTTACGCGGTACAGATGAGACCTTACGTGATGCAGATACGATTATGAAAGCACAACGCTCTTCTAAGGTGAACAACCAGAGTAAAAGCAATCACAAAAATCACAAGAATAAAAATAACAATCACAAAAACCGTAAGAAGCGTTACTAATCGCTTTTTAACCAGTACAATATATGGGAACATTTCATATTGAAGGCGGTCACCAACTTAAGGGTGAGATCCAACCGCAAGGAGCAAAAAATGAGGCTTTACAAATTCTTTGTGCCGTATTACTTACTCCTGAAAAAGTAACCATAAGTAACATACCCGATATACGCGACGTAAATAAACTCATAGATATTTTAGGAAATCTAGGAGTAAAAATACAGAAGCTAGGTAAAGGACAGTATTCTTTTAAAAGTGACGCACTTAACTTAGCGTATTTAGAGAGTGAGCAGTTTAAGGAAGAAGGCAGTGGCTTACGAGGTTCTATTATGATTGTAGGACCATTACTTGCGCGCTTTGGTAAAGGTTATATTCCTAGACCAGGCGGAGACAAGATAGGACGCCGTCGCTTAGACACACATTTTGAAGGATTTATAAAACTAGGAGCAACGTTTAGATACAATCGCGAAGAGCGATTTTATGGTGTAGAAGCGCCTAAAGGACTCAAAGGAACATACATGCTTCTAGATGAAGCATCTGTTACAGGTACGGCAAATATTGTTATGGCCGCTGTACTTGCAAAAGGAAAAACCACCATTTATAACGCCGCTTGCGAGCCATACTTACAACAATTATGTAAGATGCTTAACAGTATGGGTGCAAAAATAGAAGGGATAGGTTCTAATATGCTGAATATAGAAGGTGTAAGAGCACTTAAAGGTTGCGATCACCGCGTACTGCCTGATATGATCGAGATAGGCTCTTGGATAGGTCTTGCTGCAATGACTAAAAGTGAGATTACTATAAAAAACGTAAGCTGGGATGACCTAGGTGTTATTCCTAATACCTTTAGAAAATTAGGGATAACGCTAGAGCGTAAAGGAGATGATATTTACATTCCTGCTCACAAAGATGGTTACCAGATAGAGACCTACATAGATGGCTCGTTTATGACGATTTCAGATGCACCTTGGCCTGGATTTACTCCAGATCTTTTAAGCATCGTACTTGTAGTCGCTACACAAGCTAGAGGTGAAGTGCTCATACACCAAAAAATGTTCGAAAGTCGCTTATTTTTTACAGATAAGCTTATCGATATGGGAGCCAAGATTATTCTTTGCGATCCGCACCGTGCAACGATCATCGGTCACGGATTTAAATCTCAGCTTAAAGCCACAAATATGGTGTCACCAGACATACGCGCTGGTATCTCATTATTAATTGCAGCTCTGAGTGCAAAAGGCACGTCTACCATACACAATATAGAGCAGATAGATCGTGGATATGAAGACATAGATACGCGTTTACGTGCGATAGGCGCAAAAATTGTGCGTACGGCTTAGTATATACACGCTTTCGCGAAAGCGTCATCAGATAAAAAAGACAATCGGAAGGTTGTCTTTTTTGGTTTTAGCTGTTTCTTCTTCGGAGGTGTCGGTATATTCTTTATGATGTTTTAAAATATTACTTAACCACCTTAGATGTTCTATTATTTATAATGAAAATCAAACGCACAATCTAAGGTGGTTGCGTGTCCCGACGTTAAGTCGGGATGTATCGAGATCTCCGATTTCATTTTCATTTTCAACTTCAACTTCGATTTCATTTTCAACTACAATTCCCCTCTCATTTCCTTATTTTTGCACACTCAAAAAATACCAGATGATTGCAGTAGATAATCTTGCCGTAGAATTTAGTGGGGACACCCTTTTTAAAGACGTTTCATTTACCATAAACGAGAATGATAAAATCGCGCTTATGGGGAAGAACGGCGCAGGAAAATCTACAATGATGAAGATCATAGCAGGTGCACAAAACCCAACACGTGGTAACGTGCGTACGCCTAAAGATGCTGTAATAGCCTACTTACCACAACACCTACTTACAGATGACGACTGTACAGTGATGGAAGAAGCGTCAAAGGCTTTTGCTAGCATTCTTACAATGAAAGCAGAGATGGATAGTCTCAATACGGAGCTAGAAACCCGTACAGATTATGAGTCTGATGCGTATATGAATATCATTACTAAAGTTACTGATCTCAGTGAGAAATACTACGCGATAGAAGAGGTAAATGTAGAAGAGGAGGTAGAAAAAGCCTTGAAAGGTCTAGGTTTTAAACGCTCCGACTTTACCAGACCGACTAGCGAGTTTTCTGGCGGGTGGCGTATGCGTATCGAGCTGGCTAAAATCTTATTACAAAAACCAGATCTTATTCTATTAGACGAGCCTACAAATCACGTAGATATTGAGTCTGTGATTTGGCTAGAAGATTTTTTAATAAATAAGGCAAAAGCCGTCATAGTTATCTCTCACGATAAAGCATTTATAGATAATGTTACAAATCGCACTATAGAGGTGACGATGGGACGTATTTATGATTATAAGGCTAACTATTCTCATTACTTAGAACTACGTAAAGATCGCCGAGCGCATCAGATTAAAGCCTACCAAGAACAGCAAAAATTTATAGCAGATAATCAGGCATTTATAGATCGTTTTAAAGGCACATATTCTAAAACGAATCAAGTATCTTCTAGAGAGCGTATGCTAGAAAAGCTGGAGATTATAGAAATAGATGAGATAGATAACTCATCACTAGCATTGCGGTTTCCGCCGGCACCACGTTCTGGTGATTTTCCTGTAAAAGTAAAGGACTTAACAAAAAAGTATGATGCGCATACGGTTTTTAGCAGCGCAAGTATGGACATCGCTCGCGGCGAAAAGGTAAGTTTTGTAGGCCGTAATGGCGAGGGAAAATCTACGATGATAAAAGCCATCTTAGGAGAAATAGAGGTAGAAGGTGAGTGCCAGTTGGGCCATAATGTAAAAGTGGGTTATTTTGCACAGAATCAGGCGGCTTTACTAGACCCAGAACTTACTATTTTTCAAACGGTAGACGAGGTAGCAAAAGGTGATGTGCGTACACAGATAAAAAATATTTTGGGTCGCTTTATGTTTGCTGGTGATGATATAGATAAGAAGGTTAGTGTCCTCTCTGGTGGAGAGAAAACACGCCTAGCGATGGTTAAGTTGTTACTAGAACCTGTAAATCTGCTTATTTTAGATGAGCCTACAAACCATTTAGACATTAAGTCTAAAGATGTGCTCAAAGAGGCTTTACAAAGCTTTGACGGTACGTTAGTCCTTGTTTCTCACGATCGCGACTTCTTGCAAGGACTTTCTAAAAAAGTGTTTGAGTTTAAAGAAAAACGCGTCATAGAACATTTTGAAACCATAGATGATTTCTTAAAGCGTAATCGTATTGAGAATCTCAAGGAGATTGATTTGATGAAGGGGTAGTGCTAATTTTTTAATGCTGATGTGTAATAATGTTTTCTTGCCTACACTACTAAAAGCACTTTTTTCATTCCTAAAACTGCTTCCCATCATTAACTTCTACCCAATATCCATCAGGGTCTTGTAAATACAACTGTCTAACGTTGTCTGGACGGGTTGATACTGCGTTGGGCGTTCCAGGCCAGTCAGAGTAGGGTAGGTTCTGTTTTTCTACGCTTTCGCGAAAGCGGTCAAAGTCACTTACAGCAAGCGCAAGATGTACACCTTTAGGTAACTTTTTATCTAGACTGTCTACCTGTATAATGTGTAATTCTTGAGAAGAACCAAGTCTAAACCAGCGTATGTGACTCAGCCCAGTTCCATTTTTAATTTCTTCTAAGTGAAAAACCTCTTGATAAAAAACGACGCTTCTATCTAGGTCTTCTACATTAATCGCATAATGGTCTATCGCAAATTGCATTCTTTGTTTTTTAGGTTGTTCTTTAATTTTTAGCTCGCAGGCAGTCATTAGAAAAGCGATACTTACAAAAAGTATCGCTTTATATGAAGTTTTATAATTTCCTTTAATTTTCAGTCCTTGAGTAGTTTTTCGTACCTCCATTTTTCAACTTTTTTAATTCTAAGTAATCTATCTGTAAGTGTAGAATCATATGAACATCTTGAATAGTCAAACCCGATCCAGTTTGGAAAGAACCTTTTTGCCATTTTAAAAATCGACTCGTCAAATTTTCTTGAACGCATTACTCCGACATTACTATTAGGTCTTACAATTAAATTCATTCTATGATTTAGAACGTATTTAAATGCGTCTTGTAAATGATGATTTCGACATCTCCATAATCCTTCATCTTCCCAAATAAAAGATCCAGAGATTACTTCGTATTCTATTTTTGGGTTGTCAATTTTAGACTCTGTGGGTAATGTTTTTTTGTTTCTAATAAAAGTTATCCAAATCCAAATTTTTAAAATAATAGCCATTGTAGTTTTGAAGTATTACACCTAATTGGATTTAGAAATTCACTATTAAATCAAACAATAGACTAAAAGTCTATTCTCCTTGATTTACTGGTGGTGGTCCTGGCGGTACTACCGCTTCGTATTTTACATCACCTTTACGTTCTTTGTATTCTGCTTTAACTTCATTTACAAGTTTTGGGCTTTCAAAAAGATCGAGCATCGTCATACTCATCGCTTTAGAAGCATAGGTCATCCCTTTATGGCCTATAGACATCCCACCGCAAGCTACAACAGCCCAAGAGTGCCAAGGCGTATCTACGGGAGCGGTGGTAACACCTAAATTAATATTTGCTACGTTCCAGCTTACATCACCTACGTCTGTACTACCACCACCAGGGTGTTCTTTAGTTTCTTCGAGTGGTTTTATATCACTATCCATCCCAACTTGAGGTTTACCGGTAACCTCTTGTATTTTTTTACCAAAGGCAACTTCCTCTTCCGTATAGGTTATCGGACCTAGGAGTTCTAAATTCTTTTGCATTACAGCACCACCTGTGCGGTTTACCAGTACTTCGTATATCCCAGAGATGAGAGATACTTTATAATCTACATTAGCTAGAATTGCTGCACCTTCTGCCATCGCTTGTAGGCGCTCATAAACGGGTTTTAACCCTTCACGTTTCGTATCACGGGCACGCATCCATAAGCGAGAATAATCGGGAACTACGTTTACAACCTGCCCACCATCTTGTATGTGATAATGCATGCGTACTGTAGGTTTTACGTGTTCGCGGTAGTAATTTACACCGTTGGTATATAATTCTAAGGCGTCAGATGCAGAGCGACCATTCCAAGGATCTGCACTTGCGTGTGCCGCTTGTCCAAAGAATTCTATTTTAAAATCTACTAAAGCGAGTGAGCTTTGCACGTCAGCCTTTGTAGCGGCAGATGGATGCCAAGATACATTTACATCTACACCATCCCAGATACCTTCACGTACCATCCAGATTTTACCGAAGAATTTTTCTTCAGAGGGTGTTCCCATAAATTTTACAGTTCCTTTTATCGTTCCTGCTTCAATCTGTTCTTTTATCGCTATGGCTGCTCCTAAACTTGCAGCGCCAAACATATTGTGCCCACAACCGTGTCCAGGTTGCCCTTCATTTAAAGGATTCTTCGTAGGCTCTGTTTTTTGAGAAAGGCCTGGAAGGGCGTCAAATTCTCCTAAAACACTAATTACAGGACTCCCAGAACCGTAGGTAGCGACAAAAGCGGTAGGCATTCCTGCAACACCGCGATCTACGGTAAACCCTTGTTTTTCTGCATAACTGGCAAGTACCTCGGCAGATTTTGTTTCTTCAAAAGCAGTCTCAGCGAGTGCCCAAATTTCATCAGACATTCTAATAAGTTCTGACTCGTGCTTTTCTACAGATGCGATGACGGCTTTTTTTGTAGCAGACATTTTTTGAGCACTAAGCGATACACTAAGCGCTGCTAATCCTACAAAGAGATAGATTTTTTTCATTTGGATGATTTCTTGGTTTTCATTTGGACTAAAGTTACAGAAAATAATAAGTAACATATCCTTGGGAAAGCTCTAAAATTATATTTTTTATGTTTGACACTCGCTATACGCAACATATACAATCTTATGGCTTTTATTAAAATATATGTGAGGTTTTTTTTGCTGGTATGTACAGGCTTTCTTGCCCAACACGCTAATGCTCAATTTGTAGTGACGCTACAAGGAGAAGTACGTAATGATTTTGGACCTTTAGAAAATGCGCACATTAAAAATATATACACTGGTGAACATATAGTTTCAGATAGTGAAGGTCTCTTTTTTAATCAAGTACGTAGTGGAGATGTTTTGCATTTTTCGCACGTTGCTTATCAAGATAAGCGTATTATTATTTCAGATACTGATATGGAGCGAGGTTTTAAAACTATAGTGTTACATCTAAAAACAAACGAGCTTTCTGAGGTTGAGATAGTTACACATACCAAGATCACTCCAGAGAGTGTAGGTATTGTATCTACAACCCAAAGAATACCCACTGCTAATGAACGAAGATTACACACCGCTGGTGATTTTAAACCCATTCATTTGTTAGGGTTACTAGTTGGAAACTTGCAAATAGATCCCATATTAAATGCTATAAACGGTCGTACAAAACGATTAAAAAAGTACATCGCTTTAGATAAGAAAATCGCTGTAAATGAAACGCTTGTCTATACATTTCAAAATTATATAATGGAGACGCTAGACCTCAGTGAGGAAGAAGCTATACAATTTTTTGACTACCTTGTAGATGATGAGAACGTAGAAGAACTTCTCGCTCAGGCTACTGTTGCACAGCTGGAAATATACTTAATAGATACACAACTGACATTCAGAAAAGTTTTAGAGCAAGAGCAGAAAGCTAAACAGTGACTAGGATTTGTTAAGTTTACGTTTGGCAGTAATACTTTAGCATAAGTTTTAGTTCGGCTTTAGCAGGTACTTGCTAGTCGTTGAGTTACATTTTATTTTTTTGTCAATCTTACGTTCAGGAAACGCTTTCGCGAAAGCGTATAACGCATCACCCCATTAATATTTTAACTATTAATAACATAGGTAACAATGGTAAATTTCTCATTATGGCTTTTAAATACGGAATAGATCAGCTTACTGTAGATACGGTTATCTCAATAGCCGAAGGAAAACAAACAGCAGTACTTACCCCAGAAACGATTAATTCTATAGAATCATCGCGGGCGAAAGTCGTAAATATGGCTCAAGGTGATAAAGCTATTTATGGGATAAT
>Ga0115565_10002883_pt1 | contig 12637 bp, 8 predicted proteins | sample COGITO_mtgs_1105_FD_87199 | JGI IMG/M metagenome (GOLD analysis project Ga0115565, IMG submission 87199) | Pelagic marine microbial communities from North Sea - COGITO_mtgs_110530 | ecosystem: Environmental > Aquatic > Marine > Epipelagic | place: Germany:Helgoland, sampling site Kabeltonne... | reverse complement strand
TGGCTCGCCTTGAGTAATACCATCGCACATCGCAGGAACACCTCCGGCCACTTGAATATGCAGATTTAATTTATCAGCTTCTTTTTTTAGCTCTCTGGGGTATGCCTCTAAAGGTGCGTGTGCAGAAAGCATGTCATTGTAAGCAGTTATGATGCCTACAAATTTTTTGGTATTAAGGCTCTCTGTCGGCACTTTGCTATTGCATGAGGCATAAGTATGAGCAAGGTTTGAGCATCCCAGATTATTTCTATTGGGCGAATTTTCTTTCCAGAAATCAATATTCCGAAGATAATCTGATCTTGTGTTCTTGCTTCTTTTTTGAATTCTATCTTTTATAGCATTGATCGTTTTCATCTTTTAGTCTTCCTCATTGTTCCATTTAGAATGATGTTGCGCGATAAGCAGATCTGAGCTTGAAGGGCCCCAACTGCCGGCATTATATTTTGATAGCCCCAAGCCTCCCTCAGAAATAGACTCAATGAGCTGATCAATATAATTCCAGGCTTCTTCAACCTCATCCCTCCGCATAAATAATGATGGCTTATTATCTATCACATCCATCAATAGTCTCTCATATGCATCCAGATGATCATCTTCATAGTAATCGGTGAATAGCAAATCTAATGGAAGCTCTTGTAAGTGAAACCCAGAGGCTGAAGGTTTCTTAATCATAATTTTGAGCTTAATACTTTCTTCAGGCTGCAGTCTTATGATTAGCTGATTATTTTTCTGAATATTTGTTGAATCAAAAATATTGTGCGGTACAGATTTAAATTGTATGACTATTTCCGAGCGTTTCTCTCCTAACCTCTTACCTGTTCTTAAGAAAAACGGAACACCTGACCATCGCCAATTATCTATCCATACCTTTAAAGCAACAAAGGTTTCAGTGGCACTCTCTTCTTTTACACCTTCCTCAGCTCTGTAGCTAATTTTTGGTTTTGAATCAATTGCACCATCTTTGTATTGCCCAATAACACAGTGTTCTGCAATAGACTTTGCATCCAAGCCTCGAAGGGATCGCAGCACTTTCAGCTTTTCATCTCTTATAGATTCTGAGTGAACACTTGTTGGGGGTTCCATGGCGACAAGGCATAGGATTTGCAATAGGTGATTTTGCAGCATATCTTTTATTGCGCCAGTATGATCGTAGTATGAACCTCTCTTTTCTAACCCCAGAGTCTCTGCAACAGTAATTTGAATATGGCCTACAGCAACGTTAGACCAGATTTTTTCGAATAATATATTTCCGAAGCGAAGAGCTAGTAAATTTTGAACAGCTTCCTTTCCAAGATAGTGATCAATTCTAAAAATTTGATTTTCTACAAAATGGCAAGCTAACGCTTCATTGATTTCAATTGATGAAAGCAAATCACTTCCGATAGGTTTTTCAACGATAATAGAAGAGGAGGGGCCAATCAAAGATTGCTCACTTAGATTATCTGCGATTGTTTTATAGAAGGAGGGAGATACTGCCAAGTAAAACAGGTTCCTTGTGCTTGAGTTTGTAACTTGCTGCAACAACTGAAAATCATGCGCGACATTAAAATCAATTTTCTTATAGGTTACCATCAGCACGAATAGATCAAGGGTTTCTTCTGTGTACTCACTTGCCTCTAGGTGCTTTTGAAGATGCTGCTTGGTATCAGCCCTATACTGTTCTGTGTCTATTTGCCTTGAACCAATCCCATATATTTGAGTCTCACTAGTAACTCTTCCCGCCTTGTGATGGCGGTACAACGCAGGCAGTAGTTTTCTTGCTGCTAGATCTCCGGTGCCACCAAATATAAATATATTCATTTGTATGATTGGTTAATTCAATCAAAGAATACCCGCTATATGACAACGATGTCAAATAGTTCCTAAGAATAGAATATGGGGTATAGTGCGAAATATGAACAGCATCAAAACAAAAATCATTGCAACTATTGGTCCATCCTCTGATACCTATGAAATGTTAAAAAAACTTCATAGGGCAGGGATGAACGTTGCAAGAATTAATATGTCTCATGCGAGCCATAAAGATGCTCAAAATATTATTAACACTGTTAAAAAAATTAACTCAGAACAGTCTTCTGATTTTGGTCCCATCGGATTATTGCTTGACACACAGGGGCCTGAGATAAGAACTGGAGTTAATCAGAGTGATATAGATTTAAAGGTTGGTGACGTTGTGAAGCTAACCATAAGAGATGACATCGATGTTGAAACTTCTTCGATAAGAATTAACTACAAGGGACTAATTAAAAGTGTCTCTAAGGGCTCCAGAATAAGTATTGATAATGGCTTAATTAACTTTAAAGTTTTATCAAAGGATAGGGAAAACCTAACTTGCAAGGTTCTTGATGGTGGGAAGCTTGGTAGCAAACGCCATGTTAACCTTCCAGGCGTAAGGGTTGATCTTCCCTCCATAACCAAGAAGGACCGCAAAGATATCAACCTAGCAATCAAAAATAATATAAGCTTTATTGCGCTCTCGTTTGTGAGAAGCGCCCAGGATATTCATGACTTACGACAAATACTTCAAAAAAAGAAATCATTAGCTAAAATAATAGCGAAGATTGAAAATCAAGAAGGGCTAGATAATATTCATGAAATTACTCAAGCCACTGATATTGTAATGGTTGCTAGGGGTGACCTCGGGATTGAGACTGATCTTGCTGACCTTCCAAATATTCAACGAAGAATCATGTATGCAACTGCAAAATGGGGAAAACGCTCAATTGTCGCAACACATCTCCTAGAGTCGATGATTGTTAACCCAACGCCGACCAGGGCTGAAGTGACTGATGTTGCTAATGCTATTTATGAAGGAGCGGATGCTGTCATGCTCTCAGGAGAGACAAGTGTAGGGAAGTATCCCGTAGACTGCATAAAGATGTTAAAAAAAATTGCGAGTAAAACCGAAGACTTTAGAACGCTGGGGTATGAGAAATTTCTTAACGATCAATCTGATTGGCAAAATATAGCCATTGGAGCTAGAGATCTTGCTTCTAGAATTCATGCTGACGGAATCGTGGTTGTAACCAGATCTGGCCAAACTGCCGATGTTATATCAAGCACCAAACCTTTTAGAATGCCTATTTACGCATTCACTAATAGCAAGGATACTTTTCAGCACCTCTCATTGGTTGGCGGCATGCAACCTCATTTTTTAAAATCTATCTCTAACCAAGCTCTAACAATTACCAAGATTAAGGCTATTATATCTTTGAAGGTGCGATCTAAAAAATCTCTTAAGTTTGTCTTGATTGGGGGAGTTTACTCAGCCTCTCATTCTGACTCAATACAAATCATTTCCACGTAGTATGTTTGAGCAAGTTGTAGAAAGCGTTATTTTGTTATTTGTTGCAGTGGACCCTATCGCATTGATCCCTATCTTTGCCAGTCTTACCCAGGGACTTAGTAAGCAAGAGATTAAAAAGGTCTATATCCATGCGAGCCTAGTTTCATTAGGAATTCTTTCTGCTTTTTGGTTGTTTGGAGCTTCTGTATTGAGCGTTATGGGTATATCAATGAGCTCTTTCAAAATAATAGGTGGCTTATTCCTTGTTGCCATAGCTTTTCAGATGGTGCTAGAGCAAAGGCAAGAACGTAGGCAAAATACTGCTGATGTTGCCTTGGATGATGAATCACTTCAAACCCTTGCAATTTTTCCTATTGCGACCCCATTGATTGCTGGACCTGGAGCAATGACAGCTGCCTTGCTTCTGGCAGAAGAACGCTCATCTGATCCTATTGAGGTAATGATAAATTTTAGCCCAATCCTAATCATTGTTGCTCTTGCAGCAATCGCGATGTGGCTTTCAGCTAACCTTGCCAAGAGAGTTAGTCCGACAATCATTATTGTGGTTCAAAAGATATTTGGTATTTTGCTTGGCGCCCTAGCAATTGAATTTGTTGTGAGTGGAATTCGTGAGTCTTTTAATTTAATAAATTAATTAAGGATTCTCTAATAATTAACTCAGATTTAAACTCTTTAGATGCAATTGTCTCACTAAGACCATCGATATTACCAAGCAACAATCTTGCAGCATGGTAAGCCATTTCTTCAACTGGTTGGCGAACAGTAGTTAATGAGGGCCAGAGTTGCTCTGCTATTGGGGAGTCGTCAAAGCCGATAAGAGATAGTTCCAGTGGTATATTAATGCCATTCATTTGCGCTGCTTTCATAACCCCTGCAGCCATATAGTCATTACTGGCAAAAATAACAGAAGGTTTTTTTTGTGATTTCAACAACTCCAACCCAGCGCTAAAGCCAGAATCAAAGCCAAAGTTACCTTCTTTCACCCATTCCATATTTAATTTCACATCATGATCTTTTAGAGCAGCTAAAAAACCATCAAACCGCAAGGAAGATGCTGAGTGCTTATGATGACCTTTAATAAATGCAATATCCGTGTGTCCTTTCTCTACAATCTTGCTTGTCATCGCATAGCTTGCCTCATAATCATTTGAAGAGACATATGAGCTTTCTTTGAGAGTGGTGCTCGGAGCAATGATGGCGTATTCAGCTTCGCTGCTAACCAGTGAATTCAAGAACTCCTGCATATCACTTAAAGGGGGAGTAATGATTAAACCATCGATACTAAAATCATCAATAAATTTTGAAATTTCTAATGCTAGTTGGGTGTTTTTATAATCACACTCTTGTAGCACTAGGTTATAACCAGTTTCCTTGCAAAGCCTTAGAATTCCTCTTTGAATATCAGCCAAGTAATGCTTATTGGGGTTGTCATACAGCAAAGCAATCATGTGAGATTTTTTTGATCTAAGGCTTTGTGCGCTCTTGTTCGGCTTAAAACCTAATTTTTTAATAGATTGAACAACAAGCTCTCTGGTTTTCTCCGCAACATTTTTTTCATTGTTGATAACTCGCGATACAGTCTTGATGGAAACCTTTGCATCATTAGACACATCTTTAATTGTTACAGGCATAGGACGAGACATATTTGCTTTATCTTACTATTTTAATGATAATTTAGCTTCGTTGACAACGATATCAGTAATTACTAGGGGTAGCATTATGTATTTTAATAATTTAGATTTTTTAATTCTGGGTATATATTGCATCGGTATTATTAGTCTTGCTCAGTATGTTTCTAGGGATAAGTCCGGCATAGAGAAAACATCAGAAGACTATTTCTTGGCCGGCAGATCATTGCCTTGGTGGGCCATAGGAGCGTCATTGATCGCTGCGAATATTTCTGCTGAACAGATTATCGGGATGTCAGGGCAGGGTTTTGTTGTGGGCATGGCAATTGCAGTTTGGGAGCTAACAGCAGCAGTTGCATTGATAGTGATGGCAAAATACTTCCTACCTTTATTTCTTGAGAAAAAAATTTACACCATGCCTCAATTTCTGGAGCAACGCTTTGACAAAAGAGTGAGTTTGGTCCTATCTGTTTTTTGGCTAATTATTTATGTGTTTATAAATCTAACAACTGTTTTGTGGCTTGGGGCCCTCGCTATCAACTCATTAACTGGTCTGGAGGCAATGTATGGGTGCATTCTGCTAGCAGTTTTTGCTCTTGCATACTCACTATCGGGAGGTTTGAAAGCGGTGGCTATGACTGACATAGTGCAGGTAGTTTTATTGATCTTTGGTGGGTTTGCAGTGTTATATATTGCACTAAATCAGATTTCTGGCTCTGGTGGAGTGATTCAGGGGCTTGGGATTGTCTTTAACGCTATGCCCGAAAAATTTGACATGATTCTTTCTCCAGATAATCCCTCCTATAATAATTTGCCTGGAGTATGGATTTTAATTGGAGCCGGCGTCTGGATTGGCCATTTTTCTTACTGGGGCTTTAATCAATATATCACCCAGAGAGCTCTTGGTGCCAAATCACTGAAAGAAGCGCAAAAAGGAGTGATGTTTGCAGCGTATCTCAAATTGCTCATGCCTGTTGTTATCGTTTTACCTGGCATATGTGCTGCTATGGCCATGGAAATGGAATTAATTCCTGCCATAGTTAAATCAGATCAGGCCTACCCCAGCATGATGACATTATTGCCTCATGGACTACTTGGACTTACCTTTGCTGCTTTAATTGCTGCAATAGTTTCTTCGCTTGCTTCAATGACTAACAGTATTGGCACAATTTTTACAATGGATATATATAGAACATTTTCTCCGGTTGAAGTGAGCCAATCTAACTTAATAAGAACTGGAAGAATAGCAGTTGTTGTTGGTTTAGTTGTTGCGGTATGCATTGCACCATTGCTTGATAGCTTTGATTCGTTGTTTCAGTACATTCAAGAGTTTACGGGTCTTTTCACGCCAGGCATTCTAGTAATTTTCTTAGTTGCACTCTTCTGGAAAAAAGCTACCACCATGTCTGTTCTTGTTGCAGCAATCTCTTCTTTGGTTCTATCTATCTCTATCAGTAATATTTTTCCTGATTTTGCTTATATCCATAGAATGGGCGTCGTATTCTTTTTATCAGGACTTGGATGCTATATAACTGCGGTGGCTCAAGGTTACGTAGACCAACCAAAAGCTATCAATTTAGCGGGAATAGATTTCAGCACATCTAGAGCCTTTAACGTAAACACCTTTGTTGTAGTAGCAATTCTTTGTGTTATATATTTCTTATTATGGTAATTAACCCAGAGTCATTATCAGATCAAGCTCGCGTGCTCTTAGTTGACATTGGGGGAACCAATGTCAGAACCTGCTCTGCTAATATTGGCTCGAGTGAATTACTTAATCCTCAGAAAAATAATACGAGCTGCCTCAAATCATTTGATGCGCTCATAGCTAATTTTTTGATAGAAGATCCAAGTATTCAGCACATTGTTTTTTCTGTTGCAGGTCCCAGGCTCAATGACTCCATTTCCATGACCAATAGAGACTTTACGTTGGATGCTAACGAGGTTTTAGAAAAATTTGATATTTCTTCATGCCATGTTCTTAATGACTGGGAATCTATTGGCCATAGCCTAAGCTTATTCAATGAAGGTGATATGGACACCATCATTCAGGGGCAAAGCTTTAACAAGACTGCATTGATACTTGGCCCAGGAACAGGCTTGGGAGCTGCAGTGGTTGTAGATAATCAAATTGTATTACCTACAGAGATAGGCAACAGCACTTTTTCCATTAACTCCATGTTGCTAGATTCTGAGCTAAATCATTCGGAGGATTTTCATGTTTTGGAAGATTTAATTTCAGGACGAGGCATCTCAAATATCTACAAAGAATATTCAGGATTAGTTAAAAGCTCAGAAGAGATCTTAATGTCATACGATATGGATCGCCTTGCTAAAAAATCAATTGACCAATTTCTTGTCTGCTTGCCACAGGTTCTTTCTGAGCTTGCTCTTGCTTACATGCCAGGCAATGGCATTTATTTAGCCGGGGGCCTCATGCGTTCATTAATGCAGCATATTAATCCACCCAAATTTAAAGAATGCTTTCTAATGAATCGTAAGATTATGCATGCTGATGTTTTGGCTAATATCCCCATTTTTTTAATTCAAAAAGAAATGACTTGCTTGCACGGCAATCTTAATTACATCAATCAATTATTTTTAAAAAACGCACATTAGAGTGGAAAGTCTCAGCTTCAAAATTGCACAATCAATTGCAGCCTCATTAGCTAATGCCATACGAGAGCATGGCCAAGCATCTCTTGTTGTATCCGGAGGTAGCAGCCCATTAGAGATTTTTGCACATCTAAGCTTGGCAACTATTTCTTGGGATCATGTGACAATCATCTTAGGTGATGATCGTCTTGTGGACTCAAAACATAAGGACTCTAATGAGCTTCTGATCATGCGACACCTCTTGATTAACCATGCTAAGGCCTCCCAGTACCTATCTTTGACTGACTCTTCATTAGATGCACCTCAGCTCAAATCGCCTTTCGATGTTGTGCTTCTGGGTATGGGTTTAGATGGTCACTTTGCTTCTTTATTTCCAGATTTATTGGATCAAGAGCATAGGCTATTTGATGCAGATGCACCCCATGAAATCTATATCTCTGAAATACCACTAGGAGATCCTCCGCATCGCAGAAAGACTATGAGCACTTCTATGCTCCTTAACACTCAAAGATGCATTCTTTTAGTGCCCAATTCCGCAAAGCGACAGGTATTAGACCAGGCACATGCAGATAGCCATTTCCCCCTTTACTATTTACTCAACCAATCACGGCTGCAAATAGAGTGCTCCGACACTCACTTTTAATTATTACAGGAGATGCAATGAACAAACTAACAATCAAATTATCTATCCTTTCACTAATCTTATCTTTGAGCCTATCAGCAGAAGAGGATTGGTCCAGGACTAACACTTGTAAGTACTCCTATGGCGAAAATGATAACCTTATTACTGAATTGCTTTCTAAAATGTCTATAGAGCAAAAGGTCGGTCAAGTCATTCAGGGAGATTTAGATTTTATTTCACCAGCAGATGTAAAAAAATATCATATCGGATCAGTGCTCAATGGAGGCAATACAGCACCTAATGGAGATAAATACAGCACAGCAGATGATTGGAAGAAATTGAGCCAAGAGTTTTATGATGCTTCGATAGAGGTTGACGGAGTAAAGATTCCCATACTTTGGGGAACAGATGCTGTGCATGGACATAACAATCTAATTGGCGCCACTTTATTTCCTCACAACATTGGGCTTGGAGCCACTGCCAATACTGCTTTACTAAAAGATATAGGGGAGGCAATTGCTTTGGAGGTTCTTTCTACAGGCGTTGCCTGGACTTTTGCTCCAACTGTAGCTGTTCCTCAGGATGATCGATGGGGAAGGACTTACGAAGGATTCTCTGAAAATCCTGAGTTAGTCTCAAAACTTGGCAAGGCTATGATACTCGGGTTGCAAGGCGAGGGAACAACATTTCTCGATAACAACCATGTTATTGCCACCGCCAAACATTTCATGGGCGATGGCGGAACAATTGATGGGATTGATCAAGGTGATGCAATTGTTTCTGAGATGGAGTTGAGGGAGATTCATGGATATCCATATTTTCAAGCTTTGGATGCATGTGCTCAAACAGTTATGGCAAGTTTCAATTCAATCAATGGTAGTAAAATGCATGGAGATAAGAGGCTGCTGACTGAAATACTGAAAGAGCAGATGCACTTTGATGGTTTTGTTGTGGGTGACTGGAATGGTCACGGACAAGTAAAAAATTGCTCTAACGTTAATTGTGCTCAAGCTTTTAATGCAGGCGTCGATATGTTTATGGTGCCAGAGGAGTGGAAATTACTACTAAAAAATACTATTAGACAGGTTAAATCTGGAGAAATTTCACTCGAAAGATTGGATGATGCTGTCAGAAGGATACTCACTGTCAAATCCAGGATGGGCTTGCTGAATGGACGAGCTCCCCATGAATTTCCAGGCAATTATTTAGGCCACCCAGAACACTTAGCGCTGGCAAGGCAAGCGGTTAGAGAATCCTTGGTGCTTCTGAAAAATAACAATCAAATGCTTCCATTGAACCCCAGCGCTCATGTTGGAGTTATAGGGGAAGCAGCAAATAAAATTTCCTCTCAAACCGGAGGTTGGACTATTACCTGGCAGGGCAGGGAGAATAAAAACTCTGATTTTGCTAATACTAAGACCATCTATCAATCCCTTGTCGATGTTGTTACCTCTGATGGAGGAACCATAGAATTTTCCAAAGATGGAAATTTTATTAATAGCCCTGACTATGTCATAGGGGTCTTTGGTGAGGAACCCTATGCAGAGATGCTTGGAGACCTCAAGGATGTTTCTTTTGCAGCAACTGATCCATCTTATCTTCCTTCGCTTCGAGCATTAAAGGCCCAAGAGATACCAGTGGTCAGTTTATTTTTATCAGGACGACCCTTAGAGGTTAATCAGTATATTAATGCTTCAGAAGCCTTTGTAGCGACTTGGTTGCCAGGCACTGCGGTTGAAGGTATTTCAGATGTAATTTTTCTTCAGAATGGCGAGATTGGATTTGATTTTAAAGGCAAGCTTTCATATTCTTGGCCAAAATCTAAAGCTCAGAGCCTACTGAATGCTCACCATGATTTCTATGATCCCTTATTTCCATTTGGTTATGGTTTAGATTACAAATCACAGGTCAGCTTGCCAGATATCGCCATTGCTAACGTGAATCAAAAAATTGAGCTAGTAAATATATTTTTGGGCACTGCTACCATACCTGGTCAGGAATTTATTCTATCTAAAACAGGCCCTGAGTTCATTTCATCGGATGAGTTCACCTCTCAAGATGGGCAAATTGCTATCTCTAGATTTGATTATCTTAGACAAGACGATGCAAAAAACTTTCTTTTTAATAAAAGCGAATCAATGCAAGGTTTCGGAGTTTCAACCAAGTCTCCGCTTGATATTACGTCTATGCGATCACCTCATTACGAGCTCATCATGAGAGTCAACGACTCTCAGAAGGCACCGTTATATTTTAATGTGACCTGTGGCCAAAATTGCCAAGGAACAGTCAAGCTCCCAACTATGGATCTTGATACCTGGAATACAGTATCTGTGCCCGTATCTTGTCTTGAAAAAGATGGTTTAGATGCTTCAACCATTCAAATAAGAGCTCTCTTTTTTACGCAGGGCCCTATTAATTTTGATCTTCACTCTGTTGCTATTAAAAATGGAGCAACATCAGATCTGAAGGTCAGCTGTTAGGATTATAAAAGTATTGAAATTTTAGATATATCTGCGAAGTCTCCATTCGAAGATTGTCGCTAAATGGATTAGGTTTTTTGTAGTATTGCGTGCCACCAATATAAAAAATAGTGTAAGGGTCAGGCTTCCATTGCATCAAGCCTTCGAGGTAGTAATTGTCTTGAAAATCATTTTTTTCAACAATTAGTCTTGATGACAGGGCATTACCAAATTGATAATCTAGCTCAAACCGATTGATTTCACCACCATAAAATTCTTCGTTAGTAGTTTTACTCCTTAGTTCCGTGAATCTTTGCTGCAGGTTCATTCTTAAAGCATCTGAAAATTTAATCCCAGCAGAAATGTTTTGCGTTTTTTGGTCGCCGATTACTGGTGTATTAATATTATATGCAATTTGATCGCCGACTTCGTAACGATACCCAAGGGTGAAAGTCTCAGAGGGGGAGAATTGAACTGCAAGCTTTATTTCATCCTGCTGGCCAAAGCGCTGGCCTTCAAATATTTCACTGGCCTTGGTCACAAATTCAAGCTCACCCTTAAGGTTCAAACTGGTTTCAGCATTGAGTTTGAGCTCAAGGCGCTCTCTAGTTTTTTGACCTTGATAATTTAGTCTATTTTGCTTACTTGCATGAAGGCTGATTTTTCGTAGGGACCCCTCATAGCGGAAAGTTCTTCCATGCCAATAGTTCCGCTCTTTGTAGTTGTTCTTGCTCACCAGACCTACACTAGATCTATAGGTAGGTGATACATCTTTATATCTAATTCCACTATAGGAACCTTCCACAATATGCCTCAGACGAATATTCTTTGCAGTGCCTGAGAATTTTTCTCCATCCATTGCATAGGTTTTACCTCCAAACGTGTCATTGGTATCCAAGAAATTGATACGACCTTCCTGAGTTTCGCTGCGGGCAAAGTTTAAATCCACCCTATAGTCTTCTAAAAAATTAATTAATCCATCAATTTCAAGCAGAGACCCATGCCCACCTGAATGATAATCCCTGTTGGTATAAAGTATTCCCACATTAGACTGGTTAGGAAGATTCCTTTTAATCCTTCCTATGGTCACCTTACTTTTACCTGCGTTTCCTTGATAAGAACCATATTCACCTGCAGCTAAATAGGGTGATATTGCATCAGTAGCCTGCATAAAATATAGCGAGTTACTTTCTCCCTGATTAATGTACTTGACTGCGCCTAAAGGGGCATTAATAGATCGAGTGTAAACCGATCCCAAATCTGATTTAAGCAGCTCAGAACCCTCAAGAAAGAAAGTTCTTTTTTCAGGATAGGAGGTTGCAAAGGTCTGGTTGGCCATGATAACCGGAGCATCTGACTCTACCTGAGAGAAATCAGGATTGATTGTATATTCAAGAGAAGCTGATTTACTTAGGTCAATCAACCCACTAATCCCAATCTCATAGTTTGGGTTTTGAAACTCTAAATCTTTCTCAGGTCTTGTGCCATCTTGGTTAAGAAATATATATGGATAAATATAATTTCGTTTTTGTATCGCTGGAGAGCCAAGAGAAATAATCTCATCAGCCTGGCATGCATAGCAATTTTCCCCGGGTTCATTCTTATAGGAGCTAAAAACAGTTTCTAGTCCAGGCTCAAAAGACTTCCTTAGAAATCCAATTTTCCATTCCTGAACCTTTTTTTCTGGAAACTGGAGCTCCGAGAAAGGAATGGCAAGTTCGGCGCTATAACCATAACTTGTGATCATAGCTTCGGCTTCATAAACTATATTCCAAGAGGCATCTGGTTCTGATGAAGAGGTATGTTTCTCATCTAACTGAGACCCCATGGCATTTAGGCCAACTAAAATTCCATACCTACCATCTCCATAAGGGTCCGCCATTAAGGCAACATAATCTTCTCTCCAAGCTGTATCTCGATCTTTGATGGTAGCCCTAACTTTTGATGGATCTCCATAAGCTTTAAATGCAATGTATAAAAATTCACTATCAAACTTAAGAAAGGC
>Ga0115565_10002874_pt1 | contig 12661 bp, 13 predicted proteins | sample COGITO_mtgs_1105_FD_87199 | JGI IMG/M metagenome (GOLD analysis project Ga0115565, IMG submission 87199) | Pelagic marine microbial communities from North Sea - COGITO_mtgs_110530 | ecosystem: Environmental > Aquatic > Marine > Epipelagic | place: Germany:Helgoland, sampling site Kabeltonne... | reverse complement strand
TTAAAAGTACCGAAGTAATATCTAGATTAAATTTTTCTAAGGCTTCTAATTCCTTACCAAAAATAACAGGATCTATCACTACACCATTTCCTACAACGTTTTTGGCGCTTTTATGAAAAATTCCAGAAGGTATGGTGTGCAACACGTGTTTAATACCATCAAACTCTAAGGTGTGTCCTGCATTTGGACCTCCTTGAAAACGAGCGATTATATCATAGTCTTGTGTAAGAACATCTACTATTTTTCCTTTTCCTTCGTCACCCCATTGCAGGCCTAACAATAAATCTACTGCCATTTTAAATTATTAATTAATCGGTTATATTATTTGATTTTTCTTCTTTTACAGGATTATTTTTTATCCCGTAAAAGTAAAGCGAATGGGCGTTGATAGTAATATCAAATACTTCTTCTATCGTTTTTTTTATAGACTGAATTCGAGGATCGCAAAATTCCATAACCTCTCCTGTATCTGTTAAAATAACATGATCGTGTTGCCTGTCAAAATAGGATTTCTCGTACTGTGCTTGGTTTTTTCCGAATTGATGTTTGCGCACCAGTTTGCATTCTAGTAGTAATTCTATGGTATTATAAAGAGTAGCTCGGCTAACCCTATAATTCTTGTTTTTCATGTTGATGTAAAGCGATTCTATATCAAAATGATCATCACTATTATAAATTTCTTGAAGTATGGCGTACCTCTCTGGGGTTTTTCTTTGCCCATTATCTTCCAAAAACTTGGTAAAAACGCTCTTTACGATTTCCTGATTTTTGTCTTCGGCCATATTATTTGTAAGGTTGATTTACAAATGTACAGTTAAATTTGAAATTGCTTCTATACTCTTCTTACTTTGTCTATTCCGCTAATCTGAGCTAAATTATCTGTAAGTTTTTTTAAGATAGCCTTGTTTTTTACCACTACGGTAATACGTCCTTTAAACGTGCCACCGTTGGTGCTAAAGTGAATATTACGAATATTAACTAACATATTACTGCTAATAATCTCAGTAATTTTACTCACCAGTCCCATATTATCTATGCCTGTGAGTTTAATTTCTGCTTTAAACTCTTCTTGCGTAGAATCTACCCACTTTGCTGCTAAGATTCTGTAGGCGTAATTTGATTGTAAAGAAATAGCATTCGGGCAATTTTTTTTATGAATTTTAATCCCTTCTGAAACACTTACAAATCCGAAAACAGTATCGCCAGGAATAGAATTACAGCATTTAGATAAGGTGTAGTCTAATTTTTCATCGTCTTTACCAAAAACAAGGGTGTCATATTTAGAAGTAATCTCATCTCTATTAATGTCTTCTGGTACGGGAGTTCTCCTAATTCTATTTTTGAAGAAACTGATGAAAGCATTATTATAAGATGACGCAAAATCTTTAATCATCTTATTATCAATAGAACCCATGCCCACCCTGTAGAATAAATCTAAACTGGTTTTAAGCTTGAAGAACTGCACCAATTTATTAATAGAATCCTCAGATACTGTGATTTTTTGGGAACGCAATTTACGACGCAACATTTCCTTACCTTCCTCGGCTATTGCTTTTTTCTCTTCTCTAAGAACCGACTTTATTTTTGCTCTAGACCTTGCCGTAGTAGCGTAATCTAGCCAGTTCTGGTTAGGTCTTGCCTGTTCGGAAGTAATAATTTCGACTTGATCACCACTGTGTAGGGTGGTGTTCAAAGGCACTAGTTTTCCATTTACTTTAGTACCTCTAGTGCGCATACCCACTTCTGTATGTATATTAAAAGCAAAATCTAAAGGCGTAGCACCCTTGGGAAGCGATTTTAATTCTCCCTTAGGCGTAAAAACAAAAATCTCTTTAGAGTACAGGTTTAGTTTAAATTCTTCTACAAAATCTACCGCGTTGGTATTTGCGTTTTCTAAAGCTTCTTGTAATTTATTAAGCCAAATCTCTATTCCTTGTTCTTTTTGGTCACCATGTTTATATTTAAAATGTGCTGCGTACCCTTTTTCTGCAATCTCGTGCATACGCTCACTACGTATTTGAACCTCTACCCACTTCCCTTGTGGTCCCATAACCGTAATATGCAAAGCCTCGTAACCAGTAGATTTAGGAGAGGAAATCCAATCGCGCAGTCTTACAGGGTTTGGGGTAAAATGATCTGTAACAATGGAATAGATTTTCCATGCCAGAAATTTTTCATTTTGTGTATCGGACTTATAGATAATCCGAATAGCGAATTTGTCATAAATTTCATCATACACAACGTTTTGCGCCTTCATTTTACGCCGAATAGAAAAGATAGATTTCATTCTACCTTTAATAGTGTATTCTAATTTTTCCTTTTTTAAGGAGTTGTCTATGATGGCAGAGAAGGAATCTATATATTCTAATTGCGCATCATTACTTTCTTCAATCTTACTTTTAATATCATTAAAAACTTCTGGTTCTGTATACTTTAAGCTTAAATCTTCTAATGCTGTTTTAATATTGTAAAGTCCAATTCTATGCGCTAGTGGAGCATAAATATACAGTGTTTCAGAGGCTATTTTTACTTGCTTATGCTCTGGCATTGCATCCATAGTAAGCATATTATGGTACCTATCTGCTATTTTTATGATAATAACCCGTACATCATCATTAAGGGTTAATAGCATTTTTCTAAAATTCTCCGCCTGTTGGGAGATATTCATGTCTTTTTTAAGATGTGATATTTTTGTGAGACCGTCTACAATTCTAGCTACAGTCTCGCCAAACATTCGATCAATATCGTCTAATGTATAGTCAGTATCCTCCACCACGTCATGCAATAGAGCAGAGGCAATAGAAACGGCATCTAGTCCAATTTCAGAAGCTACAATTTTAGCCACTGCAATAGGATGAAAAATATACGCTTCGCCAGATTTACGGCGTTGACTCTTGTGAGCATCTACCGCAATTTCGAAAGCACTGCGTATAAGTTGCTTGTCGTCATCCGTAAGTGTTTGATAACTTATTCTAAGCAGCTCTTTGTATTGCTTGGCAATTAGCTTATTTTCCTCTTCTATTTCAATCTCTGACATATACTACTAAAATTAACATAACTATTATTAATAATCAACACTAAATAAGGCTTTAAATTGTGTTGGAAGTGATAATCTGATTAGCGATAAGATTGGCAGGAAGAAATTGCTTATAAGTTGATAAAAGGATCGTAAAAGTTCAAAATTTTCATTTGCACTTCCTAACTTTAAAGTAGCTTAGAAACTGCTGAGGTTTGTGTTAGCTGCGCTGGCGTTTACCTTCAAAAACTAAAATAGCTGCGGCTACAGAAACATTCATAGAGTCTATGGCTCCTTCCATAGGAATTCTAATATTTTTAGTAGCATTATCTAGCCAGCCCTTGCTTAATCCTGTTGCCTCGGTACCAACAACAATGGCAGTTGCAGTTGCATAACTTACTGCGGTATAAATTTCAGACGCGGCTAAAGAAGCACAATATATAGTGCAAGGCAGCGCTTTTAAATATGCTAAAATTTCAGTAGTAGTGCCTGTGGCGATCGTTCTAGAAAATACACAACCTACACTACTTCTTATAATATTGGGGTTGTACAAGTCTGTTTTAGGGTTTGCAATTAAAACAGCATCTAGATTGGCCGCATCTGCCGTGCGCAACAAAGCGCCAATATTACCAGGTTTCTCAGGTGCTTCTGCTACCAGAATTAAAGGGTTCCTGTTTTTTAATTGAATAGTATCTAGCGTGTGCGTTTTTGCTCTAACAATAGCAATGACACCTTCTGTAGTTTCTCTGTAAACCAGTTTTTTATAACAATCTATGCTAAGAGAAATGTTTTCTATACTATTTTGACTTGGAAGTAATTTTTCTACTGCTAATTGCGAGAGAAGTTGCTCACAAAAGCAAATGGTTTCTACAAAGTAATCGCCTTTTAACACCATGCTAAGTTCTCGCTGACCTTCCACCAAAAAAAGACCTGTTTTTTTGCGCTCTCTAGACTTTTCCTTTAAATGAAGCATTTTCTTAAAAAGGGAATTTTGGGTGCTAGAAATATGTTTAGTAGTATTCATAGAGGACAAAAGTAGTGGAAAGTAGGTACTAAATAGAAAATAAAGGTAGAATTGAGATATTAATAGTACTTACAATATTCTATTTTTTGTTTAGCAAGTTTGGAAGGAAGAATAGTTATGATAGGTTTATTTAAGTTCTAAAATTCAATTATTTTGAACCTGACCGTTAATAAAGCTAAACAATATAAAATATTGAAAATACTTCCTTAAATTGGGTGTTCCAATAGTGAATATTAGAAATTAAATGTGAGTTACTCTTATCTAATGACTTTTATTTTTAAGGCAAAACACAAAAGTTGAGTGATATAATTTTAAATTATTGAATTAAATTAGTTAGCAAACTTTTAGCAATTTCAAAATTGTTTTTAATTATGAACAGCCCTTTAAAAAACAGTTTTCGAGTTCAGATAGAGTCTTTAAATTTATTCAAATTTCAAGATTTCATAACTGAACTATTTATTTTGAGATATGGTGCAGAAAACTATATTCCGCCAAGAGAAATAAAAGATAAAGGTGCTGATGGAATTATAACTTCCTCTAACATTTTAATAGCTTGTTATGGCCCAAAGATTATTGACAAGAAAAGATATATCAAAAAAATTGAAGATGATTTTGAATCGTATGAAGAAAATTGGATAGACGATTATAAGAATTGGATGTTTGTCACTAACAATGATATTCCAGAATATGCTATAAAAACAATAAACAGTTTAAAACCTGATACCACTCAAATAGGTGTTAAAAATATTCTTCAATTTATTGAAGAATTAACGAGCTCGCAAAAAAGAGCAATCGGAAAATACTTAAATATTGACCGTGATTTATTCGCAAGGGATTACTTAAAAGAATTAATCGAAGATTTAATAAAAGATTCAAATTTCACAACAGAAAATGTTGATTATAAAACTCAGATTTATTTTCCAGATAAAGTTGCTTTAAATTTTGCGCAAGAGGACATTAATTCAGTTTTAGATGAATATGACAGTTATTTTGAAAACGGAGTATTCAATGTAATAGGCGCATTGTTATTTGGATATGAAGATGAAGATTTCGAAAAGCTAAAACACAAAATAAAATATGATTACACTAATGAATCTGGCAACTTTAAGAATAGATTAAAACAACTAATAGAAAAGTACTTATACAAATACGCATCTGATAATGATGATGAATATTTGTACTACTTGAGAGCTATTTTATTGTATCTATTTGAACAATGTATTATTGGAGATAAAACTAAAGCGGAGAAATGATTTTACCACATCCAGAAACAGATTTTTCAACAAATATTTTAGTTGTAGCTTCTGATATTATTAAAGAACTTCAAAAACATAAGACTTCTGTTCTTTTGGAGAAAGTGATGGAATCATTTTTGAAAAAAGATATAAAGCGTACACCAGATTTATTCATCAAAAGTCTAACATTTTTATACAGTTTTGGGCTGATAGAATACTCAAATTATAAAGTGAAATTAATAACAAGAGAAAAGGAATATAAACAACAGAATTTGTTTCAATAAAAGATGTTACAAAAACTATTTTCAAATACAGGATTAATCGATGACGTTATTTTTCACTCTGGAATCAATATCATTCTTGGTAAATATTCTAAAGATAAAGATGCGCAAGGAATAAATGGAATTGGAAAATCCACATTAATTAGATTAATAGATTTTGCTTTTTTATCAGATAGTACGCAGAAGATTTTTTTAAATAAAAAATATGATTTTTTAAGAAGTGGCGAACACGAAATTACTTTGGAATTTAAGATAGATAAGCAGTCCTATTTCATACAAAGAGATTTTAGTTCCAAGATGAAAATTCAATTCGGTTCATCTCTTCATAAAATGGATAATTTTGAAAAAACTGAGTTAAAAACAATTTTGACTAATCTATACTTACCTGTTGAAAAAAATGATGTGTTCTTTACAGGTAATAAGTTTAGAACAATATTTGACTTTTTCATCAAAGATGATTTAGATAACCAAAAAAGATTTGAGCCTCTTAACTTTCTTAAGTACAATGCAAATATAAAAGAGAAAGCGATATTTAATTTTTTCTTACTCGACTTACCTACAGCTCATCTAATAAATTATGATGAACAATCGAAAGAATACGATAAAATTAAATCTGCAATTGATACTTCTGAACAAAAAATAAAGATTGATACAGGAAAATCTATTCAAGAATATAGAAGTGAACGTTTTAATATTGAGCAAAGGATTTCATTATTGGAGGACAGCTTAGATAATTATCAATTTATCGAAAAATACAAAGATGTAGAAAAGCAGTTAGGAAAAGTTAATGGATTAATAAATGAGAAGCTAAAAGAATATAACTCACTAGAAATCAAAGTTTCTAAAATCAAAGAGAGTTATGATGTTGATCAAAATGTAGAGACTAAAGAAATTCGAAAAATATACAATGAAGTACTAGAGAATTTTGGTAATCAAATTGCAAAAACATTAGACGAGGTTATAGAATTCAAAAACAATATTCTCAGCAATAGAAAAAAATATTTATTACAAAAAGAACAAAAACTACAAATTGCAATAGACGAAGTATTAAAAGATATTGCTATTTACGAAAACAAAAGAAGTTCTCTATATAAAACCCTAGATGAAAAAGGAGCTCTTGATAGTATAAAAAACACCTATGAAGACCTAATAATTGAGAAGACAGACCTTGAAAAAAATCTTCAATTAATAAAACAAATTGATGAATATCAGGAGATGTTAACTAATCTTAATGTTACAATAAGTGAAGTTAGAAGACTGATTTCAATTGAAATAAAGGAGTATCAAGGTAGAATAGACGAATTAAGAAAACTATTTATTGAAATTCTCAAAAATGCCATATTCGTTGATGAATCATACGAAAATGCCTATTTCGATATTACACCGAATCCATCATCCAACAGAAGAAAATTACCTTTTAATATTGAGATTGAGATTCCGAAAGCTGATGCATTGGGACAATCGAGACTTAAAATAGTGGCATACGATTTAATGGTGTTTTTATATAATATAGAGAATAATAGAAAAGTTCCAGATTTTCTAATTCACGATGGTGTTTTTCACGGAATTTCTATGAAAACTAAAATCAATACAATTAATTATGTTTATCATAAATATCTTGAACATATTGACAAAAAACAGTTTCAGTATATTTTGACATTTAACGAAGACGAAATTATAACAAGCGATGATACTTCCGAATATGGTAATTTTGATTTTGACTTTCAAAAGAGCGTAATTGCCGAATTTAAAGATGTTCAAGATGAAACAATTTTCAAACGAATTTTCGGATAACTTATCAATGTCTATTTTTTTATACCAATACAAATGATAACCGCTGAATTATAATAGATAAGCGTAGTATGGATATATTATTTTTCGGAATCACAAAAGAAATTGTTGGAGCATCTAAACGGATTATTACATCGGATGACGTACTGCCAAAATCAGTAGGGTCTTTAAAAGAACAGCTGCAACATGAGTTTCCTGAATTATTGAAATTATCATCCTTGGCTATTGCTGTAAATAGTGAGTATGCATTGGATACTGTACCTTTGAGAGTGAATGATGAGGTGGCAATAATTCCACCCGTAAGCGGTGGATAATGAAAAAAACACTTTCTATTGTAAATAATATTGATGCAGCAGCAGTTTATGAGCAGTTGATACATGCAGGGAGTGGTGGTATTTGTGTGTTTGTAGGTACTGTACGCCAGTTTACAAAAGGAGAAGAAGTGGTAGCTTTGGAGTTTGAGGCCTATGAAGCGATGGCGCTTAAAGAAATGGATAAAATAGCACAACAAGCTATAGAAAAATGGGATTTGAATAGTGTTGTAATGCAGCACGCTCTAGGTATGAAGCAAGTAACAGATCCTGTAGTAATAGTAGGGGCGTCTTCTACGCATAGGAGTGCTTGTTTTGAAGCCTGCCGCTATTTAATAGATACCCTAAAAGAGACAGTGCCTATTTGGAAAAAGGAGTTTCTTAAAAATAAGACAGTTTGGGTTTCTGCGCATCCTTAACCAAAATTAAAGGTTAATAATAGTGTTTTTAAAGTATCAAGTATACAGTCAGAAATGGCATATCATTATGTTATAATAGCGCAATAGAACACGCTAAATTGGATTGAGAAAATGTTAGTTGATAACCATCATAGAACTATAGATTATCTTCGTTTGGCAGTTACAGATCGTTGTAACCTGCGTTGTAATTATTGCATGCCGGCAGAAGGCATCGCCTTTGCGGAAAGAGATGATTTATTCACGCTAGAGGAGCTTTGTACATTAAGTACTATTTTAGTATCTCAAGGGATAAGAAAAATAAGAATTACTGGGGGTGAGCCATTTGTAAGGAAGGACTTAATGTTATTATTGAGGAAACTTTCTGCAATAAACGCATTAGAAGATATTGCCATTACCACCAATGCAACTTTAATAGCTCCATATATTACCGAGCTGAAACAGCTTGGTATCAGAAATATAAATGTAAGTTTAGATGCAGTTAGCAAAGAGCGTTTTGAACGTATTACAAGAAGGAATGAGTACGATATAGTCTACGCAAATCTAATACGATTAATAGAAGAAGGATTTCAAGTACGTATTAACTTTATAGCCTTAGAAAAGCAAAACATAGAGGATATCCTTCCAATTCTAGAACTTACTAAAAAGTATAATGTGGCTGTGCGCTTTCTAGAAGAGATGCCTTTTAATGGTGGTTCTAAATCCTTCCAAACTATCAAATGGGATTATAAAAGAATTTTGGCTCACATTACCGAAAAATACCCAACGCTTTATACGTTAACATCCCCTAAAACATCAACATCTGTAAATTATAAAATTCCAGGATTTAAAGGAACATTTGGTATCATTCCATCCTTTAGTAGAACTTTTTGTGGCACGTGTAATAGACTACGTATTTCTGCAACTGGAGATGTGATTACCTGTTTATATGCCAAATCTAGTAGCAATCTTAGAGCTATTTTACGCAGTGCTAATAGCGAGGAAAATATTAAGAAAACTATATTAGTGGCGGTAGGCAATAGAGCAGCAACAGGATTTGAGGCGGAGAATTTAAACAAAGATGTTTTTAGTAATTCAATGACATCAATAGGGGGGTAAATGGAAAATAAATTATCACATGTAAACGAAGCAGGACAAGCAGTTATGGTAGATGTTTCAAATAAAAATAGTAGCGTTAGAAAGGCTATTGCGACGGGAGTTGTAAATTTTGATAAAAAAACTTTTGAGATACTTGCAAAACAAGATTTTTTAGGTAAAAAGGGAAGTATTATTCAAACCGCAGTTATAGCGGGTATCCAAGGGGCAAAAAAAACAGCTGCGCTTATTCCGTTATGTCACTCATTATTATTAACAAAAATAGATGTGGTGATTGTTCCTGCTGAAAATTCATTTCAGATAGCATGTACTGTACAATGCGAAGGGAAAACAGGTGTAGAGATGGAGGCGCTTACGGGTGTTTCTATAGCCGCTTTAACGCTGTATGACATGTGTAAAGCCCTTTCGCATAACATTACTATTGCAGATATTCAGTTAACTCAAAAAACAGGAGGAAAAAATGACTTTACCCGCTAAAATATTCGGTTTGGTGCTTTCTGGTGGTAAAAGCACGCGAATGGGTCAAGATAAAGGCCTTATTTCCTATCACGGCACACCACAAAGAGAACATTTGTACCATTTATTAGCTGGTTTGTGTGAGCGTACTTTTATGAGTATCCGAAAAAATCAGGTTTCAGAGTTAACAACCGATTATCAGTTTATTGTAGATACGGATGCGTACAAAGGGCCTTATAATGGATTGCTCTCTGCGTATAAGGCATACCCAGATGCAGCATGGTTAGTTTTAGCGTGTGACTTGCCGTTAATGGATACTAGTGCGATAAGCCATTTGATAGTAAATCGAGATTCGCACAAAATGGCGACGGCTTTTGCAAGCGTGGCAGATCCTTTACCAGAACCACTTTGTGCTATATGGGAGCCAGAAGCAATGCGTAGCTCTTTGTTATTTTTAGAAAAAGGAAACGGAACCTGCCCACGTAAATTTTTAATTCAGAACAATGTGGCGCTTGTATTTCCAGAACGCCCAGAAGTATTATTAAATGCAAATTCTACAGCGGATTATGATGCGGCTCTCTTAAAAATAAAGCAATAATGAACAGTCGATACATTAGGCAAACCACCTTATCGGAATTTGGTGCTGAACGTCAAGAAGCACTAAAAAAATCTAAAGTTTTGGTTGTGGGAGCTGGTGGTTTAGGAGTGCCCGTTCTTACTTATTTGAACGCCATGGGTGTAGGTACTTTAGGAATCGCAGATGCAGATGTAGTAGCAACTTCTAATTTGCACAGACAGGTACTTTATAAAGAAAATACCGTAGGTGTCTTAAAAGTTACTGCGGCAAAAATACAATTACAGGAGCAAAATTCAGAAACTACAATTGTAACATACCCAATTATAGTAAATAATACCAATGCTTTAAAAATTATACAGCAGTATGATTTGGTGGTAGATGCAACGGATAATTTTCCAGCAAGATATTTGATAAATGACGCTTGTGTTATTCTAAATAAACCTTTTATTTACGGAGCCCTACACGGTTTTGAAGGTCAGGTTAGCGTTTTCAACTACCAGTCTGGCCCTACCTACCGTTGTCTTTTCCCTACCATGCCAACTAGTGAAGAGCTCCCTAATTGTAATGACCATGGTGTCTTGGGTATTTTGCCAGGAATTGTGGGTAGTTTACAGGCATTAGAAGCCATAAAAGTGCTTACGGGCGTAGGAGAACCATTATCAGGAACCTTGCTTTTATATGATGCACTTTCGCAGACCATCCAGAAGATGAAGTTTTATCGAGACGCACAACAACCTACAGTTGTTAAGTTGGCAGATAGTTACGAGGTGTCTTGCGAAGTAAAACAGTTGACAATTAGTGCAGGAGAGTTATACGCGCTATGGGATACTGGTGGTGTGCAAATTATAGATGTACGTTCAGAGGTGGAATATCAAGATAATCATCTGAAGGGCGCTACAAATATACCCCTGGCAGATTTAGAGAATCAGATTAAAGTCATAAAAGCTACTAATCCAATCTACGTAATCTGCCAGTCTGGTATTAGAAGTAAAAAGGCAGTTATAGCATTAGAGAAAATTCTTCCTCAAAGTAAAATTATACAGGTAACAGGTGGTATGAATGCAATAGATACGCATGTTGCTACCTCTTGAAAATTTATTACTCCTTGCTTTGGCATTCTTCACAATCGCAGTAGTACATTCTTCTGTAGGTTTTGGCGGTGGCTCTAGTTACGTGGCGCTTTTAGCTTTGGTTTTAGCAAATTTTCATCAGGTAAGAACCATTGCGCTTATTTGTAATTTAGTAGTGGTTTCTGGCAGTACATGGCTTTATTTTAAGAACAAATCGGTAAAAATAAAAGATTTTCTGCCCTTTGTGGTATATAGTATTCCTATGGCATTTGTTGGGGCAAGTTTTAAAATATCGGCAGACTTCTTTTTTTTACTATTAGGTTGTGTACTCATTGCCTCTGCTTTATTATTGGTTTTTCAGTCGGTTTATACCACACGCAAAAAGCAAAAAACAAAACACTATCATCCTGTAGTTTCTTACCTGCTTGGTGGTGGTATTGGCTTGGTTTCAGGGTTGGTGGGTATAGGTGGCGGTATTTTCTTAGCACCGGTTTTGCATCATATGCGTTGGGCTAAGCCGATGAAAATAGCAGTAGTTTCTAGCTTCTTTATTTTAGTAAATTCTATGGCAGGTTTGAGTGGCCTAGGTATAGGTAACTCTTTTGATGTGCCATCTAAAGAATTAATGCTCCTAATAGGGGTAGTTTTTATAGGCGGACAAATAGGAGCACGTCTTAGTTTACGGCTAGGATCTCCAAAGCAAATTAAATTTGTGACTGCCATTCTAGTATTTATTATAGGGCTTAGAATTCTATTGGTAAACGGATTAAAATGGATTTAGATAAATTCTTAAGTATAACATACTAGCCTTAAATGGTATCTTATATTTAGGAGATGAATACAATTATAAGTTTTAATTATAATGAAACAATAGAATTAAGTAGAATATTCTAAAGTATTCATTATCAATATTATGTCAAATAATAAATTATTATGATTACATACCAAGAGGCACTAGAAAGTGTCTTAAGAACTACATTGGATTTAGGGCTAGAAAAGGTCTCATTAGTAGAAAGTGTTCATAGAATTCTTGCAGAAGATATAAAAGCAGATAGAGATTTCCCTCCATTTAATCGTGCTACAAAAGATGGTATAGCCCTCAATTACGACGCAGTAGCGCAAGGGGCAGTTAGTTTTAAAATTGAAGGAGAGGTTAGTGCAGGATCACCAAGACAAACTTTGGTGAACACCAACGCTTGTTTAGAAATTATGACAGGTGCTGTACTTCCAGATAATACCGATACGGTTGTTATGTACGAGCATATCACGGTAGCCGATGGAGTTGCAAGCATTCAGAAAGAAGTCAAAAGAGGGCAGAATATACATCTACAAGGGAGCGATTTAGAAGAAGGAGCCGTTATCTTAAAATCAGGTATTAAGATAAGAGCC
>Ga0115565_10002873_pt1 | contig 12661 bp, 8 predicted proteins | sample COGITO_mtgs_1105_FD_87199 | JGI IMG/M metagenome (GOLD analysis project Ga0115565, IMG submission 87199) | Pelagic marine microbial communities from North Sea - COGITO_mtgs_110530 | ecosystem: Environmental > Aquatic > Marine > Epipelagic | place: Germany:Helgoland, sampling site Kabeltonne... | reverse complement strand
CTTGCAACGGGTGGGACGGGCTGGCCGGAAATCGGGGACTGCCTTGATCGTAAACTTCGCCACCAGCCGGTCCCACGATCAATACTATTATGCCGAACCCTCGGAAATGATGGCAGGCGAGGTGAGCTCGCCTGCATGCTACCTAGAGGCCCGGGAAATTTTGCGGCGCCATTACTTCGCTTTCTGCATCGATTCCTGGACAAGCCTCAACCCGGTGGAACACCAGATTCCCTCGTTGGTGCGCCACTTGAGGCTGCTGGATGTGAATCCAATGGGGCCGGAGTTCTTCATGTCCAGAATTTTGTCGTTCGCTTCTGATAATGAAGAGGCGCTGATTGAGCGGTTCATTTCTATGTACCGCGGCGAAGTGTCAGCACAAACCCTCCAGGAGCTTGAAGAGTGGGTCAAGTCCATTCAATTCGAGGCCTTTCATCAAAACATTTTCAAGCGACTCAAGGGAGGGTTGCAAGACCTGCAAAAAGAAAAGCTAGGGATCGTCAAACGCATCAAAACCGAGCGTTTGGGCGAAGAGGACGATTTGTACCAGGAACTCCTGCGTGAGCAGAAGTCGCTGGGCGGAATGATGGGGTTAATCAACAAACGAGCGGTACTCGAGCATTTAACCAACATCGGAGCGCTTCCCAATTATGCCTTCCCTGAAACGGGCGTAACACTGAATGCCAGGGTCTTCAAGCAGACCGGTGCTCAGGCACTCCGAAGTCCGCTGAACAAGGAGTATGTTATCGTGAGGCCTGCCAGTCAGGCGTTACGTGAATTGGTTCCAGGCAGCGCCTTTTATTCCCAGGGCTATCGATTGGAAATTGGTGGGCTCAATGCCCATGACCTGCGCGGAGAAGGAGAACGTTACATGCGGTTCTGTTCAAAATGCGACCATCATGCGGAGTCAACAACCCCGCTGGCAAGCGCACCGTGTCCCAAATGCTGTGACATGTCTTGGATGGAGAATAGCAGCCGTCACCGCGTCGCGCATTTGACCAGTGTGCGATCCAGCACATCTTCCAGCAAGTCCCGTGTGGCTGACCGCCATGAAACCAGAATCGGCGACGCATTTGCCATTTCGCGTCACTTCAAATTCGATCGATCTGAAGGTGCTTGGGGAATTCCAGCAGCGACGTTTGGATTCGAGTTTGTGCGGGAGACCGAGGTCACAGAGTTCAACTTGGGATTGGACGGCCCATCGACCCAGGCAGAGCAAATCGAAATCAACGGTTCAAAATACCCAACCCATGGGTTCATCACCTGCAAAGAATGCGGCAAGTCCACGCCGCGTAAATTATACGGAGACCGAGAGAGAGAATACCATTACGCGTATTGTCCGCATGCCGGAACCAATTGGAGCGAGCAGAATAGACCAATTTTTCATGAGTTGTTTCTGTTCCGGCGGGTAAAGACAGAGGCCTTGAAAGTGCTTGTGCCTGTGCAAGATTTGACGGAAGGCGCAACCGATCTGGAATTGTTTCAGGCGGGCTTGGAATTGGGTTTCAAGAAATACTTCAAGGGCAATCCCCAGCATTTGAAGATTCGTCCCTATCAGGAATTCAACCTTGGAACAGGAAGGAAGGACTTGTATCTGGTCATCTTGGACCACGTGCCTGGTGGAACGGGATACCTGGAACGGCTTTTCAATCCTGATGAGTTCAGCAAGGTCTTGACATTGGCGTATGAGGCCATGGAGGATTGCTCTTGCCATTTGGAAGGGAAGGATGGATGTTACCGCTGTGTCTACAGTTACGGAAATCAACGCCACCAGGAAGACTTGAGCCGCAGCCGAGGCATGGAGTTGTTTCGCTCCATCGTCGATCGAATTGACGGTTGGGAACGCCTCATCGATGGACTGGTTCCAATGGCCCAGTCAGGCCGGTTGGAGGAGTCAGAGCTTGAATCCAAATTTGTGAATGCGCTAAAACGATTTGCGCAAGAACAGGCCCAATGGGAATTTATGGAAGAACGAGTGGACAGCAATATCCACTACATCCTTCGAACCGATTCTGGAATTGAATACCACATTCAGCCGCAATTCGAACTTGGCCAAGCCGAGGGCTTTCGTCGACCGACCCGTCCGGACTTCATGATTACGGCCACGCGTGTAGCCGATGACGGGGGCATCCAGCGTGAAGCCATTCCGCAACTGGCCGTATACTTGGATGGCTTTGAATACCATGCGAGTGCACAGCACCCGCGCTTTGCCGGAGACATCGAAAAGCGAGAGCAGCTCCGTGTTCATTCCGGTTATGCGGTTTGGACGTTGACGTGGAATGACCTGGTTCGATTCGAAGCAGAATTGGGAGGAGACTTGGATGAAGAGTGTGCAGATTTCTTGGCAAATGCTCTGTGCACAAGCCATGTTTCGCGCAACATTCAGCGACTCGCGACGGCCACCCAAGAGGAGGTGCCTGCCATTAGCAAGGCACGAAACAACATGTCGCGTTTGCTCCATTGGCTGTCCTCACCACAGGTGGATGCAACCGCCCGTGACTGGATGAGGGCCCTTCAGGGTTTCCAACATCAAATGCTGGCACGGTCGTTTGCTTCAAGCGAAGAAGCCATGGAAACTTACCTGACAGGGCCTACTAAGTCCCCTGAAAGAACATTGAACACCTGGATTCCTTTGGAATTGCCTTCTCGAGAATCAGCAATTATGCAATTGAAAGCAGTCTGTAATTTGGAGCTGAACAAGACCGAAGTAGCTTGGAAGTTGGAACAAGTAGAAGGGGTTGAAAAGCCGGACTGGGAAGCCTTCTGGACCTGGTACAATTTGTTGCAATTCATGGATTGGACCGTTCCACCCATGGAGCCCTCGGGTGCGGAGCCCTATTCCTTTGACTCAGCAAACGGTGGCCTGAATTTCCTTGCAGCGGAGCCTGATGGCGAAAGTGAGTGTCTGGAGGACATGGTGTCCTTTTTTACCGGATTTGAAAAAGACATCAGGAAACTCTGGAACGATGGCCATTTCAAATCTGAAGAAGACGAGATTGCGTTGTCTGAATTGTTGAATGAGAAGGGGGAGGGAATCGCCACAGCCGCGTTCATTCACCCCATCTTGAAAATTGCACATGATCCAGCAAGCGATGAAGATGTTCGGGTCTTCGAACACAGCGGCTACCAGGTGGTGTTTAATGAAAAGAATGAAGTACCATGAAATTATTCCTATACGATAAGTTCTTTGAAGCCTTTATCAAGTTGAATAAGGGTACCCAAAAAAAGGTCCTTGACTTCAAGAAAAAGTTTCAAGAAAACTCCAAGTCGGCGGCCATACACCTGGAACCAATCGTCGATTTTAAGGACGATTCATTGCGCACAGCACGCATCGATCAGAAGTACAGGGTCATTCTCAAGGTGGTCGGAAACGATGCCTATTACTTGCTCTGGGTTGACAACCACGATGAAGCCATGGATTGGGCGAGGAACAAGCGCTTCGACTGGAACCAGAACACCAATTCCATGCAGGTGTTCAGTTCCGAATCAGTGGTCGAAGCGGAACAAATGGAACGCACTGCTCACGCCTCGAATGCCAAAGCACGCTTGCTGGATGAGTATAAAGATTCAGAGCTTGAAGCCATCGGCGTTCCCTCAGCCCTATTGCCATCGGTTCGAAACATCGATGGTTTCGAAGAATTGGACGCGCTGGAAAAGCATTTGCCGCGGGACGCATTTGAAAACCTTTTTTACCTGCTCGATGGTGAACCCCTCGACAGGATCATTGAAGAAGTACAAGAAGGAGCAAGTTTGGTCGATGACACCTCCAGCAATAACGCGAGGTCGTTCGTTGAAGTACTGAATGATGACATCCTGGAATCAGCGCTGGAAGGGGCGTTTGATAAGTGGCACCATTTCCTGCACCCTTCGCAGAAAATTCTGGTCTCAAGTGACTACAAGGGTAGTGTGAAAGTCAGCGGTGGGGCGGGAACCGGGAAGACCGTAGCCGCTTTGCATCGCTTGAAGCACTTGGTTGAAGTCAAATCTGATCGCCGCCCTGTGCTGTTCACCACGTTCACCAAAGCGCTTACCGCCAATTTGAATGCCCTTGCCTCGAGCATGGGAGTCACCTCAAGTGCGGTTACAATTACGAATTTCGACAAGTTGGCCTTTGACCTGGCGGCAACCGCAGGTGTAAGGGTGAAAGGAGACAGCGTTGCATTTTCAAGTGAACGGGTTTTTCAGGACATCTGGGATGATCTAGTCGATCAGCACCCGACTCGATTTGGGGCGGAGTGGTACTTCAAAGAGTACGAAGACATCGTTCTTTATCACGATGTGACATTACTTCAAGATTATTTGAAGGTCCCGCGCGCAGGAGGAGGAAAGGCCATTGGCCGCCGCATGCGAGCTGAAGTTTGGGAAATGATGGAGCGATTCATTGCCCAAAAAGGAGCCGTCTGGCACCCGCATGAATTGTATAACGCAGTTGCCAGGCACTTCAATGCCCCAAAGGCACGACGGCCGTTTTCCCATGCGATCGTCGACGAATTGCAAGACCTCAGCAACATCGAATTGCGCCTGCTTCGATCATTGGTCGACGTGGGACCCAATGATTTGATGCTCGTTGGAGATCCCATGCAGTCCATCTACAACCGGAAAATCAATTTCAGCAAAGTTGGAATTCACATCCGTGGCAAACGCAGCAAACGCTTGCGCATCAACTACCGGACGACAGAGGAAATCAAAAAGGTCGCCATGTCTGTAGTCGAAGGTGTTCATTTTGATGACTTCGATGGCGGAGAGGAGTCGAAGAAGGGCTACGTGTCGCTCATCCGAGGATTGCGACCGAACTACCTGATGTTCGCCAGAAGGAACGAAGAACTGGACTACGTGTGTTCTGCCATTTCTGATTTGCTCGAATCTGGGGAAGCTTTGCCCTCTGAAATCGCCGTCGGGTGCAGGAAGCGAAGCGGTGTGAAAGACATTGAGTCAGCACTGCACTCCATAGGGGTTCCTCACTTTTTTATGGAAGGTGAAAAGCGCATTGGAAATAAAAACGGAATTGTTGCGCTCACCCTTCACAATTTAAAGGGCCTGGAGTTCAAGCACGTTTTTTTAATCCAGGTCAATGATGAAACAGCTCCACTCAAGATCTTTCAACAACTGGACGAGGAGTCGGAAGCTCAGCGCCAGAAGTCCGAGAAGTCACTCTATTATGTCGCAGCCAGCCGTGCGATTCAATCCTTGACAATCACTGGTTTTGGCAAGCCGTCGAAGTGGTTTGAGAAGTTGATGACTGAGGGTTAAGGTCCAATCAGAGCTGCAAGTGGTCTATGAATTCATGGATGAAATCCTTCTTGAGGACAGGTTTGAAGTTCGACTCTTCCCAGATTTTCAACGTCGAAACCTTGCAATAGTGGTAGACGTCTGCTTCGTCCACATCGAATTGCGGTTGTTGGAAGTGATTGGGTAAACGCGAAGTCCCCATTGTGGTGATGACATCTGACTGGGGTTCAACCTCTACATGACTTCAAGCATTGTGCTCAAGCACTAATTATTGGCATTGTTTTTGGCTCCGGTAACAGAGTCGCCCTAACTTGACTCACTACCTGACCCAACATGCCGCACGTCCTCACCTCCGATCAAGAAATTGCCAAGTCTACAATGGCGCCGTTATTCAACCAAGATGGCGAAGCTCGTGTGGGCATTTTGAAGGGGTTTGCAGGCACGGGCAAGACGTTTTTGGTGGCGCACATCATCAGTGGATTGTTGGAGAAAGGTTGGGACATCAAAGTCCTTGCGCCCACCGGTCGCGCCTCTGAGGTATTGGGCCGGGAGATCATAAAGCACTTACCCAAATCCGATGTGCCTGTGCGGATTGAGGCCAAAACCATTCACAGTTTCATTTACAAGTTGAAGCCGATGGACTTCAACGTGGATCAGCTTTCGCTATTTGCAGATGTCAAAACGCAAGACTGGAATGAGCATCCAACCCTTTGGATTGTAGATGAATCTTCGATGGTAGGTGACCAGGGATACAGGAACGAAGAAGAGGAAAAAGACATGCGGTTTGGCTCAGGAAACTTGCTGAAAGATCTCCTCGATGCGGCTGAACTGGATGAGGCGAACCCCTTGCGGATTTTATTTGTCGGCGACCAAGGCCAATTGTCTCCCATTCGTACTTTGGGAAATGATAGTCCGGCTTTGGACGCAGAGTTACTCAAAGCTTGGTTGCCAGCAGAGGTACAACGCGTTCCGCTTCCCGTCGCGGAATTGACCGAAATCAAACGCCAGGAGGAAGGCAGCTTGCTCAATTTTGTAACCGAGGTGCGACAGGCAATGCAACAAGGCGATACACTTCCAAAAGATCCTCGCGATAAGGTGCAACCACTGTCAGAGTCTGCATTGGTTTCAAAATACTTGGAACTTACGGCCCATGGTGAAACGCCTTCGAATGCAGTCATTCTCTCGCACACCAACAGCCGCGTGAAGGAATTCAATCGCCGCATTCGAAAGGCGCTGGATCGAGACCACCGGCTCCTGCATCTGAATGACGTATTGCTTGTGAAACGCAACCAACGCTGGCATGATTACGGAGAACTTGAAATTGGATTTGACGGTGTTGCGCTGCGCAATGGCAGTTTCATTCAAGTCATCAGCGTCCCCATCGAGGAGCGCACGACCGAAATCAAGCTTGCAAAGCAAACAATCGCTGTCCAACTAGAATTTTGGGATGCACGCATTCGGACGATTCAGGGAGAAAAACACATCGATTTAGACGTGAAGATCTTAGCTAGCCGACTAAGGGATTCCGTTCAAAACCAATGGCTTGAGCAGGCCTTGCTGATCGATGTCCAACGACGCATCAAAAACCGATTTGGACTCACTCCCAAATCTCCCGGAGATGAGGGCTACGAAGAATACCAGAAGAAGATTGAAAACGATCCTTACTTCAACGCCCTTCGTGTCGCCTACGGGTACGCCGTCACAGTCCACAATTCACAAGGCGGCGAATGGCCCGCAGTGATCGTCGATCCCGCCAGCAATCGCGCCCGCGAATGGCAAAACCATCCCGAACATCGACGATCGTACGCCCGATGGGTCTATACCGCTGTCACGCGAGCCCAAGAAGAAGTCTGGTGCTTGCGGCCGGTCGGCGAGGAGTGATTAAACGTCGCTGATCAAATAATCGTACAACGCCTCTTTCACCGGCTGATCTAAGATCAAGTCCATGGTGACAACGGGCGTGCTGCCTCCACCTTCTTTTTTCATGGTGGTTTCCGTGAAGGAATCGGGGTCAGGACGAACGTCTCCAACGTAATAAAAACTGATGCCTTCATCATCGTCTTTCTTGACGAATAGTGGTAGGTGATGCGCTCCGCTCAGGGCCGATTTTCTAAAAAACTGCACATCAGGACTGGTGAGGGATCGATTGCTTTTGGTGAAGTAGTGCATCACCTTGGGAGATTTAAAGCGATCCTCATACTGAGTGGAAGCAGAGATGTCTTCCGATTTATGGTACGTAACGAAAATGGGGCACCATTGATCATTTTGAACTTGATATCCACCAACATTTTGCGCCACGGGATTCAATTTAGTGCCCAGTATCCTGAAGACATCGGCGCGGTCGTATTTTCGGTATCTGACGAGTCCTTGTCTCCATTCAGCTTCGTTTGATGTCGCCTCACGCAATGCGAAGGCGGCAAGATCTTCCACGGACTTCCGCAAATGAGTCGCATCATCGTTCCAACCGGGTAGATTGGACCACTCGGCCACAATGCCATCAGGCGTGGTTTTTAGAACTGAAAGGCCGATTGCCTCGCCGACAGGGGTGAGTGCCTTATTGACTTTCATCCGATCGAATTGCAAATTAAACGCGTTGGCTGCACTCTGCAATCGCTCCTGAGTGGGGGTGTAGTGAGCATTGGTTAAGTGCGCGATTTGGGCCGAGAGTTCACTCCAAGTGATCTTCCCTTTCTGAAGCAATTGCAATGCAATGACCGGCTCTTCAACGGAAGTGCCATTCAAGGCATGACGCGTCCAGCTTTTTATGGCCTCCTGTGCCTGCCGATCCAGTGGTGGGTAAGATTCCGAGGCCATTTTGGTCAGGAAGTTTCGATACCCATTGGAGTAATCGGCAAATGCCATCGGGTGGCGGCCGCTGTGTTCGAGAAAATCGATCATCCACGGGGTTCGCCCCAGTCGGAGTCGCAGATCATTCCAGTCTTTTCTCAGGTCATTCAATTTTGTAACATGGTCGTTGATCGACTGGAATACCCGGGCTTTTGAAATCGCATCAAATTGCACGGTTGACAGGCCAGGAAGATGCGCTCCTTCAGAAGAGACCAACCGGCGCAACTTGTCCTTGTCATGGGATTGATCTCCATACAAAGCCATGGGGATCATGAAGTTGTTGGTGTAGTTTCCAATGAAATCAATGACCGTTAGGAATTTTTTCGGGTTGCTTGTTTTCCGCAAGCCCCGCCCGAGCTGCTGGATGAATACGATGCTTGATTGGGTCGGCCTTAGCATCAGTATCATATTCGCTTTTGGAATGTCGACGCCCTCATTGAAAATATCGACTGAGATGATGAAATCCAATCGTTCGGGGCCGTCGGATTCGAGTCGATCGATGGCATTTTGCCTTTCTTGATTTCCATCTTTGCCTGAGAGTGCGAGGGTTCGGAGACCCAGTGCATTCAATGCAAGGCTCAAACTCTCACATTCATCGATGCGGCTGCAAAAAATCAGGCCCCGAAAGACACCGTCGTGGCTGCCATAGCGCTGGATGGCCTTGAAGATGTGTTGGACCCGTTCAGGATGAACCAATAAGTTGAAAGCAGTTTCGTCTTCCACGGTGGCGCCGTCTACGGTCAAATCGCTAATTCCGAAATAATGGAAGGGACATAGCATGTCTTCTTCCAGCGCGCGATGCAATCGGATTTCGTAGCCGATGTTGTGGTCGAAGTGCTGGTAGATGTCATATCCATCGGTTCTTTCCGGTGTCGCCGTCATGCCCAACAAAAACTGGGGTCGAAAGTGTTCTAGAATTCGCTGATACGTTTCTCCTCCAGCTCGGTGAGTTTCATCAATGATGATGTAATCAAATGCAGAAGGATCGAACCGATCAAGATTGTGTTGCCTGGAAATGGTTTGGATGGTAGAAAAGATGAAATCAGCATCAAGCGCTTTGGATTCTCCGGAGAACATGCCCATCGAGGACTCACTTCCAAATACACGTTGGAAACTGTTCAGTGCTTTGCGAGCAATGGTTTCTCTGTGAACGACGAATAGAAGTCGCTTGGGTGCAAACGCTTTCGCGTCGAATGCCGCTAAGAATGTTTTTCCAGTTCCAGTCGCGCTAACGATGAGGGCTTTGTTTTCACCGATTGTCCGGAGTTGGTTCAGGCTTCTTAGAGCCTCCATTTGCATGGTGTTCGGCTTCAGAATTGCTGCAGGATATGCAGGCGCGCTTTCAGCGGCGATATTTTGTTGATTGGGTGCAGCTGGCTGGCTTTTGTTCGCCTCGTACCGCATGCGATACGCACTCAGCCAGTTGGGATTCACGGGGGTCGCACGTTGAAAGAAATAATCAAATTCGGATTTAAAGTCTTCCGTGAATTCTCCGTCAATAGCATCCTCAACGCAGACATTCAATTCCGTATTCCCATGATGAAGAGCACTGGCGGTCCAATTACTACTGCCTACATACGTCTTGAGTCTGCTCTGAATTTTGAAGGAGTACGCCTTCGAATGCAGTTTTTGATTCTCGAGGATGCGCGTTTCGAACAAAGGCATTTCGAGCAAGCGCTTGATCGCTTCGGGTTCCGTGAAGAGCAAATAATCTGAAATGAGGATGCGTCCCTTTTTACCGAGCGCGTGAGCTTCTAGCAAGGACTGAAACATACTGGTGATTCCCCCGCACGTGACGAATGCCACATAAAAATCGAATGCTTCACAATGATGCAAGTCTCTGATCAGCTTCTGCAAAAGCGCGGGTTGATCGGGTCGACCACTAACGACTTGCGCTTTCATGCTCATAACGCCCGGATAGAATGGATCAAGGCATCTACAATAGGAACATCGGCACCGGCCCAATCGAGCGAGCGAAATGCGACGTCATCCAGTTCCATCCACTGAAAATCGAGGTGTTCGGTGAGTGTCAATTTCCCCTGCTCCTTGCCAGTCACATGGCATGTATAAGCATGCATTATCAGCCGGAAATCCGGATAGATATGATCCACTGTGGTAACCCGAGGGCCCACTTCAATGGTCAACTGCAATTCTTCATAGATTTCGCGAATGAGCGCTTCCTCATGATTTTCACCTGCCTCTATCTTACCTCCTGGAAATTCCCATTTCTTGGAAATGTAGTCCAGTTTGCTTTCTCCGCGCTGGACACAAAGGGCTTTTTCAGCGTCCATGATCACAGCAGCAACGACCTCGATTGTTTTCATGTGCTTTCTAATTCCTAGCCAAACTAGTAGATTCAGTTTTGGTATCGAAATGGGTTTGAAAGATTGCGAATAACTTGAGATTTCATCCACGTCTTGATTCGACGCCCCGTCATCACAAACACCCCATACATTGCAACCCATACCACAAAGTAGGAGTCTTATCAATACAGACCTCAATTACCCGCGCCCAACCCCCCAACAAAACCCACCCCAATGCGCCACACAAAAACAAGTTGGATCGGACTCGTACTCATCACCATGGGATTGGTCTCGTGTCAAAAGGAATACAACTGCGTGTGCGGGGGGAGTGGTGACGGACCGTATGTTGTGATGATAGAGGCGTCGAGCGAAGACGAAGCGCAAATGGAATGTTCGCCTCCCGGGTCGGATTGCGAGCTGGCCACAGATTGAGTGCCACGGTGCTCTCGAGCCTCCAGAGGCAAAAGAAACCGCGAAGCGTTCAACCAACGCACCTCCATTTTAAGGTAATTTCACCCCATGCAAAAGCGCACGTTCACTGTCCTCGTCATTTTGGTCACAGCGGCCGCACTTGTCGGGTTGAATGAGTTCGACATGCTCGAGTATTTGGCCCGGTATGTCTTCATTTTCCTGATGGGATTTTACTTCCTGGGGCAATTTGCGCAGCGCCGATTCAAGCCCTGAATGTCCCATTCCAACCACGGCCTGTCCATTCGCTATTTAAAAGATGAATAATCCTCTGAGAGCTGAAAGAACACCATTGATCGCGTTGGCTATTTTGCTCATCAGCAGTCTTGTGGCCTGCAACAAGCAGCGCTGTCCGGACTTCAGTGAGGACTTATTGGGTACATACGCCGTGAACGATTCGATATTGGTTCCGCCAGAAGTGGAATGGTATGACCGGTCGTACACGATCGAATTGACTGAATCGCGCAGTGGGCGACACTGTGTGCGCATTGAGAACTTTGCCTTCAAGAACAATACGTTCACAGGAGAGGTGTTTGCGGTGGAGGCAGAGATTGATGTGGATGTGTTGACGGTGGTTGACCAGGAAGTCAACGGAGACATCGTCCGCAGGTCTGCCGGCTACTTTGTCCAAGATTCCATTTACATGGACATTGAATTTGAGAATCAGTTTGGCGAGGTGTTGATAGGCCAATGCTCAGGAAAGAAAATGTAGACCGTCGCGCTGCGACGATGTAAATTTGGCCTGGAATTCCTCGCTTTCCTCGCTTTCCTCGCTTTCCTGAAACGCAGACCTTCGAACACCACCCCACCCCACCCCATGAACCCCAAACTCCACACCGTCCTGCGCATTGTCTTTGCCTTGTTTCTCATCAGTTCGGGCGCCAAGCACCTGTACGCGGTGTATTGGGGCGATGCGACCATCATGGCAACGGGGTACCCGGAGGAGGGGGCAGAGGCCTTTGTGCTCGCCGTGCTCGCCACGAAGTTTTTGCTGCCGTTGATCTGCACCACCAAGTTGATTGCGGGCGTGCTCATGGTGCTGCCCAAGCGCGAGCCGCTAGGCGTTCTGGTGGCCTTTCCATACAGTGTGGGGATGTTGATGTGGGGCGTGTTCATGGTGCCCAGCCACCTGCTGATCATGGGGGGCATCTTCGCGATCAACGCCGCCTTGGTCTATGCCAATTGGAGCGTCTACAAGCCGATCGTCGGCGCGTAAGAGACGCACGGTCAACACTCCACGTACAGAGGGAAATCAGTCGCCAACAACCGCGATTTTAAAGCTACTTTTGCCGCTGCAAAAACAGGAGGTCTTCAATGCGGAAGTGCCGGATTCAGGCAGATTGCGTGACTCCATTCCATACATTGCAGCGAACACAAAGCCCTATGATCGAATCAGTTGACCAACAGTATACCGCTTCGGATGTTTGGGGAGACCTCAAAGGCGCGCGATTCGATGCGTGCACATTCCACGGAGTAAATTGGTCGGAGAAGGATTTGAGAGGAGCGCGCTTTGAGAATTGCACCTGGGTCGATTGTGATTTGTCCAACGTAAGGACGCTGGGGTTGGGACTGCAGATTGTCCGATTTGAAGCCTGCAAATTGGTCGGTGTCAATTTTTCACTTTGCAATGCTTTGGGACTCAACATGCACTTTGAAGGCTGCATCTTGGATGCTGCCAACTTCGAAGGGGCGGACTTGCGGCAGGTCTCTTGGAATGGCGGCCGGGCGAGAGAAGTCGACTTTACAGGCGCCAATTGCGAGAAGGTGGTGTTTGAAGGCTTGGATCTTGCAGGAGCGAGTTTTGAGCGCACGCGCCT
>Ga0115565_10002868_pt1 | contig 12668 bp, 3 predicted proteins | sample COGITO_mtgs_1105_FD_87199 | JGI IMG/M metagenome (GOLD analysis project Ga0115565, IMG submission 87199) | Pelagic marine microbial communities from North Sea - COGITO_mtgs_110530 | ecosystem: Environmental > Aquatic > Marine > Epipelagic | place: Germany:Helgoland, sampling site Kabeltonne... | reverse complement strand
TACTAAACAGGTTTTAGAATTAACGGTGTTTGTTAGGATAATACCGAATGTTTTGAACTGTTCTTCTAATTTTTTGTCTCTAAATCCTGTGATAACGATTTTTTTACCGTATAAAGGATGACCTATATTAATATTGGTGTGTTTTACATATTTTAATTTACTTTCTTGTTTAATAGAGGTAATAAACATATTAAATTTTTGGATATGTGGGACGAATAACATGGCTGTTTTATCCTTAAACCCGGGTAAGGCGGCAATTTTTTCCAATTTTTCCTGCTCGGGTTCATCAGTAATAAGTATATCAGGATATTTTTCTAATATAGCAGTTACTCTGGACAATCCCATGCCTCTTCCTAATATGTTGGTAGCAACAAGAAGTTCTGGTAATGTGGATTGAATAATACATTTTTGAATACTATTGCGAATTTTATAAGCAGTTTTGTCTTTGAAACCATCAACAGTTAAGAAATCCTCTAATTTCATGTTAAGGATATCTTGTACGGTATTGAAACCGGCATTCATAATTCTGTGAACATTGCCTCTACCTAAACCAACGACACCGATATTAACGAAGAATGCGTGAATCATTTTTAATCTTACAGTCATGTCTTCGTCGGGATTTGTAAGAACATAATCAACCCCTTTTAATTCTACATTATATTGTTCAGGTGGAGGCTGAATTTCAACAGGAGTTAATACATTATGAACTTTTGGAATAACATCACCACTACGAATGATTTCAACAACAGCACCAACATCAATTCCATTATTGCGACGATACAATTCATTATGAACAGTTACAAATGTAATAGTAGCGCCACATAGTTTAACAGGTTTGACTCTTATTTTAGGTTTCAAATATCCATCTTTACTTGGTGACCATATAACTTCTTCAACAACAGTTTGTGCGATTTGGTCATCTGTAATGATTTTGAATGCCCAGGCGTGTTTAGGATTGCCTGATATTCTTTCAACAATTCTATCTTGAGTGATGATAATACCATCAATTTCAAATTCATAAGACTGTTTCCAATCAACTAAAATTTGTTTTAATACATTGAAAGGATTTGAAGCTTTGTGGATTCCCTTAGTAGCCCAATGTTTAACAACGTTGAACCCAATTTTGTCCAACATTTGTAGTTGTTGGAGAGGATTTCTTACGGGTTCAATTAATTCATAAGCGACAAATGTTAAGTCTTTAACCACATTAGGGTCAACTGATTTAGCGTTTAGAATACCAGATACAAAATTTCTTGGATTAGCAAATTTATCGCCATATTTTTCAGCAAATAGTTGTTTTTCAATAAGTATTTCACCTCTAACACTAATACCAGGATAATTAGGTAGATTTAAATATGGTGCTAAATGAGTAACATTTTGTCCAACTGTACCATTACCCCTTGTATATAATAATAGTTTTCCATTTTCAGTAGAGTATCCCATAGAACAACCATCTAATTTAGCACTGACTACTTGCGCGCCTTTCCATTCTCTTACTTTCTTATTAACCTTATCTTCTTTTTTAATTTTATCCATAGACCACATTTCATAAGGAAGTTTCATTTTGCGGTCTTCATCAATTTTGATAAGAGTATGACCTTCATCCACAACCTTATTTTCAGGATAATGTTCTTTGATAAAATCAATAAGAGTATCATATTTAGCATCACTCATTATAGGTTTGTTATTATTGTAATAACCGTGATTTGCTCCCCTAACTACGAATACGAGCTGGTCTTCAGTATAATTCTCCAAAACTTTATTATTGTGAATGAAATCCATAACCAATTTGTGAAGATTCTGATGTTTTTTCTTTCTGGTTTTATTTTTTCTCTTAGTGAAAACTTTAAAATTCTCAGCGGTTTCGCGGTCACAAGGTTCTACCCATTTGATATTTAAGAAATCAAAAACATTTTCGGGGTCTTTAAATTTATGGGCGATTTTTTTACCTTTAACACCTTTTTTGAAAGTATATAACCCGTGCTCGTTCATAGTATAACCCATTTTAAGAGCTTGTCCTCTCATAAGTGTATTAAATATTTTACTACCTGTGAAATATAATAGGGCGAACGGGTATTCTTCTTGGGTAGAGAACATGAAATCCAATCGTCTTGCTGGATGACCTCGCAATTTGCCAACAGTTAATGATTTTTTATTTCCCCTGGATAATAATTCAATAATAATTTTTTTATCAATAAGAGCATCTAAAAATAACTCAAAAACTTTTGGGTCGTCTTTATTAGAAGTGATGATAATATCGATATCGCCGGAATTATTAGCACCTCTACGATAAGAACCGACGATTTCAAAATGCATACCCGGGATATTTATTTTGTTTATTTCGGTTCGGTAGTGTTCAATTTCTAACCTTGGGATTCGTTTTAATATGTCTTCATAATATTTCAATCCTTTCTTTTGAACATCATTCAATAATTCGTCTTGATATTCACGCAATTCTTCAATAGTAGTGATTTTATCGTGTTCAATAAGAGATGCTGCCCGTTTAGGACCAATACCATAAACATTAGTGAAAATATTAATGGGGTCATTTTTGAAGGACTCAATAATTTTCAAGGTGCCTGATTCTTGTAGTTCAACATATTTTGCTACTGTAGAAGCACCGATATGTTTAATTTTTTTAAGTTCTGCGGTATTTTCAATTTCCTTATTATACATAATTAAAGCATCAACGGCCTTTTGAGCTGCTTTTGAGCCCATAAAGTCGCCTTTTTTGCTTTTTATTACTTGTACTTTTTGAAGTGTGTTGATGAAGGTAGCGTTATAACTCATGTTTGTATATTTTATATGATGTATAATATTATTAAATCATATCAATTTTATATTACCAGTATATATATATGCACCTTGTAGTAATAATTATAGCAATAGTAATATCTGAGACATTAGCACAGTACTATATTAAGCAATATCATGAAATACCTTCAAAATATTATTATTTAATGGGATTAGGATTTTATAGTTTGGTAGCCTATTTTTTAAACAAATCGTATGATCACAATACAATGGGACAAACACAAGTATTATGGTCGGGATTAAGCTGTATAAGTATATTAATTGTTGGTCGTTATTTTTTTGGAGAAAAAGTAGATGCGAATGAATGGGTGGGGATGTCTTTAATATTGCTTGGGATAGCCATAACACAAATGAAAAAGAATATGTGGCTAACGAAAAATTTAAGTAAAGAGTTTAATTTAATATTTTCTTAAGCTAAGATATTTATTTTTAAATTTTTCAGAAAGGATTTGGTCAAGATATTTGTTTTTCTTAATAGTTTTATTTTGTTTTAATTTTTGTTTTGGAACGATCAAGGGGTTTGTTATATTGGGGATTGGATATCGTATCATTTATAATATAAAAATATATAATTAATATGAAATAATATATATATTTAATTATTAATTATATATATATAAATGGAAGGTGGTGAAAGGATGTTGAGTAAAGGTAAAGTGCAAACGATTATAAATGGTAAAATGGTTCAAGATAAAGAATATGGGTTAAAATATGATGGTAATGATATAGATTTTGCTATGAAGGATGGAAATAAATTAGTTTTGGGGAGATTAGATAAAGATGATATATCAGATTTATTAACGGAAAAGAATGATAAATATGATTTAAAGAGTAATTTAGAAAACTTATTACCAAAAAAGAAGAAAAAAAAACCATGTACAAAGAAAAAAAGAAAAAAAAACAGAATTACATTAAAAATAGAAGAGAAACCAATAAAAAATAAGAAGAAATCAAGAAAAAAGAGAATAAAAAAGAAGAAGAATAAGGAACGAATGTTAAAAGACTTTTTTAACTTTCTTAATTAAAGCATTATAAACAGAAGGATTATAATTTTTTAAAATACCGTTTTTCTTATTATATAAATAATCTTTTGCTTTATCATTTTCCATTAATTTTAAATATTTTTTAGAAGCATATAACTGTTTAAATTTCAAATCGTCTATACCGGCAGTTTCAATAAAAACGTGTGGGATTTTTTTTATAAAATAAATGAATTCTATAAAGATTTCATCGTGATCGGGGAATGAAAAGGACATAATTTTATAGGTATTTTTATTGGCGTATTCGAAATGTTGATAAAAAAAATCGGAACGTAATTCGACCGATTTATCAATTATTTTATTTTTAACATCTGTAAAGTTAGTGTTATGTAAAGAAAAAGATAATTCTATAAAAAAACCCATTTAAAATTACTAAATAAAATAATATTTAGTAAATTTTCACACTTATTACCATAAAGAAATTTTTTATTTTGATATAAAACCAAACCGCATTTAAAAATAAAAAATTTAATTTCAATTAGTTTATTTAATAAAATAAATAGGTATATTATATATAATGACGGAGTACTGGAAACAACATAGTGGTGCAAAGAAAAATAGAAACGTAAAAGCAACAAGCGTGGTAATGGAAAAATCAAATTTTTGGGAAAGGGGTACAAATTTGGAATTGTATCATGATAATGATGGTAGTACGACTTATTTGGGGATAGGAACTAATGCTCCATATAGTCGTTTATCCTTTGGAGATTCAGCTATTCAAAGAAGATTGCCTTATGCGAATAATGGAAATTTTGCATTATGTGAGAAAAATGATGGTAGTGAAGCTACTGGTATGGGATTTTATGAACGTTTTAAAAATAATGACCCTACGTTGAAGAGATTATTTACAGGTTTGAAATTTGTAGTGAACAAAGATAATAATAATACAATGGATACTTCTGGTCAAAATGTGAAATTGCTTTTGCGAGACGATGGTAAAATGATATTGGGACACGACCCGGATTTTACAAAGGCTTTGGAACCATATAACATCGCTATGTTTGATGTATCAGGTAATATAAGAACAAGCAATTATATGATTTTGGATAAAGTTGAGACGATTACAGGATATAAACCACCCGGAGCTATAAGATATGATGGTTTTAAATTGATATATTTTGATGATGATGGTAGAGACCAAGTTATTAAGGTTGAATCTGATGTGGCCGCAACTGGAGATTGGTCAAGTGGTCAAGACGAAGATGGCAATTTTACAGTATATTTACAAGCTGTTCCTGTGGGTATATTAAGAAATTTATATGATCAGGATTTATTTGAAGCAGAATTTCAAGTAGAAGGTCGTGTAACAATAGGAGATCAAGCGTGGATGAAAATACCTATCCATTCAGGAACAACAATATTTGATATTTCTGGGGATGGTATTATGTCTGTTCAAAATAATATAGGAATTCATACACATCAACCCAACGCAATGTTAGATTGTAATTTATATGATAATTCTCCTTGGATTAAATGTGGTTTGGACGATGTTGATGTTAGTGGTCAAAGTGTAGGTATGGGACAACAAATTGATATAAAATCAGGATTAAATTTTGTATTTGGTCAAAATCATACTATTATAGCAGACCCATCTACAAATTTAACACATAGGTCATTTGTGATGGGTTCTGATAATAGAGTTATAGATGGTAGAGATGCTACCATATTCGGACAAGATAATTTAATTCATAATTCAGCGGATTCATCGGCGAATTTTATTTTTGGTATAAATAACCGAATATTTGATTGTTCTGCTGGATTTATAGCTGGCGAAGATTGTACATTGGGTTATATAGCAGGAGGTAGGGAATGGTCGGCATATGCTTCTCAAGCTATGGGTAAAGAAAATTTCGTTATTTCTTATATTTCTCACGCCGCCGGTTATAAAAATAAAATCATTAAAGGAAATTATAATACCGTATTTGGTAGCCATAACGATATAAGTGGGAGTTATATGAGTATGGCAGATGGTTCCGGCAATTATATAAAAGATAGTAGTGGGTGTTTTGCTTTTGGATTTTCTAACAAAGTTTATACTGATACATCAGGTTCTATACTTTCAGGTATATCTCATACCGAAACTACAGGACAATATAATGCTTTATTTGGTAATACTCAAACGTCATTACGATCTGAACAGAATTTAGTTTGTGGTAAATCTAATTCACTTACAGATGCAACAAACAATTTGATTATGGGTTTATCAAATATAACCACGAGAACCGTCGAAACAATAACTTCGGGTAAAGATAATATTGTAACGGATACAAGTGGGGCCGCCATATTTGGTTCATCAAATACCATTGTTAACGCCACACATAATAGTATTATTAGCGGAGAACAACATTCCGAATCAAATGGAACGAATAACGCACATTTTGGTAAATCTGTTCAATCTATAACATCCAAAAATAATATTACAAGTGGTAATGATAATTATTTACATACAGCCAATGAAAGTGTTATATTTGGTATATCGAATAACGCTATCAATATAGACCATTCAATGACTCTTGGTAAAGATAATAAAATAAGAGATGTATCGGCTACTATATTATTTGGAACTAATAATGACGCATCAGGAACAGTATTAAATACATTTGCTTCAGGAGCCAATCATTATATTAATGGCGGTTCTCAAAATGTAGCCTTTGGTAATAATTCAAAAATTACCAATTCAAATAATAGTATTTTATCTGGTTTGAATAATATAGCTACCAGCATTATAAATAGTATCGGATTTGGTAAAACAAACAATTTAGATACCACTACCGACTCATTAACAAGTGGTAATGCTAATACATTAAAAAATACTTATGCTACCACAGTATTTGGAACTGAAAATGACGCCAGCAATAATACTACCAATTCATTTGTATCTGGTGAGAAAAACAGAGATTATAATGGACAATATAATGCTGTAATGGGAAAATCAAATTATATTAACAATGGCGAAGGTAACATAGTATCTGGTAATACAAATACTATTACAGACGCAAGTATGAATACGGCGTTAGGAACTGGTAATACTATTATCAACAATGATGAATCATTTGTATCGGGGAAAAACAACACACTAACAAATAATAATATAACTTTTGTTATTGGTGAGTTAAATAATGTAAGTGGTAATACATTACATAGTTTTGTTAGTGGTAAAAGTCATACAGTTACAAATACTAAAAGAGACGGTGTTTTCGGGGAATCACACGATATTAGTGGAACTACGAACACTTTCACCAGTGGTAAAGATAATGCCGTAACAATAGTGACTAATGGTAGTGTTGTTGGTCTTGATAACATAGTTAATAATTCAACAACAGCGTTTATCGATGGTAGTGCTAATATTGTTGATAATTCCGAATTAATGAAAGTAATTGGAGGTGGTAATATAGTAACCAATACAACTTATTCAATGGTAAAAGGTAAGAATAATAAAGATTATATGGGCACCAATAATACTATATTGGGTGAGACACATGATATTAGCAATTCTTCTTATGTATTTATGAGTGGTTATGACCATACAGTTTTATCCGATCAATATTCTGGTGCTATAGGTAAAGAAAATTCCTTAACGTCAAATAAAACTTCCTTTGTTATTGGTGAAAAAAATGTAGCACAAGATAATGAATCTGTATTAATTACGGGTGAAAACAATGACGTTAGTGGAAATACAAAATTTTCTTTAATAAGTGGTGCTACAAATAAAGAAAAATCGGGTTATGCTAATTTAACAAGCGGCGAGATTAACAATATCAACAATGAAAAAATGACGATAACCACAGGTTGGAAGAATACTGTAAAAGATGGTTCATATAATTCTGTTTTTGGTAAAGAAAATACAAGTATGACCAATGAAGAATCTATGATTGTTGGTAAAAACAATAGTCTATCAAATAACGTAGCGAGTTATACATTGGGTAGTTCAAATACCTCAAATACTAATACCAATAGTATGGTGGTGGGTGATACAAATACAACAACCAGTAATGTTTATTCATTTGTTAATGGTAAAACAAATTCAACAAGTAGTTCCACTGGCGTTATGGTTTCCGGTTTAAGTAATACTACTACAACAGAAGGTCAATCCTTAATTATGGGTAAAGATAATACAGTATCTTCGGGAACATATAATACAGCATTGGGATTAAATAATAATAGTGATACAAATACTTCCTCATTTGTGGTTGGTAAAAATAACACACTTTCTAATAATACAACCGTAGCAGTATTTGGTTCAAGTCATGATATTAGCGTTAATTCTGTAGATAGTTTAATTTCAGGTAATCAAAATAAAGAAACAACCGGAACTAATAATGCAACCTTTGGTAAAACAAATGTTACAAAAACAACCACAAATAGTTTGACTGTGGGTTTATCTAATAATCTATCAACAGCAACAAACAGTTTTACTATGGGAGAGAGTAATGTAGGGATAGATATTACAAATTCCATTATTTCTGGTAAAGATCATAGTGGAAATACAGTTATTCGTTCAATGGTTAATGGTGAAAATAATACAGCAAGTCAAGTCATAAATGCTTTTATAAGCGGCAAACAAAACACTTTATCAAGTGATAATTATAGTGCTGTTACGGGTTTAAATAATACATTAACAACCACTACGGGAACAATAGTAGGTGGGGATAATAATGCTTTAACAAATACAAAAAGAGATATTGTTCAAGGTTTATCTAATCAAGTAAATAATAGTAATGATATTATTATGGTTGGTGAAAGTCATGAAGCCACAAATAGTGATAGAACATCTATATTTGGTTACAATCAAACGATAACAAGTTCAAAAAATTCGATTATTTCAGGACATTCGAATACCGAAAGTAGTAGCGATAATAATGCTACATTTGGTCATTCAAATAGTGTTACATCATCATCCAATATAATAACGATGGGTAAATCAAATACCACAAGTGATAGTAGCAATTGTCAAGTTACAGGAGATACAAATAGTTCAAGTAATGTGGATAACAGTATTACAATTGGTAAAAGTAATAGCGTTAATGATGTTTCAAATACAGCAATTTTCGGGTTATCTAATCAAGTAAAAACAAATACCAACAATTCACTGGTATCAGGCAAATCCCATATTGAAACAACAGGAACGAATAATGCTTTGTTTGGCGAAGAACATGAAACAACAACAACAACCAATACATTATCAACTGGTAAAAATCATTCAATAACCACTGGTTTGCAATCATTAATATCAGGTAAAGATAATAGTGGAAATACAGTTACTAATGTATTTATAACGGGCGAATCTAATAATGTAAGTTCATCAACAAATACAAGTGTTTTGGGTAAATCTATGACCATAACAGGAAATAATAATTCTTTTTTAACAGGTAAATCAAATAGCGAAACAAATGGTAATCAAAATGCTTTATTTGGCGAGTCAAATACAACCAATAACTCAAATAACACTATGGTTGGTGGTAAGACGAATTCAGTTGTTACAACAGAAAGAAATATAACTTTTGGTTTGTCGAATAATATTACGAATGGTGTGGATAATATTACAATGGGACAAAGTAATACTGTATTAGATACAGCTTATTCTGGTATTATCGGAACATCGCACGATATTAGTAGCAATACATTTGGAACTTTAAGTGTGGGTAAAAGCCATAAGGAATGGAAAGGTAGATTTAATATTACTGGTGGTGAAAGTAATCAAATAGTAAATTCGTCTAATATGACTATTGGCGGTTTATCAAATAAAATGGTTGATGGTAGCAATAATTTAATACAAGGAAGACAGAACGATTTAACCAATGTACATAATAGTGGCGTTATAGGAAAAGAACATACTATTACTAATAATCAACATACTACTGTATCTGGATGGAGTCATACCGTTAGAGGAGAACAGAATGCTTTTGGTGTGTTATTGGGAGAAACAAAAGGTTCAATGGTAACCGGATATAATCATACTGAGACAAGAGGGATGAATAATGTAATATCCGGACAAGATAACACGGCTTATATGTCTTCAAATAATATTGTAGGTGGTGCGTCTAATCAATTAAATGTTGCCGTTAGAACATCCACAAATGGTACGTTAAATCAAATTACAAGCTCAACAGATACATTTGCGAATGGTAAAAGTAATGTTTTAAATGCTATTGTTGAAACAACAGTGTTAGGGAATAGCAATGATATAAGCAATAATACAACAGGTTCATTCGTATCTGGAAAATCTAATAAAGAAGGAAGAGGTACATATAATGCTACGTTTGGTAGCAGTAATATAATTGTGAATGTTACCGATACAGTAACGGGTGGTATTACTAATACGGTGAAAGATAGTAGCTACAATGCGGTATTTGGTGAAACAAATGTCGTAACATCAACCATAAAATCAATTATAAGTGGTAATGATAATACAATAACAGCGAGTGAATCAGTAGCAGTATTTGGAGGACATCATGCTATTTCTCAACAGACAAAAAATAGCATAGTAACAGGCAGAACAAATATTGAGCGCGGTGGATTAAATAATGCTGTATTTGGTAATATTCATGATATGACTACAGAACAAAATAGTATTGTCTCTGGTAAAAGCCATACAGTTCAAGATGGCTCACAGAATACTATATTTGGAGAATCTCACCAAATAGATACACTAACAAATACATTAACACAAGGTAAAAGTAATGTTTTACATACTATTCAAAATAGCGGTGTTATAGGTAATGCTAATGATATTAGCAACAATGTTACGAATTCTATGATAGTAGGTAAGGAAAATAAGGGTGGTATTTCGAAGAATACAGTAGTATTTGGTTATAAAAATAATACTCAACAAGATGAAAATGTCTTAGTATCTGGTAATAGTAATACGACCACATCTAATAATGCTTCAAGTGTAATGGGAACATCAAATATAGTAATGGATTGTAGCGATTCATTAATTATGGGTGCCCATCACAATGTTTTTTCAAATGAAAGAGTAACTATTTACGGCGAATACAATGATATGTCCGGGAATACTATAAATAGTATGGCTCAGGGTAGGCATAATTATTTGAATCATTTAATTAATAGTGCTATATTTGGAGAAAATCAAGATATTAGTGGTTCAACCAATTTATTGGCGCAAGGTAAAGCGAATGTTGTATTAGATACCAATAATTCGGTAGTAATAGGTAAGGAAAATAAGTTGGAAGATATTGATGAAGTAGCTATTTTTGGTTCAGAACACGACATTAGTGGCTCTACTATTCAATCATTAGTATCAGGTTACAAAAATAAAGAGAACAATGGTGATTATAACGCAACATTTGGAACGTTAAATGATGTGAAAAATTCAAAAGCAAGTGTTATTATGGGTAAATCAAATAAGGATACAAATGGTAATCAATCAAATATTATGGGCAGTTTTCACCAAGTTACAAGTTCAACCAATACATTAACACAAGGAATACAAAATACAGTAAGTTCTTCAAGTCAGTCGGTTGTTATGGGACATATACATAGTGAAACCAACGGTACAAATAATGTATTAACAGGATACAACCAAACAGTTTCTGGTTCGGATAATAATTTGGTAACCGGCAAAGAAAATACGGTAATTAATAGTTCAAAATCATTAGTTGCTGGACATGATAACAAAGAAGAGGAAGGCGATAATAATTTTGTTATAGGAACAAAAAATATATTATATGATAATTCTGGTGCGATAGTTGCTGGTGAAGGCAATATTGTAAAAGAGAATAATTCTATAATGGTTATGGGTTTAACCAATGATATTAGTAATAGTTCTGTATATAGTATAATAGGCGGAACAAGTAATAAGATTAATAAAGGACAAACCGCTTTGGTTGTGGGGAAACAAAATGATGTTAAAAGAGGTATAAATACTGTATTGTTTGGCGAGTCGCAAAATGTAGTGGATAGTTCCAATGTGGTTATATCTGGAGAATCAAATACAATTTTGGAAGATAAAAACGTCCTTGTATCTGGTAAAGATAATGATTTATCTGGAAATAAAATAACAGTAACATTTGGTAGAGAAAATACATTAAAAAGAACAAATAATACATTAGTATCGGGTTATTTGAATAAAGTGGCAGATGGTTCCAATAATTCTGTATTTGGATATTTACACGACGTGAGTGGAAATTCACAAAATACTGCTGTTTTTGGTAATAAAAATAAAGAATATAATGGTTTGCAAAATGTTATTGGTGGTGACCAACAAGATGTAAGTGGTGCTGTTAATGTATTTGGTATGGGAGAAAGTAATAAAGTAAGAAGTGATAAAAATAGCGGCAGTGTGGGGAAACAAAACGATATGAATAATAACAAAGAGAGCTTTATTGTTGGTTTAAGTAATACCGTTAGTCAAGATAATCAATCATTTATATTGGGAACATCAAATAATACTAAGTTTAATACCAATAATGCTGTATTTGGAAATCTACAAGATATTAGTGGTGGTACTAATTTATTAATATCGGGTAAAAATCATCAAGTTGAAGGTGGATTGAATAATATGGTAGTAGGAAGTGATAATATTGTTACTGATTGTAGTGACGTTATTATATCTGGTTCAACACATACAGTGTCTGGTTCCAAACAAAGTTTTATAAATGGTAAGCAGAATGTTGTAAATAATGTTTATGCTGGTATGGCTTATGGAACTATAAATAGTTTAAAATCATCAGATAAATCATTAATTGGTGGCGCTAATAATAAAATAGAAGGAGGAAATACGAATGTTGCGTTAGGTCAATCTAATGATATAAGTAATTCAATTATTACAATGGCTTTTGGTTCTTCAAATGT
>Ga0115565_10002861_pt1 | contig 12693 bp, 10 predicted proteins | sample COGITO_mtgs_1105_FD_87199 | JGI IMG/M metagenome (GOLD analysis project Ga0115565, IMG submission 87199) | Pelagic marine microbial communities from North Sea - COGITO_mtgs_110530 | ecosystem: Environmental > Aquatic > Marine > Epipelagic | place: Germany:Helgoland, sampling site Kabeltonne... | reverse complement strand
AGTACAAAAAAGAAAAGAAGAAGAAGACGTACAAAGAAAAAGAGAAGACGTACAAAGAAAAAGAGAAGAAGAAGATAATTAATAATATTAATATAGCAATTAATTATCCTAAATTTAAGTAATAGCTTGTTATAAAAACCAACCAAAATGGGACTAATTTCAAATCCAATGATGCTAATATACCAATAATAAGCGATAATAAGCCATGTTTAACAGCAGTTCGTCTCTGTTTTATTTCTTCATTTTTATTATCGTCTAAAGATAGAGTTATGGCTGAGAATACCACAATAATTATAAAATGTATTATAAAATAAGGATTTTTTATATAACGCATTATTTTATTTTGCGTTTCTTTTCTGTAGGCAATAATTGATAGTGTTATTATAGAAAATCCAAGTGATGCTATATCAAATCCGTTTTTTTTGGGTTTCTTCTTTTTGTTTATTAATAAAATGTATAAGCATTATATTAATTGTCTATAAAATTATTTATCGATACATATATGTTCTCGCATATGAATAACGGTTTTATATATAGCCTTTCCAATTTCAATACCTTCGTCCTGAATAGTTTTATGTTTATATAAAGAATGTTTCATAGCTCCTTCAATAGTAAGTGTTCTTTCTTTATCAAAACAATCCATTGTTCCATATACTTTATGTGCGTGTCTTTTATAATAATCTTCCTTTTGAAAGTTAGGACAGAACTTAGCCATTGTATTATTAAATGGTTTTCGAACTTTATTTTTACTTTCAATACAACTTGTTATGAAATGTTTAGATGCTCCTTCATCACCGTGTAAATCAAGGTAAAGTAGTGCTTTTTTTTCAGTCATTAATCTTTTTATATCATTTGTTTCACTGGTTTTATTATGTCTCCAAGAACGATTTAAATTTTGTCCTTTTTTATTTGTATACCAATGACCTAATTTAACACCACCCGGGTTAGCCATAGGAATAATATAGAAAGTGAATACATCTTCAACAACTTTTCTTTGTACATCAGAAAAATATTCTTTTAAAAATCCTTCAATCATCCACGAACCAATAGATTCTCCTGGGTGTTGTCTGGCTACAATAAATATCTTCAATGGTCCATTTCCCAAAATTAACGCATCCACTTTAGACTTTCCTAACGTTTTTGCTTTCGTTCCTTTTTTATTTTTATATTTCATCATCATCTTTTGTTTCATTACGGTAGTATAAGGAGGATAATAAGCAAAATAAACATTTTTCTTTGTACTTGTATGTTTCCATGTTAAAGTTTTATTTTTCTTTGAAAAGGAAGTTTTAATTCTTTTCCAGTTTTTGTTATCGTATGAATAACAAACATCGAATCCTTTCCAATCATTACCAAATACATTAATATTTTGGATAGTATAAGTCATCGCTTTTCTTTGTACATCATTGGATTTAAAATAAAACCAGTTTTGATATTTTTTTTTAGTATTTTTTGGATAAGGTTCATTTTCTATTTCAAGAACAACAAGAACATCCTTTTTTCTTTGTACATTCTTGATATGATTAATATTTCCAGATTCAAAATTTGTTGAAATGGTTGATTTGCCTTTAAATAATCCACCACCGGTTGATGGAACAATAACAGTGGGTGTATATACTATATCGGGTTGCTGTAAATCAGGTGGTATAATATGTCTTGTCATTTCTGAAACAGGTGTTGCTCGAGGATAGGTATTTATATATTTGGCTACGTTTGTGTTATGTTTGTGTTCGGCTTCTGCTCTCCTCATATTAAATTGATGTGGTGTCCACGGAGTGTAAGGTCGTCCGGTTATTGGGTCATAAGCCGCATCATAAGCTTGTTGTATTGTTTCGCGAGTTGTCCTTATTCTATCATCAAATGAAGGATGTCCAAGATCTATAACATCATCAACTACTACCATACTTCTTGGAACAACTGGGGTTGCTTTTCGGCAACAATTAGGATAACAACCACCCTTTCTCTTCTTTCTACGTGTTTTTTTTCTTTTCCTTTTACGTTTTCTTGTCTTTCTCTTTTTAGCACCTTTTTTACGACGTGTTTTTTTACGCCCTCCTTTTGCGGAATCATCATTACCTTGTGCTTTATTCCATAATTTTTCATGTAATTCTTTTAAACTAGAAAATCTTTCAGGCATAATTATATATTCCTTAGATTATATAATTAAAAAGGATTTGAGAATTCATTATAAAATTTTAAAAACGCGATGGGATTAAAACACAATGAAGATACGCTAAAATGATCCGCACCAGATTTTCGATATTCTTCAACATCTTTCATGGAACGTATTCCGCCGCCGGCAATAATAATACAACCGGGATAAAATTTTTTGATATATTGTATATTTTTTGTAGTATAAGGTTTTAACATAGGTCCTGATAATCCACCGTATTTTGTCGGTAAAGTATTGGAAAGATGGAATTGACGAAACCCTTCCTTATAATATCTATCGAAATCATCATAAAAATCCGTGGGAGGTAATTTAATAATACACCAATCTCTTTTTTTATTTAAAAATACTTTTAGACCATTATTAATCATATGTTTATCTGTATTTGGACAACTAACATTTAATTCGATGTCCATATCATCGGGTATTTTATCAACAATCGGTTTAATTTCTTTCTGGTCCATAATGGCTATACTGATAATTTGTCCTTTTTCGTATGTTTTAATTGCGTAATCAATACCAGGGTTTCTTAAACCTATTTTATTAACCCACCCATTTAAATGTGGAATATATCTTAAAGTTTTAAGTATCTGCCCCCATTTACCAGGACGTTCTTTTAATGTAAAGCTGCCCCGAATTGGAGTGGTTTTATGCAAATGAATATAATTACCGAATGGTGGAGAGATGAATAACATTTATAGATGTACAAAGAAAAACATTTAAACGTTTTAAAAATATTATATCAATAATGTTTAGTGAAGTAATAATATTTTTTTCACTTATGATATGCATTGGTGCTTGCATTTTTAGAATATGTAAAGAAGGAGATTATAATGATTATGATTAATTAAAAAATTAAATTAATAATTAAAAATTTAATTATTAATAATAGATATATGTCTGATGTTTCTGATAATTTAGTTTATCCAACAACCGAATGGGATGAAATTTGGAATAAATTACCAAATGACTTAAAAATAATAGTATGCAAGGAATTGGTGAGCTTAACTAAAAAAGATAAAATTAAATTTATGAGGAATTTAATAAACGAATCCAATAAGGAACTTGCAAAATTGAGGTGAATTAATTTTTCATATTTAAATCATACAATTGTTCTACTTTTAAAGTGAATGAAAAATCTGTATTATTTAAATCTACAACATCACCAAAATGGTCAATTAGACGAACTTTTATTTTAGAAACATTTACAGGACCGAAATAATCTCTTTTAAATCCATAAATTAAACCGCCGGATTCAAAATTATAAGTATTACCGTGCTTAACCAATTTAGCCAATATATTAGTATCGTTGAAGGCCGATTCTTGAAATGGAGACATTATGGTTTGTGAATGATTATTATTATAACAATCAACCGATAAAAATACATATGGCGTATCGTTATTTCGGTATATCGATTCGGGACAAAATCCTTCTGAAGTTTCAGTAGTAACTTTATCTTTTGTAGTATAATCTTCATCATAAGAGTAATATTGTTTTCTATAACCAATTTTCCACCCCATATTTCTTTGTATTTCTCTTTGAGGATTTAAATGTAACCTAAAATCTAAATTAAAACAATATTCCCAAGTAGCATCATCTGCTTTACCTCCTAAATTTGCCGCTCTGGAATCTTTGAAGAAGGAGAATTTATTTGTTGCACTATCATAATCACAACAAAGTCTTGCTAATTCGCCCTGGGATAAAATAGATTTATTTAAATAATCTGCTAATTCATCACCTGTATATGTTCCATTTTTTATTTTAATAACTTCAATTTTTTGATTGTGAATTGTGTTATCTGCTTTTTTCTTGTCAAATAATTCAATAGTGAATTCATTGGTTTTAGAAAAATTAGAAAATGTATAGTTAGAACTTGGGATTTCTGCTGTTTCTAAAGAAATAGATGTAACATTATTTAATGTAGCAGCCAAATCAAATACGAAATCTGAAGGAGAAGAATTATAATAATTTTGTCTAAAAACGGTATTTATATTCACAAGTTTTCCTATTTTTTCAGTTTTATAAGGATTTAATAATGATGTCAAATTAGGTTTTTTGTTTGGTTTAATTACAAAATGTTCATTATTGAAAGTTTCAGTTGTTTCTAAAGTAGGAAAAAAATTTCCCACACTATCTTTTTTTTGTGCTTTTTTATGTAGTTGTTCACATACTCTTTCCATACCTCGTCTTAAAAAATGTGCCAAATCTAATTTAAAAGTATTATCATATTTTGATTCAGATTGTATATTTTGTACAAGTGTATTATATTTTTTTGTTACATAATCACGTGTATAAGTATCTGTTGTACTCATGTCAAATACATCATACAAATCTTTCATTGTATATTGTTCTATGTTTAAAGTAGCATTATTCATAATATATAGAATAAAGAGAATATTTTAATTAATTATATCACTAATTAATATAAAGCATGCCAAAACTATTCACCGATTTAAGTGCTAAAAAATTGTCTGCTAAAGATTATATAAACCAAAAAAGAAATCTAACATTATATAACGATTTTACCAATACTGGTGCAGCCAGAAAAATATCCCAAAGGTATGGTAATGGTAAATTAAAAACAGCAACTAATCATTCTAACCTATTAAAATTAACAAAAGGATATTATGAACACCACCAAACACAAGATATAAGTAGTGCATTATTCCAGTCTTATGATTCGCAAATATTTAGAAATGAATGCGAATATACTAAAAGTCGTGGTGCTACTAATTATACCGGAGAAGTTCTTATGAATAATACTATCAATACTGACGACGGTTCTCAACAACAAACTTTTCATGATACTAAATATGCTAATGTAACCAATTATGGCGAAATACATGAAACCACTGGCGCAACTTTAACAAATAATAAAAAGATAGAAAAAGTAAAATGTTTTCAATATCCTTTACCTAATTTACACGGAAAGACATGTTAAATAACAACAGATAAAGCTGGATAATAAGGAACATTTTTTCTATTTCTATCTATAATATTTATCTCAGCATCAACTAATTTATTATCTCTCCAACATTTTAATAATAATTGATTATCATTTTCTAAAAATTCAAAACAGTTACTTAATCTATTGTCTTGAATAAATCCATATACAGCATCCGCTACAAAATATTGTGGTATTCTTCGATATAATCTTGCTCTATCCGAATAAGCACAGGTAACACACATTATAAAATATAATATACGTAACAGCATTTAATACATATTAATAATAACTTATTAAATATATTTTATTATTAATTAACCGAAAATTTCGTTTGTTTCCTTCATAGCTTTATTATATTTTTTTAATTTATGTTCATAACCAGGGTCCTCTCCAGACTCCGCCAAATTTTGCCCTTCTTGTGTTGTAGCAAACCAGTCTTCAACGCCCTTTTTGCGTTCCCCTTTTTCCATGTATTTTTGGTCAGAATATAAAAGACCAACTTTGAATATCCTTTCCATAAGTTCATTGTTTAAATCTTGCGTTTCTTTGGAATATCTTGATTCGTCGTATTTGGACAATAATTGTTCATAATTTCTTTCTGCTTCTTCGAAATAATTTTGCCTTTCTGTTAAGGTTTTTTCATATTTTTCCTTAGCTATTGCTAACTTTTCTAATCGCTTTTTTTCAACGAGAGCGGCTGCTTGTGCATCTGCTTTTAATTTTGCTTGTTTCTCTTCTTCTATTCTTTCTTCTTCTTGTTTTTCAATTCTTTCTTGTATTGCTCTTTCTTTCTCTTCGCGTTCTTTTTCTAAGCGATCATTTTCCATCTTTGTTGCCTCAAACCAATTTCCATTCTTAATTAAAGCCTTCTTATAAATAATTTCTTCTAATAAAAATTTAGTTATATTTATCAATAGATCTGGTACCCCAACTAATTCGTTATCTAAGCTTTTATCACCACCATTTATTATTTTTTGTATATCATCTTCTTTTACACCTTCATTGTTTAAATCCTTGTCTAAAATACCTTTAATAAATTCAATAACCTGTTTTTTTCTTAAAAATCCATCGCCTATTTTATTTTCAAATTGTTTAAACTTCCTTTCAATTAATTGTGGTTGTTCTCCTTCGTGATGATCTTTTGCGATATCTTCGTATTCATCTTTAATTTTATTTACACCATTAAAAATATCTGTTGTTGTTTGAAAAGCTTCTTTCAAATTATTTTCAAAATTATTTATTTCGGGCGACGTGCGTAGAGCGTTTAATTGTTCTTTTAATAAACCTTGCGTTGTCTCTAATTCTTGTTTTTTAAGTTCAAGTTTTTTTTCTAATTCTTTTTTATCGGCTTCGTTTTTGGTGATGACATCCAATTCTTCTTCATTTGTTTTTTGTACTCGCATTCTCTCTCTATATTCTTTCTCCTCGTCACTTTCATCATCGGGTATTTTTTCTTCTTTTACTTCAAATATATTTCTAATTTCAATTTCTATATTTTCTTCTTCTTCCATTATATGTTTTAGACCGTTAAACAATGTTATAATTTGGGTTATCGTTTTTATTAGAGTATCATTTTGTTCTTTATCATCGGCAGTATTGTTATAACCATATCTCTTTAAAATATCTTTCATTTCTTTTTCCTTTTGCGTCAATTGTTCATTAATATTTGTAAGTTTCGTAGCAACAACATCTTTCATTTCTTTTTCCTTCTTTTCCAATTTGCCTTTTAACCCTAAAATAATGGGTTTTATAACGTCGGGAACCGGGTCTTCATTTAAAGGAGCCTCCGACATATCATCCATAGTCATTCTTTCGTGGTCGTTGGGGGTCATCACGATATCAATAATTTGTATAGCATCGACAATATCCCCCAACGACGACGAGTCTATTACTTCTCCGTCGTCACCAAAATATACATTTAATTTTATTAGTTTTTCAAATTGGTTTACTTCCTTAATAAAACCTTCACACTTCCTTATTTTAACTTCTAATTTATTTTTAAATTCTTCAATATTTGTTGCGTGTGATGAAAGATGTGATTTTTCATATTCTTTTAAAAGGTCATTTACATTTCCCAATAAATTCTTAAATTCTTTTAAACATTGACTTATTTTACTTTCAAGGTCTTTATCTTTCAAACTTGAGATTTGTGTTCCCCATATACTATTAACGTCAATCATATTTTTATAAATTTCAGGGTCGGCTGTTCCCAATAATTCTTTCTCTCTTCGTCCCAATTCCTCTAATTTATCATTAATCTCTTGTCTAATTTGGATATTATGTTCAATCGCTTTATTATAGTTTTCTCTTATTTCTCCCATTAAAATCTTTCTTTCTTCTTCCCTTTTCTCTTTTTGATATGTTTCTTGCCATCTCCTTAATGCTGCCAATAAAGCTTTTTTCCTGGCTTCTTCTTTTTCTCTTTTTGCTTTTTCATCTGCTTCCTTTTTTAATCTGGCTGCTTCTTCAGCAGCTTTCCTGGCTTCTTCTTCCTTTCTGGCTGCTTCTTTTTCATCTGCTTCCTTTTTCAATCTGGCTGCCTTTTCTGCTGCTAATCTGGCTATTTCTTCTTTCCTGGCTACTTCTTCCCGACGTGCCTTTTCGCCCGCATTATTGTATTCAAGTAAAATATCAGTTATTTCTTTATCTCTTACCTTAATTTTTTCTTTTAAATCTGATGCCGCTTCAGCCCATTTTTCCTTAAAATGTTTATCCATTAATCCATCAAATTTCATTTTTTGCTCTTCCCATTCTTCTTCAATAAGCTTAATAGCATCTCTTCTTTGGTTTTCCTCTGCAATCCCTACCCATTGTAGTTCATCTTCTTGGATTTCTTTAAATTCAATTAATCTTTCACTATTTTCATTAAACATATTTTTTAATATTTGATCTAATTTTGTACCATTTATTAATTTCATAAACTGTTCATTTACTTTTGTAGAAAAACTCGTAACTTTTACTATTTCGTCATTTACCTGTTTTTTATTTTCATCTGTTAAATTTAAATCCAATAATTGATGCAAAAAAACTGAATATTCAGTAAGTAGACCCATTTCAACGTCCAATCGTTGTTGTGCAGTTGTTTTAAATGATGCTATTTCATCGTATGCTTTTAATATTAATTCAAAACATGGTTCTCCTTCTTTATCTGTGCATTTGGTTTTTTCCAAATACTCAATTTGTTTTCCTGTCTCAGTAATAAAGTTTACCAAAACACTGTTTTGAATATCAAGTATTCCACTTTCTTCATTACTCGTCGCTTTAAATTGCTCTTCGGGAAATTTAACATTACTTTTATAAATAGGTTTGCCGTCTTTATCTTTCTTACCTGTTGAATAGCATAATTCAGTATGATTCTTATTAATAGAATTCTCATCTTCACAAAATTTTCCCGCTGTTGTAAAATCTGTTAAGGATTGTATTTCATCCATTAAGGGTTGACTGTCTTTATCCATAAGTTTATTTAAAAATAATTCACGATATTCATATTCCGAAAGAATGCTCCTTTCCTTTGCCCAATCATCTATTCCCTTAACATCTGTTGGGGGGTTTAAATGGTCCTTATGTATGAAAAACATAAGAGGTGTCTGTTCTTGAGGAGGTTGGAGAGCGAGAAAAGCTTTTGGGCTTGTTTCATGGTAATCATTAATACATTCAAACATTATATAATCTCCCAATTCTATACCGCGTTCAGTATCTATAAAACCATAATGAAACGCATTCCTATGTGATGTTGTGGGTTTACGAAACAAGGACGCTGTAATACCTTTAAATATTATATATCGTGGGTTATTTTCATGTTTTTTAACAAAAGCTTTAAAAGCGTCCTGGGGGGAGTTTATTTTACCCATACGAGCCAATTTAAATTCTTCTTTTATCTCTTTCCAAGTTCGGTGGCGTTTTTTATCGCCTTTCATACTCTGCTTCCAAACCCAATTTTCCATTGTTCCATCGTTTTTTTGCGAATACCAAACGTTGTCTTCTATTGTACCGGACCTCTCATTCGTTTGATGTTCTAATTTTCGGGCTTGATGAAACGATTCGTATTTGGTATTATCCCCGGGTATATAAAAATTATGTTCGTAAGACCGTATCATACCACTATATGAGAAATAACGAGACAAAGAAGGTTCTGTTTCGCGCGATTGTCCATAATCCCCATGTGTAAAAAATTTAGAATCTAGTGGTTTTCTCTGTGAATCGTTTAAAGAGTCAAGTTTAAAATCACTTGTAGCACTCATTTTGCCACTCAGTATACCTTCAACTTCCTTACCATCACTTCTTTTAATAACCCCCATTTGTTTTTGATTAGGCGATTGTGAAAATATATTGTCGCCACTTTTTTTAATCGCTGCTATTCCAGGTTTTGTGTGAGCTGTTGGTCCATTAAAATAATGTTTGTTACCAGATCTCTTCAAAGCTAGTATATGTGTTTTCATTTTTTCATCAAGGGCTTTAAACACTATTTTGAAATCACTCACAGCGACCATATCATCTTGAACACTATACTTATTTTTGAAGGTGCGGTCGTGTGGGTCTTCTTTAGTTCCCCTATACATAATTATGCTGTGTATATGTTCCCAAAAATCGTGCAAATTACGAGCATTAACATCATGGTTTTTTAATATTATAAGCCTTCCATTGCTTTCTCCAATTATTTTTTTTTGCATTATGTTATTTAAAAAATCATTAAAATCACCATGCTTTGTAGAATAATTTTCTTGGATATAATGAAAAATTTGTTCCGCCAACTGTTTTGCTATTTTAAGCTTTTCTTCTTTCCTTCCACTATTTTTAATTAACTCATCAACAATTGATTGTATAAATTTGTGTAGGGCTTCATGATTGCGGGGCAGGCTAAAAAGGGCATCTAATTTACCAAATAACTGGAAAAACGCATTATATAATCTATTAGGACGAAGACTTTCTTCTTCTTCTTTTTTGGCTTTTAGGTTTCTTTTGTCCTTCTCCCTCTCCTCATGTATTGCTCGAACTCTTTGTCGCATTTCTTTATAGTCGCTTTTTCCCTTTTCTCTATTCTGCATATCCCTTTGTTTTGCGAGATTATCATCATATCTCTTTCTATTTTTAGCTTCTTCATCTACTTCTGTTAATTTTAAATTTTTAGCCCACTTTTCATCTTCTTCTTTCTTTTTTATTATTGCTACCAATTCTTTTCTCTCCACCGAGCCGGGCCTATGTCTTTGATCTAACATACCAGTTGTAAATTTCGAACGACCGCGAGGTTTTACTGGTTTTTTAGCTGCTACCGCTGCTTTTTCTCTCTTTTTTCTTTCTTCTTTTGCTTTTTTCATCTGTTCTGCTCTCTCTCTGTCCCTATCATCTTTTGTTATATAAGTAGTTTGTTCGATTGATGCTTTCTTTTTACTGTCTTTTGCTTTACTTACACTTTTCGCCGCGTCGCGAATACGTTCGTGAGCCGTTTTATCTATTTTAACTATGCTATTAATTGTATCACCACCAAGTGTGTCCTCGTATGAAATTGCTTCTCTTCCATCTGGCACTTTAAGATTATAACCTTTTAATCTTGCGCGTCTTCTTAGTTCGCCTATGAAAAGGGCTATTTCGGCATCATTAGTAGCTTTGGCACCCAGCGATGAGGAATCCCTTCTATGTTTTGCGGTTTGTTTTAACTTATTTACTTTTTTTTCTAATGCTTCTGTAGTCATAGTAGTACTCATTTCAATATATATATAATTTAAATATTATATATAGATTATAATTCTTTAATATCATAAGTTTTATTTCCTCCGCGACTTTCTAAAAATTTAACTTGTTCTTCGGTTTCACACGCACAACCCCCGGTTCCACTAACGCTGGAGTTTTTACAACATTCTGGTTTAAAATCATTATTGGCATAATAAAACAATTGACCTTCAGGTAAAGGAACTTGAACTTTTTCATATGTGCTATTTGGATTAAAAAGAGGTTTTGCTTCTAAACCATTTCCATTATTTAACTCGCTTAATTTTGTGCCGAATCCTTCCCCTAAAAGATTAGATTTACAACAAGTGCAAAAAACATTACAACATAAAAAAGCGCCTAATAAAATACATAAAATAACTATTTCAATACGCGCGGTTCCCAATCCTTTGATAGATAATGTAGATCCCTTTAAAGATATCATTGTATAAATAATAGCTATAAAAAAAAATAAACTGCCTAAATTAATCTTCCCAATCTTTAAATGTGAATTCACCTATAGGTATAGTGTGATTATCGGTAATTAAACAATGCATGACGGGTCCCCAAAAAATACTTTTTTCTGCTTTATCAAAATCTTGAACAAAAATTGCATCATTGTTTTTAGGATTTATAATTTTATGAGTGCCTGTTACAAGAATCTCAGTATTGAGTTTATCGCTCCAAATTTTATAAAAAGGATTTTCAGGATCGCCTTGTATTTTGATAGTAGAGATTACGGTAATATTATTTTGGAGAACATCACCGATTTGAATATTTTTCATTTTTTTAGTTTTACCATCGTTCATATTGACTGGTGTGTTTGGCTCGAAACAAAAGGGCCATATATCAGGAGGGGGAGGGAATACGGGTTTGGAAGGGACAGTTGCTTTGGTTAAAGAGAGGATATATGTAATATAACCAACGATAAGACCTAATGCTGTTGCCATGATAGCCCAAGCGAGTAATCCAAACATGGCGATTGGTGGTCCGAAAATGGGGATAATGAAAACGACCATTAATATGGCGGCGATTACAACCAAATAAAGGATGGTAAGGGCGACAAGACTACCCATCCAAGCTTTGGCTGCTAAATAAAGACCGATAAGCATTTGTAAAACGGAACCCATAATAGCACCTAATTTACCAAAAGAATCCTTAATTTTAATTATCATTTTAATAAATGGCATAATGGCGGCCATAATACGACTCATAAGTAATTGCATCAATTCGTGCATTAAATTTTTAAGTCTGTAAACAGTTTTTTGAATAATGGCGACGGCTTTCATTAAGGACATAAAGATGGTGTTAAGCATATTAACTATAGTATTGATTGGTTTGGTATAATTATGAACGATCATTGTGAGAACTTGGTTAATACACATGGAGAAATTGGATGCTGTAAATTCCATTGCGGTTTGGTCTGGAGGTTTGGCTATAAATCCGGCGAAAGGGATATATGCGGGATGACATTTATTTTGTGGGAAATTTTTTTTGAGAGGTTCAAGATTGATTTGTACTAATAAATAACCGATAATTAAAAAGAATACAATAAATAAAAAAATAGTTCCATAATGAGATCCCCCGTAAGTATCTAAATATTTGGCGCTATCATACATTTTATTTATTTTTTTATTGATGTTGGGAATATTGTCCATTTATATATTGAATGGATAATATTCTAATCTTCCCAATCCCAAAAAATATATTCGCCGATGGGGATTTGATGATTATCGGTAATTAAACAATTAAGAACATCGGGTTGAATATTAGTTTTTGTTGCGCGACTATATGTCTCAACGGGAATAAAACCATTTTTAGGATCTAAAATTTTATGCGTTGCGGTTACATAAATATAACTTTCTAATTTGT